>Ga0183260_10002689_pt1 | contig 14581 bp, 13 predicted proteins | sample AntDrymUQ4972206_2_FD_129768 | JGI IMG/M metagenome (GOLD analysis project Ga0183260, IMG submission 129768) | Polar desert sand microbial communities from Dry Valleys, Antarctica - metaG UQ497 (22.06) (version 2) (version 2) | ecosystem: Environmental > Terrestrial > Soil > Desert | place... | reverse complement strand
TTGGGAAACCGAGGTCGACGCGACGATCATGCGTCGGTCGTCAAACCAGGCCTACTTCGACGGCGTCAACTGGGCTCGCGCTTGGCTTCGGACCGACTACGGCTCGCACCGCTGCAAGTTCACGTTGAAGACATCTTCCTTCACAGCCGGCGCAACCAACGCCTTCTCGGGCGTCAAGGTCTGGCCGCGACGGGTGCCGATCGGCGGCTGGCCGGGCGCAGGCGTCGAGCCGGCGCTGTACGCGATCTGGATTCACGCCTACGACAACAACATCTACATCCAGAAGAAGGCGCAGGGCACGAGCACCTACAACATCCTTGCCAGCGGAACCTACTCACGGGTGCTCGGCCAGACCGACACGATCGAGTACGAGATCAACGACCTCGCCAACGGCAACGTGCAGATCCGCCTTTGGATCAACAACGTTCTGAAGCTGACCGGGCTGGACACCGGCGCGGTAGGCGGAGCACCTATCACCGCTCCCGGCAGGCCAGGCATTCGTGGTGACGACGTCGTCTTCTACGTCGACGACTACTCGATCGACCCGCTAGACATCCAGACAAGCGACACGATGCTGGCTTACGTTCATGCCACTGGCGCGGCCGATCCGACGATCACCCCGCCTGCGGGCTGGACCTTGGTCGCCAACAGCTCGGCGGTGGTCCAGACGGGCGCTGCCTACTCACGCGCCTCTTGGTACTCCCATATCGCTGACGGGACCGAGGGGACCAGCTTCACCTTTACAAGCAGCCAGAGCGGCCTGCACACCGCTGCTATCACGGCATGGAGAGGGGCCGCGACGACGCCGGTCAACGTCGCTCTGGCGCAGGGCAACGCAACCCCCTCGCGCAACGTCACCTGCCCGTCCGTCAAGACGACGATCGACCAATGCACGCTGCTGTTTGGCGGCGCGCTGCTGAACGGATCGCAGTTCACCGCTCCGGCTGGGGCTCTCAAGCGAGCTGAGACGTATTCGGGTGAAGCGTCGACCGACCGTGCCCTGGTTGTCTGCTCCGAGGCGCTGGGCGTCAAGGGCGACACGGGTCCTCGGTTGATAGTTGACGCCAACCCCTTCGGCAGGGAGACGGAAGTCTCGGTCGGTTCGAGCGTCGCACTGGCTCCTACCGGGCAGGCGAGCGGCGGGCAGGTGCAGCACCGTGCATCGGCCTACACCCTTCCGGCCACGGGGGGGACTTCCCGAACGGTTGACCTGCCAGCGGGAACGATCAACGGTGACCTGCTGCTGATGGCGGTGCAGTCGGACTTCAACCAGACGATCGAGCCCACGATGCCCGCAGGATGGACGCTGGTGCAGGCGCAGCCGTGCTCGACCACCCGCCGGCTGCTCGTCTATCGCAAGATCGCCGCAAGCGAGGGGGCCAACTACACGTTGACTTGGGACACGGCTCAAAGCGGGCTGCATGTCGTGGCTCTGAGCGCCTTCTACGGGCACGACGGAACGACGCCGATCAACGTGGTCGCCAGCGTTGAGCGCACAGGTGCGGCAGGCACCGGGTCCGCTACCTATGACGCCGTCTCGGTCACGACTTCGGTTGCCAACGCGCTTCTCTACGTCGTCAAGGGCAACGGCAACGGCTCGACCCACGCCTTCCCCGTGGCGATGTCAGAGCGCGTCGACCAACGGACGGGGAACTCAAGCTCAGACCGTGCGATCGCCCTTGCTACCGAACCGCTTGGCGCTGCTGCCGCAACGGGCGTCAGGACCGTGACGGACGAGAACCCCTACTCCCTCCCCCACGATGGGCGTCCGCTGATAACGCTTGCCATTGCCCCGAGCGCAGGTGCGCCTGCCGCTGACATCACCCCGCCCGCCACGCCCACGGGGCTGACGGCGACGGTGAGCTAATGACCGCTCCGAAGGTTGCGGCAACGGTTGGCCCGAGGGCGGAACTCAAGTGGACCGCCGTCTCGGATGCTAAGCAGTACCTCGTCTGGCGGCGCTCGTCAGGGGGCGCGTGGCCGGGGCAGCCGCACGCAACCGTCAAGGGGCTGAGCTTCGCGGAGGACATCCCCGCCGGCAAGACCGTCGTCTACGCCGTTAGCTGCGAGGACGCGGCTGGAAACAGGAGCACACGCTCTAAGCGCGTCTGGGTCGGGAGGGCGTAGTGGCACAGGTCCGGCTTGACTGGGCGCGTGTCGCGGACGCGGACACGGCGGGTTACAACGTCTATCGGCGGGTCAGCACGGGGTCTTGGCCCTCTCAGCCGCTTGACGTAGTTCCCCAGCCTGACGTTGGGTTTACGCCGTTCTACCTCGACACGACGCCGCTTGCGGGAACGACTTACGAGTATCGGGTCACCGCCTTCGACCTCACCGGCAATGAGTCGGCGGCGTCGTCCGTCATCACGGCGGTCATCCCTGCAGCTCCGTCCATCCCCACCGCGCTCACCGTTGTCTCTGGCTCGAACAAGGCGACGCTCGATTGGGCGAACACCGCGGGCGCTACGAGCTACGGCATCTATCGGGACGGGGTGCGGATCGGCACCGCCACGTCTTCGGCTTACGTTGACGCTACGGCTATCGGCGGGGCGACCTATGGCTACTCCGTTACCTCAATCTCGGTCTGGGGGGAGAGTGCGCCAACCGCTGAGGTATCGGCTACCCCGACCGCCCCGGTCACGACCGACCCGGAGATCCCCGGCGTCGTGGCCCCGGTTACCACGACGGTCGGACTTACCTTCTCCGACCTCATCGCAAGGGTCCGCAACGCCGTCGGTGACTGCACCGAGGCGGAGGCGAAGGGCTGGCTGAACGACCGCTACCGCCAGATGGTCGCCCGCTCGCGCTTCCGCATGACGCAGACGACGCTCGGGACGACGAACGCGGGACAGTCCGACTACGCGATCTCAGCCGACATCGTTGACCTTGAAAGCCTGATGGTCGGAGGATCGGTCTACAACTCCGATAACCCCTCAACCCTCTGGAACCTAAAGGCCGGGAAGTCGCGGCTCTACTCCCACGTCGCTGGCATCTTCGTCTCGGACCCAAGCTCCACGGGTCCCTCGCAGATCGAGCTTTACCCCGCCCCCTCGACCTCGGGCGTAGACATCACGGGCTTGGTCGCTCTCCAGCCGTCCGATCTCGTTGACGGGACCGATGAGCCGATCATCCCTGCGGACTACAGAGAAGCGCTGGCGGATGGTGCGACAGCGATCGGGCTGGCGCAGAAGGACGAGAAGCTGCAGGAGGCCGACCGCTATGAGACGCGCTTCTGGGATGCGGTCGAGAAGCTGCGGGTGAAGGCCATCGGCCGGATCGGCTCTGGCCCCGCGAGGATCAGGATCGCCCGGTGAGCCTCGACATCCTTGAGCAGTCGGACTTCGCCAGCGGCATGTTCCGCTCCACCGCTCCTCACGCGATACCGGAGAACGGCTGCTTTGACGCCCTGAACTCCGTTCTTACCGACGACGGTTCGGTGAAGTCGCGGGGCGGATCGACCTACCTCTCGCCAACGGCCTTCGGGACCAGCCTGAGCTGGATATGGGACGGCCACCTTGCCGCAGGTCCGAGAACGGTGATCGCCAACTCCTCGAACTTCGGGGTGCTCGACGCCACCGAGACACCAGTGACGCTTGCGGGGCTCTCGGTTGCGGGGCTGACAGGACCGACGCGTGCGGTTGAGGTGGGCGGGCTGCTGTTCGTCGGCGGCGGCACGGTCTACGCAGGCTCGCGCAAGCCAAGCGACTACACCACCGGCACCGTCTCGCTGACTCTCAGCTCTAAGACGGTCACCGGGGCGGGCACCACCTGGGCGGGGACCATTGACGCTGGTGGCTTGTTCGCTCTCACCTCGGGCCGCTACTACGCCATCGCCTCGGTTGACTCGGACACGCAGATCACCTTGGCCGACCCATACGAGGGCGCGACGGCCAGCGGGCAGACCTACGCGGTGCGGGTCATCCGGCCTGCGAACGCCCCTTACAAGCTGGCAGAGCACTACGCGGTGGTCGGAGACAGGCTGCTGGCTGCTTCGGGCAGGCGGGTCGACTTCTCGGAAGGCCGCTCGACAACGGGGGTGATGCGGCCACACTCGTTCCCGGTCAACAACTTCCACCTGCTGCCAGATGGGGTCGAGATCACCGGAATAGAGGGAGTGGGCGACACGGCGCTCATCTTCACGACGGGTGGCCTATGGACGATCTCGAACATGGCGCAGGATCTCGTCGATGACTTCGGCAACCCGCAGCAGACGATGGCTCAGGTATCAAGGGACCTGATCCTCTGGAGCCACGCAGGCATCGCCTCCTGGTCGAACGGCCTCTTGGTCCCAGCGGTTGACGGCGTATGGCTCGTCGGCACCAATGGAGTCCGGTCGCTCGACTCGGTATCGGCTCCAACCCGCCTCACGAACTCGATCACGAACCTCTACACCGACTACGTTCGGTTGGGCTACAAGACGGGCAGGGGAGTCGTGCATCGCAATCACTACTACCTGCCGATCTTGGACGCCGGCAGCACCCCCAAGGACCTGCTGGTCTGTCGCCTTGATCGCCCGGTCAGGACGCGGGTGGGGCTGGTCTTCCCCTGGACCCATTTCAACGGCACAGGAGGCTCCCTAACGGCCTTGGCGACGAGAGTGGGGTCCGTGTCTAGGTCACCCGTTCTAATCGGCGCAGCGCACGGCTCAGGGCGCGTGGTAACGCTGCCCTACTTCGACCTCTCCGCCACCAACCGCAAGGACCACGACGGCTCGACCTTCCGCTGGGAGCTGACCACCCGCGATTACGCCACCGGCAGACGCCCGGTTGAGAACTACGTTCGCCGGTTGCGGGCCAGGTACGAACTCAAGGAGGGCGGGACCGACCTCCCGAAGATCAGAGCTGCGGTGGGGACAGGTGAGCGCCAGGTCGCCCAAGCGGAGTGGGGGCTGTTCGACTGGGGGCAGGCGTCGTGGGGGTCCTCGGACTCGGAGGAGTACGTCGGGCTGACGGGAGAAGCGCCCACGGACAAGGGCCTGAACCCGTATACGTGGTCGGTCGATCAGCGCTCGCGCTTCATCCGCTTCCGCCTGCAGTCATCCGCCCCGACTGCGAGCCTTGTCCTCCGCTCTCTAGAGCTATCCGTCAGACAGTCGAACAAGGCGTAGAACGTGGCACGTATCGGAACCCTTCCCTATGTCTTTCAAGACGGAGCCGGCAACACGGCTTACGGCTCGCAGGTCAATGCCGACTTCAACGCCATCGTCGCTCAGGTCGACGGGAACATCGATCAGACCAACTTGGTCGACGGAGCGGTCACGACGGCGAAGCTGGCGACCGGAGCGGTCGGCACGTCGGCGCTCACGGACGGCTCGCTGAGCGCTGCGAAGTTCGCCACCCTCCCGCACGCGAGGGTCTACAACAACGCTCACATCAGCGTTCCCAACGCGACTGCCACGACGCTGACGTTTAACTCCGAGCGCTGGGACACGGAGCTGATCCACGATCCGATCACCGACGCGGGGCGGCTGACCTGCAAGACGGCGGGGCTGTACGAGATCAAGGCTCAGGTCGAGTTCGCCGTCTCGGCAACCGGCATCCGCATCCTTCGGCTTCAACTGAACACAGCGACGACGATTGCGGAAGTGCGGGTGGCTAGCTCGGGCGGCACCTATCCCACGACGCTGGTTATCCCTACCGACTACCGCTTGGCCGTCAATGACCACGTGACCGCCTCGGTCTACCACGAGGCGGGCGGGCCGCTGAACGTCAACTACACCGGCAACCTCTCGCCAGAGTTCTCGATGCGCTGGGCTGGCCCATGACCTCAATGAGCCGCATTGAGCTGCTGATCCGCGAACTGCAGGGCCGGGTTGCGTCGCTCTCGGGAGGGGCAGGTTCGCCTTCGGGCGTGGCTGGCGGGGTATTGGGTGGGACCTATCCGAACCCGGCCTTTGCGATCGATATGGCAACGCAGGCCGAGCTTGACGCCTTGGTTCGGGGGCATGGGATTCGGGACGAGGGGGTGGACCTCGCGCAGCGCCAGATGCTCGACTTCCAAGGCGCAGGCGTTACCGCTACCGATGACGGCACCAACAACAAGACGATCGTCACGGTCCCCGGTTCCTCGGGCGGGGCGTCCGGGTACTACGTCCACGACCAAGCAGCGCCCGCGACAACTTGGACGATCTCTCATGCGCTTGGCACGCATCCCGCCATCCACGTCGAGGACTCGGGGGGCACCGTGCTCCTGGCCGAGGTCCACCACACAAGCAACAGCCAAGCCGAGGTCATCTTCACCCAGACGGTCGGAGGCAAGGCGTACGCGCTCGGCAGCACCATGACCTACTACCTGAACCAGTCGACCGCAGCCTCGACCTGGACCGCCACGCACAACCTGAACCGCCACCCCGCGATCCACGTCGAGAACACGGGCGGGACAGAGGTCCTGACACGGCTGCATCACACGAACGCAAACCAGGCCGAGGCGCTGTTCTCGGCTGCGATGGCCGGCGCGCTATACGCGAACTAGAGAGGTAGCGAATGTCCATCCCCGTCCGTAACAACCTAGACCTCGGCAACAACCAGCTTCTCGGCGCGCTGGCCGAGGTCCTTGCCTCCGATCCTACGGGCGTAGAGGGCCGGATCGTCTACAACTCGACGGCTGGGGTGAAGCGGCTTAAGTGGTACAACGGCAGCGCTTGGGTCGGGGCCTTGGCGGACACGACGCGGCTGGACCAGATCACCGCTCCAACCGCCTCGGTATCGCTCAACTCGCAGAAGATCACAGGGCTGCTTGACGGCACGGCGGCAACCGACGCCGCTACCAAGGGCCAGCTCGACGCGGTATCTGCGGGGCTTGACCCGAAGGCATCGGTCAGGGTTGCCACGACGGCGAACATCACGCTCTCGGGCACGCAGACGATCGACGGCGTTGCCGCCATCGCCGCCGACCGGGTGCTCGTCAAGGGTCAGACGACAGGCTCGGAGAACGGCATCTACGCCGTGGCTGCCGGCGCATGGTCGCGGACCACCGACGCCGACGTGTCCGCCGAGGTCAACGCCGGCATGTTCGTTTTCGTCGAGGAGGGCACGGCCGACGGGGATTCGGGATGGGTGCTGACGACTAACAACCCGATCACGCTCGGCACGACCGCGCTGGCGTTCGTCAAGTTCTCAAGCTCCTCCGACCTGACTGCTGGGGCGGGACTCACAAAGACCGGGACGACGCTGGATGTCATCGGCACGGCCAACCGCATCGCGGTCGCCGCAGACGCCGTGGACATCTCAACGTCCTACGTCGGCCAGGCCACGATCACGACGCTCGGGACGATTGCAACCGGGACTTGGACCGGGACGGACGTGGCGGTTGCGGACGGAGGAACCGGCGCTTCGACTGCCGCTGCCGCACGAACGAACCTCGCAGCGGTCGGGAAGTATTCCGCCGACATCACCGGTAACGGCACGGCGACGCAGTTCACCGTCACGCACTCGCTCGCCACGACGGACGTGCAGGTGCAGGTCTGGAAGGCGACGACCAACGCTTGGGTGATCGTGGACATCGTTCGCGTCGACTCGAACAACGTCCGAATAGACTTCTCAACCGCCCCCGTGAACGGCGAAGTTTTCCGCGTTGTCTGCCAGGGCTGATGCCAAAGCTACTCGGCACAGCACTCGGTATCCCGGTTCAATGGAGCCACACCTGGATCGTCGGAGGGGCTATCGGTGTCCCATCGGGGCAAACGAACTTCATCCCGCCCGTCTCCATCCCGGTCAAGGCGGGCACGGTCGCCAACCTCGCTCGGGTGCGCTACCGCGTAAACAACGGCGCAGCGGGGATCACGGTGTCTTTCAAGCTCCAGGTCAACGGTGCTGACGTGACGGGGTACGGAACCACCGCTGCCCCGCTCGTTACTGCGACCGCTACGACGTGGGCCGAGACGGACCCAACCGACGTTGCCTTGGCCGATAACGACTCCGTGGCGGTGGTTGTGACCGCTATCGCCGGGGCACCGGAGAACCTATCGGTATCGGCGATCCTTGAGTCTGCGATCTGATTGAGAGGACTGAATGGCTGACAACACGCTTCAGCAAGGCACCGACACAATCGCCACCGACGACATCGGTGGAATCAAGTACCCGCGCGGGAAAACGGGTTTTGGGGCGGACGGCGTCTACGAAGACGTGCATGCCGATAATCCGTTCCCGACACTCGACCGTACGGCCGTCGAAAACCTGCGGCTGATCGCGGATCTCGTCAGCTTCAACCGCGACACCCTAGACCGGCTGCGGGTCGTGGTCGACACGATGCCGGCGCAACCGGCGCTGGTGGCCGGAGCAGCGTCGATCGGCTCGGTGACGCACAACTGGGGCAACGCGAACGTCAACGCGCTCTGGTGGGGCGCGGGGGCACCGGCTTCAATGGACGCCCGTGAGCAGCAGCGCGAACTCTCGTCGCAGGGCTTCGCTCAGGCGCGTCAGCGCTGGGTGTTCGCATGAGCCCCGTCGCCTACAACTTCAAGAAGGGCGTGGACATGCCTCCGCGCCACATGCTCTCACCCTTCCTGGCGGGCGCGAGCTACCACGGCACGTCGAACTCATACGACGGATCGCGCTATGTCTATTGGGCGATCCAGTTCGGCGTCGTATCACTCCTTGCCTCGACCACGCACCTCTATCGCTATGACACCTGGACCGATGGCTGGCAGTACCTCGCCACGCTGACGACGAGCAACCACGGCCTTGACATTGAGTACGACGCGACGCGCAAGGTCGTCTGGTGCTGCTATGGCGTCTCACAGACAGCGTGGGGCTACTTCAACGCGAACGCGACGGCAGTGACCCTCGCGGGCGTGACTACGCAGCCGATGGTGATGAGCGCGGCGCTCTCGCCGGTGCTGGGGCAGCTCTCGGCCTACTCGTCGGCGCTGGTTCACGTCGAGGAAGCGGAGGTCCTGACGACTCCGGCAAACACCGGGGTCGTGACCACGGGTTCGACCGCGACCAACCTTCTCGATACCACCGCTGGTGAGTTCCACGCCGGTCTGCTCGGCTGCTACGTGCGCTATACAAGCGGCGCGCAGTTCGGCAACCGCCGCACGATCACCGCTATCGGTTCGGCAACCAGCCTGACGACCCTTGCCTTCGCCGGGGCTCCTGCTGCCGGCGACGCCTACGCCATCGAAGTCCCGCAGAGCCTGACGGCGTCCAGCGCCACCGCCTCGACGCTTGTAGTGACCGGCGAGTCCTGGACCGTCAACGTCTACCGCGACTCTGATGTTGAGATTACGGCGGGCACGGGCTCGGGCCAGCGAAGGCGGATCGCCTCGAACACGGCGACCACACTGACCCTCGCCGCTGCCGTGACGGGCAACCCGAGGACCGGCAACTGGGCGACGACTCCCGACGCCACCAGCGTCTTCCGCATCATCCCGTCGTCGGACTTCCTCTACTACGTCCCAAGCGCGGTGGCGACAGGCTCGACTTCCTTCTACCGGATTGACGTTGTTGCCACGACGCTGGCGTGGGTCGCGCAGACGGTAATGCCAGGCGTCTACTGGCAGGGCGGCGGGGCCTTCCACACACCGACGTTCGCACCCTTCTCGATCGTCGCCTTCCGTGGCGGCGGCACCTCGGGCGTCTACCGCTACGACATCGGACTGCAGGCCTGGGCGACGCTGACGACCAACTGGGGTGCGGAGGTGCTGACGCTCGGCGGCACGGCGGCACGCATACCCGGTCGCGGGCGCTTTGCCGTCCACATCGCAGCTACGAACCGCCTCTACATCTTCAATCCCGTTACAGGCGTGCTCGACGCCGCACCCGCACTGCCATACGCGGTCCCGGTCGCCTATGACGGCAAGCGGCTGCGCTACATCAAGACGGCAGACGGCGCGGAGTTCCTTTACTGGCTGCGTGCGGGCGGCCAGGAGCTGATCCGCATGCCGTGTGAGTGGCTCTAGTGCCGCTTCCTAGCGATGAGCGCTCGGTAACGATTCGCCAGATAGGCACGGCCGACCTTGCCAAGCAGAGCGGGGGCTTCAACGTAACGACAGCCTCGCAGGTGGTCCTGGTTGCCGATGCGGCTCGTAACGAGCTGGCACTGGTCAACGATTCAGACACGACGATCTACCTCAAGTTGCAGACGGTTGCCGGGACGAACCCAACTGCAGTCGTGAGCGAGGGGATTCGCCTCAACGCGGCAGGCGGGGCGTGGACCTCTGAGCGGTTCGCGGGTGCGGTAGCGGCGATCCATGCTGGGACAGGTAACAAGCGGCTGACCGTCGCGGAGTTCTAGTGCCAGTCATCAATCCTTCAGCTTCCGGCGGCGGTGGCCAAGTGCATCTCTGGGTCCCGTTCATTACCCAATGGACCAAGTGGACCGATATGCCGTCTGCGCTCAGTCAGGACATCGACGGAACGCAGCGGCGCGCCTGGCTTGACCTGACGACCTACACGCAGGCCAGGATCGTCGTAAACAGGAACGCGGCAGGTGCGACCAACGCAGAGCTGCGCGGGCAGTATTGGAACAACTCTGCGTGGACATACCTCGACGGCGTTGACGGACCGAAGATCAACATCGCCGCGACCGGGCACACCAAGAGCGCCTGGGTGAATCTAGCCGCCGAGGCCAAGGCCGATTGGGAGATCCGAGTTGTCGGCATCAACGGCGACGCCGTCGCCGATCCGATCTTCAACAGCCTCGCGCTGGCGTTCAAGTGAGCTAGGTGCTAAGCGGCCCAACACTCCTGCTGTTGCTTCGCAGCTCTGCGCCTCCACCGCCTACCACCCGCTTGATGGCGGTGGTTTGATTGACCGCCTTCCTACGTAAGCTGCGCCGATGAGCACCGTCGCCTCCCGCATCACCCGCCAGCTGCGAGCCCCTAGCTATCGCGGGCGACGGCGTGGTCCGGGCTTCACTCCCTTCGCACCACCGGCTCGTCCGCCAACCGGGTCCTTTGATCCGGCCATCGGAGCGCAGCGGCGGGCAAGCGAGAGAGGGTTCGGCTACCTCCAAGACGACGTGAACCTGGAGTCGGCCAGAGGCAGCGACGACTTCCTCCGTAGCGCCGGGGACCTGCAACGCGACACGGGAGAGGCAACCGCCAACCTCCACCGCTCCTCCGGTCGCGGACTAACCGATCTGCTGAAAGCCAACGTAAGGGCCGATGAGGACTACGCACACCGCATAGGGAACCTTGACCGCACCTTTCGCATCCGTGCCCGTACGCAGACGGAGGGAGCGCGACAGAGGGGCGTGGCCGCAGGCGGGGCGTTGGCTGCGGCACTATCGCAGCGCACCGCCAACCAGGCGGAGGAGAAGGGCTCTCTCGACACCCAGCACGGCAGGGTGAAGGCGGACCTCACCACGCAGGAAGGACGGCTGCGCGAGGATCTGTCGACAGACCTCCAGCGACTTGGAGGGAACGCCGAGCGCCGGGGCGGGCTGCTGTCTCTCGGCCACGGGCGAGACATTGCCGACCGCTCGATCAGGCTGGAGCGCGGGTCAACCGAGCGGGATCAGTTCGGCCTAGACCTCGACGAGACAGCGATGCGCCAGGCGCTTCAAGGGGGCTACAACCCGATGGCGCTGCAGCCCAGGAACGAGGTTCAGCGGGAGGGGCGGGGGACCTATCAGCTTGTTAGGGGCGGTCCTGCCCTTGGTGCCGGTCGACGGGGAGTGCTTTATCGGATGTATCAATCGGGACGGCTGAGGAGACGCTGATGGCTAGGCCGCGCGGTAGGGACCTAACGCCGTACATGACGCAGATCAGGGATGAGAAGACGCTGCGGTTCGGCCCGCAAGTCTCCGCCCTCTCAGAGCTTCGCAACCAAGCCATCGGTTCTCGCAAGCATGCGATCGAGTCCTCCCGCGGAGCTGCGCTTGGACTGCAGGCAGCGCTCAAGGAAGCGGCTCCCCGGATCGCTCAGGGCCACGATGCCGTCAGCGCCTTCCGCCGCACCCATGAGGCAGACATTGCCCCGGTGCTGTCAAGGCTCGGTCCTTCGGCTGATCCGATACGAGCGGCGATGGCGCGTGAGGGGGGGCTTGTCTCAAGCCAACTGGAAGCCCGCAAGCAGTCCTCCCTGGCTGGCCTGCAGGATCGCTCCGTCCAAGCCGCCGAGGGTCGCCTCTACCAAACGCAGCGTGCCGAGGACGACTACGCCTCATCGCTCGGGAAGATCGGTGCTTCAGCGCAGGCACTGGGCCAGCAGGAGGGAGCCTTCGGAGCTAGCCGCTTGGCCGAGCTGCTGAGCCAAGACCGGGAGATCTCCCTGAAGCGCAGCGACGCCAGGCGTGAGGCGCAGAAGTTCGACGTGCAGTACGGGCCGGGAGGGCTGGAGGAGCGGAAGGTGGCGGCATCCGAGGAGAAGGCCCGCGCCCAGGGGGAGACCAAGCCGAAGTTCACCCCTGCCAAGATCCGCGATAACCAGGACAAGTGGGACAAGGGCCTTGTCCTTGCACGTCAGATCAAGCCCACCAAAGCCGACGAGGAGACAAGTGTCGCGTTCCTAGTCTCAAAGGGGATGTCTCCTGCAATGGCTAAGGGGGCCGTCCAGAGCGTGATCTATCGCGGCGTTGGACCCAAGACGCGCCATACCATGCGTCGCCGCTACGGGCTGAAGGTCCCTGGGTTTTCCACTACCTCTCAAGCCCCTCGTCTCTCCGGCCGGGCACCCCGCACCAGTTAGGTGAAGCGCAAGGTCTACGTCGATACGACTCACGGCGCTCCGAAGCGCTACGCCGTTAGGGACTTCAAGGCTCCCACGGAGGCTGACAAGCGATACCTCCGGCGCAGGGTTGCAGCACTGGCTCCTAAAGCCCTCCCGGTCTACGTCGACACCTCGGGGAAGGTTCGGCCAAAGGTCGAGGCGGTTGCGGTCGTCAAGCCCAAGACGGTTAGGCTGGTCGACACCACGCGGGGGAAGCCAACGGTCTACCGGCTGCCCGACTTCCAGACTCCCAAGCAGGAGGGGATGTCGCTCAAGGCCGAGCACCGCGACATCCAACGCCTCGGGAAGCTGGCTCTCGATCCGAGCTCGTCTGTCTCCCGCCGGCTGGCGGCTGCGAGGAAGCTCGCCCGAGACTACGACGTTCCCGAGCCCGAGCGGGTCTTCAAGGCTCGACTAAAGGAACGCTCCCTGACCAAGGAGCAGAGGTACGACCGTGAGACGAACCGCCTCTACTCCAAGGACTACCGCGGCGAGAAGTTCCAACAGGCTGCTCTAGCCCCGGACGCCATCCTCGACCCTCTGACCAAGATCGCCAAGCTGCCGTTCCAAGGGGTAGGGAAGGTTCTTCGGGAGACGACCCGTCCCGTTCATGCCATAGCTGCAGCGACGGATGATCTAGTTCAAGGCAAGAGCCTCGGGAGTGCGGCCAAGTCCGGCGTGCGAGGGGCGCAGCTCAAGGACACCCGCCTGTTCTCCGACGTGCTCAAGTCCGCCGGGGTGAAGAACAAGACCGTCCGTACGGTCGGTGGCTTCGGGCTCGATGTCCTTGCGGACCCGCTCACATGGGCGACGTTCGGAACCAGTGGTGTCGCCAAGGCAGCCGCCGGGAAGGCCGGCGCGGCAGCAGCCCGGAACGCTGCCAAGCAAGGGCTCGATGAGACTGCGATCAGGAAGGTCGCCACTGCAGCCGCTGAGAAGGCCGCTAAGGGCAAGACAGAGCGCAAGGGGCTCCAGGTCGGTATGCGGCTCCACGCGCCCTTCACGGACGCTACGTGGCATCCCACGACCTCTGGACGGGCAACGGCCAAGGCGTCTGAGGTTCTCGGCCTCTCCAAGGTTGCTACGAACATTCGCAACAAGGGGGCAGTGCAAGGGGTTGCCAGGCGCTTGGCACCGGACTTCCGCCAGGAGGGAGTCGAGGAAGGGGAGCACGCCGCCGCGCGGGTTGCCGATCGTCAGCTCCGAGGTGACTCCGCTCTGGCGGATCGCAAGGGCGCGCAGGTAGGGCGGAGCATTCACAGGGCCGCCCCCAAGGCTCGGAGGGAGGAAGTGATCGCGGGCGTCGAGCGTGCGCCGCACAAGGGCGCGGAGAAGGTCGCTCCCTTCGACATCGAAGCCTCAGCCAAGTCTGTACGCCGGAACGCACGGAAGGTCCGGGGCGAGCGCGCCGCTATCAATCCAGTCCTCCACACCCGCCCGTCGGCGGAGGCCAAGAGGCTCGACACCGTACGCCGCAAGATGATCCGTATGGCGGATGACCGCCCGAACGCAACCACGGAAAGAGTCAGGCCCTACGACCTCGGACCCGAGCTTGGTCCGGTTGCCAAGAACATCGGGCGGATCAACCGAGAGTTAGACGAAGCTGAACGGAGGGCGGGGGTTAGGAAGGCTGCCCTGCCGTTCTACTTCTCCCATGCGCGCAGGAAGAACATCGAGCCAGAGGAGGCCGAGAAGCTCATCCCCCAAGCGCAGCGGAAGGGACGGCAGTTTGGGGCCGACACCAAGCGGACGGTCCCCGGAACGATGCGAGAGATCATCGAACGCGCGGAAGCGAAGGGGCAGGACAATCCCTTCAGCCTCGACGTCGGGCTCGTCCAGGGCGAGCGGGTCGCCAAGTCGGGCCACCGCATCGCCCGACACGAATACGTCCAGAAGCTCGCAGCCACCGGCCCTCGGCTGGACTTTGT
>Ga0183260_10002687_pt1 | contig 14585 bp, 9 predicted proteins | sample AntDrymUQ4972206_2_FD_129768 | JGI IMG/M metagenome (GOLD analysis project Ga0183260, IMG submission 129768) | Polar desert sand microbial communities from Dry Valleys, Antarctica - metaG UQ497 (22.06) (version 2) (version 2) | ecosystem: Environmental > Terrestrial > Soil > Desert | place... | reverse complement strand
GGGCATGTCCTCGAAGCCGGACTCATACGCCTGGTCGTACGGGACCAGCACGATGTCGGAACTGCTGCCGGTCAGTTCCTTGATCCGGGCTGCCAGGGCGTTGATCGAGATTTCCCCACGGTTGCCGATGTTGAACACCTGGCCGACCGCCCTCGGCTCGTCGATCAAGGCTACCATGGCCCGGACGACGTCGCCGACGTAGGTGAAGCTCCTGCTCTGGGTACCATCGCCGAAGACAGTGATGGGCTGGCCGGCAAGGGCCTGCCGGACGAAATTGGGAATGACCATGCCGTACTGGCCGGTCTGTCTCGGACCCACCGTATTGAAGAGCCGGACGATGATGACCGGGAGCTTGCGCTCCTTCCAGTAGGCCAGGGCCAGGAACTCGTCGATCATCTTGCTGCAGGCGTACGCCCAGCGATGCTTGGTCGTCGGCCCGAGCACGAGGTCGGCATCCTCCCCGAACGGCACATCCGTGCTCTTGCCGTAGACCTCCGAGGTCGAGGCAATCAGGACCAGCTTCTTCTTCTTGTTCGCGTGCTTCAGCACGACCTCGGTCCCGTGCACGTTCGTCTCGATCGTGTGCACCGGTGCCTCCACGATCAGCTTGACGCCCACGGCGGCAGCCAGGTGCACGACCGTGTCCGCGCGGTCGATCATCTCTGCCAGCAGCGGCTCGTTCGTGACGCTGTCGATCGTGTAGTGGAACCGCGGGTGTGATTTCAGGTGCTGGATGTTGTCCATCGACCCGGTGGACAGGTTGTCGAGCACGAACACCTCGTCGCCGCGCTCGAGCAGAGCTTCCGCAAGGTGGGAGCCGACGAACCCTGCACCACCAGTGATGAGCACACGCACGCGTTTCTGTCTCCAATCGACTAGGGCTGTGGCCCCGCCAGGCCCAGGATGGCATCGGCCTGCCGCTCGGCAGCACAGCCGTCGGGAATCATCCTGTATTCCGCCGTGAGGGACATCGACGCGGCGGACAATCGCAGACGGAATCCCCCATCATACAGGAGGCGTCGCAGCACGTCAGCGATTTCCTGCGGGCCTGCCGCTCCGGCCAGCGCCCCGGCCGAGACGAACGGGCTGAGATTGTTCGGCATCCCGATGGTGAGCGCCGGAACGCCGAGAGCCGCCGCGTCAAGCGCAACGGTCGAGTTCACCGTCACTACTGCACGGCTGGCGCGGAGGAGCGCGGCCAGATCGGTGCCGGCGGGCAGCACGCGCACCCTGCGCATTCCCGCTGCGGCCGCTTCGTACGGCCCGGGCGTTTCGGCCGGATGCGCCTTGATGGCCAGCTGCGTCCCCTCGATCGAGCCGACCGCGTCCAGCAATGCTGGCAGCACGCCGTGAACCTCAGAGAATTTGGTGACGAGGAGCACGAGATGCCTGGAGTCGTCCGCTCCGGCGAGACGGCGGACCGCCTGCACCTCGTCGGCGTCGAGCTCCGCGAAGCGGCGGGCGAGCCCGTCGAGCCGCGGACTTCCGGTGACGACGATCGACTCCGGAGGAAATCGTCCTGCCTCGATGAGGTGGAGGGCGGCGTACTCGTCGAAGACCAGCGTCCTGGCCGGCAGGGGAAACCCTCTGTCACGCGACCCGGCGCGAGGCGGGTGCATCTCGTCCGATTCGTGCAGGTAGTTGAGCCAGTGCCGATAGATGAACCCGTGCTGCAATCCTGCCAGGGGGATCCCCCGGCGGCGCGCTTCCAGTGCGAGCGCCCGCCCCCAGCCGCCAGCCTCCGCGTAGGTCAGCGCCGCCGCGGGTTCGACTACGTCGAGGGCCACTCCCGCTTCGTCCATCGCCCGCGCGGACCATGGAAACTGGAGAAGGGCGACGCCGCTCAGGGATCGGGCGATGACAGGCCAGCAGTCGCAGCCCCCAAGGACGGCCGCGGCGCGGAGGTCCGGACTCGACTGCAGTGCCCTGCGGACGTGGTGCCTCGCCATCCAGAGTCCGAGTGAGCCGGCCAGGGCGGAGCGGGGGACCAGGGTCTCGATCGGCCGAACGGCTTGCGCGGGAGCCGGCCCTGGCTTCCACCAGCGCCGTGCCCGGAAGTTCGACGTGGGTCCCACGCCCAGATACGCCAGCCCCTGCACACCGACCCGGCCTTCGAGTTCCTGGAGCACCGGGCCGATATACGACTCCGCCGCGCTTTCGTCCGAGTCGCCGCGCCAGAAAGCCGTGTGGACGAAGGCCGCAAGCGTGGTCCTGACCCTCGGGGGAGGTCCAAAGGGACGGGCGGGGGACGCTACTGCAGCGAGCATCAGCGAGGTGCTCCGTGCGTCCATGGCCACCGGGGCGGCGTACGACTGCCGCGCGCCCTCCCCTTCCCACGGGATCCGCCGCGCGCGCGCGAGCTGCGGGAGGACGAGACGTGCCGTCTCGTCCCCGCTCAGGAGCCGGACCGCTGACGGTGACTCCCGATCGAGCAGGGCGTTGGCGGCAAGCAGCGTCCTGAAGAGCGCAAGGACGGCGCGTTCCTTGTGCAGGTACAGCTCCGCAAACCACCACAGGCTGTCACCGGTATATGTGAAACGCTCGCGGAACGGCATGCCGTCCACGCGCGCCGCCCGAATCGATTTGATCCATGCGTTGGCCTGGGTCGCGGCCTGTTCCTCCAGATCCGCATCGAGGTAGTCGGCCAGACTGACATGGCGCGCCGATCCGGCAGGGTTGAGAACAAGCGATGCCTGCAGCGGTCTATCCCCTCGCGGAGCCCAACGTGCCCGCACGTGTCATGCGGTCCAGCGTGGTCTCCGCCGCGCGGTACACCATCTCGACGTCGATTCCTGTCAGGCAGTCGGGGATGTGCCCCCTGCAGCGCTCGGGCGGCAGCCTGATCCTGTTGCAGGGGCTGCACGGGAGATCGATCCGGACGACACGGTGAAACGTGTCTGTCGGGGCGTACCGTGCGGGATCGGACGGGCCGAAGATTGCCACGACCGGGGTACCGACGGCAGCCGCCACGTGCATCGGGCCGGTGTCTCCGGTGATGAAGAGATCCAGGCTCTCGAGTGTGGCCGCCAGGGCGGGAAGATCCAGCGTGCCGGCCAGGTCCACACCGTCGGGGCCGAGGCCGCGGAGAAGGTCGTTCACCATCGGCCGGTCCTCAGCACTGCCCGTGAGCACGATGGTGGCCCCGCGCGTTCTGACGAGGCGCGACGCAAGCGCCGCGAACCGCTGCGGGTCCCATTGCTTCACCGCGCGGCCGCCGCTCACGTGCAGGCCGATGAGCGGGGCTCGTCGGCCGGCGAGCCGCCTGGCAGCGGCCCGACGCTCCTCCGCGGTGATCTCGAGGCGTGCCGACCCGCCGGTAGGGGGCACGTCGAGCAGCGCGGCGACCAGCCTCCTCGCGTTGGCGGTCGTGTGCGCGCGGGGGTCGTACGGAAGCGCCACGTCGAGCAGGGCGCCACCCCCGCCACTGGCAAAGCCGGCCGTCATCCGCGCGCGGGCGGCAGCGAGGAGGATGTTGCCACGGATGTCCGGCTCGAAGTTGATGGCGAGGTCATACCTGCGTGTCCGCCACCCGCGCGCATGCCGCAGAAGCCGATGGAGCGGCACCCCAGCCGAGCCGCGCGCGAGCCATGCCGCGTCGAGCGTCTCCACGTGATCCACACCACGAATGCGTCCGGCAAGCTCGGCGTTCCAGCTCCCCACGACGAGGTCGAGGCGTGCGGACGGAACGGCACGCCGGACGTCATCGATGGCGTCGAGCGTCATCAGCAGGTCGCCGATGCGCTCGAGACGGAGCAGCAGGATCCGCTGTGGCGGATTCACGGGCCGGCCGCGCCCCAGCCGGAGCCCGGGAGCCACGAGCCGGAGGGCCGCGTCAGCTGTTCCGACGAGGGCCCGTTCGCGACGGTCGTAGATCTGCAGGTGGCCGAACATCACCCGCCGCTATCTTACCTGCACGCGATCGACCATGACGCCGAGCTCCCTGTCGTCGCCTGTGCCCAGCACCTGCCGGGGATTCCAGACGGAGGTCACCAGCCGGAGACGGGCGAGCCGACCGGAGCCGGCAACCGCGATCCTCACGGTGTCAGGAATCGCAAACGTATACGACTGGAAGCCGTCTGCCACCACTGCCGTCCCGAGCGTGTACTCGTCGAGGTGCACGGTCACGTCGGCGGCGGGGGCTCCGTGCGGACGGCCGCCGGCGCTCATGTCGATCACGACCTCGCGCCCGGCATCCGGCAGTGCGGGGAGCGCCACGAAAGACTGCCGCTGCGACCACCGGAACGTCCGGCCGTCGGTCTCTTCCTTCGCGTGGAAGCGCGTCACGTGCAGGTCGTCGTGGATGCCGACGTCGAGGTCGAACCACATCCCGGGGTCCGCAGCGGCCGGCAACAGCTGGTAGAGCCCGAAGTCGAACTCCTTGCGCCGGACAACCCGGGGGAACGCGCTCCAGGCCGACTCGTACTCCGGGACCTGGAATCGCCTGCTGGCCACGCTCTTCGCACTCCAGTCACGTGCCAGCAGCTCCGTTCCGCCGCCGCCGAGAAAATACACAGCGCCGTATCGCGTCCGGGCCCATTCGAGGAAGGTCCCGAACGCCTCGCGGTCCGGCCGCGCGGAGGCCAGCACGAGAACAGGGCGCGCGTAGATGTACGCGAGAGGCAGCGCGAACACGTGCGCGTCGGAACCGGCATCCCTGGATTCGACGAGGAGCAGGTCATCGGCGCCGATACTCCCGGCCAGGCTCTCCAGTTCCGGGATGATGCCGGCGTACTCGAGGTGATCGGCGACCGGTCGCGCCGCGCGGGCATAGTGGCCCCCCAGCAGGAGGATGAAAACTGCCCCGATTGCCGCACTCACGATGCGCCTGGCGCCGCTCTGACGCAGGCCCCATGTGGCAGCTGCACAGGCGAACAGCAGGGCGCCCGGCAGGATCACCGGGACGAACCGGCGGGCTGCCCAGAAATGCTCCGGCACGATCCGGATTTTGTAGAAGAAGAAGAGCGCAAAAACCGCCACCGTGATGAAGAGGGCCGGGGCGCGCCAGAAGGAGTGCCGCGCAAGCAGCATGAACCCGGCCAGTGCGGCGAGCAGGCCGCCGTTCGACAGGTAGAACCGTGTGAAGTCGCGCAAGGCATACGCATCGTAGGGCGCGAGCTTTCCGGCCGGTTCGCGGAAGTACAGGGCGTAGACCGCTCCGAGTACCACGATCGCGGTGACCAGCACCGGAGCCAGCCCGCGCACGCGCGTGGAGAGTGCAGGGTTCCGGGCACTCACGAGCACCAGCGCAAGTACCACGGCGGCCAGGGCAGCCCCGGCCAGGTAATGCCACCAGAAAACGTTGTGCGTCAGAAAGAGGATCGGGCGTTCGGCATACGCACGCATTGGACCGAGCAGGTACAGCGCCGCCAGAACGGCACAGGCACCCAGCACGACAACGACACCTGTCTGCCGTCGCTCTCCGGCAGCCGTCAGCAGCGCGATCGCGATGACCACTGCCATCGCGCTGAGGGCCGCATCCACCCGCAGGAAGAAAAGCAGCCCCAGCAGCAATCCGGCAACGGGAGCAAAGAACGTGTCCCGGTCGTGATGACTCCGCGCGAGCGCCAGAAGCGCTGCGAACAGGAATGCCTGCATCACCACTTCAGCGTTGGGATAGCGTGCAAACCACACCTGTACCACGTGCAGCGCGAGCAGCACGGAGGCAGACCAGGCGGCGGCCCGCCCGGCCAGCTGCGCTCCCGCGAAGTACACCGCCAGGAGGCCGAGCACAGCCCAGACACCGACCGCCCGGCGCGCTCCGCTCAGGCCGTCCAGCCCGTACCCGATGGCGATCGACGCCGGGAACAGGTGCGGGAACTGGCCGACGACAGTCCCCCGCTCGGGATCCATGATGAAGAAGCCCATGAACCGTAGCCCGTAATACTCCTCGCGCTCGTGGGAAGGAAAAAACAGATCCCGTGCGAATGGCGGCACCGTGGAGACCACCGGATCGTCGTAGGCGAACGTCCCCCGTTGCGCGATCTGAATGCCCTCGGCGATGTAAACGCCAGGATCCTTGCCGCCGATGACGTATTCGGCAGGGGGGAAGAATCGCCAGCTGCCCAGGGCCACGAGCATCAGCGGCAGGAGGATCGACAGTCCGGGGCGGCGTGCAGCGGGGCCGAGTCGCAGGTCCAGGCGTGCAGCGGCCGCGGCGCACGCCGCGAGCCCCGCGTTGGCGGCCAGCAGGCGGCCGAGGCTGTACTGGCCGGCAGCGGCGAGCACGAGCACCAGGGACAATGAGATGGCGAGGCTGATGACGATCGCCCAGAAGAGGCGCTCTTCCGCCGGCAGACCCGCACGGCGATCGCGGTCCAGCCACGGCAGCCTGAAGATGGCTGCGCCCGGCATCCACCCGATTACCACCAGCTGGAGCACCTGCAACGCCGTCATCTCAGTTCGCCACCGCCGAATCGGTCACGGTACCCCGCAGCTCGAAGACGCTGCGACCGCCGTCGCGGAGAGCCTCAGAACTGAAAATAGATGAATTCCGCACCACCGAAATTGCCGAACAGCAGGACGAGGTAACACGTGGCAGCGTAGATGGAGTATCGCACGGTGACGGGCAGCCGGGGCACGGCCAGCACATCGTTGTAGTAGGCCTCCCCGGCGTGCACGAGCACCAGCGGTGTGGCGTGCAGCAGCAGCGGGACGAGGAGCCCGTGCACGTCCACGGACCCAGGCTGGAAGTTGCCGAAGATGCTGTGGGTGAGCAGGCCGACCTGCTCCGCCGAGCGTGCCCGGAAGATCAGCCAGCCGTAGCAGGTGAGGTGAAACATGACGAACCAGGAGGTCACGCGTGCGACCCCGCCCGCCCCAGACACCCAGCGGCGGAACCATTCCGCCCCCTGCCCCGCGCGGTAGCCGACCAGCAGTGCCCCCTGGTAGATGCCCCACAGGATGAACGTCCATGCGGCACCGTGCCAGAGCCCTCCCAGCACCATCGTGATCATCAGGTTCAGCCGCGTGCGGCTCTCCGAACCCCGGTTGCCCCCGAGGGGGATGTACAGGTAATCGCGAAGCCATGTCGAGAGGCTGATATGCCAGTGGCGCCAGAACTCCTGGGGCGAGCGCACCAGATACGGGAACCTGAAGTTCTCCACGAGCTCGATGCCCATCAGCTTGGAAGTGCCGCGGGCAATGTTCGTGTATCCCGCGAAGTCGCCGAAGATCTGGAGGGTGAACGCGTAGACCCCGACGAGCACGTTGATGCCGGTTGGTGTGGTGTCCGGCTCGAAGACCGCGTTGGCCACACCGGCGACGTTGTCGGCCACGAAGATCTTCAGAAAGAAGCCCCACGCGATGAGCCACAGACCGTCGCGGACCTGCTGACCGCTGATCCGGCGCGGCTCGTGAATCTGCGGCAGGAGGCGTGAAGCCCTGAGGATGGGCCCCGCGACAAGGTGCGGGAAATAGGCCACGAAGACGGCAAACTCCAGGAGCCTCCGGGTTGCGGGGATCTCCCGGCGATACACGTCGATGACGTAGCTCATGGTCATGAACGTGTAGAAGGAGATACCGATCGGCAGCAGCACCCGGATCGTGACGAAATCCACCCGCCATCCAAGCGACGACAGCAAGGCGTGGAGGTTGTCGGCGAAGAAGTTGAAGTACTTGAAGAACCCGAGGACCGACAGGTTGAACCCGATGCTCAACCACAGGATGGCCTTGCGCCGTGCCTCCGTTCCGGACCCGTCCAGCGCCCGCGCGCAGCTGTAGTCCACGACCGTGGACGCAAGGAGCAGGCCCAGGAAGCGCCAGTCCCACGCCGCGTAGAAGTAGTAGCTCGCCAGCAGCAGGAGCCAGTTCTGCCCCCGGTGGGGCAGCGCGCGGTACACCGCGTAGACGACAACGAAGAACCAGATGAAATGAAGTGAGTTGAACACCATGGGCGGTGCTCACCGTCCGGCGGGGGGCGCGCCGCCGTCCGCCAGGCCCGATTCCCGGAGGAACTCCGCAAGCGCCGCCGCTACCACCTCGTGCCCGCGGGGGGTCAGGTGTGCAGTCTGCTGGAAGAACAGGTCGGGGCCGGGCGCCGCGGCCCGCAGCGCCGGCAGCAGATCGAATACGGGGAGGGGAAGGTCCCCGAACGCCTCTCTGAAGCGATGCGTTGCGCCGTCACGCTGCAGGTCCCCACCGGCCTGGTGCACGATCTCCAGCAGACGCCCGTAATCCGCATCGTCCACCTGAAACCGCGCCGGCATGAGCACGACAACCGTACGCGCCCCTGCGGCAGACGCCTCGTCCGCCAGCCGCTCGACTGCCTGGCGGGTCAGGTCGATCCCGCGGAAGATGCGCTCAACAGGTTGCGCCGCATAACTCTGCAGAGGTGGCTCAGGGGGGCCGAGCGGCCGCGAAACAATCCGGGTCCCTTCGATCGCGCGCAGCCGGAGCACCTGGAGCACCATGCTCCGCCGGACGAGACGCCGCAGGCGGGTGAGCAGTGTGTCGCGCACGGCGTCCAGGGCGGCCGGGCGCGCTCCGAGAAGCTGCGGCTCCCAGACGACCGCCTCTTCGGCATCGTTGCCCACGTAAATCGTGACCACCACGATGTCGGGCTCGAACGCCGCTGCCACATGGCGGAAGAACAACAGCTGCTGAACGGGACCGAAGCCCTGGACCCCGGCGTTGATCACCCTCACCCGGTGCCCGGAGCCCGGGGTGTTCAACCGGCCCTCGAGCAGCTCGCCGAATGTCTGCGGGAACTCCACCTGGACGGCCAGGACCATCGAATCGCCAAGCACCACGATTCGGCGTTCACCCGGCTCCCTGGGACCGATCTCCTCGTCGTCGCGCACGCCGCTGCTGTTGATGACGAGTGTCGTGTCGAATTCGGGTGTCCGGAATTGTGTGCGCGCCCCCGGCAGAAGGCGGTAGCCCAGGTGCGGATCTCCGGTGAAGAGCGCTTGAAAGGCGGGGGCTGCCTCGGAGCTGCCCCACGTGCGGAGCGCGGTCTCGAAGAGCACGAACTGAACGGCCACGATGACAATCAGCAGGAGCGCACGGGACGCGCGGCCCTGGAGACGGCCGGTGATGGCCATCAGCCCGCCTGAAGCGCCGAAACCACTTCATCGATCGCGGAGGACGGCAGGCTCGGATACAGAGGAAGCGAGAACACCTCGCGGCAAATGCGATCGGCGACCGGGCACTGGGCCGGCTCCAGGCCTGCCAGCGCGGGTTGCCGCGGAATCGGAACAGGGTAGTGGATCAGCGTCTCCACCCCTCGGGCGCGCACCTGGTCCATCACCTGGTCCCGAGCGGGGCTCATCACGGGGAAGAGATGGTACACGTGCCCCGGGTCACATTCCGGCGGGACCGTGACGGACGACACATCCGCCAGCCGGTCACGATACCGTCCGGCAAGGGCCCGCCTTGCTGTCGTCCACCGGGGCAGCAGTCGAAGCCGCTCGATGAGGATTGCGGCCTGCATCTCGTCCAGGCGCGAGTTCACGCCGAACTCCGCGTGGTGGTATCTCGATGTCTGTCCGCCGTTCCTCAGGCGCTGTGCGCGTGCAAGGAGCTCTGGATCGCCGGTCGTGAGAGCGCCGCCATCCCCCAGGGCGCCAAGGTTCTTGGTGGGATAGAAGCTGTACGCCGCGGCGGCGCCGAAGCTGCCGACAGGCCGCCCCCCGCAGGTGGCCAGGTGCGCCTGGCAGCAGTCTTCGACAACCGTCAGGTTGTGACGCTGCGCCACTGCCATGATGGCGGGCATGTCAGCCGGCTGTCCGTAGAGGTGCACCGGCAGGATCGCGGCGGTGCGCGGGGTCACGGCGGCCAGCGCGGCGCGGGGATCGAGCGTGAGACGAATGGGATCGATGTCTGCGAAGACGGGTCGCGCCCCGGCCATCATGATGGCCAGCGCCGTATACGCCGCAGACACCGGAGATGTGATGACCTCGTCTCCCGGGCCAATACCCAGCGCGCGAAGCGCAATCGTCAGGGCGTCCGTTCCGGTCCCGACACCAGCGGCGAACTGCGCTCCTGTGGCCTCTGCGAAGGCCCGCTCGAAGCTCTCGAGTTCGGGGCCGAGCACGAACCAGCCGCGATCGACGACGCGGCGGATGGCCGCGTCCACCACTGGTGCGTCTTCTCCCGGCGTGAGCTGCAGGAAGGGGATCATCGCAGCACCTCGTCCCGGGCCTCCTCCGTTACGTACTGCTTGTAATGCTCCCGATAGAAGGCAAGCGTTTGCCGCAGGCCCTCCTCGAGTGTCACACGAGGGCGCCAGCCGGTGATCCCGCGGAACCGGGAGGAGTCCGAGTAGAAGCTGCCGATGTCGATCCGCTTCTTGTCGGCCGGCCACTCGACGAACCGCACGGATCCGCTGCCGGCGATCTCCACAAGCACTCTGACGAGATCGCGATGGCTGACGGTTTCGTCCCCTCCGACGTTGAGCACTTCGCCGTCGCACGCGCCATTGGCTCCCGCACGAAGGAAGGCATCCGCGGCATCGTCCACGTACACGAAGTCGCGCAGCTGGGTGCCGTCCCCGAACACCTGGATCTCCGCTCCCTCGAGCGCCAGCCTGATGAACCACCCGATGAAGCCCTGCCGGTTGTGCTTGATCAGCTGCCGCGGCCCGTAGACGTTCGTCAGCCGCAGGGAGCACGCCCTTATGTCGAAGACGTTGTTGTAGAGCAGGTGGTAGTACTCACCTGCCGCCTTGTTCACGCCGTTGATGTCGGCCGGACGCACCAGGTGCTTCTCGTCCACCGGAAGGTAGTCGGGCCGGCCGTACACCTGCCTCGTACCCGCGAAGACGACCCGGACCTGCCGGTTGTACTTGCGGCAGGCCTCGAGAATGGAGAGCTGGGCGCGGCAGTTGATCTCCAGATCCGTGTGCGGATCCTGCATCGAGTCGATGTGGCTCACCTGGCCGGCCAGATTGAAGATCACGTCCCGATCGCGGACGAGCGCTTCCATCGACGACTGCATCCGCACGTCGGCGATGTTCAGCCGTACGCGGTCCTCGATGCCGTGAAGGTTGAAGAGGTTTCCACCGTAATCCGGGATGAGGGAGTCCACGATGAGCGTGTCGGCGCCGAGTATCGCAAGCTGCCGTGCGAGATTGCTGCCGATGAAGCCGGCGCCCCCGGTGATCATCACGCGGCGTCCGCGATAGAAGTCGCGGTAGTCGTCCCTGCCCTCTTCCACCTCCGGGGGAGTCACGCGCCGTCGCCCCTGGGCGGTGCCGGCGCGGGGGCGGTGGCCTCCACGGGAAGGGCGCGCTGATGCGTGCCCCGGACGACCAGCAGCACCCACAGCTTCATCACGTCGACAACCGTCTTGAACAGCCGGCGGAAGTTGAAGAACTGGGACTTCCCGTAGGCGCGGTGGTAGTGGTGCACCGGTACTTCGGCGATGCGGAACCCGGCGTCCTGGATCTTCTTCATCATCTCCAGGCAGATGACGCCGCTGTTCTTCTCGAGCACCACGCGATCGAAAATAGAGCGGCGCATGAGCCGGAAGTCACAGTCCACGTCGCGGACCTTCAGGCCGAACAGTGTTCTCACCGTGTGGTGGTAGATCCGCCCGATCACGATCCGATGCAGCGGGTCTGAACGGCTGATCTTGTAGCCGTTCACCAGATCGACCTCCTCGGTGAACGCCCTCCAGAGCAGCTCCAGTTCCGCCGGATCGTACTGGGCGTCGCCGTCCGTGTAGAAGACCAGTTCGCGGGTAGCTGCGGCAAAGCCGCTGCGCAGGGCGCCGCCATATCCGCGGTTCCGCTCATGGTGCACGACGCGCACCTGCGGGTACGTCCTGGCCAGCTCGTCGGCAATGTCGGCAGTCGCGTCGACGCTGCCGTCATTCACGATGATGATCTCGAAATCCGACGTCAGACGTTCGGCCGTCTTGAGGGAGGTGATCACGAGGCTGGCGATGGTCCCGCTGTCGTTGTACGCAGGAAAGAAGACCGTCAACCCCGGCTTGCGCGTCTCACGCATCAGGTAGCCGTAAAGATTACTGCCTGCGCCACTTGAAGGCAAGGGCGCGGTCGTAGGCCGTCTCCAGCGCTTCTGCCGTGTGGGACCAGGTGAACTGGCCGGCAGCCAGTCTCCGTCCGGCCGCGCCCAGGCGTGCCCTGAGCCCGTCATCGCTGAGGAGCCGGTCGATGGCTGATGCGAGCCCCACCGGATCCCGTTCCGGAACCACGAGAGCCGTCTCACCATCCTTCACCACCGCGCCGATCCCCCCCGCCCGGGTCGTCACGAGCGCTGTGCCCGTGGCCAGCGTCTCCATCACGACATTCGGCAACCCGTCCACGTTCCCGGCATCGTCGCGCACCGACGGCACCACGACGACGTCTGCAGACGCCAGGTAAGCACCAACAGCGTTCTGGTCGAGCCGGCCGAGAAAGCGGACGGCACTCACACTGGCGGGGAGGCGTGCGGCGCGCTCGCGCAACTCCGCTTCGAGATCGCCTTCACCCCCGAGGGCAAGGATCGCGCGATGCTCTCCGGTCAGATGTCGCATGGCGTCGATCAGATACTCGAAGCCCTTCTTGCGAACCAGCCGTCCGGCAGCGAAGATGAGCGGCACGTCGGCCGGGACGCCGAGCCTGGCCCGCTCCCCTGTTTTCGAGAGAGGGTCCGGCCGAAAGCGCTCCACGTCAACGCCGTAAGGCACCACCATGACCCGGGACGCATCCGCCCCGAGTGCCACGGCACGGTCAGCGAGGTCCCGGCTGCACGCCGTCACCGCTCCAGCGCGCCTGAGGGCCATCCGGGCCGCCAGGCGGGCGGGCGGGAACGTCTCCGCGACGTACACATCCGACCCGTGGAGGCTCACGACCAGAGGCAGGCGCGGGGCAGCCAGTGCCGCGGTGACCCCCCCGGGCACGACCCAGTGCCCGTGCATCATCGTCGCACCCTGACGTCTGGCGATCGCACGCGCCGTTCTCCAGCCCTGCGCGAGGGCCAGAGGAGCGACGGCGATTGCGGCACCTCGAAGCGAAACGTCAGCGCGCATGGCGGCGGCATAGCCGAAGACGTTCAGCGACGGGAGCGGCGCGTAACGGTAGAAGTGATAGCTGACGCCATCTTCCTCTCGAGGGCGTCGTACCAGCGGATGCCAGGGGGCGACAAGGTGCACGGTGTGGCCCCTGGCGGCAATCCCTTTGGCGATCGGTTCGACGAACGTGCCGACGCTGTCCCCGGGGAACCGCGGATACGACGTCGTCACCATGACGATGACGTGCCGCGGTGTCACGAACGGCGGCGCCCGCGGAACAGCAGCCGCCAGGGTACGACGAGGGATTCGGCAAGCACACGTCCCGAGACCTTGCTCTGGCCCTGCCGGCGCTCGACGAAGATGATCGGTACTTCTCCGATCCGGCAGCCACGCCGCGACGCCTCGAACAGCATCTCGACGATGAAGGCGTACCCGTTGGAGACCATGGCGTCCAGGGGAATGCGCGCCAGGGCTTCACGGCGCCAGCAGCGGAATCCGCTGGTGCAGTCGCTGACCGAGATCCTGGTCACGAAGCGTATGTACCTGTTCGCGAAGGCACTCAGGAAGATCCGGTGGAGGGGCCAGTTCACGACGCTGACGCCCGTCAGATACCGAGAGCCAATCACCACGTCGTACTCCGACGCGCCCGCGGCGATGCCCGGCAGGTGCTCCGGGTTGTGCGACAGGTCGGCGTCCATCTGGAAGATCAGATCGGCTCCGGAGGCGAGTGCTCGTTTCAGGCCGTCGATGTATGAGCGGCCGAGCCCGCGTGGGCCCGTTCGGTGCAGGACGTCGACGCGGCCCGGATGCTGGCGCGCCAGCTCGTCGGCTACGGCGCCGGTCCCGTCAGGAGATCCATCGTCCACGACGAGCAGACGAAAGCCCGGGTGCGCCAGGATGCCGCTCGTCAATGTCGGCAGGTTGTCCCTCTCGTTGTATGTCGGCACGACGACGACGATGTCGCGGGGACTGGTCATGCGGAAGCTTCACGAGCGGCACGGCTGGCCGCAGCGAGGATGAGCACAGGATCCATGACAGGTATGCGGTATCGCTCCTGAGGAAAGAACACGAGCCCGGTGAGTACAGCCGACCCGCCGAGCAGCAGGACCGCCGTGGGCCGGCGACGGCCGGCGCGCAGCAGTCGTGGCAATCCCATGAGCGCAAGCGGCGCGACAAGCAGATACGAGACGACCGAGGCCGCCTGGTATCTCGTCGAGTGTAGCGTATAGGAGGGCCCGATCGGGACGGCGGTGTAGAACAGTTTCCGGCCGAGCAGGAGGAGCCACCTGCCCGGCGCGGCGGCGATCGAGGCCAGAGCATCGCGGTAGTACAAGGGTTCGAGTTCTTCCGGAGACAGACCCGGATGCGCGCGGCGGAACTCGAGCTCCGCCTCCTTGAGATGAGGGTTGGCCGCGAGGTCCCCCTCGCCGATGGCGTCGGGATGGTTGCCGATCCAGAAGTTCACGCCCCCCCCTGCCGAGACGAGCACGAAGCGGTCGTGCACCCGCATATTCCTCACGGTCCATGGCGCCACGAGCACAGCCGTGCCCGCGAGGAATGCCGCGGCGAGGCCGAGGCGTCGTCGTCCTGTGAGCCAGATCACCACCATCGGCACGAACAACAGCATCGTC
>Ga0183260_10002686_pt1 | contig 14591 bp, 14 predicted proteins | sample AntDrymUQ4972206_2_FD_129768 | JGI IMG/M metagenome (GOLD analysis project Ga0183260, IMG submission 129768) | Polar desert sand microbial communities from Dry Valleys, Antarctica - metaG UQ497 (22.06) (version 2) (version 2) | ecosystem: Environmental > Terrestrial > Soil > Desert | place... | reverse complement strand
TCGCTCCCCCACTTCCTCGAGCTCGGCCATCCCGCCGTGACGAAGGGCTCCGGGATGGCCTTTCTCTGCTCGCAGCTGGGGCTCGAGCTCGAGCGGGTGATTGCCTTCGGCGACGGCGAGAACGACGTCGAGCTGATCGAGGTCGCAGGCTACGGCTACGCCGTCGAGGGCGCCCATCCTCGACTGCTCGCCGTCGCCGACGGGACGTGCCCAGGCCCCCTCGAGGAGGGCGTCGCTTCGGTGATCGAGGCCGTTCTCGACTCCGAACGGTGATCGATCACATGCTCGGCAAGGCGCCGCTACACGCGTCGCACCCGGCTCAGCGAGGCTCGTACAGCCAATATCCGTCGGCGTTCACGGTCGGGCGGTACCTCGACTCGATCGCCGCGACGACGGTCGACCCGAGGTGGATGTTTCGATACCAGTCCGGAGAGCTCACCGGAACATGGAACAGGACGATCTTCCCGAACTCACCCGCCTCGATCCGGCCGACGAGCTCTTCCCGCGCCTCGGGATGCTTCTCGAGGACGGCGATCAGCATGTACGGGTCGAGCACCACCGGCCGCTGGCCGCGAAGCACGGGGATCGTGGGGTCTTCGGACAGCACACGCTCGTCCTTCCCGAGCCGACCGGCCAGCGGCGGTAAACGGTCGGCTGGAGCAGTCCTGCCCGTCGCGAGAGCGCGGAGATCCGCTCGAGGATTCACGTTCTCGCGATACGAGACAGCTATCCCGACGAGGATCGCGAGAAGCACGACGCCGCGAACGACGAGGCTCGTCTGACCGGCACTGCCCGCCTCGCGCCACAGGCGACCGACGACCGGAAGGGCGAGAACCTGCACGTCGAGCACATGGTTGACGAACGCTCCCGGATCGAGGATCACGAGGAACGTCACGAGGCACGCTGCGGCGAAGGAGAGCTCCGCGAGCGTTGTTCTGCGGCGTACGGCTGCGAGCACCGTCGCGACGGCCGCGAGGATCACGACGAGTGTGAGCAGGCCGAGCCCCTCGGTGGCGATCGCCCGAAGTCTCGCCACTTGGGCGTCGAGCGAACCGAGCCTGTCGGGCGCGGTGAGGGTGAGCCCCACGAGGTTGTCGCTCAGTCTCCCAGCGCTGAGCGTCTCGAAAACGCCGAAGACGAGCACCAGCGTGCCTGCCATGAGGCCGGCGAACCTCGCGAGCTCGCGCCGATCCCGCCGGAGAAGCCAGACACCGATCGCGAGCGGCGCCCAGACGGCGCTGAGCTTGGCGGCCACCGCGAGCGCGCACAGGACTCCTGCCAGCGGCACCGTGCCACGGGTCCGGCGATGCGCGACGAGCAGGATTGCCGCAAGTTGCATGACGAGCGCCAGGGCGTCGTTGCGAATGCCCGTCGTCACCGCGAGGCCCGTCCCGGAGACGAGCAGCGAGCTCGCGAGGACGAGTGCAATGGGCGTCCCGCCCGAAGCTCGGCGGACGGCGACGTACGTGAGGACGAGCAAGACAGCGGCGAGAGCGAGCCCGAGCACCTTCGCAGAGACGAGGTACTCCCCGGAAATCCGCGCTGCGCCGGCCTGCAGCACGATCGGTAGCGGCGCGAAGCGCGTCCCGCCGAAGAACCCGTCGTCGGCGAGCGGGGGATAGAGCGTGCCGGCGTTCGCAGCAGTGGCAAGCGCCATCCACGTGCCCGCGACGTGGTCGACGGAGCGCCCGTCGTCGATGTGTGCGAGCGCTCCGACGAGCCACGAGCCACCAACCAGCGTTGCCAGAATGGCGAGCGCGCCGTTTCCGAGACGTGTGAGGCGTCTCGGCGACTCAGCCGCGGCCAAGTGCGTCCCTGAGGCGCGCATAGCCCAACGTGTTTGCGTCGTACGCACGCAGCCGGACGCCGTAAAGGCTGCGCCGCACGAGCCCTGCTCTCCGCGCGAGACGGCCGGAGAGCGGTAGCCGTCCGCAGCGGCGTGCCGCCGTTGTCGTGTCGGCGTGCTGAAACGCGGTATAGCGGCGAGTCCGGATCAGCCGGTCACGCACCACCTGCTCCGGCCCCGCGCAAACGAACGTGTCGTGGAACGCCACAACCGCATCGTCGCGCAGGTGCGGTTCCCAGACCTCCAGGTCACGGGCCGCGCTTTCGAACGCGTGATCGCCGTCGATCCAGAGCAACGACACAGGACGCGACCAGCCCGCGGCGGCCTCCTCCGAGCTCGCAACCACGACTTCAACGTGGTCTTCGACGCCCGCATGGGCCAGATTCTCGCGGAGCGCGGCCTCGGTCGACGCCCCGGCTCGGCGCAAGCTCGTACCGACGTGCGGATCGACTGCGACAACCCTCGCCTGGCGGCCGGCGAGCGCGCCCGCCGCAAGCCAGATGGTCGACCGACCGTGCCAGCTGCCGATCTCGACGATCGCGCCTTGCGGATCTGCGGCGCCGGCGAGACGGTAGAGCAGGCGCCCCTCGTGCGGATCGAGCCAGCCGTCGACGCCTGCGAGCAGGCGCTCGACGTCGGCTGGGCGGAGTGTCGTCCGGGGTAGCTTGGTTGTCGTCACGGCCGTGAACTCACTGTCTAGCCCCTCATTGCGACGCCGTCAATCTCCCGCATATTTCCGTCACGTCCAGGGAGATCCGAGGTAACGTCTCGATCAGCGGCTGCAGATGGACGAGGGCGGCACCTGCGTTCATTGTGCAATTAAGGGGACGGCGTCGGTTGCCGATGCGTGTAAAGGTGAGCAAGGTCTCTCACATACCGGAAGGTGTGTCGACGGCGCGCGGCGACGCGGCGTCCGAGCACATCGAGACCCTGGCCGCGGTCGACCGCGTGCGCGGCAAAGGCGTACCGCGGCGCGGCAGGCTCGTGCGCCGGCTGCTCGTTGCTGCCGACGTCACCGGCCTCGTGCTTGCGTTCTTGCTCGCGATCGCCATCTTTCGCACTCGAGTCGGCCCTACGGATCCGGTTGGTTGGCAGAAGGAGACGCTGCTCTTCGCGCTCACGCTTCCCGGCTGGGTGCTCCTCGCCCGACTGCACCGCCTGTACGACCGGGACGAGGAGCGGGCGAGCCACTCCACGCTCGACGACCTCGTGGGCGTCTTCCAGCTCGTCACCGTCGGCACGTTCCTCTTCTTCGCGGCCTCGACGGTCACCGGCCTCACGAAGCCCTATCCGCCGAAGCTGCTCACGTTCTGGGCGCTCGCGATCGGGCTCGTGGCAGTCGCCCGTGTCGGTGCCCGCGCCTATGCGCGGACGAGGCCCGAATACGTCCAGAACACCGTCATCGTCGGTGCCGACCAGATCGGACGGCTCGTTGCGCAGAAGATCATCGACCATCCCGAGTTCGGCGTCGTCGTGGTCGGATTCGTCGACGGGAAGCGCTCGAAGGGCTCGACCGTGGTGGGCGACTTGACGGTGCTCGGCACCCCGGACGAGCTGCCGCGACTCGTGCGCGATCACGAGGTCGAGCGTGTCGTGGTCGCCTTCTTCGACAGCCCGATCAACGAGGCGCTCGATCTCGTCCGGTGGGCGAAGAACCTTGGCGTTCAGATCGACATCGTGCCGCGTCTCTTCGCGGCGGTCGATCCGCGCGCGCAGATCCACACGGTCGAGGGCTTTCCCCTGATCGGCGTCCCACCTGCGCGGCTGTGGCGCTCGTCCCTCACGCTGAAGCGGACGCTCGACGTCGTCCTCGCCGCGACGGGCTTGATCCTGCTCGCGCCCGTGTTGCTCGCCATCGCGGCGCGGATCCGCCTCGAATCGAAGGGCTCGGTGCTCTACCATCACGAACGGATCGGCATGAACGGACGCCCGTTCCGCCTCGCGAAGTTCCGGACGATGCACCTCGAGTACTGCACCGGCAGCGGATACGGCGGTGGCAGCGCGGCCGGCGAGCTCAACCGTCTCCTCGAGGATCCGGCCGCGCAGGAGGAGTTCGCTCGGACGCACAAGCTCGCCAACGACCCGAGGGTGACGCGAGTCGGCCGCTTCCTGCGGAGAACCTCGCTCGACGAGCTCCCGCAGCTCGTGAACGTGCTCCGCGGAGAGATGAGCCTCGTCGGTCCCCGTCCCGTCACGGCGCTCGAGCTCGATCGCTACCGGGAGGAGGTGCCGACGCTGCTCAGCTTCCGGCCCGGCGTGACGGGGTACTGGCAGATCAACGGACGGTCGCTGACGGCCTACGACGAGCGCGTCCGGTTGGACCTCGCGTACGTCCGCGGATGGTCGCTCCCGCTCGACTTCATGATTCTCGGGAAGACGCTGTGGACGCTGATCAAGGGCCGCGGCGCGTACTGAGCGCCCATCTACCCACTCTCCGCCGCGGCCCGAACGCTCGGGCGGACGCGCGCGCGGTGACGGAACCGCCTCCCTGGATCGAGAACCGGGCACCGGAAGGCCCGCTGTCGCTCCTGTCGCTCGAGGAGCTCTGGCGTTACCGCGAGCTCGGGTTCGTGCTTGCCGCCCGCGACCTGAAGGTGCGATACAAGCAGACGCTCCTCGGCGCAGCGTGGGTCGTCCTCCAGCCCGTGCTCGCGGCGGCGATCTTCACGATCGTCTTCGGCAGGCTCGCCGGGCTCCCGAGTGACGGTGTCCCGTATGCGGTCTTCGTCTTCTCCGGGCTTGTCGTCTGGAGCTTCTTCTCCGGAACCTTGACGACCGTCGCGCAGAGCCTCGTCCAGAATCGCGACCTCGTCACGAAGACGTACTTCCCGTCCCTCGTCGTGCCGCTGGCCCTCGCCCTGCCAGGTCTTGTCGACCTCGGCTTCTCGCTCGTCGTGCTCGGGGTCGTGATGGCCGTCTATGGCGTCGTCCCCGGCGCGGCTCTCGCGCTTCTTCCGGTCTGGGCGCTCGCATGCCTGCTCGTCGTCCTCGCCGCCGGCCTGCCGCTCGCCGCCTTGAACGTCAAGTATCGGGATGTCCGCCACACGCTCGGATTCCTCGTCCAGGTGCTGCTCTTTGCGAGCCCGGTCGTCTACGCGAGCTCACTCGTGGAGGGTGGTTGGCGTTACGTCTACGCCCTCAATCCGATGGTCGCTGTCCTCGACGGGTTTCGCTGGTCGACGGTCGGTGGGCCGGCTCCCGGGCTCGAGGCAATCGTCTCTCTTGCCGTCATCGTCGTCGGCCTGATCGTGGGTGTGATCGTCTTCCTCAGGGCCGACCGGCACTTCGCCGATCTGATCTGACATGACGACGGTGATCGAAGCGCAGGGCCTCGGCAAGCGCTACCGCCTCGGAGAGAGCGGATACGTGACGCTGCGGGAGCGCCTCGGAGACGTGCTTCGTCCCGAACCGGCCCCACCTTCGGAACGCGAAGTGTGGGCGCTTCGCAACGTCGACATGGCGATCGAGCAGGGCGAAACCGTCGGGATCATCGGGCGCAATGGCGCCGGCAAGACGACGTTCCTCAGGACCGTGGCCCGCATCGTCCGACCGACGACCGGGCTCGTGCGCATCCGCGGACGGGTCGGCGCGCTTCTCGAGGTCGGCACCGGCTTCCATCCCGAGCTCACCGGACGGGAGAACGTCTTCCTGAACGGCGTCGTGCTCGGGATGACCCGCAAGGAGGTCGCGCGCCGCTTCGACGAGATTGTCGAGTTCGCCGGTGTCGAGAGGTTCCTCGAGACCCCGCTGAAGCGCTACTCGTCGGGGATGTACTTGCGGCTCGCGTTCGCCGTGGCGGCGCACGTCGACCCTGACGTCCTGATCGTCGACGAAGTGCTGGCCGTGGGCGACGCCGAGTTCCAGCGGCGTTGTCTCGGGCGCTTGTCGGAGCTGGGTGAGGAAGGTCGCACGGTCCTCTTCGTCAGCCACGACTCCGGCGCCGTCGCCCGACTCTGCACCCGCGCTGTGTGGCTGGAGCATGGTCGCGTCCGGGACGACGGGCCTGTTACAGAGGTCGTCGACCGCTATCTGCAGACGACCGTGCAGGCAGTGACCAAGGCCGAGGTGGACCCCAGCCCCCACGGAGTGATCGAAAGGCTCTCGCTGAGCGTTCACGTGGACGGTGAAGCAGGAGAAACCATCCGACGCGATCAGCCGCTGATCTTCGAGCTGACGTTCGCGTCGCGCGCACCGGTCCGCGCTCTCGATGCCGCGATCTATCTGATCGATCGCCACGGGATTCGCGTCGTCAACGAGAATCTCTCCGACGTCAAGCCGACGATCAGCGAGTCAGGCCCGGCGCGCTACCGGATCCTGCTCACGATCACGCCGATCCTCGCTCCGGGGGAGTACGTCGTCGGCGTTTGGCTCGGTTCCAGCGACGAGCTGTTCTTCCGCGGAGAGCTGCTTCGGCTACCGATTGCGCCTCTGCCCTCTGATCACACCGAATCCGTTCATGGACTCGTGCGTCCGGCGGTGGAATGGAGCGTCGAGCAACCGGTCGGCGAGCCCGGAGCCGCATCGTGAGCACCCGGTCGAGGGCGTCGACCCCCGCGCGGGATTCGTCGGCGCGCGAGACGGTCGCCATCTCTCTCGTGATGCCCGTCTGGCGTCCGCGACCCAAGTGGCTTCGAGCCGCGGTCGAGAACGCCCTCAGTCAAACCGGCTGCGAGCTCGAGCTGATCGTGGTGGACGACGGTTCTCCGCGACCAATCGCTTCACACCTCGCCGGTCTGGACGATCCGCGACTGCGGTTACTCCGGGTACCTCACGGCGGCACCTCTCACGCGCGGAACGCCGGCCAGGCCGTCGCGCGGGGAAACTGGATTCGATTCGTCGACTATGACGACCTTCTTCCGCCGGACAGCACCGCGCACCTCGTCGAGCTCGCCGGCAGTGATGCGATCGCGTACGGCGCCACTGTCTGGTGCGACGAGGCATGCCGGCCGACCGTGAAGATCGAGTCTTCACTCGCAGGACACCTCGTGCGGGAGTGTCTGCTTGACCGGTTTCCGGTCACGCTGCCCGCGATGCTGTTTCCCCGCTGGGTGGTCGACCGGGTGGGCGAGTGGGATTCCGAGATCGCCGTGTGCCAGGATTGGGACTTCGTGCTCCGTGCGCTGGAGCACGCACCAGTCCGCGGCGACGATCGGACGGCGCTCTTCTACCGCCGCCACCCCGACGGCGCGAGCGCCGGGACGGCGGGCGCGAACGAGTCGATGCGTCTGGCTGCCGAGGGGATGGGCCTGGTGCTCGATCGCTACTTCGAGCGACATCCTGAGCAACGCGGCACCCAGTTGGAACGCCGGGCACGAGCCTCCGTCGAACTTGTCCTCGCCCGATCTCACCGCGAGGCGTACCTCGCCCATCTGGGCCGCGCCTTGCAGGATTGCCCGTCGGCCGCCCTTCGAGAGCTGATCGGGCTTCCGCGGGCGCTGGCAGCCAGGTCACGGCTTCGTGTGCTTCGTGCTCTGCGGGGATCGTGAGCGACGCGATGAGAGTCGAGCCTGATCCACGCAGACGCGGCGTCGCCGCTGGCGCGCTTCGCGGTAGGGAACGAGCGTCGGATCGGAGACTGGGGATCTCGCAGGGCCTGCCGCGTGGGTTGCTTCTCGGCTTCTCGATCTTCCGAACGCGTTCGACTTCCGACCCGCAAGCGAGGGTTTGGAGATGACCGCCCCTCTCGACGTCTCTGTCGTGATCCCGACGATCGGACGGCCCGAGCTCGTCAGGGCGTGCCTCGCCTCGCTCGCCCGGTGCCTTCCTGGGGCAGCCGAGGCGCTGATCGTCGACTCCAGCGCCGACGATGCGGTTCGCGAGGTCGTCGCGACATTCCCGACCGCCCGCTCGATCCGGTGCGGGCCGGGTCTCGGGGCTGCGTTCAATCTCGGCTTGCGCGAGGCATCGCACGACATCGTCCTCCTCACAAACGATGACTGCACGCTCGACGAGGCGTGGGTCGCGACCGGTCGCGACCGGCTCCTGGATGACCCGGGCACGATCGTCACCGGCCGCGTCCGACCCGCCGGCGACCCGGACGTCGTGCCGTCGACGATCGACGACGCAGAGCGCCGGGAGCACGTCCGCCCCAACTTCGTTCTCTTCACGCAATGCATGGCGCTCGATCGCCGTCAGGTTCTGGCCTTCGGCGGCTTCGACGAGCGCATCCGCCACGGCGCCGACGACAACGACCTCTCGTACAGGTGGCTGCGAGCGGGACGCAGGATTCGATACGAGCCGGACTTCGTCGCCTGGCATCACGATTGGCGAACGCCGGAGGAGCTCGACCGCCTCTACGTCACGTACGGACTCGGTCAGGGGATGGTGTACGGGAAGTTCCTCCGCGCCCGCGATCCGTACATCCTCCGCTTCGTCGCGCGGGATGCCTATGCGATTGCCCGGGGCCTCGTGGATCGCGTCGTGCGAGGTCGCCGCCCGTACGGCGACTGGCGGCTCGGGCTCGCGCACGGGTTGCCGGTCGGGATGGTTCGCGGCTGGCGCGCCTTCGGCGGGAGCAACAGGTGAGCGCGGCGATCGCCCCTGCCGAGCTCGCGGAAGTGCGTCGCTCACGCCGCCACCCACGACCGACCCAGTTCGACTACCTCCACGTCCGGCGGCTCGTCGCCGACCTCCGGCACGCGCTCGTGGGCCTCGACGGAGAGATCCACGACATCCTCGACGTCTACTGCGGGAGTCGACCCTACGACGACCTCCTCCCCGCCGGTGCGCGGTGTACGAGCCTGGACGTGGTCGGCAACCCCTACGGGGTCGCGGACGTCGTCACGAATGAGTTCCTCCCCTTTTCGGACGCCTCGTTCGACCTCGTAACCTGCTTCGAGGCGTTTCACTACGTCGAGAATCCGCAGGACGGAATCGGCGAGCTACGACGGGTGCTCCGACCGGGCGGCGCCGTGGTCGTCTCGGTTCCGTTCGTCTGGGAATACGACAGAACGATCCTCGAGCACCGGTACACGGGCCCCGAGCTCGCCGATCTGTTTCGCGGCTGGGAACGGGTCCGGGTGGTGGAGAACGGCGGCAGGGCGATCGCGTGGGCGACGCTCACGGGCTCGCTGCTCGCACAGGCGCGCGACCGGCTGCCGCGCGCCGTGCGCGGCGCCTTCGCACCGGTCTTCCTCGCGCTGAACGGCTGCGGCGCGGTGCTCGACCGCGCTGAGCGTCGTAGCTCTGGCGACGTCACGCTGCCGATGAACCTGTTGCTGACCGCCAGGCGGCCACACGATGGCTGAGATCTCCGTCGTGATCCCGACTCGCGACCGGCTCGCGCTCCTGAGGAGGAACGGACTGCGCTCGGCGCTCGAGCAGGAGGACGTCGACCACGAGGTGATCGTCGTCGACGACGGCTCCACGAACGGCACCGCAGCGTATCTCGCGTCGCTTCGCGAGCCGCGGCTCCGTGTCGTCAGACGCGACAACCCGGGCGGAATGGCGGCGTCGCGCAACGCCGGGATCGCCGCCGTCGAGACAGAGTGGGTCGCGTTTCTCGACGACGACGACCTCTGGGCACCGCGCAAGCTACGCGTCCAGTTGGACGAAGCCGAGCGAAGCCGCGCCGACCTGGTCTACGCCGGTGCCGTCGCGGTCGACGACCGGGGCACCGTCCTCTATGAGCTCGTCCTCCCGGATCCTCACGAGGTGCGCGAGAAGCTCCGTCGTGCCTGCGTTGTGCCCGCCGGGGCGTCGAACGTCATCGTCCGCACTGAGCTCGTCCGCGCGGTCGGCGGCTTCGACGAGTCGCTCCCCACGGTGGCCGACTGGGACCTCTGGCTTTCGCTCGCCGATCGTGGAACCTTCGCGTGCTGTCCCGAGATACTCGTCGGGTACGTGCTCCACAGCCAAAACAGCCATGCTCTCGACAACTCGATGACCGAGGTCGACGAGCTCGTGCGCAAGCATGCGGCCGCCTCGCCGCCGAGGGCCGTGACGCCAGACCGGCTCGGGTACGCGAGGTGGATGGCCGCTCAGAGGAGCCGCGCGGGCCTTCACCGTGCCGCGGCGGCGATCTACTTGCGTACCGCGGTCGCGCATCGCTCACCCGGAAGTCTCCTGCGCGCCGCCGACGCGCTCACGGGCAAGCGCCTCAGTAGGACGCTGCGAGGCTCGGATCGCGGTCGGCTGCCGTCCGCTCCGGCCCCGGACTGGCTACGGCGGTTTGCCGCATGAGAACTGCACCTGCCGTCTCGGTTGTGATCCCGACTCGAAACCGCTGGCACCTTCTTTCCCGGTCGGCCCTTCCAACAGCGCTCGCACAGGAGTCTGTGTCGGTCGAGGTGATCGTGGTCGACGACGGCTCGAGCGAGCAGCCGCCTGACCGGCTGGGGGACGGCGACCCCCGTCTGCGCATTGTCCGGCTGCCCGAGCGCCGCGGCGTCGCGGCGGCTCGCAACGCAGGGATCGCAGTCGCGTGCGGGGAATGGATCGCCTTCCTCGACGACGACGACACCTGGTCGCCGCGAAAGCTCCGGACCCAGCTCGACACCGCCGACCGCGAAGCAGCGGACGTTGTCTACGCGGGCGTCGTCTCGGTGGGCGAGGACGGCCGGGCTCGGTACGCGTTCCCCCTCCCCGAGCCGGACGGCCTTCGTCGGCGTCTCCTGACCGCGTCGCTGCTTCCCGCGGGCTGCTCGAACGTGATTGCCCGAGCCGAGCTCGTGCGTGCGCTCGGCGGCTTCGACGAGGATCTCCACCAGCTCGCGGACTGGGACCTCTGGCTTCGCCTGGCGTGGGCGGGACGCATCGCCGCTTGTGACGAGATCCTCACCGCGTACCTCGAGCACGACCAGAACATGCTGCTCTCCGACCCCGGCGACGTCACGCTCGAACTCGAGCACCTCGAGCGAAAGCACCGTCAGCTCAGAGCGGCGGAGGGGGTCGCTCTCGACCGGGCTGCCTTCGCGCACTGGGTCGCGTGGGGGCACCTTCGCCGCCGCCGCCGGCTGCGCGCGGCGGCGGTCTACCTCCGGTCGGGTCTCAGAAACCGGCGCCTGGGTGACCTGTATCTCGCTGCAGCCTTCGTGACGCGCGCCGCGCTCCCCGTCGTCCGCCTCGCGCGCGCGTGGCCGAGAGGCGGTTCGAGCTCCGTCCCCCCACCTCCTGTCCAACCCGACTGGCTCGGTGTCCAGCGGTAGCGGCCCCGGGCCGGAGGTCACCGTGGTGATCCCGACCCGAGACCGATGGGCGCTGCTCGAGCGGAACGGGCTCCGCGCCGCCCTCGCTCAGGAAGACGTCGAGCTCGAGGTGATCGTGGTCGACGACGGCTCGACCACGGTGGGACTCTCCGAGGCGGCGAACGGCCTCGATCCTCGTGCGCGAGTCATCCGGCACGACGTCCCGCTCGGTCTCGGACGAGCGCGCAACGCCGGGATCGAGGAGGCTGCCGGCACCTGGATCGCGTTCCTCGACGACGACGACCTCTGGTCTCCCCGCAAGCTGCGTCTCCAACTCGACGCCGCCGCGAAGGCCGGCTTCGCATACGCGGGCGCTGTCTGGGTGGACACCGAGCTTCGTCTCCTCCGCAGTTATCCCCCACCCGACCCGGCAGCCCTCGCGACGGAGCTCCTGCGCTGGAACGTGCTTTGGGGGGGCGCGTCGAACGTAATCGCCAAGGCGAGCGTGCTGCGCGAGCTCGGCGGCTTCGACGAGCAGCTCCACCAACTCGCCGACTGGGACCTCTGGCTGCGCCTGGCTGCATCCGCGCGTGGCGCGCTCGTCGACGAGCCGCTCGTCGCGATGCTGGTGCACCGCGAGAGCATGCTGCTCGTCGACGAGCGCGATGTCTTCCTGGAGCTCGACCGACTCGAGGAGAAGCACCGCGGTGCGCGCGAACGCGCGGCAGTCGGGCTCGACCGGGCCCGCTTTGCCCGTTGGGCGGCGGCCGGGCACCTGCGAGCGGGCCGCCGCCGGGTGGCCGCCAGGACGTATCTGAGGGGAACCCACGCACCGGCGAACCTCCTGCGGGCCGCCGCCGTCGTCCTCGGCCCCGCCGCGTTCGCCGCGGTGAGCGCCCGCCGCAGCTCGTTTCCGAGGGCCCTGGCGTCCGGGGAGCGAGCCGCAGCTCGTCCCGCCTGGCTGGAGCTCTACGGATGAGCGGGGCGGCGGAGAGCGCCGACGAGCTGGAGCTCGACGCCTGCCGTCGGGCCGAAGGTCGGCTCGATCCGCGGCAGGAGCAGGGGATCCGACGTGGGCGCGACGGGGCCGTACCAACCCGTGAAGCCGAGACGGAAGCCCGCTTCGGCGGCGGCGGCAGCGACGCGTGCGTTGGCCTTCCCGTGCGGATAGGCGATCGCCGTCACGAGACGACCCAGCGCTGCCTCGAGCTCGGCTCTGCCGTCGTCGAGCGCGGCGGCGAGAGCGGTGTCGTCGAGCTCCGGAAGCCGGTCGTGACGAAGCGTGTGGAAGCCGACGTCGAAGCCCGCGGTGACTAGGGCGCGCACCTCCGCGCGACGCAACCCGGTGTCGGGAGGCTCACCGCCGAGCGCCGCTTCGAGCCGCTCAGCGACCGCCTCCCGCTCGCCCGGGCTCATGCTCTCGATCCGAGCTGCCGCCACGTGGATGCTCTCGCCTTCGGCCAGCGGCTCGATCCCCTTGTCGACCGCGCGCTGGAAGAGCTGCCACCAAGAGGCGAAGGGCTGCTCGAGCGACGCCCCCGAGAGAAAGAAGGTGGCCGGAACCTCGTGTCTCGCGAGGATCGGCGCCGCGAGCTCCACGTGAGACCCCAAGTCGTCGTCGAACGTGATCGCGACAGGGAAGCGACTGCCCCGCCTCCGCTCGGCGACCGCCTGCGGCAGCTCGTCGGATCGGACAAGCCGGTACCGGAGAGCCAGCAGTCGCAAGTGCGACTCGAACCTCGCCACAGCGTGGGCGGCCACGATCTCGCGCGCGGGATCGCCCTCCAGCCCGGCGAGCGCGTGGTATACGAGAACGAGGCCCGCTCGACGTCCCGTGAGCCGCATCAGGAAGAGCAGCGTTCGGGCAACGACGAGTCGGGTCACGAGGCGAAGCGCGCTCACGTCACCGTGCTCATCTCAGCAGAGCGACCCGTCGTCGGTCATGTCGATGACGGTGGCGTCGACCGGCCCCTTGTACGCGGAGATCACGTAGACGATCCTCACGGAGCGCATCTTCGCCAATGAGCGGAACCCCCGAGCCGTCGCCCGAGGTGAGCCTCGTGATGCCCGTCTGGAGCCCCGAGCGCGCGTGGCTCAGAGAGGCCGTCGCGAGCGCCCTCGGGCAGGAAGCATGCGAGCTCGAGCTCGTCCTCGTCGACGACGGCTGCGACCCCCCCGTCGCCAACCTCCTCGACGGGCTCGAGGATCGGCGGATACGGATCCTGCGCGTGCCTCACGGCGGCGCTTCGCGGGCACGGAACGCCGGGCTCGCCCACGCGCGCGGCCAGTTTGTCCGCTTCGTGGACGCCGACGACGTGCTCGTGAGAGACAGCACTGCCCACCTGCTCGGAATCGCGCGCTCCTCCGGCCGGGTGATCGCCTACGGCGCGACGGCGGTGTGCTCGGCCGACCTGAAACGGATCGGCACGATCACCACCGGCTTCCAGGGTCAGGCGGCGGCGGCCTGCCTGCTCAACCGCTTCGCGACGACGATTCACTCGCTCCTCTTCCCGCGCAGCCTCCTGGACGAGATCGGACAATGGGACCCGTCGCTCGTCGTCTCGGAGGACTGGGACTATGCATTGCGCGCGTTCGAGCGGGCGGAGGTTCGCGGTGACGGCCGCGTCGCGACCCTCTACCGCACGCACGAGCGGATGACCAGCACGAACGTGCTCGAGGGGATCCGGGGCTACAGGCTCGTCGTCGAGCGGTACTTCCAGCGTCATCCGGACGAGCGAGGTGGAAGGCTGGAGCGACGTGCCCTGGCCGGCTACCACGTGTTCGCGGCGGTGCAGTACGCGACAAGGCTCCGCGACTGGCGCAAGGCTCTCGGTCACCTGGCGCGCGCGTTCGCGCGGGATCCGCTCGCAACGGCCGGATCGCTTGCGCGGACGACGGCCACCGCCGCGGCGGGCGCTGCAACGGGTCTTCTCCGGCGGGCGAGAGGCGAGAGCGGATGAAGCGCATCGTGAGCCCGGAGGCGGTCGTCCTCGGCGCCACGGCTGGCCACGGTTCTCGAAGGCGATCGACGAGGTGGTCGACGCGGCCCGCGCAACGCTCGCTCGTCGTCCCGCGGTCCTCGCGGCGGCCATTCTGGTTCGACGAGCTCGTCAGGGTGCGCGCGTTGTGCGCAGCTACGCCCTCGCGGCTCGCTTCGGCCCCGTCGCTGTACTTCCTCGCGCGTGCGGTCGAGGAGGCTGGAGCCCCGCGACTGGGCTCTACCACCCGCAAGGAGTGCGTGCCGCAGAACCACTCCGCGTAGTAGAGCGGCATCGGCCGTCAATGGCCGACCGGACTATCCGGCGCGAGCCCAGTCAGACCGAAGAGCGCGAGGATCTCTTTGGCACGCGCCTTCTGCGCGTCGGTGATCGTGACGCGTGCGACGCGTGGAAACGCTGCCGTGGCCGAAGGCTTTCCCACAGCCGCTAGTGCCCCGCTGGCGTCGCGGGCGAGATACGCGAAGAGCGGGTCGAGCTCCAGTTCCGGCTGCGTTGCGAGCCGGCCGAAGTCGACGCGATGGACATCGAGGGCCGCGTGACCGCGCAACAGGATCGCGTTCTCGAGGCACCAGCGCAAGACGTGACGCTCGAACTGGTCGCCGCTCCGCGCGAGCTCCTCGA
>Ga0183260_10002685_pt1 | contig 14597 bp, 16 predicted proteins | sample AntDrymUQ4972206_2_FD_129768 | JGI IMG/M metagenome (GOLD analysis project Ga0183260, IMG submission 129768) | Polar desert sand microbial communities from Dry Valleys, Antarctica - metaG UQ497 (22.06) (version 2) (version 2) | ecosystem: Environmental > Terrestrial > Soil > Desert | place... | reverse complement strand
GTCGACAGAGTTGCCATCGACGAGGATGACCTCGTCGATCTCGGCGGGAAGGCGCCCGAGCACCCAGCCGATGTTGCGCTCCTCGTTCATTGCCGGGATCACGAGCGAGACCTGGATCCGCTTGGGCCGCGGCCAGCGGCTGCGCACGAACCGCGGCTCGTGCCGCGCGCCGAGGTCCTCCCGAGTTGCGGGCCACGATTCAACGCTGTCGGGCACGAGCGTGAGCGCGCGGTTGACCTCAGGTTCCAGCTCTGGGTGAAGGCCCATCTGTTCTCGTTTCGTCACGTGCGATCGCTTCCGCGTCTCAGCACATCCCTGTTCGAAGCGGGCAGGTTAGGATGCGCGGATTAGGCACGCATTTGATCCGGCGTTAGTTTTCGATTGGATGGTTTCCTGGCGCCCATTTCTGGCAGTACTTCAGCCTTTTTTAGGTCGATCACACGTCGATCACGCCGCGCTGACATGTTCTTGACGCCCGATGACGCGACGCCGGGCGCCGACGAGCTTCTCGACGCGCTGGTCTACGGCGTCCTCGTGCTCGCGCCCGACGGCACCGTCCTGCGCGCCAACGCGGCCGCGTATGAGCTGGTGCCGGCCCTCTCGACCAGCGCGACGCCCAGCTGTCGCGACCTCTTTGCCTGCCAGGCGACCGGCGGTCCATGCGAGCGTGGCTGCTTGGTGGAGCGCGCAGCGGGCTTGGACAAGCCGGTTCCGGAGCTCCGGATCGACTCCGCCGGCGGGACCTCACCCGGCGCGCTGTGGGTCACCGCGGCGCCGGTGTCGGGCGGACGCCTCGCGATCCTGCACCTGCGTCCCGGCTGGCGCGGCGACCGGCGCCGCCGTTCGGAGGAGCGCTGGCAGACGGCCCCGGAACTGCGCATCCAGGCGCTCGGCCGGACGCATGTCGAGGCGCTCGAAGACTCCATCGACCCGGACTGGCTCAGCCAGCGGCCGGGTCAGATCCTGAAGTACCTCGTGTGTGAGCGCGCGCGCGTCGTCATGGTCGACGAGATCGCGGAATCGATCTGGCCGCACAGCGGACCGCGCGCCATCGCCAACACGCGCTACGCGATTCATCGGCTGCGCATGAAGCTCGAGCCACGCCGTGCCGCCCATGACCCACCGGCGTTCGTCGTGGCACGAAGAGGCGGCTACGTCCTCGATCGCCAGCGCATCTGGATCGACGCCGACGAGTTCGAGCGAGCGGTCGAGGAAGGCCGGAGGGCGATGACGCGCCTCGGCGGGGCCCTCGCCACGCAGCATCTCGAAGCTGCCATGAGGCTCTATCGCGGCGTGTTCCTGGCCGACGAGCCGTACGCGGACTGGGCCTACGACGAGCGCCACCGACTCGCAGGCCTGGCGAGCTACGCTCTGCGGCTCCTGACGGCGCTTGCTCGCGAACGCGGCGATGGTCCGCACGCGATCGTGCACCTCCAGCGGCTCGCCGAGCTCGAGCCGCTCGACAGCGGGGTGCATCGCGAACTCGTCCAGGCGCTGCTCAACGAGGGCCGGCGTAGCGACGCCAAGCGCCGCTACGAGAACTTCGCGCACCGCCTCCGGCGCGAGTTGGGACAGGAGCCGGAGTTTGACCTGCCGTCGCTGTCCGCGCCGCCGATCGATCCCGCCCAGCACCAGTAGTGGCCCCGCGCTACACCAGCACCCCGAGGCCGATCGATCCGGTCCACGGGTGCGAACGGCGAGGCCGGCGATCAGCAGCGCAGCCAGTCGACGAAGCCGCCCGCGAGCACGAGCCGCGCGAGCGCCTCATAGCCACCCGCGGCCGGGTGCGTGCCGTCGGCCGAAGCGGCTTCGCACGTCCACGGCTGCGAGGCGCGCAGCGACTCGATCAGGCTGACAATGGGGACCTTGCGTTCGGCGGCGATGCCCGCGAAGCTGGCTGACAGCGCCGCGACCCGATCGTCGCGATGCGCCTCGCCGACCGGCGGCGGCCCGGCCACGAATACGGATAGGCCCAGCGCTGCCGCCTCGTCGAGCACGGTCGCGAGTGCCCGCACCGAGCGCTCGGGCGCGATCGCGGCCGCGCCGCTGTCGTTCGCGCCGAACGAGAAGACGACGCGGCAGTCGCACGCCGGGTCCAGCCGCGGCTGCGCCTCGGCGCGCCAGCGCGCGGCGACCTGGGCCGAGCTCTCCCCGCGGACGCCAGCCGAAGCTCGTCGAGATGATCGCTTCGACGCGCAGCCCCGCCTCGCGCGCGCGGGCGATGACGGCGCGCAGCCGCACCAGCGTCGATCGAGCGGTTGACGTTGCGCTGGTTGTGCGTCTCGCTGGCCGGCAGGAAGACGCCGACCTGCTCGAAGCGCTCGCGCTGGCGCAGCGCGAGCTCGAGGCCGCGCTGATTGGGGATCAGGACGCTGCGCGCCACGCCCTCGGGCACGTCGACCGCGCCGAGCACCTCCGCCGCGTCAGCGAGCTGCGGCACGACGTCGGATCGCACGAAGCTCGTCAGCTCGATCCGCTTGACGCCCGTTCGCGCCAGCCGCTCGATCAAGGCGACCTTGTCGGCGGTGGAGATCGTCTCCGGCTCGTTCTGAAAGCCGTCGCGGGGCCCGACCTCGCGGATCGAGACCGCAGACGGGAACGTCATCGTGAGGAAGTGAGGGTTTCGCCCTGCGGTCATCGCCAGCGACGACCTACGGTCGACGTCACCGATGCGCCCAGCGCTCGCGCGATCACGATTTGCTGAAGCTCGTCGGTGCCCTCGCCGATCGTCAGCACCTTGGCGTCGCGGTACATACGACAGACCGGGTAGTCCTCGATGTAGCCGTAGCCGCCGTGGATTTGGACCGCCTCGTCGGCGCAGCGCACGGCGAGCCGGCCGGTCTTGAGCTTCGCCTGCGCCGCGGCGAGGTTGAAGTCGCGATCGGCGTCCTTGAGCAGCGCGGCGCGGTAGACGAGCAGCCGCGACGCCTCGATCTCCGTGACCATGTCGGCGAGCTTTCCCTGGATCGCCTGGAACGTCGAGATCGCGCGCCCGAACGCGCGCCGCTCCTTGGCGTAGGCGAGCGCCTGGTCGAAGGCGCCCTGCGCGAGCCCGAGACCCATCGCCGCGACGCCGATTCGGCCGATCGCGAGCACCTGCAGGAACTGGCGCAAGCCGGCGCCGCGCGGGCCGAGCAGGTTCTCCTCCGCAACGCGGCAGCCGCTGAACGTCAGCGGTCGCGTGTCCGAGGCGTGCCAGCCCATCTTGCGGTACGGCTCACCCGGCTCGTAGCCCGGCGTGCCGTTGGGGACGAGCAGGTTGGAGATCTCCCTGCTGTGTCGGTCGGTCCCGTTGTGCTCGCCGTCCGGATCGCCCCCGGTCACGGCGGTGATGGTGACGAGTCCGGAGATGTCGGTGCCGGCGTTCGTGATGAACTGCTTGGCACCGTCGATGACCCACTCGCCGTCGCGCAGCTCGGCCCGCGTCCGCGTGTTGCCCGCGTCCGAGCCGGCCTCGGACTCGGTCAGCCCGAACGCACCGAGCTTTGCGCCGCTGCACAGGACCGGCATCCATTCGCGCTTCTGCTGCTCGGTTCCGAACAGGTAGACCGGCTGCGTGCCCAGCGACGTGTGCGTGCACAGGGTGATCGCGACCGACGAGTCGACGCGCGTGAGCTCCTCGACGGCCAGCACGTAGGCGAGCGTGTCGGCGCCGGCGCCGCCGTACTCCTCGGGAAACGGGATCCCCATCAGGTTCAGCGCGCCGAGCTTGGCGATGATGTCGTAGGGGATCGACTTCGTCCGATCATTCTCCTCGGCGAGCGGCGCGACCTCGCCCTCGGCGAACTCGCGTACCGTACGACGTAGGAGCGCGTGCTCCTCGGACAGCTCGAAGTCCATCGATCAAGTATGAACGCCTGTTCATACGCTTGCAACAAACGACTTGTGGCGCGGTTACCATCGGCTTCGTGAGGATGAACGTACGCTCATCAACCGGCACCGCCGGCGGCACGCGCGAACGTATCCACGACGCCGGCCTGACGCTCTTCAACGAGCGCGGCTACACCGCATCGACCGTGCGCGAGCTCGCCGACGCCTGTGGCCTGACGCCCGGAGCGATCTACAACCACTACGCCTCCAAGGAGGCGCTGCTGTTCGCGATCGTCGATCGCGTCCACAACCTCGCCGACACCGTGCTGGCCGAGACCCTGCGCAGCGTCGGCAGCGATCCCGCTCAGCAGCTCGAGGCACTCGCCAGCGAACTCACTGCCTTCCACCTCGCGCGACCGCGCGAGACGCGCGTCGCCAACCGCGACTACATCTACCTGCCCGCTGCCCAGCGCGACAGCATCGTGCGGCGACGGCGCCGCGTGCGCGCGCTGTTCACCGACGTGCTGGACGAGGGCGAGCGGCGCGGAAGCTTCACGATCGGCGATCTGGGTAGCGAGGATGCGGTGCAGGCGGCGAGCATCGCGATCCTCAACATGGTCGTGTTCGTCGCCGAGTGGTCCGACCCCGCTGCAGGACTGCCCAACGCCCGGGAAACCGCCGTCCTCCACGGCCGCCTGGCGCTGCGCATAGCGCGCGGTGACGCGGTCAGCGAGCCCGCGGCTTCAGCCCGAGCGCCCGGCTGAGCTGGTCGATGAGCGTCTCCACGCCCACGACCACGCCGTTGACGGTCGAGCCGAGCACCTCCCCGAGCCCCGGCGACCGCTGCGTGCCGCCCGACGGCGGTGGCGCTGGTGGCGGCGACGCGCCGGGTGCGAGCGGCGGCGCATGGGGCGCGGACGGCGCGGTCACGCTCGAGGACCCGGCCCTGGGCGCGATCTGCCTGCCCGACGCCTGCTCCGCGCGCGGGCCCGGCGCGCGACCGCCGCTGCCACGTCCAGTCGACGCGGGGACTCGCGCGCGGGCGCGATCGCTTGCGCCCGGCGCCGCCGGCGCAACGCGCACGTTCTCGGCGGCCGACGGGCGCGTGGCATCGATCTCGGGCACGGCCGGCCCCGCGACGAGCTGCCCGAGCGACCCGAGCCCGCCGAGCCCGCCCGATCCGAGCGCGATCACCAGCAGTGCGGCGAGCAGCGCCACGGGCACGATCGCCGCGGCCGTCCCTGCCCGCAGAAGCTGGCGCAACCACGCGCCGACGAGATCCATGCTCGGATGATAGATCGCGGCGTAACCCCCGGCCAGCGCTTCTCGCGACCGTCCATCGCGCGTACGCTGCGCGTCGCGTTGCTGGGCCTGACGGTCGCCCTGGCGATCATCGGCGCCGTCGGCGTCGCCGGGCTGTACGACTCGCGCCAAGCATACGAGGACACGCTGTCACAGACAGCGGCGCTCGAGGTCGGCGCGGCGAACCTGCTTTCCACCGCGGTCGCGCTGGAGGCCAATCTCGCGCGGCCGCGCTCGCGTGCGGTCGCGGGCTTCGTACAGAACGCCGCGGGCGGATTCGATCGCCTCGCCGAGCAGACCCGCCGGCTCGCGGCCGACGACGCGACGAGCCGGGCGCGCACACAGCGCGCGCTGACCGCACAGGACGATGCTCGCGCGCTCGCGCAGCACCCGACGATCGCGGCCAGGCGCAGGGGCGCGCGCCGCGGCCTGCGCGCCGTGCACGGTGCCGTCGCCGGCATCGCGGCCCGCCAGCGCGTGCGCCGCCGGGAGGCGCGCCAGACGGCGGCCAGCCGCTCGCGCGCGGCGCTGCTGGCGATCGGCCTCGGCGGGGGCCTCGCGCTCGTCGCGGTGCTCGCCTTCCTCACGGTGCTCATCCGGACGATGCGCCGCCCGCTGGACGACCTCGTCGACGCCACGCGCCGGATGGCTGCCGGCGACCTCGCCGTGCGCGTCACGCCGGCCGGGCCGCGGGAGCTGTCGGCGCTCGGCGAGGCGTTCAACGTCATGGGCCAGGACCTCGCCACCGCGGGCCACCGCATCGAGGCGCAGCGCCAGCGGCTGGCGACGACGATCGAGAGCCTCGGCGACGGTCTGGTGATCTGCGATGGCCATGACCGTGTGAGCGCGATGAATCCGCGCGCCGGCCAGCTCGTTCCCAGCCTGCGGCCCGGTGCGCTCGCGCACGGCTCCCAGAGCCCTCTGCCACAGCTCGCCCAGACGCTCGCGGGCGAGGTCGCGATCGTCCACGACGCCACGACGATCGCGGTCACCGTCGCCCTCCTGCCCGGTCCGGAGCGCGGCACGGTCTGGACGCTGCGCGACATCACCGAGCGCGCGCGGCTGGAACGGGCCAAGAGCCTTTTCGTCGCGACGGCGTCGCACGAGCTGCGCAGCCCGCTGACATCGATCAAGGGCTTCATGGAGCTTCTCAGCGCGACGAACACCGAGAACCTCACCGAGCGCCAGGTCGAGTTCATCCGCATCGCCCTGCAGTCGACCGATCGCCTCGTCGACCTCGTCAACGACCTGCTCGACGTCGCCCGCATCGAGGCCGGCGAGTTCGAGATCCACCTGCGCGGTTGCGACCTCGGCGCAACGGTGGAGGAGGTCGCCGAGCTCATGCAGCCGCGGCTGATGGACAAGCGCCAGCAGCTCGTCGTCGACATCCGCGATGCGCGGCCGCGGGCGCTCGCCGACCCGGTACGCGTACGCCAGATCCTGATGAACCTCGTCACGAACGCCCATCTCTACACGGCCGAAGGCGGAACGATCACCGTCCGTCTCGAGGGCGACGCGCGCGCGACGCGGATCGCCGTCAGCGATACCGGGCGCGGGATGTCGCCGGACGAGCTCGAGCGCGTGTTCGAGCGCTTCTTCCGCGGGACGCTCGCGGCGCGGCGAGGCCCCGGAACGGGACTTGGCCTGTCGATCGTCAGGTCGCTCGTCGACATGCACGGCGGCTCTATCGAGGTCGACAGCCGGCTCGGCATCGGATCGACCTTCACGATCACGCTGCCCGTCGCCCCCGGCGGCGTCGTCGGTCACCAGGTTCCGGCACTCGGCGACCGGCGCGTGCTCGTCGTCGACGACGAGCCCGCGATCACCGAGCTCGTGGCCCAGCAGCTCGAGCCGCTCGGCGTCCAGACCACGCGCGTGCACTCGGGCGCGGAGGCCCTGCAGCGCCTGCGCTCCGAGCGCTTCGACGCAGTGACGCTCGACGTGCTGATGCCCGGCATGAACGGCATCGAGGTGCTCAACGCCGTCCGGGCCGACCGCGCGCTGCGCGACCTGCCGGTCATCTTCGTCTCCGTTTCGCCGACGCTCGCGCAGCTCAGCGGGCAGTGGTCGGTTCCCAAGCCGATCGATCGCCAGCGCTTGACCGACGTGCTCGACGCCGCGATCCAAACCCAGCGCACGCGCCTGCTCGTCGTGGCGCCGGAGTCCGTCCGGCCGGAGCTGACGCCCTGGCTGGGCCAGCTCGGGATCGACTATCGCTGGGAGACCGATCCAGACGGTGCCGCGCGCGCCGGCCACGAGCAGCGCTTCGAGGTCGCTCTCGTGCACGCGGCGATGGCCAGCGCGCCGGCGGTGCTCGAGCGCCTCGAGCTGCGCGGCCGGCGCGAGGGGCACTCGGTCGTGCTGTTCTCGACGACCGACGGCGGCCCCGTGCCCGCGGGCGCCATCGGGGCGCCGGTGCTGCCGGTTCGTGACGCCGTGGACGCGTTGCGAGAAGCGCTCGACTCAAGGCGTAGCGCTGCGGGAGGATGATCACCTGATGAACGAGGCCGACCACCTGCACCGGCGAATCGAGGAGCTCGAGGCCGAGCTGGCCCTGCGTGAGCGGCAGGCGGCCGACAAGGAGCTCCAGCTCGAGCGCTATGCGGCCGACCTGCGCGACACCTTCAAGCAGGAGCGCTCGCGCTCGCAGCAGCTGCGCGAGTCGTACATGCTGACCGTGCGCGCGCTCGCCAGCGCCGTCGAGGCGCGTGACGGCTATACCGGCCGCCACGCCGAGCGCGCGGCCGCCTTCGGGGTACAGATCGCCGAAGCCTGCGCGATGGGGCTGACCGAAAGGCCCGAGATCGAGTTCGGCTTCCTGCTGCACGACGTGGGCAAGGTCGCGGTGCCCGACGCGATCCTCTTCAAGCCCGGCCCGCTGACGCCGACCGAGCGGATGGTCATCGAGCAGCATCCGATCACCGGCTCGGAGATCGTCCGTGACATCGCCTTCCTGGGCTCCGCGCGCGACGTCATCCGCTCCCACCACGAGCGCTGGGACGGCAGCGGCTACCCCGACGGCGTGGCGGGCGAGCAGATCCCCCTGTCGGCGCGCGTCTTCGCCGTCGCCGACACACTCGACGCGCTCACCTCCCAGCGTCCGTATCGCAACGCCTCGTCGTTCACCGAGGCGCGCGCGATCATCGAGCGCGAGGCCGGCTCGCACTTCGATCCCGACGTCATCGATGCCTACCGGACAGTCAGCGACGACACGATCGAAACGATCCGCAGGTCGATCGGATGAGCGACCGCCGCGCGGTCCTGATCGTCGACGACGATCCGTTCATTCGTAAGCTGATCGTCACGACGCTCGAGGGCGTAGCGGCATTCGACCTGCATGAGGCAGCCGACGGCGTGAAGGCTGTCGAGGCGGCGCGGCTAGAGCAGCCGCGGCTGGTCTTCCTGGACATCGACATGCCGCGCCTGGACGGCATCGATGCCTGCCGCGAGATCCGCGCCGTGTCTGGCATGGAGAGCGCGACGATCGTGATGCTCACGGCCGCGGTCGAGGACTCCGCGCGAGGGCGCGCGAGCGACGCGGGCGCGAACTTCTTCTTGACCAAGCCGTTCAGCCCGCTCGAGCTGCTACGCCTGGTCGACGAACTCGGCTAAGTTACCCGTACGGGCGGCGCACAGCCGGATCGGGGTTCTGCATCTTCGCCTCGGCCTTGACCGCGCGCGTGCGCAGCAGCTCGGGCAGGATCTCCTCGACGATCGCCGACGCGCGCTGCACGGCATCCCACGCGTTGGCGGCCGGCAGCTCGATCCACGTCAGCCGCAGGTCGGCAACATCAGGCGACTGCATCTCCATGTCGGCGGCGGGAAGCTCGCTGATCGGCCTCTGCCGGTCGGACTCGGCCTCGTGGTTCAGCCAGTCGTCGAAGACGCCCTTGGCGCGCATGCACCAGCGCATCTCGCCGGGCACGGCGATGCTGACCTCGAAGATGATGGGTGGTGGTGGAGCGGCAGCCATCAGCGCTTCTCCCAGGCTCCCGGGTCGGTCGTGAGCTCGGCGACGTGCGGGGGCACCGTCCCGCCCGCGAGATCGGCGAGCGTGACGTCCTCGAGCACGCGGCGCAGGCTCGCGCTCACGGCGATCCAGACGTCGCGCAGCGGTTCGGCGCTGCCGCCGTACTCAAGCTCGTTCGGCGCCCTGCCGCCAACGCCGGCAAGCGGCCCATCGATTGCGCGAATGATGTCGGCCAGGGCGATCTCCGATGCCGGGCGCGCGAGCTGATGGCCCCCGTCCGGGCCGCGCCTGCTTTCGACGAGGCCCGCCTGGCGCAGGCTCTGGAGAATGTTCTCGAGGAACTTCAGCGGGATGGCCTGGGCGCGAGCAAGCGCCTCGGCCTTGACCGGGAGCGGCTCATCGGAGCCGTCCTGCGCGACGGCCAGCTCGATGCTGGCACGGAGGGCATAGTCGACCTTGGCGGAGACGCGCACGGCTCAATCATGCCGCGAACCGGAGCGCGTGGTGCACACGCAGCCACACGATCTGTCCCGCGCGCAGCTCGAGCCGGTCGACCTCGAGACGGGTCGCGAGGATCGGGACCGGCGTGCCGTCGCCCAGCACCGTCTCGACGACCTCGAAGCCGACCTTCGCGACGCGTTCGACGAGCGCCTCGATTGCGCCGTCCTCGCGGTCTTCCAGAATCTCGATGTCGTGGGGCGTACCCAGGTGTCCCCGAGGCGGCTGACGGGCCCGACGAAGCCCATCACGAACGGGTTCGCGGGCCGTTCGTAGAGGTCGTCGGGCGTCCCGGTCTGCTCGATCTGGCCGCCGTTGATGACCGCCACCTGCTCGGCAACCTCGAGCGCTTCCTCCTGATCGTGGGTGACGAAGATCGTCGTCACCTGCACCTCGTCGTGCAGCCTGCGCAGCCAGTCGCGCAGCTCCTTGCGCACGGTCGCATCGAGCGCTCCGAAGGGCTCGTCGAGAAGCAGCACGCGCGGCTGGACCGCGAGCGCGCGCGCCAAGGCCATTCGCTGACGCTGCCCGCCCGACAACTGCGCCGGATATCGCCGGGCAAAGCCCTCCAGATGCACGAGCGCCAGCAGCTCGTCGACGCGCGCGCGGACCTCACCCTTCGGCCGCTTGCGGATCGTCAGGCCGAAGGCGATGTTGTCGCGCACCGTCATGTGCTTGAAGGCCGCGTAATGCTGGAAGACGAAGCCCACGCCACGCTGCTGCGCCGGCAGGCCGGTGACCGACTCACCCGAGAACAGCACCTCGCCCGCGTCGGGACACTCCAGTCCGGCGATCACCCGCAGCAGCGTCGACTTCCCACCGCCCGAGGGGCCCAGCAGCGCCGTCAGCGACCCATAGGCCACGCCCCAGCGGATCGCCGGAGCGTGATGCGCCGGAAGGTCTGCAGCCCCGTCGCGCCGAGCGTGCTCGCCGCGTCCTCCTGCTCGGTGCCGATCTCGCGCAGCACCGGCACGACCTCGCGCACCACGAACGGCAACGAGACGAAGATCGTGGCGAGCACGATTCCCGGCGTCGAGAAGATGATCTGGATGCCGTTCTCCGCCAGCCACGTTCCGAGCCAGCCCCTGTTGCCATAGACGAGGATCAGCGCGAGGCCGACGACGACCGGCGAGACCGCGAACGGCAGGTCGACGAGCGCCCGAGACCAGCGTCTTGCCCTTCCAGCGCCCGCGCACGAGGGCGAGCGCGAGGCCGATGCCGAAGATCGTGTTCGCCGGCACGGCGATCGCGACGGCCAGGATCGTCAGCCAGAACGCGTGCTGCGCCGGGAGCGCCGTGACGGCATCGAACGCCGGTCCGATCCCGTTCTCGAAGGTGCGGTAGAAGACCATCGCTACCGGGATGGCCAGCAGTAGCGCGAGGTAGCCGAGCGCGACGAAGCGCAGCCCGAGGCGCGAACGCCGCGAGCTAGTCGGCATGAGACCCTCCGGCGCGCATGCGGATCGACGGATACAGGCTCGCGCTGGCGCTGCTCGCGGCGGGAGCGCTCGTGCTCTCCGGCTGCGGCGGGCACGACGAGATCTCCGTCGCGGAGGCAAAGGAGAAGCTCGCGGTGGACTGCGAGCAGGTCGGTCTCAGCGACCGCGTGCGTTGCAGGTGCCTCGCCGACGAGCTGCAGGCGCGCGGGCGCAGCGGCCCGCAGATCGACGCCCTGCGCGCGGCGATCGACTCCGGCACGACGCGCTCGGAGGTCACGCAGGCCTCCAAAGCGTGCAACGCGCGGCGCTAGAGCTAGGCCTCACGACGCTCTCCGCGGGTCGCGATCCAGCTCGCGCCGAGCAGCAGCACGAACGACAGCACGAGCAGCACGACGCTGACCGACGCCGCGGCGCAGCGACTCGCGCGCCGACTTGTCCTGCACCTTGACGTTCTTGAACAGCGCCTCGAGGTACTTCACGGCCTCGGCCTCGCTCTTGCCCTGCTCGATCTGCGCGCCGTAGGCGGCCATGACGTTCCAGCGCGCCCCACCGGAGGTGACGGATTGGGCGTGAGCACCTCGACCCCGGGCTTTACGAGGTCGGCCCAGCCCTTGATGTTCTTCGGGTTGTCCTTGCGCACGGCGAGCGCGACTACCGAGCGCGTCACGATGCCCTTGGTCGGCGTCTTGCTCCAGTCCGCCGCCACGAGATCCTCCTCGACCAGCTTGGTGATGTCCGGCTCCAGCGACAGGGCCGCGATGTCGGCCTTCAGCCCGGAGATGACCGCGCGCGCCTGGTCACCGGAGTTGCCATAGGACTGGCTGAACGTCGCGCCCTTGCCCTCGGATGTCTTCTCGAAGGCTGGGATGATCTCCTCGTAGGCCTCCTTCGGCGTCGAGTAGGCGACCAGCGACAGCGCCTTGTCATCTCCACCGCATGAGGCCATCAGGAGGCCGGCGGCGAGCAGCAGAGCGCTCAGCGAGGAGCGTGCGTATCGGGTTCATGGAGCGTGAAAATACACAATCTCGATCTGCTTTGTTGTATTTGGCGGCGGGAGGCTCAGGCGCCGAGCCCGACCAGCGGGCGGCCCCACGCCTCGAGCGGCACCGGCGCGAGTATCCGGTAGCCGCTGGCGAGGTTGACGCCGAGGTCGTCCATCGCCCACTTCGAGAACGAGTCGGCGAAGCGCTCCTCGATCGGCGCGCATGCTCCGACGGGCGGTCCGCCGCGGGTGCAGGACTCTCCGGTCGGGATGCCGGCGTCGAGCTCGCGCCGCAGCTCGTCGGGCATGAGCGCTATGTCGACGACGTGGCCGAGCTCGTGCAGCACGATCGCGTTCGCCTCGCGTGCGCCGAAGCGAGCGATGACGGTGGACAGGCCGATCGTGACGTCGTAGTCGACGCCGTCGAAGTGCGTCAAGCCTATCGGCATGCCTGCCGGATCGCCGAAATGAACCGTCACGAGCCCGTCGACGAGCGCGACGAGCCGCTGCGCCTCGGGACGCGCCGCGGCGACCGCCGCAAGGAAGATGCGCTCCTCCCGCGCGTCGGTACCGGGGGCGAAGCGAAACGTCGTCGCACGCTGCTCCGCGCTCAGCAGCGCCACGTGCGCGCGGTCGGCGGCCACACGGTCCAGGCGGTACTGCGCGCCGCCGTCGCTGCCGACGGGGACTTGCGTCGCCGGCGACGCGTGATGCGCGCCGAGGATCAGGCAGACGACGAAGACGGCATAGAGAACTGTCCGCGCGGCGGGCGACACCCCCGGCCCATCGGCAGCTCGCGGCGCCGGGGCGAGCGCCGCGCGCCAGGCTCCCCGGATGTCCTACATCCCTCGTCGCGGCGTCAGACCGCATCGGGCTCTGGCCGACCACCTCTGAGGCACGCAGCAGCCAGTCCAGATGGCGCTCGATGTGGCTGTCCAGTGCCAACAGGGCCGACAGTCCGCCGCTGGCGTCGGCGAGCGTCAGCAGCGCATGGGACGATTGTCTACCAGCGAGCAGCCCCGATGTCTCGTGCTGTCAGCATGCGTCACACCATGCATCCGAGCCCACGGCATGCTCGCCGGGTGGCCCGGCTTGACGGCGTTCGAGCGATCGCTGCGCTGTCGGTCGTCTGCTTCCACGTCTGGCTCTACCGGGTGGATCGACCGCGGGGCTCGCGTACCGAGCTGCTCGATCAGGCGCTCTATCACGCAAACGTCGGGCTCATCTGCTTTTTCGTGCTTTCGGGCTACCTGCTGTATGGGGCGTTCGCGCGGGCCGCGATGACAGGAGCGCAGGGCGTGGCGGTCGGGCCGTACCTGCGGCGCCGTGCCGCGCGCATCCTGCCCGCCGCCTGGGTGTGCGGCGCGGCGTGCCTCGTCCTCTACTGGGCCGTCGGATACCACTCGATCACGCCGTCGGCGCTTGAGCTGCCCGTGCATGCGCTCCTCCTGCAGAACTACTCGCCGTCGACGATGGGTCGCCTCAACCCGGTGATGTGGACGCTCTCCGTGGAGGTGGCCTTCTACGCGATGCTCCCGCTCGTCGGGTGGGTCGCGGCTCGGCTCGGCCCGCGACGGATCGGTGCGCAGGTGACGCTCGTGGTCGCGCTCATCGCGGTGTCCCCGGCGTGGAACGTACTCGTACTCGCGCGAGACTGGGGCACGGTGGCGGAAAGGGCCCTGCCGGCCTACCTGGGGTCGTTTGGGATGGGCATGCTCGTCGCGGTCTGGGCACAGCGGCGCCAAGCACCCGGGCGTTCGCGCGGCCAGCTCGGTCCGTGGGTGACCGCCGCACTGCTTGCGGCCGCGACGGTGGTCGTAGTCGGCGATGCGATGTGGAACGAGAACGGATGGTGGCTTCGAGAGGGCATCTTCGCCGAGAGCTTCCTGCGACCGCGTGTTCAGCTCGAACTGGTCGGAAAGCTCGGTGCGGCCACCGGGTTCGCTCTGTTGATCGCCGCCGCGGCATGGGGATCTGGGCCGGCCGTAGGCTGGCTAGGCTGGCGTCCGTTCGCCGCGCTGGGCGCGATCTCCTACGGCCTCTACCTCTGGCACCTCCCGCTGCTGCTCGTCATGCGACATGCCGGCCTCCTGCCCACCGCCCTCGTCCCTCGCCTGTCCGTCGTCCTGGCAGTCACCGTGGCCGCGGCCGCAATGAGCTGGCGCTGGATCGAGCGCCCGTGCATCGAGCGCCGATGGGTCGGGCGCGGCGAGCGCCGCCGCATCCCTCCGCGTGCCGGAGCGGCCACGGAGGCGGCGGGCTGACCCACCGCTGCGGCCAACACGCCAGCAGCGGTCGAGCGGGCGGCAATCCCCCGACGGTTCGAACGTCGCCACTTTGGTCCCGGAGGATGGGCGATACTGGGCTCGAACTCGTGGAAGCCCTGCATAGACGAGGATTTTAGGGCTCGCGGGGTGCTGTGAGGTGCGCTCATGTACGCGCCGTCACGCTCTGATGGTAGATCGAGTGGTATGACGGCGCGTGAGAGACTGCGCGTCGTGCCGGCCACGCCTTACGCAGCGGGGAAGCTCTGGGAGGCGGTCGGCTGCCTCGCCAAGAGCACCGACTCAATCCAGACCCGTCTGACGTGGGCGTG
>Ga0183260_10002684_pt1 | contig 14608 bp, 15 predicted proteins | sample AntDrymUQ4972206_2_FD_129768 | JGI IMG/M metagenome (GOLD analysis project Ga0183260, IMG submission 129768) | Polar desert sand microbial communities from Dry Valleys, Antarctica - metaG UQ497 (22.06) (version 2) (version 2) | ecosystem: Environmental > Terrestrial > Soil > Desert | place... | reverse complement strand
GCGGGCGGGGGTGGTCGAGCCCGACCAGGTGCTGACCAAGCGCGAGGGGATCACCTCGGCGATCGAGGCCTACGAGCACTTCGATCGCCGCGAGCCGGGGTGGATGAAGGTGGAGCTGGAGCCGGTGGGCTGAGGCCGGTCTTCGCGAGCGAGGTTGGCGTAGAGCTGGCCCGACACGTTACTTCCTCCCGAGCTCCGAGCCCTATCTCGACTCGGTGACCGGTGCATCCGGCAATCCGGTGGCGGACGCCCTCGTTCGGACTCGTCCAGCGGCCACGACAGAGGCACTCGGACCTTCAGCTCGACCGGGGTGCCGTTGCACCGACGCCATCACCGCGTTGGCGGCCTCGCGGCTCCGACCGCTCGTAGGAGCGTGAGCAGGAGGGCCGCTCCTCCGAAGGCGATCACAAGGCTGACGGCGTCTAGACCCGCGACGCCGCGACCAAGGATCAACGAGAAGATCGCCCCGCCGAGGAATGCTCCCGCCATGCCGCCGCCAATCGTGCCCAGGATGCCCCCGGGGAAACGACCCGGCACGAGCCAGTTGGCGAGCACCCCGATGATCGTGCCCAGGATGATCCACGTGAGGATGCCCATCTGTCCTTCTCCTTTGTCGCTTGCGTGGCAAGCATCGCTCAGGCTGCTCGTGGCGGCCATCGGTGCAGCCATGCAAACGACGCGAGGTGAGCCCCCGAGCCGACGAGGGCTTCGCGGTCCGAGGAATCACCGTCCCAGCGAGTACCGCGGCAGCTTGACCTGGCGATCCGCGACCCGGGTCAGGCCAGCGGACGAAGAAGAGGAGGCGGGGGGCTGGCGGGAGCGCGTCCCCGGCTCGTCGACGCGGCCGGATAGGGTCCCCACAGCCGTGTCAAGGCTCGACCAGACCCCCGCGGATCGCGTACCGGGTCAGCTCGACCCGGTCGCGCATGCCCAGCTTCTGGAGGACGTTGGCGCGGTGGCGCTCCACGGTCTTCTCGCTGATGACGAGCGTCGCCGCGATCTCGCGGTTCGAGTGCGCCTCCGCGATCAGCTTGACGATCTCCGTCTCCCGCGGCGAGAGAGGATTCTCCCGAAAGCCCTCGCCGGCCTTGGCCCGCTCGAGGTGCTCGCGGATGAGCGCTCTCACAGCCCCCGGGTAGAGGAAGGGCTCACCGCGCATGGTCGCCCGGCACGCTTCGACGAGATCGCGGTCGACCACCGACTTGAGCACGTAGCCGGACGCGCCCGCCTGGAGCGCCTCGAAGAAGTACTGCTCGCGGTCGTGCATGGAGAGGATGAGCAGGCGCAGCGCGGGGCGGCGGCGGCTGAGCTCGTGGGCGGCCTGGAGACCGGTCAGCCGCGGCATGCTCACGTCGAGGATGGCGAGGTCGACGTCGTCCTCGAGCGCGCGGGCGACCGCGGCGGCTCCGTCGCCGGCCTCGGCGACCACCTCGAGGTCGGGCTCGGAATTGAGGATCAGGCGCACGCCCTGACGCACCAGCGCGTGGTCGTCCGCCAGCAGGACACGGGTCTTCAGCGGGACGGTTACGCCTGCTCCGCCCGTACGGTTGAGGTCGCGGGCACGTCGAGTCGCAGCTCTACTCCGCCCGCCGCGCGCTCCGTCAGCGAGAGATCGCCGCCGACGAGCATCGCCCGCTCGCGCATGCCCCGGATCCCGTCGCCCTCGTAGGCACCCCCGAAGCCCTGGCCGTCGTCCAGCAGCCGCAGCCTTACCCCGAAGTCCCCGAGCGCTTCGAGGTGAACCTCGGTACGAGAGGCTTCTGCGTGGCGGAGCACATTGGTCAAACCCTCCTGGGCGACGCGGTAGACGACGAGCTCGACCTCTTCAGCGAGCGCGGGGATCGACGCGTCCAGCTCGCGCACCAGCTCGAGCTGCGAGCTTTCGGCGGACCGGTCACTCAGGTCTGCCACCGCGCGGACGAGCCCGAGGTCCTCGAGGGCCCCCGGCCGCAGATCACCCGCGATCCGGCGGACGTCGTCCAGGCTTGCACGGACGGTCTCGCGCGTCTCGGCGATCCTCTCCCGTAGCCCGGCAGGAGCCTCGCGGATCAAGCTCTCGTGCTGGAGCAGCACGCCCGTGAGGGTCTGACCGACCTGATCGTGGAGCTCGCGCGCGACTCGCAGCCGCTCCTCCTCCTGGACGGCGATGGCCCGCTGGCCGCTCTCGCGCCGCTCGGCCTCGAGGCGGTCGAGCATGGTGTTGAACGACTCCGCGAGCTCGACGACCTCGTGCTCGGTGCCGCTCACGCGGACTCGCTGGCCGGGCTGGAGGATGTCCACGCGGTTCATGAGCGCGGTCAGGTCCTCCAGCGGCGCGACGGCGCGACGCAGGAAGAACAGGTTGAGGAGGAGAACGGCGGTCAGGCCCCCGACGAGCACGACCGCCTCGCTGAGCGCGACGGGTTGGCTCACGGTGGCGGGCGAAAGCGCGAGGAGAGCACCCGCGACCGCCAGGACCGCGGCGTTGATCGAGAAGACGCGCGCGAAGAGCGAGGGTCTGCGCGGCCGGCGCTCGCGCAAGGCGCTCGCGGGGGCGTCCCTCGCCGTCATCCTATCGCCGTCTTTCCGTATCGCTCCAGTCGAGGGTGCCGCGATTCCACTCGAAGACGAAGGCGACCGCGAGCACGAAGATGAAGATACCGATGGCGACCAACGCGAAGACACTGTCTCCGAGCACGACCGCCACTGGGTACAGGAGCACGACCTCGATGTCGAAGAGGATGAAGAGCATCCCCACCTGGTAGAAGCTGATCCCGAAGCGGAAGTTCTGGGTGACCTCCGAGGGAAGCCCGCACTCGTACGGCTCGCGCTTGACCTTCGAGGGCCGTTTCGGTCCGAGGACGCTGTTCACGACCATGAAGAGCTGGCCGATCCCGAGTCCGAGAACCAGGAAGACGGCACGGGCAGATAGGAGCGCAGCATCAGGCGGTGCCTGCGCTCTGCTGGGCGGCACGCACGGAGGCGTGCCCGGAGAACGGCGGCCTCATTCGGCGGGCCCGGTTTCGGTCGTGTCGCCCCGGGGCAGCCCGGTCGGCGCCGTCGAGGCCGGTCCTCCCGGACCGCCGGTCTGTCCGGCCAGATCGCCGAGCAGCGGTTTGACGAGGTCGAGCGGCAGAGGGAAGACCACCGTCGAGTTGTGGTTCACGCCGATGTCGCCGAGCGTCTGGAGGTAGCGCAGCTGGAGCGTCGCGGGGTTGCGGCTGATGATGTCGGCCGCCTCGGAGAGCTTCTGCGAGGCCTGGAACTCGCCCTCGGCGTTGATCACCTTGGCCCGGCGCTCGCGCTCGGCCTCGGCCTGACGGGCCATCGCCCGCTGCATCTGCTGCGGGATCTCGACGTCCTTGATCTCGACGATCGAGACCTTGATGCCCCACGGCTCGGTCTGCTCGTCGATTATGCGCTGAAGGTCCTCGTTCAAACTCTCGCGCTCGGACAGCAGCGTATCGAGGTCCGCCTTGCCGAGGACCGAGCGGAGGGTGGTCTGCGAGATCTCCGACGTGGCCGTGAGGAAGTCCTCGATCTCGACCACGGCGTCGTTGGCCGCGACCACGCGGAAGTAGGCCACGGCGTTGACCCGCGCGGGCACGTTGTCGCGGGTGATGACCTCCTGCGGGGGGATGTTGAGGGTGACCGTGCGCAGATCGATCTTGACCATGCGGTCGACGACCGGGATCAGCACGATCAGACCGGGCCCTTTCTGATCGATGAGGCGCCCGAGGCGGAAGATCACTCCGCGCTCGTACTCGCGCAGGATGCGGATCGCCGAGCCAACGAGGATCACGGCCAGGAGTGCGACACCGAGGACGATGCCGAGTAGGACGGTCATGAGCTGCTCCGTTCGTCGTATTCTGGTGATGGCCCGCCCGCGGCGCCCTCTTCGGAGGATCGATCGGCAGGCCCGGCGCGGCGCACCCTGAGGGTGAGCCCGTCGACCTGCTCGACCACGACCCGCTCGCCCTCGGCGAGCGTGACGTCGTCCGCGGTTCGCGCTCTCCATAGCGCGCCGTGGACGAAGGTTTGACCGGTCGGGTCGAGCGGGCTGCGAACCGAGCCGACCGCGCCGATCAGCTCCTCGGGACCGCCGCGCGCGGGCGCCCGTCCGGCCGAGAGCGCCTTCGAGGCGGCGAACAGCGTGAAGCCGCCGATCGCCACGCCGCCCGCGATGGCGGCAGGCACCGAGACGTCGAACACCGGTGAGTCCGTGTCGAACAGCAGCAGGCCGCCCGCGATCAACGCGCCGACCCCCGCCGCCCCCAGGATGCCGCCGCTCGGCGCCTGGGTCTCCGCGATGAACAGTCCGACGGCGAGCACGAGTAGCAGCGCCCCGACGAGAGTGACCGGAAGTTGCACGGCTCCGTAGAGGCCGAGCAGGAGCGCGATGGCTCCCACCGCCCCGGGGCCGATCGTGCCGGGGCTCGCGAGCTCGAGGGCCAGCCCGGCGAGCCCCGCGAGCAGCAGCAGGAAGGCGACCGTGGGATTCACGAGGAACTGCCGCAGCTCGTAGGTGAAGGGCATCTCCTGCCGCTCGACGCGCAGGCCGGTGGTATCGAGAGCCTGCGCCTTCGGGCCCTGGATGCGGAAACCGTCGAGCGCCTCGAGGAGCTGCCGCTCGGTCGGCGCCACGGCGTCGACCAGGTTCTCCTCGAGCGCGCGCTCGGCGGGAACGTTCACCGCGTCGCGAACCATCCGCTCGGCGAGGTCGGCGTTGCGGCCGTGGCCCGCGGCCAGGGCGCGGACGTACGCCGCCGCATCGTTCTCGACCTTGCGGCCGAGCACCTCGCTGTCGGGCCCGGGCCCGAGCTGCACGGGCGTCGCCGACCCGATGTTGGTCTGCGTCGCCATCGCGGCGACGTCGGCGGCCTGGGCGACGAAGAGCCCGGCGGAGGCGGCGCGGGCGCCATCCGGGGACACGTAGACGATCACCGGCAGGCGAGCGGCGATGATGCTCTGCACCATCTCTCGCATTGCGGTGTCAAGGCCTCCAGGGGTGTCGAGCCGAACGACCGCGACCTCAGCACCGGCTCGCTCGGCGTCATCGAGCGCCTCTGCGAGCCAGGCTGCCGTTGCGGGGTCGACGGTCCCCGTGAGCTCGAACGAGTAGGCGAGGCCGCCCGGACTCTGAGCGGCTCCTGTGCCCGCGAGGGTGAGCGCCAGTGCCGCGACCGTGAGGGCGCCCCACAGGGCCAGCCACCTCGGGCGCAGTCGCGGCCTCGCCGCTCGGCCGTCGTCTGTGGGCGTGTCGCGAGTGCATCGGAGGCGGCCGATCACGGGTCGTTGACGACCAGGACCGGGCGGGAGCTTGACTCCGCGAGAGCTCGGGAGATCGATCCGAGCGCGAGTGCCCTGATGACGCTGTGGCCACGCGTGCCGACCGCGATCAGCTCGGCGGACTCGCGGGCCCCGAGCTCCTCGAGCGCGACGGCCGGGTCACCGCTCAGGAGCCTCAGCTCGGTCTCGGCATCTCCAGTCACCTCGCTCGCTCGCTTGAGCATCAGCACACGGGGCCGTGCTTCGGGGTCGAGCACGTCGCCGAACTCGACGGCTTCGCCGGCGGTCGGCGCCTCCGCGACCTCCGAGTGAGCGAGGATCAGCCCCCGACCCAGGCTCGAGGCAAGCCCCGCGGCGACCCGCGCCGCCCCGGTGGCGCCGTCGGAGCCGTCCACTCCGCAGACGATCGGCGAACCGCCCCGCTCCGACGGTCGGCGGGCTCGGTTCGCGATCTCCGTGTCGGCGGGCACGATCAGGATCGGGCGTGACTCCTCTGCCGCCAGCGTCTGCGAGACGCTGCCTGCGAGCGCCACCTTTGGGAGACCCCGTCCGCGCGTCCCGACCACGATCATCCCGGCCTCGATCTCGTCGGCCACTGTGGCCAGGCGGCGCGCGGGGTCGCCGAAGTCGACCCTGGTCTGGGCACCCTCCAACGCCTCGGTGCGTGTGTCGTCGAGGAGCTCGCCCGCCGCCTCGCCGAGCAGTCGTCTGCCGGCCTCGATCGCCCGGGCACGGAGGAGGCCACGCTGGGAGGCCATGCCGGAGGGAGGCGCGTCGGGGGACGGCATGACGTGGGCCAGCACCAGCCTCGCGTTCAGCGCCTCGGCGAGACGCACGGCGGCCACCACGGCGGTCCGAGACTCCGAGGCATCGTCGATCCCGCAGAGGATGGTCGTACCCCTGTAGGGGGCGGCACCGGCCGGTGCGTCGCGCTGTGTGCGTTCAGGTCTCATGAGCGATCCCCCGTAGGGTGGCCCAGACCGGTCCGTACCGCGCATGGAGTCGACCGTGTAGCGCCCTCGCGGAGCCGACCCCAATCGGCTCTCGGGTGCTCCGACCCCCGCGCGCCGCTGCGTCCTCCGGCGCGTGTCCAACGTACTCGAAGTCGGGTGATAAATGCACCTTCGACCCGATGGTGGGGGGCTCGCGCCGGTGCGACGCTAGGGCGCGCGACCTGTTAGACCACGACAAGTCCGAGGAGGAAGAGCAATGGGGAAGCAGATGGAGGGAGACAACAAGGCCCGTCGCAGAAAGGCGGCGGACGCCCGCGGCCGAAACCGATCGGCCAGCGAGGAAGGGGTCACCAGCGGGGCCTCGAAGCAGCTCTCGCACGTGCGGAGCAAGGAGGACCACATCGAGCGCCTGGCCGAGACCCAGCGTGGGGAGGACAAGGTCGCGGGACGCGACGTTCCCACGCCGCTGCGGGGCAAGGGGCGAAGCCGCGAGCCTGTACGGCGCCCGTAGCGGCGGGCCGCTTCAGACGCGCCCGGCTCAGCGCCTGAGCGGATGGAGCACGACCAGGGGCTCGGGGTGACGTTCGAGAGAGCAGCGGTCCAAGCGTGGCGGGTGATCGGGTTGGCCGCTGCGGCGGTCCTCGTCGTACTCGCCCTGGCTGAGCTCCGGGTCGTCGTGCTGCCGGTGCTCGCCGCGCTCGTGCTCGGCACCTTCCTGATCCCACCCGTGCGGCGGCTCGGGCGTCGAGGCTGGCCTCGCGGCCTGGCCGCGTTTGCCGTGCTCGCGGTCGCGCTGGCGGCTGTGACCGGGCTTTTCGTAGCCCTCGCGCCGCCGGTCGCCGATGAGCTGCGGACTCTCGACCTGAACCTCCAAGAGGGGTTCGAGACGGTCGCCGGCTGGGTGGTGGAGGGTCCGCTCGGAGTCTCCGAGACCGATCTCGATCGGGCCATCGAACGCGCGGCCGACGAGCTTCGCGACAACGCCGGAGCCCTCGCCTCCGGAGTTCTGAGCGGGGCGGCGGCGCTCGGCGAGCTCGTCGTCGGACTGCTGCTGACGGTCGTGCTGCTCTTCTTTCTGCTCCGCGACGGCGAGGGCATGTGGCGCTGGGTGGTGAGCCTGTTCGATGAACGGCGCCGGTCGCAGGTGAGCAAGGCCGGTGCCCGGGGCTGGGAGGTACTGGGGGGCTACCTGCGCGGCACGACGCTGGTCGCTCTCTTCGACGCCGCCTTCATCGGCCTCGGCCTGTGGGTGATCGGGGTCCCGTTGGTACTGCCGCTGGCGCTCCTAACCTTCTTCGGGGCCTACGTGCCGGTGGCCGGCGCGGTCGCCGCGGGGCTCGCGGCGGCGTTGGTCGCGCTCGTCACCGAGGGGGTCGTGGCCGCCGTCGCGGTCAGCGCCCTGGTGCTCGTCGTGCAGCAGGTCGAGAGCAACATCCTCCAGCCGGTGGTGGTCGGACGGTCAGTCCGTCTTCACCCGGTGGCGGTGACCCTTTCGGTGACCGCCGGAGCGGTGCTGGGCGGCATCATCGGCGCCCTGATCGCCGTGCCCAGCGTGGCGGTCGCGGCGGCGGTGCTGCCGGTCCTACGGCGGGGAGAGGGCTCACCGCCCTGACGGGGCGCCGCGCCGCCGCCTCAGGGCCGGCTCGAGGCGCGGCTTCCGCCCGGGCCGAACCCAGCGGCTCCGGCCGGCTGAGCTGGCCGCCGCGCCCCGTTCCGCGGATCTCGATTACCCGCGCCACATCGGTGATCGACACGAGCCCCTCCAGGCGGTCACCCGAGCAGACGAGCGCCCGGCCGAGTTCGGATTGCGCCAGCTCGGAGAGCGCTTCCGAGAGCGGTCGATCGACTGTCAGGACGAGGACGTCCTCGACCCGCACCATCGCCTCACCGACGCGGCGCCGGGCCCATTCCTCGCGCGGCAGTCCGGCGAGCCGGCGCGCCGAGGCGAGGCCGACCGCGCGCCCATCCTCGACGACCGGATAGCTCGCGTGGCGGTGGGAGAGGAAGACGCTCTCCACGAAGTCGTGCACGCTCAGCTCGGGCGTGACCGTCACGGGATCGCTGACCATCACGTCGGCGACCCGGAGATCCTGGAGGGCGTCGCGGGCCTCGGCGACCTGGCCCTCCTGATCGGCCGCGCTGAGCAGGAAGAAGCCGATGAAGGCGAGCCAGATGCCTCCGAACGCTCCGGCGAACAGCAGCAGAGCGAGGCCTCCAGCGATCAGCAGCTGGCCGAACACGCGCCCGAGGCCGGCGGCCACCCGCGTCGCCGAGCGAAAGTCGCTGCGGAAGTACCAGAGCGCCGCTCGCAGCATGCGCCCCCCGTCGAGCGGAAGGGCGGGGAGGAGGTTGAACACGAGCAGGATCAGGTTGATGTACCCGAGCCACATGACGACCCCGTCGACGGCGGCCGGCAGAGGCAGCAGGACCCCGAGCACCACGAAGCTGATGCCGATCGCGAGCGAGACGAGCGGACCTCCCACGGCGATCCGGAACTCGGCGCCCGCGGAGGGAAACTGTCCCTTGAACTTCGCCACGCCGCCGAACAGCCACAGCGTAATCCCGTCGATCTCCATGCCGTCGCGGATGGCCTGGATCGCGTGGCCGAGCTCGTGGGCGAGGATGGAGCAGAAGAAGAGGGTGGCGGCCACGAGCGCCATGACGACGTAGGTCTCGTCGGACAGGCCGGGATTCTGGTCCGGGAAGATGCGCGCCGCCAGCGAGAAGGCGATCAGCGCGAAGATGATCAGCCAGCTCCAGTTGACGCCGATCTCGACGCCCGCGATACGCCCGAGCCTGAAGGAGCTCGTCACGGGGAGGATGGGTCGCCGGGGGGCGTCAAGAGGCTTCGAGGGTAGCGCCGGTCGCGGGCCGATCACCACCTCGCACCTCCCTGCGCTCCCGAGGAGATGGGGTCGACTCGGGGCGGCGCTGGGGGCTGGCGACCATACTCTCCCGCAACGCCCGCCGTCAGTCTCCGCGGCGTGAGGAGACCGCCCCCTCGACAGCGAGCGACCCGCCGCCATCTGAGCGCCCGCGTGCTCCTCGTCGACGATCACCCCGCTGTACGTGAGGGGCTCGCCGCGATCCTCGACAGCGAGGACGGGCTGACCGTCGTGGGGGCCGCCGCGAGCGTGCGCGAGGCCATTTCCGTCGCTCGCCGGGAGGTCCCCGACGTGATGGTGCTCGACTACCACCTCCCCGATGGGGACGGGGTCGAGCTTTGCCTCCGGCTGAAGGAGGGCCCAGAGCCGCCCATGGTGGTTATCTACTCGGCTTTCGCCGACGAGCGCCTCGCCGTGCTGGCGGTCATGGCGGGCGCAGACGGGGTGCTCGCCAAGTCCGCGAGCGCCGAGGAGCTCTGCGTCGCGGTGAGGGCCGCCGCAGCGGGCCGGATCGACCCGCCTGCGCTTTCCCCCGCGGTGCTCGAGGTCCATGGCTCCCGGCTCGAGCCGGACGACGTGCCTATCTTCGGGATGCTGACCAACGGGGTGTCGCTGCCCGAGATCGCCGAGGTGCTCGGCCTCTCCAGCGACTGGCTCACGGCGAGGCGGTGGGCGATCGTGCGACGGCTCCAAGGTCACTCGCCGGACCACGCGCGCCGGGGACGGCCGATCCGGCCGGCGCCCGCCGATGGACGGGTGCCGGACTCGGAAGAGGCCATGAAGCGGCCTGCATGGGCGATCAACCGTCACATGCGAGATATCCCCATAGGCAGACGAAGGCGTGGCTGAGACGCTTAGCCTGTTGATGAGAATCCGTAGACCCAGGCTGTTCACCGGGGGGTTGGGGCCCGATCCCGAGTCGACCAGCCGCCTGCGGGAAGACCGCTCGGTGAACTCGCCAGGCGGCGGGTGGCCGCCGTCGAGATCACCGCGCTGGGCCCGGAGACCTCGAGCGAGGCGGCGAAGGGAGCGGCCATGGCCCCCGTGATCGTGATCGCGATCGACGAGGACACCGACCCCGGTGTGGCGCGGGTCGCCGGCCAGCTCGCGGCGGGGCTCGGCTCGCGGGTCGTCCTCGTCCACGTGGCGGCGCGCGAGCAGGTTGCCAGCGCGCGCGGGCGGCTGGCGCTCGAGCGGACCCTGCGGCGGGGGCACGAGACCATGTACGGCTTCCGGCGCGAGCTGCCCGATGATGTCGACGTCGGCCAGCGGGTTGACTTCGGGCCCACGGTCGAGACGCTTTGCGAGATCCTCCGAGAGGAGCAGGCCGAACTGCTGGTCGTCGGCTCTCGAGGGCGCGGCCGGCTCGCCTCGACCCTGCTCGGCAGCGTGTCCCGGAGCCTCGCGCGACGCGCGCCGTGCCCGGTGACGATCATCAACCCGCACGCGGCGGCGCCCGGTGGCGGCCGGTCCCGCAACGGCGGGCCGCCCCGCTTGGTCAGCGGCGTCGACGGCTCTGAGCGCTCGCTCGCGGCCGCTCGCCTGGCCTCGAGCCTCGCCAGTCGGCTCGGCTATCGATTGATCCTCGTGCACGCCCGCCATCCCGCCGCCACCATCCCGGCGGTTACGGCGGCGGAGGCCGAGCGAGCAGCGACGACCGTCGTCGAGCGGGCTCTCGCCGCGGTTGGCGGTGATGCGGAGGGTCGGATCGAGTCGGCGCCTCCCGCCTCGGCACTTCAGTCGGTCGCCGATCGTGAAGGTGCGCGAGCCATCGTGGTCGGCGTACGCGGCGGGCACGTGCTACGAGGCCCGGACCTGTTGTCGGTGTCGACGCAGCTGCTCGGACGCGCCCGCTGCCCGGTCATCGTGGTGGCGGAGCCGACCGGATCAGCGGGCGGCGAGGCCTACGGCGAGGTGCATCGAGCGGCCTGAGGGTGACAGCTGCCACCTCCCCCACGGTGGGTGCCGCCCGAGAGCGGGCCAGACCGCCGGCCTCAGTCCTCCACGGCCCGCCGCAGCAGCGTGTCCTCGCCCTCGGGAGCGAAGACGTGCACGCCGAGGCGGTTCGCGAGGTCGGCGCAGACCTTCGCGCCCCGGACGCTGTTGCCGTAGCGGTCCAGGCCCGGGGAGAAGACGCCGATGCCCATCTTGCCGGGGATGACCGCCAGGATTCCGCCGCTCACGCCGCTCTTGGCGGGCACGCCGACCTCGTAGGCCCACTCGCCGGCGAAGTCGTACATGCCGCACGTGTACATGACGCTGAGCACGTCGCGCACGCGCTCGCGCTTCAGGGTCCGCTCGCCGGTGATGGGGTTGGCGCAGCCGTTGGCCAGCGTCGCTCCCATGGTCGCGAGGTCACGGCAGGTGACCGAGACCGAGCACTGACGCAGGTAGAGGTCGAGCGTGGCCTCGACGTCGCCGTCGAGCATCCCCTCGCTGCGCATGAGGTACCCGGTCGCGCGGTTGCGGTCGGCGGTCTTCAGCTCGGCGTCGTAGGTGTCGTCGTCGACCGTGAGCTCCTCGTTGCCGGCGTAACGGCGCTGAGCGCCCACGACTCGCTCGAGCCGCTCGGAGGCGTCCTTGCCCTTGATCAGGTCAGTCGTCGCGAGCGCTCCGGCGTTGACCATCGGGTTGTGCGGGCGGTTGTTGCGCTCGTCGAACTCGAGCGCGTTGAACGCGTCGCCGCTCGGCTTGACCCCGACCCTCTCGAGGACGCGCTCGCGACCGTGGTCCTCGAGGGCCAGCCCGTAGGTGAAGACCTTCGAGATCGAGTGCAGCGCGAACGGGAGCTCAAAGTCGCCGGCGCCGTGGACGTCGCCGTCGACGCTGACCAGGCAGAGCCCGAAGCGGTCGAGCTCGTCGCCGGCCTCGCCGGGGTCGATCAGGCCCTGGCCGCCTCGGTAGACGCTGACCACCTCGTCGCCGCCGGACTCTCGGTGACGGCGGTGGAGCTCCGCGACGCGCTCGTCGACCTGGCGGCTTACCTCCGGGTCGATGTGCTCGCCTGCTCGGCGCTCGGAAGCATCCCGGCGCGCCGCGCGCGAGAGCGGACCACGGCGTCGACGAGCCGCGGCGCCGCGCGCGCGGCGCGCAGCACGATCGCGCCCTGCCACGTGTTCGCGGTGTCGCGCGCGCGGCGCTCGATGGCCCGGACGATCGCGCGCGCGGCGTCCTGCGGCGTCTCCTCGGGGGCGATCCCGGACAGGCTCTGCCCCGAGCGTTCCTCGGCGGGCCCGTGGATCGGGGTGGCGGCGTAGCCGGGGTAGACCGTGGTCACGGCGATGCGGTCGCCGTACTCGAGCCGCAGCGTGTCGCCGAGCGCGCACAGGCCGCGCTTGCTCGCGGCGTAGGCGCCGGCGTACGGAACGTTCACTACCGCGAGCAGGGAGGCGACGTTGACCACCTGGCCTCGGGTGGCCAGGAGGTGGGGGAGGGCCGCGGCGATCACATGCCAGGCGCCGCCCAGGTTGACCTCCAGCACGGCCTGCTCGAGCTCTCCGAACCCCTCTCCGACCTGGCCCGCGGTCTCGATGCCGGCGTTGTTGACGAGCACGTCGAGGCCGCCCATGCGCTCGGCCGCCTCCTCCACCGCCCGGCGAGCGGCCTCCCGATCGCTCACGTCGCACGTGAGGTCGACGCCCTCGCCGGGCTCGCGGTCGAGGCCGGCGACGCGCGCGCCACGGCGCTCGAGCAGCTCCCGCGCGGCGCGGCCAAAGGCGCCGCCCGCGCCGGTCAGGAGCACCCGCCTGGCGTTCAGGTCGGTGCTCACGAGGCGGCGAGACCGCCGGAGCGAGCTCCGCGCGCCGTGGCCTCGGGGCGGCGCGACGCGCCGCGCTGAGCCGGGCCGCCGCCCGTCGGGCCGGTGCCGCCTCGCCCGAGCCGGTTGAGTCCCCAGGTCATGGCTGCGAGCCAGACCGCCGCGATCGCCGCGAGCAGTCCGTAGGCGGGAAGCTGAAGGGCGCTCGAGCCCACCGCCTCGCGCTGGAGGATCCGCCTTGGAGTACGAACGACCGGACAAAGGCCGGCTCGGCCGGGACCTCGGGAGCGGGGATGGCGGAGTCGCGGGGCATGTAGATCGGCAGCGCGCAGCGAGCGGCCGTCGTGGAGACGCACAAACGCCTTCCACTCGCCGTGCACGCGCACGGGACGGATCGTACGGTAGGTGCCGGGCGCGGACTCGCGCAGGGTGCTCGAGGCGGCTGCCGCCGCCCTGCCAGGCGAGCGCGCTGATCCACTCGGCGCCGTCGGCACCGGCGGCGGGGTCGAGGCGCACTCAGCGGTGAGTACCACGTCAGACCGCTATGTTACACCAAACGATGGAGCATGGACGTACGGTAAGGTCTCGGGCCGATGGCGAGAAAGAACAGCGACATCGCCGAGAAGGCAGAGGACGCCGGCGCCGCCGCCAACGGCGCGAGCGGCCGAGGGCCCGCCGAGGCGGACACCGGCGACGACCTGACCATCGAGCAGCTCGCCGCGCAGACCGGCATGACCGTGCGCAACATCCGCGCGCACCAGTCGCGCGGCCTCCTGCCGCCTCCAACCATCCGCGGGCGCACCGGGTTCTACGGCGACGAGCACCTCCTCCGGCTGCGCCTGATCGCGGAGATGCAGGCCGACGGGTTCAACCTCAAGGCCATCGATCGCCTGCTGGCCGGGACGGGCGCCGGCGCCGCGGCGGAGCTGCTCGGCTTCAAGCGCGCGCTGACCGCGCCGTTCGAGCAGGAGGAGCCGGAGTTCCTCGACGAGGCCGAGATCGCCGCGCGCTTCGGGGACGCCACCGACGGGAAGATGCTGGCCAAGTCGATCAAGCTCGGGCTGCTGGTCCCGGTCGGCGAGGGTCGCTACGAGGTGCCGAGCCCGACCCTGCTCCGCGCGGGCGAGGAGCTGACCCGGAGCGGAGTATCGCTCGAGGCGGCGATCCGCGTCCTCGAGCAGCTGAACCGCCATTCCGAGGGGGTCGCCGAGGCCTTCGTCAAGCTCTTCCTCGAGCAGCTCTGGCGCCCGTTCGAGGCGGCCGGACGTCCAGAGGAGCGCCTACCCGAGGTGCGCGAGGCCCTCGAGCGGGTCCGACCGCTCGCCTCGGAGGCCCTGCTCGCGGTGTTCCAGCGCAAGATGACCCAGGCGGTGGAGCAGGCCTTCGGGCGCGAGCTCGAGCGCGGCGCCGAGAGTCGGCACCGCTCGCGCCGTCGCTAGGGCGCTGCTACCCGCACTGTCGTCAGCGCGTTCACGAACGCCTCGAGCTGCCGCGTCGACCAGCACTCGAACACGCCGTCGCAGTAGGGCTCGTAGGCGCGCATGACCGAGTCCCCGTAGTTCCAGTAGAGCTTCGGCTCAGGGTTCATCCAGAACGTCCGCCCGGCCCGCTCGGCCACGCGCCCGAAGGCGGCGGCGCGGGGCTCGCGCCCGTTCGTGCGCGCGTCCCCGAGCACGATCACCGTCGAGCGCGGGCCGAGGTCGTCGACGGTCTCGGCCAGGAACTCGAGCCACACGCGCCCGTAG
>Ga0183260_10002683_pt1 | contig 14610 bp, 11 predicted proteins | sample AntDrymUQ4972206_2_FD_129768 | JGI IMG/M metagenome (GOLD analysis project Ga0183260, IMG submission 129768) | Polar desert sand microbial communities from Dry Valleys, Antarctica - metaG UQ497 (22.06) (version 2) (version 2) | ecosystem: Environmental > Terrestrial > Soil > Desert | place... | reverse complement strand
GTGGGATCGTGATGCGGCCCTGTTTGTCGGGGATCTCGTCGGAGGCGCCGGAGAACAAGATCCGCAGGAAGTCGCGGGTGCCCTTGTGCGTGAACGGGGTCTGCCGCAGCCGGGACGTCATCTCCTCGAAACCCGATCGGGTCCAGACGTAGAGGCAGCGGTCCTGACCTTTGGTGATCACTAGACCCCCCTGCAGCTCGTCACGGAACTTCGCCGGCAGGATCAGCCGGCCCTTCTCGTCAAGGCGGGGGGTGTGGCTTCCCAGGAACATCGACCACGACCTCCCCTCTGTCCTCCACTGTGCGCCACTTTACCCCACAGAGCCCCACCGTCAATTCCCCACGCTCCCCCTGACACCACTTCGACACCGCCAGCCGACCCAGATCAGCGGCACGCGGATGCCGCATCGTTATCGACCAATGTGGTCCTGGACTTGTCAGGGGCTGAGAGGATCAGGAGCGGATGCACCGCAGCGCGCGCACGGAGGAGGATCGGTGACGGCCACGGAGTCTGATCTCTCGAGGGCGGAGGGCGACCTCGCGGCAGTGACCGAGGTGGCGCAGCGGATCGCGCGCAACGTCGAGTCGGTCATCGAGGGCAAGCACGAGGCGGTTCGGGCGGTCATCACCGTGTTGCTCGCCGGCGGTCACCTGCTGATCGAGGACGTCCCCGGCGTCGGCAAGACGATGCTGAGCAAGGCGCTGGCCCGTTCCATCGACGGCACGGTACGGCGGATCCAGTTCACCCCGGACCTGCTGCCGAGCGACGTCACCGGTGTCTCGATCTTCAACCAGGAGACCCGCCAGTTCGAGTTCCGGCCCGGCGGGATCTTCGGAAACGTCGTCGTCGGTGACGAGATCAACCGGGCCTCACCCAAGACCCAGTCGGCTCTGCTGGAGTGCATGGAGGAGCGCCAGGTCACTGTCGACAACACCACGTACGTCCTCGACGACCCCTTCATGGTGATCGCGACCCAGAACCCGATCGAGATGGAGGGCACCTACCCGCTGCCTGAGGCGCAGCGCGACCGGTTCATGGCCCGGATCTCGATGGGCTACCCGGTAGAGGCCGCCGAGCTGGCGATGCTGGACTCCCACGCCGATGCCGATCCGCTGTCGGAGCTCTCCCCCGTCACCAACGCGGCCGAGATCGCCAAGCTGTCGTCGCTGGTGCGAGGGGTGTTCGTCTCGCCCGGCGTCCAGCGCTACGCGGTGGCGCTGGCGAACGAGACCCGCCGTTCACCGGAGCTGCGTCTCGGGGCGTCCCCTCGTGCGACCCTGCACCTGGTACGGGCCAGCAAGGCCGCTGCCGCCCTCGATGGTCGCGACTACGTCCTGCCCGACGACATCCAGCGTCTGGTGCAGCCCGTCCTCGGCCACCGGCTGCTGCTGACGGCCGAGGCAGCCATGGGCGGCCGCCGGGCGGACGGCGTACTCGGGGGGGTGGTCGCGTCCGTGCCCATCCCCGCCACCAGCTCCCCGACCGGCACGGCCTACCGCTGACATGCGCGAGGCCCTTTCGGCCCTGACCACCCGCGGCCGGGCGTTCCTGGCAGCGGGCCTGACGATCGCCATCTGCGCGTTCGTGCTCGGTTTCGATGCGCTGCTGCGGGTGGGCATCCTCGCGATCGCACTGCCGCTGCTCACCGCACTTGTGGTGAGCCGGGCACGGTACCGCCTGACGGCGACGCGCTCTGTGTCCCCCACCCGAGTCTCCGCCGGCCAGCCCGCGACGGTCTCGCTCCACCTGGCTAACGACGGGTCGATGCCGATGGGGCTGGTGCTGCTCGAGGACCACGTCCCGTACGTCCTGGGCACCCGGGCGCGTTTCCTGCTCGACCATGCCGGACCCCGATGGCACCAGCGCGTCTCGTATACGGTCCGCTCAGAGCTGCGGGGACGGTACGAGATCGGGCCGCTGTCGCTCCGGGTCTCGGACCCGTTCGGGCTCATCGAGCTGGTGCGGTCGTTTCACCACACGACGGCCGTCGTCGTGATCCCGCAGGTGCACCCCCTGACGCCGATACCCGTCACCGGCGCGTGGACGGGCGCCGGGGAGAACCGGCCGCGCGCCTTCGCCATCGGCAGCGCCGAGGACATCACCGTCCGCGAGTACCGGCGCGGTGACGACCTGCGCCGGGTGCACTGGCCGAGCAGCGCCCGGGTCGGTGAGCTCATGGTGCGCCGCGAGGAGCAGCCCTGGCAGAGCCGGGCAACGATCCTGCTCGACTCGCGCTCGCTGGCCCACCGCGGCTCCGGCCCGGCCTCCTCACTGGAGTGGGCGATCTCTGCCGCCGCCTCCGTCGCCGTTCACCTCGCTCAGGCCGGGTTCGCCGTTCGCCTGGTGACCGACAGGCCCGGCATCGACGCCCACGCCTGGCACGACCGGTCGATGAACGCTGTCGGGCAGGCCGGGCCGATTCTCGACGAGCTGGCCGTGCTGACCGACTCGACCTGCACCACGCTGACCGATGCGGTGGGCGCGGTCGTCGACCAGTCCGGGCTGACGATTGCCGTGCTGGGCCGGCTGCAAGCCGCGGACGTCACCGACCTGGCGCGGGTGTCGTCGTACGGCAGCCGGGTCCTCGCGATCGTGCTCGACACCTCGCAGTGGGGTCCCCCGTCACGGCCGGCGCGTCCGGCAGCAGCAACAGCGGGCCGGAGCCGCGTGCCGAGGGAACGCAGCGCGGCGGAGCTGGCCTCGCTGCTCGGCGGCAACGGGTGGTCGGCCACGACCGCCAGCCCGCAGGAGTCCCCGACCGTGGTGTGGGAGCGTCTGGGGGCCCTGGTGCTCCACGGCGGTGGCCGCGCCACACCGGCGGCGGCCGAACAGCAGGCGAGCGTCGCCGCGACAGCAGGGGTGCCCCGGTGATGAGACGGACCTGGTCGGAGCAGATCCGGGTGACATTGTGGGCATGGGTGGCGACCGTGGGTGCCTCCATCATGGTCGCCCCGCTCGTCGAGAAGAAGACGTACCTGTGGCACGGCGGTGTCGGCGCCGCCGTCGTGGCGGGCGTGGGCGCTGCCCTTCGCGCCCGGCGGGTGCCCTGGCCGGTCATCCTGCTCGCCCAGCTCGCGGCGGTGACGGAGTGGTGCGTCGCTGTCTACGCCCGCAGTGACGCCCTGTTCGGGATCGTCCCCACCAAAGCGGCCTTCGCCGAGCTGGCGAACCGCGTCGCCACGTTCATCGACCTGTCCAACCAGTACGCCGCACCGGTGCCCGACGACCCGGACCTGACGATGACGCTGGCGTTGTTCGTCCTGGTGTTGGGGCTGGTCGTCGACGCGATCGCGGTCACCTGGGGGCGGGTGCCGCTGCTGGGCTTGGTCTTCCTGGCCGTGTACATGGCGCCGGTGGCCCTGCTGGGAGGTGAGGTCTCGCTGTTCGTCTTCATCCCCGGGGCCGCGGGCTTCGTGTTCCTCCTCGCAGCCGACGAACGAGAACGGCTCACGCATTGGGGTCGGCAGATCAGCTCAGCCGGCTCGGTGTGGGAGGACTCCCCCAAGGACGTCAGCCGCGAGGGCATCCGCGCCACGGGTCGGCGGATCGGGCTCGGAGCCGTCGCGGCGGCAGTTGTGCTGCCCGTCATCATCCCCACCCTGTCGCCGCACTACTTCGGAGAGAGTGGCTCCGGCGGTGGCGACGGGTCGGGCAACGGGGACGGGACCCAGGTGGACAACCCGGTCCTCGACCTGAAGCGGAACCTGGTCGGCCAGTCCGACGCGCTCCTCATCCGGTTCAGCACCAACCAGCCGGATCCGTCGTACCTGCGGCTAGCCTCGCTCGACGTCTTCACCGGCAGCCAGTGGCAGCCCGGGACCCGCCAAGAGGACACCAGTGTGAGCAGTGACTCCGACCTGCCGGCGGCGCCGGGGCTGGACACCACGGTGCCACGAACGGGCTTCAGCTACGACATCGCCGTCGAGCCCATCTTCGACTCCACGTGGTTGCCGCTGGTCTACGCGCCCACGACCATCGACGCCCCCCAACGCTGGCGGGTGGACGAGACCAACCTGGACGCCAGCGCGGTCGAGGAGGACCAGACCACGGCCGGCACCGGGTACGGTTTCACAGCGGTGCTGGTCGACCCCACCCCGGTGACGCTGCGCAACGCCGGTCCGGTACCGGCCGCCCTGGCACCGTTCACTGCGCTTCCGGCGGGGTTGCCGGACGTCATCGCCGAACAGGCCCGCACGGTGACCGGAGGCGAGACCACCCCGTTCGACCAGGCCCTGGCGATGCAGTCGTGGTTCCGTACTGGTGGAGGTTTCCGCTACTCGCTGGGCACCGCCGCCGGCACCGGCATGGAGACCATCGAGTCGTTCCTGACCGACGACCGCGTCGGCTACTGCGAGCAGTTCGCGAGCGCCATGGCGCTGATGGCCCGTTCGCTGGACATCCCGGCCCGGGTCGCGGTCGGCTTCCTGCGTCCAGAACGAGTCGCAACAAGCGAGTATGTCTACCGCGGCACCGACATGCACGCCTGGCCGGAGCTGTACTTCGAGGGCGTCGGGTGGGTCCGCTTCGAGCCGACACCCGCGACCCGGACAGGCGCTGCGCCGGAGTTCACACGGGGCGCCGATGAGCCTCTGTTGCCGACGGCGGGCGCCGAGAACACCCCGGAGGCACGACCGAACCAAGTCCCCACGCAGCCGGAGGACGCCGCCGCCGCAGCAACATCCGGTGGCGACAGCGGCTCGAACGTTCGTACCGTCATCGCACCAGTGGTCGGCGGGACGACGCTGCTCCTCGTGTTGACGCTGACCCCCCGGCTGTTGCGCGCCGCCCGGTTGCGCTCCCGGTGGCGCCGCGTCACCAATCCGGCCGAGGCGGCCGAGGCGGCCTGGGCCGAGCTGCGTGACAACGTCCTGGACCTGCGCATGGACTGGGACTCCCGGGCGACCCCGCGCGGCATGGGCCGTCAGCTGCGCTCCCGGATCACGCCGGACAACCCGGACGTGGTGCTGGCCCTCAACCGCGTGGTGCTGGCGACCGAGCAGGGGCGCTATGCCCGGGTGGTCCGAGACGCGAACGAGCTGCGGGCAGCGGTCGGCAACATCACGACTGCGCTGGCCGCCGGGCGGTCGTCGCGACGGCGGTGGTTCGCCACCTGGTTACCCGCGTCACTGCTCAACCGGCAACGCGCCCCGTCGCGCGCCACCTCCGGTCGCAGCGGCAGCGGGGGCGCGCTGCTCAGCGTCGCGGAATGACCGGCCGGGTCGACCGGACCAGATGTCCAGACATTCACGTCGCGGCCACGAACTCAGCGTCGGGAGGTCAGCCGGCCTTGCTCAGATGTCGTCGTCGCGACGACGGCGCCAACGCTCCTCCATGCGCTCCATAAAGGAGCCAGAACTCGAGCCAGAGCTCGACGACGAGGTGCGACGTGAGGCGAGACGAGGCACCTCGGGCTGCGCGGCGCTGCCCTTCGAGCGGCGCCACAACATGACGAAGAGGTACGCCGCACCGAGCATGACCAAGAAACCGGCGACAGACACGGCGGTGTTGGCGTAGACCGCGCCGACCATCAGCACAACAACACCGAGCACGAAGCCAACGGCGGCCAGGAGAGCGTGGCGTCGGCTGCGGGCCGCAAGCGTCGAACCGCGCAGCGCGGATGCGAACTTGGGGTCCTCTGCCGTGAGCGCCTGCTCCATCTGCTGGAGCAGCCGCTGCTCCTCCTCCGAGAGCGGCACCGTTTCCTCCCCGCAACCTCGTGGCACCAGCCGGATGCCGACGTCTGATCAGTCTAGGCATGCGCCGAACATCCCGAAACCCGATGGGAACAAAGTCGTCTCGTTGTCACCACTAGGCTCGACCCATGAAACACCGCGTGGGGTCGTTCGCCACCGTGGCCCTGGTGGCCGCCTTGGTGGTGACGCTGAGCCCGGTTCCCGGAACCGCCGACACCGCCTCCGTGACGTCGGCGACAACCAACGCCGCGGCTAAGCCGGCCGGCCAACGCTTTCACCCTGAGCAGCGCTTTGCCCGCGAGCGCACCCGCCGCGGCGACAGCGACGCGGGTGTCTACGCCATCGAGCACGTACGCGAGCTCCAGTACCGACTGCGGTGGGCCAAGGTCTACAACGGCCCGGTGACCGGTGTCTTCGGTGACAAGACCCGGGCAGCCGTACGGCGTTATCAGCACCGCGAGCACCTCAAGGTGACCGGTGTCGCCAACGAGCACACCTGGCGACGGTTGATCCCGCAAACGGTGCGGGGCCGCACCGCGATGCCGAACCGCTGCAAGCTGAAAAACGGCCGGCACCTCTGTTACGACCGGTCCCGCCACCAGGTGACGCTGTGGAAGCGCGGCACCTTGTGGAACTCCTGGCTGGTCCGCGGCGGGGACTACTACTACCAGACCAGGACCGGCCACTTCAGCGTCTTCTCGCGCGACGTCGACCACATCAGCGGGTTGTACGGCAGTCCGATGCCGTACTCGCAGTTCTTCTCCGGCGGGCAGGCGATTCACGGCTCGGCGTTCATGATCGACCCGTTCGTCGATCACAGCCACGGGTGCGTGAACATGTACATCGAGGACGCCCGCCAGCTGTGGCGGCTCACGTCGACCAAGCCGCTCAAGGTCCACGTGTACGGCGGCTGGTCCTGAGGCAGTTCTCGCTGCCGAGCGAGGGCGTCACCGGTCGGGAGCGAGCAGGCTCGCCGGTCGGACGGCGGCCGTCCCGAAGCGGCGCCGGGCCACATCGACCGCGCGTTCGGCTTCGGACCAGCCGCAGGTGCGGGCTCCGAGCATGAGCTGGCGGGAAGCCGACACTGCTGGCCGCAACCCTTCGACGCGGACACCGACCAGCCGGATACGGGCCCGCTGCAGACCCAAGGCACCGAACAGCTGGGCAGCGGCGCCGTGGATCTCGACGCCGATGTCGGTGGGATCGAGCAGCGTGCGGGAGCGGGTGATCGTGGTGAAGTCGGCGAAGCGAACCTTGAGCGTCACCGTGCGCCCGACGACGCAGGCGGCACGCAACCTACCCGCCACCTTCGTCGAGAGCCGCAGCAGCTCGCGCCTCACCACGGCGGGGTCGTCGGTGTCACGGCCGAACGTCTCGTCGGACCCGATGCTGCGGTCCGGCTCGTCAGGACTCCGCCGGGGCGCCACCGCGCGCCGACCGCCGCCCCACGCCAGGTCGTGCAGCAAGGCACCCTGCGCCGGACCGAGCGCCCGGCACAGGATCGTCATCGGCGTGTGCGCGATGTCGCCGACGGTGCGCAGCCCGAGGCGGCGCAGCGACGCGGCCGTCTTCTCCCCTACTCCCCACAGCTCCTCGACGTCGAGCGGGTGCAGGAACGCGGTGGCGTCCTGCGGCTGCACGACCACGACGCCGTCAGGCTTGGCGCGCCGGGAGGCAAGCTTGGCCATATGCGTGGTGCCGGCCACCCCCACCGAGCAGGTGATGCCCTGCTCGTCGGCGATGCGTGCCCGCAGCCGCTCGGCGATCGTGGCCGGTGAGCCGAGCCGGCGCCGTGCTCCTGCCACCTCGAGGAACGCCTCGTCCAGCGACATCACCTCGACGAGGGAGGTGACGGCGCGGAAGGTTTCCATCACCGCGGTGGACACCGCGGTGAATCGGGCAAAGTCCGGCGCCAGCACGATGGCACCCGGGCACAGCCGCCGGGCCCGCATCATCGGCATCGCCGAGTGGACGCCGCTGCGGCGCGCCTCGTAGCTCGCCGAGAGCACCACACCGCGGTACCCACCGCCCACGATCACCGGGCTGCCCCGCAGCTCCGGCCGGTCGCGGACCGCCACCGAGGCGTAGAACGCGTCCATGTCGACGTGGAGGATCGTCGCGGACCCCGCGCAGGGGTTGCCTAGTGCGAGGTCCATGTCGTCATCCTCCGGAGCTTCCCGGACTGCTGTGCCACAGCTTGCGTGGCGCGCTCTTGACGTCCTGACCTGCCGGCTTGACGTCGGCGTACGGGGACTGCTTGAACCCGCTGGCGTGCACCAGCACCCGGCGCCGCCCCATGCCGCCGGCGGAGAGCTCCTGGTCGACAACGTCAGAGGCAAAGCCGTCGGGACGAGCGATCACCGGCCGGGCGGCCCGGCTCTCGGCGGCACCCTGCAGGGCCTGCTCGCCGACCCCGCCGAATCCCTTCGGCACCTGTGCCAGGTGGTCGTGGACCGCCTCGAGACCGTGCTCCTGCCACAGCTCGTGCAGCAGGGGCAGCTCCCAGCACCCGGTCGCACGCAGCGACACCCCGCGCCGGCCGGTGCGCCGCAGCTCTCCACGCACCACCAGCAACCAGGAGTGGAAGACCGTCGCGGCGTACGGGCCCTGCGCGTCCTCGAAGAAGGTCGCATCGACCGGCCCGGTGCCGTCGTCGAGGGTCAGGAACACCACCCGGCGGCCCGAACGCACCGGCGGTGTCTGGGTGGCGACTTTTGCCCCGGCGACCAGCAGGGTGCTCCGGCTGCGGCGCTCCAGCAGCTGCGCGGACCGGGTCACCCCGAGCTCGGCGAGCAGCGGGACGTAGAAGTCGACGACGTGCCGGCTCACGTCGAGGCCGAGGACGTCGAGCTCCGCCCGCACCCGCTCGGCGCTGGTCATCTCCGGCAGCCCGGAGCGCTCAGCGTCGCCCGGGACGCCACCGAGGTCGAGCGCCAGCTGCACCGGCTCGGCGCGGACCGGGGCGGCGACCCGAGACTGCGCGGCAGCACGCACCCGTACGTCGGCGTCCGGGTCGACCCGGCGGTGCCGCCGGGGTGAGGCAGCACGCAGGGCCCGGTCGGTGGCGCGGCTCCACCGGTCGAGCTCGAGCACCTGCAGCAGCAGGTCGCGCCGGGTCACCCGGCCGCGGCGTCGGACCGGAACGCTGGAGCCGATGCCGTACCCGGCGTCGAACCCCCCCGCCAGCACCAGCCTCTCGACCACCGGCCGCGACACCCGGGCGCGGTGCCAGAAGTCGGTCATCGAGTGGTAGGGCTGCCCGGCGACGATCCGCGCGACCTCTGCGTCGCTGATGCCCTTGACCTCGGCCAGCGAGAGCCGGATGCCGTACGACCGGGCGTCGGGGAGGCCGTCAGGCGGGCGGGTCCGCGGGACCTGCTCGAGCACCCTCGGCGGTGGCTCGTCATAACGGCCGACCCGCTCCATCCGGTAGGTGGCACCGGAGGTGTTGACGTCGAGCGGGAGCACCGCGACGCCGAACTGGCGGGCGTCATCGAGGATCAACCGCTTGGGGTACATGCCGGGGTCGTGGCTGAGGACACCGGCCAGGAACGCCGCGGTGTGGTGCGCCTTGAGCCACGCCGACTGGTAGGTGGGCAGCGCGAACGCAGCGGCGTGTGCCTTGCAGAAGCCGAACGACGCGAACGCCTCGAGGACTTCCCACACCCGGTCGACGACCGGCTCGGGGTATCCACGGCGAAGTGCCAGCGGGTAGAACCAGACCCGCACCTCGACCTTGCCCTCATGGTCGCCGAGGGCGCGGCGCGCCTCGTCGGCCTCGGCCAGCGTGCAGCCGGTGAAGGTCTTGATGATCTCGAGCACCTGCTCGTGGAAGACCACCACGCCGCTGGTCTGGCGCAGGGTGTACTCCAGGTCGGGGTGGAGGTACTGGGGATCGGCCCAGCCCTGCCGGGCGGACAGGAACGGGGTCACCATGTCGCTCTTGACCGGGCCCGGCCGGAACAAGGAGATGTCGGTGATGATGTCGTCGAACGTCTCCGGTCCGAACTTGCCGATCAGCTCGCGCTGGCCCGGTGACTCGATCTGGAAGCATCCGAGCGTCTTGGACGAGGCGATCAAGGAGTACGTCGCGGGGTCGTCCAGTGGCACCTGGGACGAGTCGTCGAGGTCGATGTCGACCCCGTCGACGCGGGAGATCTCGGCGACGGCGTGCGACATCGCGGACTGCATCCGGATGCCGAGCACGTCGAGCTTGAGCAGGCCCAGGTCCTCGACGTCGTCCTTGTCGAACTGGCTCATCGGAAACCCGGCGAAGCTGGCCTCGACCGGGGTGCGGTCGAGCAGCGTCGCGTCGGACAGCAGCACCCCGCAGGGGTGCAGCGCGATGTGGCGCGGCAGCCCGTCGAGGCGCTCGACGAGGTCGAACAGGACGCTCAACCGCTGCTCCCCCAGCCCGGATGCCCGCAGCTCCGGCAGCTCGCGCAGCGCGTTGCGGGCGTCCCGGGCCCGGATGTGGGGGAACGCCTTGGCGATCGTGTCGATCTCACCAAGTGGCATCGCGAGTGCGGCACCCACGTCACGGATCGCGTGCCGTACCCGGTAAGTGTCCATCATTGCCACGCATGCGCACCGCTCCCCGCCGTAGCGGTCGAGGATGCGCTCGTACACCTCTGTGCGCCGGGCGGACTCCACGTCGATGTCCACGTCGGGGAGGGCCTGTCGCAGCGGGGAGAGGAACCGCTCCATCAGCAGGTCGTGGCGGATCGGGTCGACCCCCGACACCCCGAGGAGGTAGTTGACCAGGCTCCCGGCACCAGAACCGCGGGCGGCGACGCGCACGGCCATGGTCCGAATCAGGTCGCACACGTCGGCCACGGTGAGGAAGTACGAGGCAAAGCCCAGCCCGCCGATGATGCCCAGCTCGTGCTCGAGCCGGTCGCGGACCCGCCCGCTCCCCCCGCTGCCGTAACGGGTGGTGAGCCCGGCATCACAGCGCGCTCGGAGCACGGCATCGGCGGTGGTGCCCGGCGCCGCAGAGCTCAGCGAGAACTCCGGCAGGTGGACCTCGCCCAACCCCAGGTCGGCGCGGGGGTCCATCGCCAGCCGCTCGGCGACGGTACGGGTGCGGGCCAGCAGGTGGGAGGGGTCGCGCCCGGCGAGCCCGGCGTAGCGGTCGATCTCCTCGGCGACCTCGGCCATCTGCTTGCCGGACTTCAGGTAGCCCTCGGCGTTGCCCCGGTCGAGATGGCGGGGGCCCAGCGGCACCAGCCGCCGGACCGAGTCGAGCACGTCGACGGTCGGCGCGTCCTCCGGGCCGGCGTGGCGGACGGCGTTGGTGAGCACGACGTCGAGGCCGGCCCGCTCGGCGAGAGCAGCCATCCGCGCGGCATGCACGCTGCTGCCCGGGCCGGAACCGGCTCGCCGGTGGGACACCAGCTCGACCAGCAGGTTGGCGGGCTCCAGCACCTCCCGCCAGTGCCGGAGCACGGCGATCGCCACGTCGTCTCGGCGTGCCGTGGCCGCCCGGCCGACCTCCGAGCTCGGCCCGAGCATGACCAGCACGTCGCATCCGGTGATGTGCCCGGTGATGTGCCCGGTGATGTGCTCGGCGATCAGCTCCCGGGTGGTCACCGGGACACCGCGCTCCCCACGCAGGTGGGTGGCGGTGACCAACCGACACAGCGCCGCCCACCCGGCCCGGCCTCCGGCGAGCAGCGTGACCCGCGGCAGATGGAGGTCGCGGTGGGCGCCACCTCGCGCCGGACTGGTCCGGCTCGGCTCACCCGGTGCCGGCCGGCCGGTGAAGACCGGGGTGGAGGGAACCAGCCCGGACGGCTCGACCGCCAGGTCGACACCGAGGACCGGGCGGATGCCCGCCCGCAGGCATGCCTTGGCGAACCGCACCGCGCCGTAGACGCCGTCGCGGTCGGTCAGCCCCAAGGTGTCCATGCCCTGCTCCGCCGCACGTTCGACGAGCACGTGCGGGTGGGAGGCGCCGTAGCGCAGCGAGTAGCCCGACGCGACGTGGAGATGGACGAACGGGTCGCTCACGGCGCCCGCTCCAGGCACCGCTCGACCACCTCGACGAACTGTGCCGCGTCACGCAGCAGGTCGTCGGCCTCCCGCATCGTCACCGCCCGCGCCCGACCGGCCTCAGCGGCTGCCCGCTTGGCCGATCCGGCAGCGAAGAACGCCGCCCACTCCGCCAGCTCCGGTGCCACCGTGGCCAGCAGCACCCAGGCGTTGCGCTGCCCACGGCGGTTGTACGGCCGCCCCCGCACGGCCAGGACGGCGGCCGCGGCCCGCAACGCCGCCATGTGCGCGCTCGCGTACCGGGAGGTGTGCTCGACCGCCGCCGCGGCCTCGGTCAGCGCCGCGTCGGCGCGGACGAGATAACCGCAGGCGGTGGCGTGCCCGCTCCCGTGTTGTGGCGGAACGCTCAGTCCAGGCACCGGACCAACCGCCACTCGCCGCGAGCCCAGTCGAAGCTCAGGTCGACCACCGCGCGTGCCCCGCGCCGACCGCGAGCTGCCTCGACCCGCCACACCTCACGCTCGGCGAGCAGCCCAGCGGCCGAAACCTCCCCGCATTGGGTACCAGCCTCGCCTTCGCGCTCCCACCAGGGTCCGGTCTCGACCCAGGTGGACACCACGGCGAACACCCGCCACAACCGCCCCCGCCACATGAACTGGGCAGGTGCCTCGATATCAGCGACCCGGCCACGCACCACAGCCACCGGGTCGTCGTACCGTCGCATCCCGCCACCTCCCGTACGTCGCGTACTTCGCGTACTTCGCGGAGCCGCTTCGGTGGCATGGGGGTCGAGGTCATGCCACCGAAGCGGAGCCCACCTGGGCCGAGACGGTGCCGCGAACACCCGCTCCCGACCGCTGCGTCGAACGTTTGTTCGAACGTCCTGACAGTAAACCCCGGCTCCGCCAACCCGTCAATGGGAGTTCCCAGATCTGTGGGAAAGTCGTGCCATGAGCGCAGCGCCCCACGATCGCGGCGATCCACCGTTCGTGGCCGACGAGCGTCCGATGCTGGACTCCTGGCTCGACTTCCACCGAGCCACCCTGCTGTGGAAGTGCGAGGGGCTCACCGCGAAGCAGCTGAAGATCCGCTCGGCCGAGCCGTCCACCTTGTCCCTGCTCGGTCTGGTACGTCACATGGCCGAGGTCGAACGAGGCTGGTTCCGCGACTTCGCCGGAGACGACGACACGCCCCTCTACTGTTCGCCGGACGACCCGGACGCCGACTTCGACGGTGTCGCCGACGCCGACCCCCCGACGGATCTCGCGACGTACCGCTCCGAGGTGGAGACCTGCCGCCGCCTGGTGGCGGACCGCGGCCTCGACGAGGTGCAGACCGACGATCGGAACCGGCAGATCAGCCTGCGCTGGATCTACGTCCACATGATCGAGGAGTACGCCCGCCACAACGGGCATGCCGACCTGCTGCGCGAACGCATCGACGGCGCTACCGGCGACTGACCGTGCCCGACATGCGCGAGCATCCCGCGATCAGGACGGTCGCCGACGCGCTCGTTGACAGGGGTGTGAGCAGCGAGGTGCTGGTGCTCCCCGACTCCGCCCGGACCGCGGCGCAGGCGGCCGCCGCGCTCGGTTGCGAGGTCGGCGCGATCGCAAACAGCCTGCTCTTCGATGCGGGCGGTCAGCCGCTGTTGATCCTGACCTCCGGGTCCCACCGGGTCGACACCGCCAAAGTCGCGGCCGACCACGATCTCCCCACGCTGCAGCGCGCGACTCCCGACTTCGTCCGCACCCACACCGGCCAGGCCATCGGCGGCGTCTCCCCCGTCGGACATCCCATCCCGATCCGTACCTTCGTCGACACAGCCCTAACCCATCACGCCACGGTGTGGGCAGCCGCCGGCCACCCATACGCGGTGTTCCCGACGACATACGCCGATCTGCTCCGCATCACCGGCGGCAAGCCGGTCAACGTCGAGACCACCGGCTGACAGTGCTCACCCCCACCAGGGTTGAGCGGCTGGCCGCTAGGGTTCGCCCCGTGGCCGCCGATACCGAGTCCACCGACCGCAAGGCTCGCGGTCCTGTGGGGCGGATCCGGTTCATGGACCAGCAGCGGGTCAACCTCGACGGCTTCGCTCACGAAGACATCGGACTCGGTCTGGTAGCCCTGCACAGCCCGCACGATCCGGAGCCCTCACTGCTGGTCGAGGACGGCGTGGTCCTCGAGATGGACGGTCGCCCCGCTGCGGACTTCGACGTCCTCGACGCCCTGATCGCCACGCATGGCATCGACCTCGAGGTCGCACCCGAGGCGATGGCACTCGACGACGTGGTGTTGGCACGGCTGTTCGTCGATCCAGCCGTCCCGCGCAGCGAGATCGTCCGCCTGGTCGCCGGCACCACACCCGCCAAGCTGGCCCAGGTGGTCGCGTTGCTGCGACCGCCCGAGCTGACGCTGGCGATGACCAAGCTCCGCGCCCGGCGCACGCCGAGCAACCAGGCCCACGTCACCAACCGTCTGGACGACCCACTGCTGCTGGCCGCCGATGCCGCGACCGCGGCGGCGTACGGCTTCCGCGAGCTGGAGACGACCGTGCCCGTCCTCGCCGACGCACCCTCGAACGCGGTCGCCGTGACCGTGGGAGCGGCCGTCGGTTCGCCGGGTGTCCTCGTGCAGTGCTCGGTCGAGGAGGCGATGGAGCTGGAGATGGGCATGCGGGGCCTGGTGTCGTACGCCGAAACGGTCAGCCTGTACGGCACGGAGTCGGTGTTCGTCGACGGGGACGACACCCCTTACTCCAAGGCACTGCTGGCGGCGGCGTACGCCAGCCGCGGGGTCAAGATGCGGGTGTCGTCGGGGGCCGGCTCGGAGGTGCTGATGGGCGGCGCCGAGTGCTGTTCGATGCTCTACCTGGAGTCGCGCTGCGTCTCACTGGCGCGGGCGATGGGGGCACAGGGCG
>Ga0183260_10002682_pt1 | contig 14612 bp, 11 predicted proteins | sample AntDrymUQ4972206_2_FD_129768 | JGI IMG/M metagenome (GOLD analysis project Ga0183260, IMG submission 129768) | Polar desert sand microbial communities from Dry Valleys, Antarctica - metaG UQ497 (22.06) (version 2) (version 2) | ecosystem: Environmental > Terrestrial > Soil > Desert | place... | reverse complement strand
TGTTCATGATCGCCGGGTTGCCGGCCCTCGTCCGGTCGCGGTTCTCGACTCCGACAATCGGCCGCGAGCGGTTCGTCGGAGAGCTCGGGACGGCTGTCGGCGCGGTCGATCCCGAGGGTGTCGTGCACGTCCTCGGCGCTGCGTGGCGGGCTCGGACCAACCGCGCCACGCCGATCGCGGCCGGCGATGCCGTGCGCGTCGTCGCGATAGACGGGCTCCTCCTCGAGGTCGAGCCCGAGAGCGGCGCAGCGCGCGATTACCGCGAGCGGCGCCCCGCCGAGGGCTGAGACCGACCTCCGGGACAGAAAACTGCAGGTCAGCGGCCCAAAAACTTGGCTCGACCCCTTGTCAGCCCCCGGTCGGAGGCGTAGCGTGCGTCCCCTGCGAACGAACCAAAGGGGGGTTTGTCCCGTTGAGCAGTCTTCCTATCAACGATGCCTGGCAAGAAAAGGCCGCGTGTCGAGGGCCGCACGCAACGGTCTTCTTCCCCCCGGAGAGCTTCGAACGTAAGGATCAGAAGGAGGCCCGCGAGGTTCGTGCCAAGGCGATTTGCGCCGAGTGCTCCGTCCGCAAGCCGTGCCTCGAGATGGCGATCCGGATCAAAGAGCCGCACGGCATCTGGGGCGGGTTGAACGAGGCCGAGCGCAAGGCGTACTCCCTCACCCACTAGCGGCGGCGTTCGCAGGACCCAGTTCGTCAAGCGGAGCGTCTTCGGCGCGCTCGAATCTTTTCTTGACTATTACGCATAACGGAGTACCGTGCGAGCCGTGGCAGAGGGCAACGGCGTGAGCGCGAGCGAAGCAACGACGCAGCTCCTGAAGGGGGTGCTCGACCTCGCGGTCCTGGCCGTGCTGCGCACCGGCGACGCGTACGGCTATGAGGTGGTGCGCCGCCTCCGCGAGGCTGGCCTCGGCGACGTCGGGGACGCCTCCGTGTACGGGACCTTGCGCAGGCTGTACGGCGCAGGGTCGCTCTCGAACTACGTGGTTCCCTCCGAGGAGGGGCCGCACCGCAAGTACTACGGCCTCACGCCCGTCGGGCGCGAGCGATTTCAGCGCGAAGCCGCCACATGGCGACGCTTCGCGGCAGCGATGGAGGGTCTCGTCCGCGAGACCGAGGAGGTCCGATGACGACGACAAGCTCGTTCAGTGAAGTAGACGCGTACCTGGACGAAGTCCGGGCGCGGCTCTCAGATCTTCCGCTCGAGGAGCGCGCCGAACTCCTCGACGACATCACGACGCACGTCCGCGACGTTGCCGACGAGCACGGTGCCGACCAGGTGCGGGCCAAGCTGGGACCACCCGAGCAGTTCGCCGACGAGCTGAGGGCGTCGGCGGGCTATCAGACCTCGCCTGGCCAGGTCGCCCAGGCGGGACAATCGGACGGGCGCCGGTGGCTCCCAGGGACGGCCATCGACCGAGCCACGCTCGCGACGCACTGGAAGCGACTCGAGCCGGCCTGGTGGCTGGCGCGCGGTGCGCTCGTCGCCCTGGTTGTCATGGCAGGGGGTGACGCCGGTGACGCCGGCAACTGGTCGTCGATGGGCGCGTTCTACCGCGACGCGCTGTTCATCCTGGCCCCGGCCGCCGTGGTGTCGTATCTGATCGGCGTCAGGGGAGCGGCCACGCCGGCGCGGTGGCGCCGCGCGCGGGCCGGCCTCGAGATCGCGCTGGCCCTGTGGGGCCTGCTGTTCGTGTTGGAGCAGGTCTATGCGGTGACGCGGCCTCAGACGCAGGTCGTCTTCGGAGCGGCGCACCGCGACCCGTGCCTGCGCGACGGCGCGCAGCGTCCGATCGGAAACCTGTTCGCATACGACCCAACCGGTAAGCCCATCCCGCAGTTCTTCCTCGTGGATCAGGCCGGCCGCCCGATCGACAACCTCTGTCCTGACCAGGTACCGACGTTGCAGAACGTGCAGACGCAGTACGCGCGCGACGCGAATGGCTCGCCGGTCTACAACGTGTTCCCACGTCAACAGGACCAAGTCGTGGGGATCGACCCCGCGGCGGGCACCGCGGCCCGAGAGCCCGTGAGCCCTCCGGCGGTGGTCCTGCCGCAGGTCCAGCCCGCGGGTGAACCCTCGACCGCCGGACCTCCGGCCGAGGGCCCGCCGCCCACTAGCCCCACTGGCTCCTCACCGACCCCCGGGCCCTCGTCACCACCCCCAGCGGGCTAACCACCGAGGGGCGGCCGTCTCGCTAGTCGCCCGGGTTTTACGGGCGCGGCATGCGTGGTCCTGCCACGCGCACGTCGCCGCGCCGGCGGGTGACGCCGATCGAATCGAGGTGGCTCAGCAGCGGGACGGCGTACTTCCGCGTGGTCCCGAGCGCGGTGCGCACCTCCGTGACCGTCACGCCCTCGCTCGCCGACGCGACGAGTCCGGCGACCACCCCAGCCGCGCGTTCGACCGCTTCCGTTGCGAACCACACGCCGTCGCGCTCGACCGCCAGACCCTTCTCGCGCAGGCGCCGAAGTGCGGCGCGGTCGACGTCGTGCGGCGGGGGTGGGGCGAACGGCGCGGAGCGCAGCGCGTCGAGATAGGGATGACCGCCGACGTCCTCGTCGACCACCAGTGGCGCGACCATTCCCCGAAGCGCGGCCGCCAAGTGCGTAGGGGGCCTTTTCGCGTTAGCCCGTTGCTCCGAAAAGCCCCCCGTGACCTTTGCGGCTGCGATGACTGCCGGGTCCACGACCCAGTTGCCGACGGTGGGGGCGACGCGCTCGCCGGTCAACCGTTCGACCTCGTCGACGTCGGCCCAACCGCGCTCGGCGACCACGCGGGTCACTGAGCGGTCCGGGCGAGCGAGGCGCGCGGGCAGGACCGGAGCGATGTCGAGGACCTCGCCGCCGCCAACCGTCTCCGACCGACCGGAGTCGCGCAGGACGTACCGGTCGCCCGGAACCAGCGGAAGAGTCACCGGCGCATGGACACGCACCGCGCCGGTGACGCCCGGCGCGAGGCTGGTGCCGCGGAGGGCGCGAACGGTGACGGGCCACATCCCTGACCCCACGTGGAGACGGAACGCGCCGCGGCGCGACACGTCGTGGTCGAGCGAAGCCATGACCGTGAGCGAGGCGTCGAACTCGCGAGTAGGGGCCCACTGCCCGGCGAAGACCAGCGCATGGCCTCGCTCGATCTGACGGTGCTCGATCCCCGCCAGGTTCACGGCGACGCGCGTGCCTGCCGCGGCGGCGTCGACCGCCACACCGTGCCGCTGGAGGCCGCGGACGCGCACAGCACGATCCCCCGGGATGACCGCGACCGTGTCGCCGACGCCGAGCGTCCCACCCGTGAGTGTTCCCGTGACGACCGCACCCGCCCCTCGAGCAGAGAACGAGCGGTCGACCCACAGGCGCGGCCGCGCCCGGTCTATCGCCGCCGGCGCAGTGCGCACCAGGTCGTCGAGCGCCTGCCGCAGCTCGTCCAGCCCCGCGCCCGACAGCGAGTCGACCGGCACGGTCCTCGACGCCGCAAGTGAGCTGCTGTCGACTCGCCGTGCGACATCATCTGCTACCGCGGCGAGCGTGTCTGCGTCGACCAGATCGCGCTTCGTCAAGGCCACGACGCCGTGGTTGACGCCGAGGAGGTCGAGTACCCGCAGGTGCTCCTCGGACTGCGTTCGCCAGCCCTCGCGCGCGTCGACGACGAACAAGCACGTACGAACCGCACCGACGCCCGCGAGCATGTTGTCGAGATACCTGGCGTGGCCGGGTACGTCGACGAATGCGATCTCCGCGCCGGATGGAAGCGTCGTGAACGCGAAGCCGAGGTCAAGCGTTAGGCCGCGCGCCTTCTCTTCTGCGAATCGATCCGGGTCGGTGCCCGTGAGCGCCCGGACGAGCGCGGACTTGCCGTGATCGACATGCCCAGCCGTGGCGACGACCGTCATTCCCCTCCGACGTCCCGCAGCGCCTCTCCGAGGTGGAGGTCGTCGATGGGATCGACGCTGCGGAGGTCGCAAATCGTCCGGCCTTCCTCGACCCGGGCGATGACCGGCGGGACGGCGCGCCGCAGCGCGGCCGTATGGTCCCCGCCGACGCTGACCCCGGCGGACGGAATGACGATGCCCGGCAACGACCCTCCGCCGGGCACCGAGTCGCACTCGACGACCTCTCCCGCACCGATGGCTTCGGCCCGCTGGCGCAGCGCGCCGAGAGGGGCGGTCGCCATACGCCATAAGGGGACGGTCTCAGCCGCGTCGCGTCGAAGGTACGCGAGCGCGGTGTCCTGCAGCGCGCCGAGCACGAGGCCGCCGGGCCGCAACGCGCGCGCCAGCTGATGACGCGCGCACCGATCGACGAGATCCCTCCGCCCGGCGATGATCCCCGCCTGAGGACCGCCCAGGAGCTTGTCGCCCGAGAACGTCACCAGCGCGGCACCGGCGTCGAGTGTCTGGCGGGCTGCGGGCTCGCCACTCAGCCACGCAGGGGGACCGCCCGGCACCCAGGGACACGCGGCATCGAGCAGTCCCGATCCGATGTCGACGACGACGGGAACGCCGAGCGGCGCCAGCTCCGAGACCTCGGCCGATTCGGCGAAGCCCGAGATGCGGAAGTTCGATGGGTGCACCTTGAGCACGAGGGTGGCCGACGGCTCCGCGGAGATCGCACGGGCGTAGTCGCTCGCGCGCGTGCGGTTCGTCGTGCCTACCTCCACCAGGGACGCGCCGGAGGCCTCGAGCACTTCTGGGAGCCGGAAGCCGCCTCCGATTTCGATGAGCTCGCCCCGGCTGACGATGACGCCCGCACCGGACGCGAGGGCGGCGAGCACGAGGAGCAACGCCGCGGCTCCGTTGTTGACGACGAGCGCGGCCTCTGCGCCGCACGCCCGCGCGACAAGAGAGCCGGCGTGGGCCGACCGCGACCCGCGCCGTCCGGACCCGAGGTCGAGCTCGACGTTCTGGTACTGCGCCGGCTGCGTGTAAGCGACAGGGGCGCGGCCGAGGTTCGTGTGGAGCAATACGCCCGTCGCATTGACCACCGGTTGCAGAAGAGCGAGCGAGACCTCGGCCGCCCGCCGGGCCGCTGATTCGGGGTCGCCCGCGGCCACCGCTTCGCGAGCGACGTCGACGAGGAGCGGATGCGGCAGCGACGCACCGCCCGTGGCCAACGCTCGTGCGAGAGCATCGACCGACGGGGGGCGCATGCCTCCACAGTAAGGCGACGTGGGATAGTTCGGACCGTGTTCCGGCTGTGGCTCGCGGTGAAGGTGGCGGTTCTGTCGGCGGTGACCGTCCCCATTGCCGTGAGCGGCACGTACCTGGCCGCGCAGCTCTTCCTGCCCCTTCCGGTAAACCTCCCCGCGCAACGCGCCGAAGTGACCAGGGGCATCAGCCACGTGTACGACATCGACGGCAACGAGATCGCACTCTTCCGCGAGTTCGACCAGAAGATCCCCGTCAAACCCGAGGACATCCCGCTGCAGCTCAAGCAGGCTGTGGTCGCGTCGGAGGACAAGAACTTCTACCGCCACGGCGGCGTCGACCTGCGGGGCACCGCACGCGCTCTGGTCGCTAACCTCCGCGGCCGGAGCCTCGAGCAGGGTGGGTCGACGATCACGCAGCAGTACGTGCGGAACACGTCTGAGGGAATCACGTTCGAACGGTCCTTGTTCCGCAAGGTGAAGGAAGTGCTAGCCGCGAATCAGGTCGATCGTGGCCTCGAAAAAGAAGAGATCCTGTTTCGGTACCTCAACACCATCTACTTCGGCGAGGGCGCCAACGGCGTCGGCGCGGCATCGGAGACCTACTTCCGCAAGCCCGTAAACCAGCTGACCCTGTCGGAGGCAGCGATGCTCGCGGGGCTGATCCCGGCGCCGAGCCTCTATGAGCCGCGTGGCAATCCCGACGGTGCCGACCAGCGTCGGCGCGTGGTCCTGCGCTTGATGCTCGAGCAGGACTACATCGATCAGGCGGCACACGACGCCGCCGCGGCGCAAACGGTCTGGCCGGTCGTCCGTGGCAACCCGCCGGGCCCGGCGACCCTGGTCCAGCCGCCGGTCACCGAGTTCCGGAAGTATCCCTATTTCGTCGACTACGTCGAGAAGTACCTCCGGGCGCGTGGGTTCGACCCTGATCGGGCGGGTCTGCGCATCCAGACGAGCCTCGACCCGACAATGCAGCGCGCCGCGGAGGGCGCTGCGGCCGCCGCGCTCAAGGGGACCGGTCATCCAGTGGAGATGGCGATCGCCTCGGTCGAGCCTGCGACGGGGTTGGTGAAGGCGTTGGTCGGAGGGCGGGACTTCTACACCGGCCCGTCAGCCAACGTGAATCTCGCGCTCGGCGGGTGCCCCCGAAAGCCCGCCGACCTATCCGGCGTGAAGATTCGTGCGACCTGTTGGGACGACCCGACGGCCGTCGTGGGTGGCGGTGGACCAGGACGCCAGACGGGCTCGGCGTGGAAGCCCTTCACGCTGGCGGCCGCCTTCGAGAAGGGGATCCAACCGACGAAGGTGTATCCGGCGCCCGCGACGTACCACATCAAGAACTGTCGCGTGACCGCGGCCTCGCGGTGCACGATCTCGAACAACGAAGGCCGAGGCGGTGGGTCGCAGACCGTGCGCATGGCCACGGCGCAGTCCACCAACACGGTGTACGCCGCGCTCGAAGCCGATGTCGGCCCCGATCGCAGCATCGACATCGCGAAGAAGCTTGGAATCGGGAGCGCGTTCTACTACCCGACCAATCACGGCGTGGCCGGCCTGACGCTAGGGGTCCTCGACACTGCGCCCCTCGAGATGGCGGCCGCGTATGCAGTGTTTGCGAACCGCGGCGAGCGCCACGCGGCAACACCGATCGTCAAGGTCGTCGACAGCCGCGGCAAGACGCTTATCGACAACACGAACCGCAAGCCCGAGCGCGTCCTCGACGAGATCGTCGCCGACAACGTCACCGACCTTCTGCGTGGCGTCATTGCCGGAGGCACGGGGGAGCGCGCCGAGATCGGCCGGCCGGCCGCGGGCAAGACCGGGTCGTCGCAGGAGAACGCCAACGCGTGGTTCGTCGGTTACACGCCGGCGCTGTCGACCGCGGTGTGGATGGGCAAGGTCACCGGCCAGGGACCGAAGGACGCGCTCCTGCGCATCAAGGGCGTCCCGCGCGTCTTCGGCGGGACAATCCCGGCGGCGACGTGGAAGGACTACATGGGCGAAGCCTTGAAAGACGTCCCCGTCACCGACTTCAACGAACCCGCGCCGATCACGTCGATTGCCGATGCTCTCAAACGCAAGGTGCGCTCGGGCTTCGACCCCGGACCGAAACGGGCGCCGGCCGACGTCGGCAACGGCGGCCAGTTCGAGTTCGACCTCCCCCCGCCGAAGGCGCGCGAGCCGGCGGCGGCGACGACGACGACCTCCACTACGACACCGCCCGGGCGCGACCCCGACGGCGGGGGCGGGATCATCTTCCCCTGAGCCTGCGCCGAAGGCGCAGGCTCCCTTAGTGATCCGCGTCCCGGACTAACTGGGTCGTTACCGGCGCTGGCCAGGTGCGTTCGGGGTGTCGTTCGGGCACCTCAGCACCTTGTCGCACGCCAGCCGGATGGCAGGCGACCACAGCACCGAGTCGCTCCCGAAGCCGAGCGGAGCGAACGAGCGTGACGCGACGCCCACGACCTTGCCGTCGTTGTTGAGCAGCGGCCCTCCCTGGAAGGCCTGCCCCACCGCGGCGTCATGCTGGATGCCGTTGCTCGACACGTCGGCGACAAACCCCTGTGTCGCGGCGCCGCCCGCGGCGCCGAGTGCGGAGGCCGCGAACACCCGCTCACCGGTCTTCACCGAGCCGCGATCGCCGAAGCCGAGTACGGGGATGCCGCCGCGGCCGACGACGAAGAGTGCGAGGTCACGCTCCTCCTGCCACGTCCACAGCGTCGCCTTCACGACCGCATCGCGGTAGCGGACCTCGATATTCGGTCCCGGCTGCCTGGTTGCTGCCCGGATCGTCGCGTAGCTGGCGAGCACCAGCGTCTGCGAATCGTCGGACGCCACCGCGAACCCGGTCCCGACGGACGGCGCTCCCGACTCGTCGAGTGTGCGAATGAAGAACAACGACGGCCCGGTCTTCTTCACCAGCGACTCGAGCGTGTCGCCCTCCGCTTGGATGCGTCGCAGCGGCTCGATCTCCTTTTGGATGTCGGCTTTCGCCTTGTCGCGTTCGGCCTCAATCGCCTTTGTTGCCTCCTTGAAGCGACTGTTGAACGTCGACACGAAGGCGTTGGCCCGGGTTTCCGCCTTCGTCCGCCGGAAGTCGTAGAACGAGTAGAGCACGGCACCGGACAGCGCGGCACCGACGGAAAAGGCGAGCAGCAGTGCGACGAAACCCGTCGCGGTCTTCGGGACCATCTGCCCGGCGACGCGTCGCGCCGCGCTCTTCTCGTCGCTGTCGGAGGCGGCCATCGGGTGGCAAGGTAGTGCGGCGGTAGCGTGCAGTGGTGTCCGCCGAGCCCATGACGCCACGCGACGCCGCCACGGTGATGCTCGTGCGCAACGCCGGGGACGGGTTTGAGGTCTGCATGCTGCGGCGCAATCTCAACTCCGATTTCGTCGGGGGCGCGTACGTGTTCCCCGGCGGCGCGGTCGACGCCGCAGACCGCCTCGTTGCTCTCCGCGAGGTGTGCACCGGCCGTTCGGACGAGGACGCGTCGAGACAGCTTGGCTTGGGCTCCGGCGGTCTCGCGTTCTGGGTCGCCGCGATTCGTGAGTGCTTTGAAGAAGCGGGCGTCCTGCTCGCAATCGACGAGGCCGGCGTGGTGGTCTCGTTCGCGGATTCCGAGACCGCCGACCGTTTCGTCGCTCACCGCCGGACGGTCGACGCCGGCGAACTCGACCTTGTCGACCTCTGCCGCCAGGAGCGACTCCTTCTCGACGTCAAGAGGATCCACTACTTCTCGCACTGGATTACGCCTGTCGGTCCGTCGCGGCGCTACGACACTCGATTCTTCGTCGCCGCGGCACCGCCCGAGCAAGTTCCCCTCCACGACGACCGCGAGACCATCGCGACGATCTGGGTGAGCCCGCGCGATGCGCTCGCCCGGCACGAACGGGGTGAACTGGAGCTGATCTTCCCGACGATCCGGAACCTCGAAGCGATCGCGCGCTTTGACACCGCCGAAGACTTGCTGGCTGCGGCCGCCGCGATCGAATCGGTGCCCGCCATCCTGCCGCGCATCGTCAACGACGAGCACGGCGTGCGCATCGTCCTGCCCGGCGACCCGGGTTACGACGACATCGTCGACGGTCGTCTCCCGGACGGAATTGTCGCCGGACAACCCGTCGATGGACGGGAGGTGGCGCGGTGAGCGCCGCGTCGCCAGACGCACCGGTCATCGTCGGGCAGCCCGTGCAGCTCAGCGAGCGCGTTCGCCGCCTCACGTGTCCCAACCCGGGGATGATGACGGGTCCCGGGACGAACACGTACCTAGTCGGGGACCGCGACGTGGCCGTCATCGATCCCGGACCCGAGCACGACGCGCATCTGAATGCGATCGTGGAAGCGTCGGCGGGCGACATCCGGTGGATCATCGCGACGCACACGCACGGTGACCACTCCCCGAACGCCGCGAGGCTCGCCGAGCGCACCGGTGCGGAGGTCGTCGGGTACAGCGCGAAAGACGGGTTCGTTCCGACCCGCACCGCGGGCGACGGCGATGTCGTCGCGGGGGCAGGCTTCACCCTCCGCGCCGTCCACACCCCGGGCCACGCGTCGAACCACCTCTGCTGGCTACTCGAGGAGGAGAACCTGCTGTTCTCGGGAGATCACGTCATGTCCGGCTCGACCGTCGTGATCACCCCGCCCGACGGAGACATGGCCGAGTACCTGGCGTCACTGGCGCGGGTCAAGGCGATGGGCGTTGCAGGCATCGCGCCCGGTCACGGTGCTTTCATCGCGGATCCAGACGCAGTGTTGTCGCAGTACATCGAGCATCGTTCGGCCCGGGAGGCGGCCATTGCTTCTGCGCTTAGCGCGATGTCCGAGGGCAGCATCGAGGAGATCGTCAGCAGGGTGTACGTCGACGTCCCCGAGGCGTTGCACCCCGTCGCGCGCTACTCGGTTTGGGCACACCTGCGGAAGCTCGTTTCGGAAGGCGCGGTGGCAACCACGGACCGCGACGACATCAAGGCGCGGTGGTCGATCACATGAAGATGCCTCCCCTTCTCGACGCGAAGAGCGTCACGAAGATCTACCGCACGGGCGCGGTCGAGGTGCCCGCGCTCCACTCGGTCAGTCTGGCGATTGACGCCGGCGAGCTCGTCGCGGTGATGGGGCCGTCGGGATGTGGCAAGACCACCCTCCTGAACTGCCTCTCGGGGCTCGACGACATCGACGCGGGAACGGTCCTCATCAACGACTCCGACATCCACGCGATGAGCGACGGCCGCCGCACGGAACACCGCGCGAAGCACATGGGCTTCGTCTTTCAGAGCTTCAATCTCATCCCGGTGCTCTCGGCGGTGGAAAATGTCGAGTTGCCGCTCCTCCTTACCGGGGCGAGGTCGAATAAGGCGCGCGAGCGCGCCTCGGAGATGCTCAACCGCGTGGGGCTCGGGCATCGCCTGAGCCATCGACCGAACGAACTGTCGGGTGGTGAGCAGCAGCGCGTCGCAGTGGCCAGGGCGCTCGTGACCGAGCCGGCGATCGTTTGGGCCGACGAACCCACCGGCAATCTCGACAGCACGATGGCCGGCACGGTTCTCGACCTGCTGGATGAGGTACATGCCGCCGGCCAGACGATCGTGGTCGTGACACACGACGAGGGGATCGGTGCGTCGGCGCAGCGCATCGTCCGGATGCAGGACGGCGAGATCGTCGATGCCGACCCGGCCGGACGGCTGACTGCCGCGCGAAAGCAGTGACGTGGGCGCGCTGATCCCCGTCGTCCTCTTGGTGGTGATCGTCGGGATCGTGCTGCTGATCGCGTTCGACGCCGTCTTCCGGCCGACCATCCGCCGGCTCGCCGTGCGCAACGTGACGCGGCGACGCGGTGAGGCCGCGCTCGTCGTGCTCGGGTCTTTGCTCGGCACGGCGATCATCACCGCATCGTTCATCGTGGGCGACACGCTCGGCGCATCGACGCGCAATATCGCCCGCACCGATCTCGGTCCGACCGACGAAGTCGTGAGAGTCATCGGCCTCGGCCGAGGTCACGAGGTCGCCGAACGGCTCCGCACGCCACCGCTGCCGAACGTCGACGGCGTGCTCGAGCTGGCGGTGAGCGGCGCGGCGGTGGCAACTCCGCCCGGCCCCGACCGGCGGGCCGAGCCGCTTACCCAGGTAGTGGAGGTCGACTTCGACGATGCCCGGGCGTTCGGTGACGACCCGGATGCCACGGGGCTTGCCGCGGCGGGCGCAACGCCTACCGGTGACGAGGTCGTCATCGGCGAGGAGCTCGCGGACAAGCTCGACGCCGCGCCGGGTGAGTCGATCACGCTGTTCGCGTACGGCGCGGAACGGTCGCTCACGGTTCGGTCGATCGTGCCCCACACCGGTGTCGCCGGGTTCGGCTCGCCGAACGTGTTTGTGCCGCTCGGCACCATTCGTGCGCTCGCCGGGCCCGCGGCCGACCAGGTCGGCGGTGCCGACGGGGCCGCGGCAGCCGACGAGGGCAATCAAAGCGGCGCCGCGCCGCCGACGTCGCGCGTGTTCGTCTCGAACTCGGGCGGCGTGTTCGACGGCGCGTCCCACACGGGCTCCGTGGCGAGCGCGCTTCGAGAACGCGTCGAAGGCCTTCCCGGAGTCGAGGTGCGAACCGCCAAGAGCGACCTGCTCGAGGAGGCCGACGAGAACGCCGCGGAGTTCACGCAGATCTTCGGCGGTATCGGCGCGTTCAGCGTGATCGCCGGGATTCTGCTTCTCATCAACATCTTCGTGATGCTCGCCGACGAGCGGAAGAGCGAGCTCGGCATGTTGCGCGCCGTCGGCTTGAAACGAAACCAACTCGTGCGCGCGTTCGGGATGGAAGGCGGGATCTACTCCGTGCTCTCTGCCGCCGCCGGCGCGATCGCAGGCATCGGGGTGGGGCGGGTGATCGTCGTCGTGGCGCAGAGCATCTTTGACCAGGACGACCCCCAGTTCCGACTCCAACTCGCCTTCGCGCTTGAGCCCGGTTCGCTGCTGCTTGGGTTCGTCGTCGGCGCCAGCATCTCGCTGATCACCGTGTGGGGCGCGAGCGTTCGGCTCGGCCGGCTGAACGTGATCCGCGCCATCCGCGACATCGCCGAGGCGCCCGCCACCGGTCGTCGCCGCACCCGCTCGATGATCCTCGGCGCCGTCGGGATAGTCATCGGCGGCCTGATGTTCCAGTCGGGCGTGAGCAACGACGCGTGGTTCGGTGCCCTGGCAGGCGTGCCCGTGGCGGCCTTCTCCGCGATCTCGCTCATGCGCCGCTTGGTGCCCGTTCGTCTGGCGGTCCTGGCCGGGTGCGGGACGGCGTTGTTCTGGGGGATTGCGGTGTTCTCGCTCTTCCCCGACGCCATGGAGGGCACCGACTTCCCGGCGTTCGTCACCCAAGGCGTGATCCTCGTCGCTGCCGCGGTAGCGATCGTCGCGACGAACGACGATCTTCTCAGTCGCGTCGTGAACCGTCTCGGTGTGTCGAACAGAACGCTGGCGGTTCGCCTGGGTTTCGCGTATCCACTGGCGCGCGTTTTCCGCACGTCGATGCTGCTCGGCATGTACGCGATCGTCGTCTTCACGCTGACGTTTCTCGCGGTGTTCTCGAACCTGTTCAGCGCTCAGGCACCGAAGTTCACCCGAGAAGCAAGCGCCGGGTATGACGTGCTCGTCAACTCGAACGCGTCGAACCCGGTACCGGCGGCCGCTCTGACCGCGCACCCAGACGTGATAGCGGTGACGACGTTCCAGCGTGCGTTCCCGCGCTTTACCACCGAGTTCCAGCCGAAGCCGACGAACTGGCCGCTGTCGGGGTTCGGCGCATCGTTCCTCGAGCGGAGCGTGCCCGCGCTGAGTGACCGCGATCCGGCGTACGCCGACGACGAGAGCGCGTGGCGGGCGGTCCTCGCCGACCCGACGAAAGTGATCGTTTCGGATTTCTTTCTCCAGGGAGGTGGACCGCCGGAAGCCCGCTTGGATGTCGGCGAGCCCCTGGAAATCATCAATCCCCTGACTCGCGAGGGGCGCGAGTTGCGGGTCGCCGCGGTAATGAGCGGCGACTGGTTGTTCAACGGCGCCATGGTCGGCGAGTCCTTCGCGACGAAGTTCTTCGGCGATGACGCTCCGACGAGCCGGCACCTCGTCGCCGTCAAGCCAGGGGCCGACGCGGACGAGGCCGCCGCTCGGCTGGAGGGTGCACTCCTCCAGCACGGCGTGCAGGCGTCGTCAGTGGCGTCGGAGATCCAGCGCGGGCTCGGGCAGCAGGCGAGCTTTATCAGGTTGATGCAGGGCTACCTCGCGCTCGGCCTGATCATCGGGATCGCTGGACTCGGGGTGGTGATGGTGCGTTCCGTGCGCGAGCGCCGTAGACAGATCGGCATGTTGCGGGCGATGGGCTTCCAGAGCCGCGTCGTGCGGTCGACCTTTTTGGTCGAGGCCGGCTTCATCGCGGTGCAGGGCATAGCCCTCGGCGTCGTGCTCGCTCTCGTGACGAGCTACCAGCTACTCACCAAGAGCGAGACCTTCGGCGACCAGGCCATCGATTTCGCGGTGCCCTGGGCATCCATCACCGTGCTGTTCGTCGTGGCGCTCGCTGCCTCCCTGGTCGCCAGCGCCACGCCCGCGAACCAAGCGGCGCGCATCAAGCCGGCCGTGGCGCTGCGCATCGCCGACTGAAGCCGTCTTCTACAGCTCAGCGAGGCGGTCGATTGCGGTGCAGCCACCGGCGATCGGCGGGAGCGCCTCGCTGACGAGACACTCGACGAGCGCCTGGTAGGCGACGGCAGCAGGACCGTTCCCGAGCACCGCGGGATCACCGGTGTCACCGCCGCGGGCGACGGCCGGATCCAACGGCAGTTGTCCCAGCAGCGGGACACCGAGCTTGCGCGCCAGCCGCCGCCCGCCTCCTTCTCCGAACAGCGGGTACCTCTCGCCGTGGTCGCACTCGAACGCGGTCATGTTCTCGATCACGCCGACCACGCGCAGGTACCCCTTGCGAGCCATGTCCGCAGTACGAGCGGCCACTTGCTGAGCCGCGATCGACGGCGTCGTGACGAGGAGAACCTCGGTACGCGGCAGCATGCGCGCGAGTCCCATCTGCACGTCGCTCGTTCCCGGCGGCATGTCGATCAGTAGATAGTCGAGGTCGCCCCACGCGACGTCCTCGAGAAAATGCTGCACGGCGCGGTTGAGCATGAGGCCCCGCAGCATCACGGCCTCGTCCTCCTCGGCGCCTCCAACCGACCCCATGGACACGACGCGCAGTAACCCGGCGCCGAGCACCCGCTCGATCGGCCGGATCCGCACACGCCCGGCGGCGTCCTTCTCCGCGTCGACCTTGTCGCTCACACCCAGGAGCCGAGGAATCGAGAAGCCACCGATATCGGCGTCGAGCACCCCCACCCGGAACCCGCGTTCCGCGAGTCCGGCGGCGACGTTCGCGGTGACCGAGCTCTTTCCGACGCCGCCTTTACCCGACGCGATGGCGGCGACGCGCGCCGTCGGGGC
>Ga0183260_10002681_pt1 | contig 14612 bp, 12 predicted proteins | sample AntDrymUQ4972206_2_FD_129768 | JGI IMG/M metagenome (GOLD analysis project Ga0183260, IMG submission 129768) | Polar desert sand microbial communities from Dry Valleys, Antarctica - metaG UQ497 (22.06) (version 2) (version 2) | ecosystem: Environmental > Terrestrial > Soil > Desert | place... | reverse complement strand
CCGCTTCGGGTGTGCGCCGTGAAAAGGCGGCGCTTTTCCAGTGGGTGCAAATCCCACCCGGCAACCGCTCCAGCCGGAAGCAACCGGAGCAGCCATGGAGGTAACGAAATGGCTGAAGCCTTCGGTGATGCGTGTCACGACATACGGTGACAGCGCGAGTGTGCAGGCCGTAACGCGAGTGAACGCCGAGCAAGCCTCGAAAAGGACGATGCACAGGCCGACCTGACAACCCTATCGGGGAAGGCTGATACGACTGGATGGATGAGCAAGCTGGTACCGCCAGTCGCTGTGCCGGGGTAGTGGCGACAGCATGTACACAAGGGAAGCGCACGCAACACGGGAAGCCCCGTGGCGTGGTCAGCGATGGCCAAACCGGACGCCCGTGAGGGATAGGCCGGGCGCCGCGGGGTGACGGAGAGGTCCGTAGTACCGCTGAGGCCGGGTAATGCCGGCGGAGGGAAGGGGCCTTGGTTCAAGACAGACGCAGGACGTAGCGAGGGCGTGGAGATTGGGCAACCTATCAACTCCAACTGATGTTCAGAAGCTGCAGAGGGCGTTGCACGCGAAAGCGAAGGCGGAAGCCGGGTACCGCTTCTACGCCCTGTACGACAAAGTGTTCCGAGAAGACATTCTGGCCCACGCCTACGCCAAGTGCCGCGCCAACAAGGGCGCACCGGGTGTGGATGGGCAGGACTTCGCGGACGTGGCGGCGTACGGGGTGGAGCGGTGGCTCGGCGAACTGGCGCTTGCGCTCAGGGAACGGACTTACCGGCCGGACCCGATCAGACGTGTTTTCATTCCGAAAGCCAACGGCAAGCTTCGGCCGCTCGGCATATCCACACTACGGGACCGGGTCTGCATGACCGCGTTGATGTTGGTGCTGGAGCCGATCTTCGAAGCGGACCTTCCACCGGAGCAGTACGCCTATCGTCCTGGGCGCAACGCCCAGCAGGCGGTGGTCGAGGTGGAAGAGCTGTTGTTTCGCGGTCGCCGTGAAGTCGTGGACGCCGATCTGGCGGACTACTTCGAGAGCATCCCGCATGCCGAACTGATGCTGTCGCTGGCGCGACGCGTCGTGGATCGGCAGGTGCTGCATCTGATCAAGATGTGGCTCGAGTGCGCCGTGGAGGAGTTCGACCAACGCGGTCGGTCAACACGCAGTACGAAGGCCAAGGACGAAGGCTGTGGCATCCCGCAGGGCTCGCCTCTGTCCCCGCTGCTGGCGAATGTGTACATGCGCCGGTTTGTGCTGGGCTGGAAGAAGCTCGGGCTGGAGTCGAAGCTGGGCTCGCGGATCGTGACCTATGCCGACGATCTTGTGATTCTGTGCAGCCGGGGCAAAGCCGATGAGGCGCTGTTCTGGCTGCGCGAACTCATGACGAGACTGAAGCTGACGGTCAGTGAAGAAAAGACACGGATCTGCAAGGTGCCGGAAGGCGAGTTTGATTTTCTGGGTTACACGTTTGGGCGGCTCTATTCGGCGAAGTCAGGCAAGGCCTATGTGGGCATGAAGCCATCGAAGAAGAGCATCAGGCGCATGGTGGAAAAGATTCATGCGCTCACCGCCCATGCGATGTCATGGCAGGACACCACGGTGATGGTGGAGCAGTTGAACCGCATGTTGCGAGGCTGGGCGAACTACTTTGCAGTAGGCACCGTCAGCCGCGCCTACCGTGCGCTCGACAGCTACACCGCAACGCGGTTACGCCGGTGGTTGCGGCACAAGCACAAAGTCAGACGACGTCGAGGCGGGAGCTATCCACTCTCGCATCTCTACGGGCATTTCGGGCTCGTACGTTTGACGGCGCGCGGCAGCGACCAGCCGTGGGTGAAGGCGTGAGGTTTTGTCCGAGAGCCGGATGCGGGAGATCTGCATGTCCGGTTCGATGAGCGGGGTGTGGAAACGGAGTCACGGTACGGACAATAAGGCACCGCCAATCGAAAGAGGCGGCCAACAGATATGCCGAACCTACAGCCACCGCGCCACATCCCGACTCTACCGGATGGCGACTGTCGGCCAAAAGCTGCCGGTCGCACATGGCTCCGCCGCTGTCACGAACGCTGGCTAAGAAACACGGGGCGATTTGCTACTTGATCACACTGGGCGAGATCGCCCAGTGCGTTACTTCCGAATCGATTCCCCGCCCTGGCATTACCGCCGGTGTCGCCCTACTGCGGGGCCGGTGTGCACGCAGAACCTGCGGGAAGCGTAAGCCGGGCAAGAGGAATGGTCCCCGAACCGTATCCCGCCACTGAAGAGGTGTAGTCGAGCCGGCCGCTGTTGCAGTCGGTGAAAGTGAAATTCATGCGCCCCCATGGTGTGCGGACAATTTGCGCGGGGTTGAAGTTGGGCAGGAAGCGTCCGCCGCTCGCCAAAGTGCCATCCACTGCCGCGGTGTTGCCGGAAATGTTGCCGCTGCCGACGATCCAGGATTGCTGACCATCGGGCGAGTAGACGTACCACGCGGCGACCATGACGTTGTTCGGAAGGATTTCAACGAAGATGCCGTGGCCGTCCTGTGCAGCGTTGTACCAGGCGCCGGTGTAACCAGGTCCAAGGTTGGCAACGGCAGGAAGGACCGTCGCGGTCGCTGAGGGCAGGCTTTTTCCAGCAGCATTCGTTGCGGTTACAAAGCACTCGTACCGTCTGCCGTTGGTCAAGCCGGTGACCGTCAGCGGCGATGCGGCTCCGGACCTCGTAACGCTGCTGTCGAACGTAGCCGGCCTGCAAGTTGCGGTGTAGCCGGTGACAGAAGACCCGCCACTGCTGAGCGGAGCGGAAAAGGAGATTGTCGCTTGCGAGTCGCCTGCGCTCGACGTTCGCATCAGCGGTTCGCTGGGAACGGACCTCGCTGTCCGGTTCAGCCAGGATCGATATCCAATATCGGGGGAAGGAGGACCGAAACCCACACGCAAGAGGTCAGAACGACCGTCACCTTCGAAATCGACTGCGTGCATGATTGCAAAAGTGGACTGTTGAGGCATCGACCCGGGCGGCACCGGCACCCAAGTCCCATTTGCGCTATTGAGCCACACGCGCGGCTCGTTTTCGTTCCACCCGTTGGTGTCGCAGAAAAAGTCTTCCCACCCGTCACCATTGAAATCTGCGAAGCGCACGAATGCACAGAACGGCCCGGTACTGCGCGGAGTGAAAGTTGGCAAACGGGCTGTCGTTTCGTCCCTGTATGTACCGTTGCCCTGGTTCATCAGTATCTGCAAGCCAAATCCCCCCGTCGCGGAATTGGATGCCTGCGTCACGATGAAAAGATCTGGTCGACCGTCGCGGTTGACGTCGAACGGAGCAATGTCCGTCACGACGCCTTGGGTTGTCGCGGGAAGCACATAACGGGCTCGGCCGGTGAAGTCGCCTCGTCCGTCCCCGTAGAGAACTACGCTGGCCGTGAATCCGCCCACGCTCCACGTTCCGAGCACAAGGTCGACGAAACCGTCGCCATCGACCTGGACCAGCGCGCAGGAGAGAAACGATTCAGTGGAATTCGCAATCTGCGTCGGCAATCCCGTTTGAGTCCGCGTGAACGTGCCATCCCCATTGCCGATGAGGAAGTACGGACCGACCTCGCGTGGCCCGAGATTCCCGACATAAATGTCGATGCGTCCGTCGTCATTGACGTCGCCCGCGCAGGCCGAATGCGAGAAGTCCGGGACTTGAGGCAGGGTGGACGATCGGTCGCTGTAGGTTCCGTCCAAGTTGGAAATGAGCAAGACGTTCGTTTCCCCATCGAACGGGTGCGTGTCGTAGCCGTGCGCGGCAACGAAAATGTCTGGGCGCTGATCGCGATTGAAATCCGCCACGACAATTTCCCTCGGGTGTTCCACGCTCGGCAACGCTCCGGCGCCCAACAAGGTGCGGGTGATGTCGACGAGAGATCCATCCGACTGCGGTCGCAACAGGCGGCACGGAGCCTTGGTACGCGGGTCAGGGGGGAACGAGGCGTGGCAAGCCAACACATCTGGACGACCGTTCCCCTGCAAATCTACGGGAAGCGTGAGACCTACAGGTGCAGGAACGCCAGGCCCGAGGTACGGTTGAATCGTCGGATCCGAAACCAGCCCGAAGCCCGGGGTGCCTGGACCATGCACAGCGGGAACCACGAAGCTGAGGGGCGGCGATTCCTGCGCCCTGGCGTCCGTCCCGCCTGCGGCACATGCCACCAAGGTCAGCATGACGAAGCTGTTGAATCGAACTCTGCAGAGCCAAGCGAGGGTTGGTTTCGGCAACATGGGTCCCCCGCCGCAATGCGCCGAGAACTTTTAACTTAGCCCGAAGTGGGGGCGATGACAAGTCTGGGCGCACGGCGGCGATCAACCTCGCGCGTGGTCTGTTGCGCGAGTTCGGGGTCGTGATCCCCGCCGGCGCCGCCAAGGTGCGCGTCGCGGTGCTGGTCGCGCTGGAAGACGCCGACAACGAACTGCCGATCGCGTTGCGTCACGCGATCGCCACCGTACTCGACCAGATCGAATCGCTCGAGCACGCGATGGCGGCGATCGAGGCGTCACTGCGCGAGTTTGCGGCGCGCGATTTGCGCAGCCAACGGCTGCAGCAGGCCGGCGGCGTGGGCCTAATCACGGCCACCGCGATGAGTGCGTCGGAAAACTGCGGAAAACTGGGGTCAGGTTGCACTTTCGAGTGACGGCTCTGGGTCGGTTTGAGTCGGAGAACGGATCAACATCAGCACTCAGTTCAGTGGCCGCCGGCACGCTGGCCAAAGTAGGAGAGCAGCTCGCACGCCGGTCAGTGACGCTTCGCCGGACGCTCCGGGCGCACCTTGACGCCACTCGTTGCGGTGCCGCGTTCCCACGACGCCACGGGACCGGGCACGATCGCGAAGAGCGGGTGCGGATCGGGAGAGGAGACATTCCGCCACTGGTCGAACAGCGCGGGCGCGCGCTCTCCCAGCTTGGCCAGGAGATGTTGCCACTCGAGCTCGAGCTGGCCTGCCGAGGCATCGAGCGACACGTGCCCGCGCACCGGCCCCACCTTGGTGGCATCGAACGCATAACCGCGCGCCAGTGACTCCGCCAGCACGCCGCGAAGATAGGCGTTGATGGCCGACAGCGGCGCGGGATGCGCGCGGAAGCGTTGGAGCTGCGGGTGTGCGCGATAGCCCGAGGTCTGGTTGCGCAACACCGCACGCGCCAGCAGCGCCTCGCGCCACAGTGCCACGAGTCCACGCGGGTCCAGGTACTTGGGATGTAGCGTCCAGATGCGCATGGGCTCGGCGAAGTCGCGATCGCGCCGATCATCGACGGCAGCAAGTCGCGCGCAGGTGATTTCCTTCTCGATCACTTCGCGGAGCAGCTCGCGCAGGATGTCGAGCTTCGCCGCATCGAGCCGCCTGCAGCGCGCCGTCCTTGCCCAGGCTGGAGCCCGCGGCGGTCATCCGCGTTATTCCATATTGTCCCTGCTAGCCGTACCCGAACAGCAGCGGAAAGGCGATCACCACGACAGCCGCCCATGCCGCGTAGACCGGCAGGTAGCTCGTCTGCCAACGCTCGAGGGCCGTGAACGTGCCGTGGCCACGCAGGAAGCTCACGTAAAGCACGGCCGACCCCGCGAGATTCACGAGCAGGATGAGGTTCTCGCCCAGCGCGGCCACGCGGTTCGGGGTGAAGCCGAACTCGGAGATGCGCGCGGCGATTGCCCACAGTGCCACTGCGTCGACGAGCAGCGCGGCAATCACCAGCACGACCTGCAACACATCGAAGGCACCGGCGGGCTGCTGTGGATCGCGCGCGGAGATGGAGTAGAGGAGCAGGCCGACGACCACCACCAGCAGCAGGTCGAAGGCGATGAGCAGCTCGCGCTGGATGTCGAGTCCGCGCCCCGTCCATGCCATGGTCGCGAGGAAGGCGAGCAGGACGAGCACGAACAACGGCGTGAACAGGCGCGTGAGCACCGGCGCCATGTTCTCGATGACGCTTTGCTTTGCCTCTACCAGCCACGCGCCGATCAACACCGCACCGACAGCGCCGCAAGGCAACATCCAGCGCTCGAAGAACGGCTCCGGATCGATGCCGATGCTCGTGAACAACGCCACCATGAAGCCGGTGAGTACGCCGCCGCCGAGCGCGATCAGCACGTAGTAGATGAAGTGCTCGCCCGAGAACCGCACGAAGTCCATGCGCCCGCCAACCTCGCTCCACCGGACTCCGGCATACGCCACGCCGACCACCAGCCACAGTGCAATCGGCAGGTGGATCGCGGTCAGCGCTTCCTGGGTCCCGCCGGTGGCCAGCGGATAGACATTGGCGAACAGCGCGGCCGCGACGAACGCAGCCGCAAGCCAGAGCAGCGTGGACGGTTGCGCGCCGCGCTTCCAGACGAAGTATCCGGCGAGGAATGGCAGCACGAACAGGCCGAGATTGCGGGCGTAGAACCCCGCGTCTGCGTTGAGCTGCAGGCCGAACAACTCCGGCAGCTTGATGGCCAGCGCGGCGAGGATCGCGAGGCCGAAGGCAACCACGGCTTCGCGACGGCCCCGCACGCTGCGCTCGCCGCTGGAGTCGGATGTGGCGACGAGCTGCTTCCAGAGCCGCTCCGAGTGTTCGCGCGCGAACTCGCGCGACAACTTGTCGAGATTGCCGATGCGCTTGACCGCGATCAGGAACGCTTCGTCGTCGCCGAGACCCGCGCTGCCGAGCGCCGAAATCTGCTCGCGCAGGTGGTCCTCGAGTTCCTCGACGTCGACGGAGGCGATCGCCTGGCGTCGTCGCAGATAGCTACGCCATTGGTCGATCTGCTGCTCGATGCGAACTGCGTTGTCTGGCGCCGACATGCTTCAGGTTCCTTGCGATACGAGTGGGCCTACGGGCGGGGGGAGCGAGAGCGCCGACCAGACGCCGCGCAGCGTCTCGTCGACGGCCTGCCATTGCTTGCGTTCCTCGACCAGTTGCGTCCGCCCCCGCGCGGTGATCGCGTAATACTTCCGCCGGCGTCCGCACTCCGACACGCCCCATTGCGCTTCGATGTAGCCCAACCGCTCGAGGCGATGCAGCACGGGATAGAGCATCCCGTCCGTCCACTCCATCCGGCCTGCCGACAGCTCACGGACGCGCTTCAGGATCGCGTAGCCATAGCTCTCCTCCTGGGCCAGGATCGCCAGGACCAGCGAGGTCGACGAAGCCGCGACGAGGTCCTTGTTGAGGTCCATGCTCAGTCCTTCAGGGCCCGAGGGGGCTGCGCGCACAGAGCGAAAACGCTAAAAGCCAATTACATAGCACCAAAATACATTGCAGAACTATGTATTGCAAGGAAGGCGCCGTGGCGGACTGTCGTGCCCTACGGTCGGCTCACGTGGGCACTTTGCTCGGCCGCCAACAATTGCCATCGGAAGTAGCAGCGCCGTAAAGATGAGGTGATACCAAAGGGGAACATACGCCCAGGACAGGACCGCCTTCAGCAATCCAACGGCCGCAAGCAAACAGCCGAGGATCAGCGGGGCGCGCCTGTTTTCCCTGGCGATAAGCGTGGCCAGGAATCCTGCCATCACCGAGACGAGTGCACCGAGCGCGATTTGCGTGAGAAGAAGCGTCGTATCTGCGGTGAATTCACCGCCTTGGGTCACGGCCGCTTCGAACGCGCGTTGATGAGCGCCAATCGACTCGGGCCAAATGGCCGAAAGCAGCATCTCGCCGCCGAGCCACGCTATCGCCCAGGCAAAGAATCCCGCGATGACCCCAAGACGATTCGTGCCATGCATTCTCCTGGTAGTGATTCAGCCTCATGCGCCTCTTGTTGCGTCAAGGCGCCATCGCGGAGGCGGCGCCGCCAAACCTAGCAGTCGGCATGAACTCCGCGGCGGACCCGAACTCACACTAGACGGGCGTAACCCATGTCTGGGGGCGCAACGCCGTACCGAGTGGGAATGGGGGCGGACATTGAATCGGTGATCACATCTGCGGAGCGGACACCAAAAGCAGTTACGACCTCGGCATCCTTCAGCTCGGAAATACTGCCGCCGCGTGCGCGCACTTCCTCGATGTTCGAGCGCGCCTACTCGGGCGTTTGACCCGACAGGGGCGTGTCGCGATCTTCCCAGCGCTGCAGCAACGCTATCGCGAATGCCGCCAGCCCCGCGACTACGCTCCAGTGCAGGTAACGGAACTCGCTTGAGCCGGTGATCAGAAAGTACGGCAATGCGTAGAGCCACGCCGAAGTCGCCAGCGCGAAGAGCGCCGCGCGCGAACGGGCCGGCGCCAGCCACGGTGCCAGCGCAGCGAGCACGAGATACAGCCCTCCCGAAAAAACCGGTGTGGTGAATGCCCGCTCCGTCAAGGCAAAGAGGCGCACGAACTTGCGTTCGGCGCTGCTGCCGGGCGGCGGCCGGTCCCCCTCGATCTGCGGAAAACCCGCGGACAGCAGTGCGACCGGCAAGTCGCGCGTGTAGCCGAGCAGCAACGGTTTGGAAGCCGCCCAGCGATGCGCGAGAAAGGCACGCGGCTCGTCGCGTACCGCGCTCCACCAGGCGTGCCTCAGTTCGTGGCTTTCTGCTTCGGTGTAATCCACCCAGAAACTCAGCTTGACCCGGTTGGTCGCGAACAGCGGCGGGTTTGCGTATGGGACGTAGGCAGGCTTCAGGTCTTCGACTCGAAGTGTGGGATCGATCAGGCTGGGCGGCATTCGCATGCTTCCGGTACGCACCGACACCGCTGCGAGATCCCACAACGCGACAGCGGGCCACGACTGCCGGGGGATCGTTCCGCTCGCGCGCTCGATCCAGCCCGGCGTGGAGAGCACGAAGACGGTGCCGATCGAGAGAAGCCCGACCTTCGCCGCGCGTGACACGCCCGGAAGATTCCAGAGAAGAGCGAACAGCAACGGCAACGCCGCGCTCGCCGCGTTGTGCCGCAACGCGACGGCCGCCGACCACGCGCCGACAGCGGCAATCGCGCAGATCGCGAGCCGCCTTCGCTCCACTGCGTGCAGCGCATGCAGAGCCATGGCGACACCCGCGAGCATGGCCGCCGACATTGCCGCATCTTTCCAGATGTGTCCCAGCATCAACACCGACGCGGGCCACAGCCCGACAATACCGATCGCGATGCACTGCGCCGGCGCGGTGCAAAGTACCTGGCCGACGCTGGCCCCGAGTGCCACAAAAAAGACCAATCCGACGAGGGCAAACATTCCGCCGCCGCCGGGCACGAACGGATCGGTGGCGCGCCAGATCAATGCATAAAGTGGCGGATGCACACTGGTGAGCGGTTCGGCGCCGCGCGTCTGTGCGAGCAGAGTGATCGAGTCTGGCGAACTCATGCCCGGCCAAAAAGCCACAAGCGTCAACGCGAAGGCCGCGATCACGGCAAGCCATCCAACGCGCGTCAGCCTGCGCGCAGGGGAGGTTTCATCGTCAGCCACTTCAGGCGCTACGTTCGTCTGTCGGAGCATCGGCATGGCAGCGCAGTCGTGTTCCCATCGAATCACCGGCGAACAGCATGATGAGAAACAATAAAACTTCCAATTGCCCCCGCTATGGCTGGGTGTCGCGCCGTCTTCACCGAGGCTGAGATGGCGGAGAAACTTTCGTCCGTGACGACGACATCGGTGCCGGCGTTGTTGTCGAATGCACCGAGGACGGCGTTGCCGAGTGTGATTCGGACGCGGGCAATGCGCGGATCCGAAGGGCCGACAAAGCCTCCGACGAAGCTCAAACCTTGGTCGAGTGTTGGTGCAGTCAACACTGCGAGGCTCGTGCCGTTGGCGTTGGCGACGCGATCAAGCAGGTGTGCAGCCGGTTCGTCGAACTGTGCCGGTCGATGAAGCTGTTCTCGCAAGCCGTCGTGGCCATCAAACCTCAGGGACGGAGGGGATTAATTGGTGTCGCGGGAGGGGCGTCCGGGGCGCCCGATACGCGGCGCGCTGCAGCGCGTGCTCAGGCATCGTGGTCAGGGTCCTGCTAGTTCTTGCCCTCCGCAATTGCAACCGCTTCCCTGTTGCCCGCGCTTCGCTCCAGCGCTTCCAGTTTTTCCTGATACTCCCTGATCAAAGTGCGCGACTGAAGCCTCAATTCAATTTCTTTCATGACGATCCTGGCCATCTGCCTGAGCATGTCCTCCTGATCTGTATTTATGTAGCGTTGTCTTGTATCCAAAATGCAAAACGTTCCTATGTTTCCATCGGCCGTCCGCAGGGGTGCGGCGGCGTAGAACTGCAAGCCAAATTCTCCGGCTACCAGGGGATTTGCCAGGCAGCGCGGATCGTTCTTTGCATCTTCAACAAGGTAAACATCGTCGGACAAGATCGCAGAGGCGCACAGGCCCGGATGGCGGTCTATTTGTTCGATTTCCAAGCCGTGATGTGATTTGAACCAGATGCGGTCCTCATCCACCAGGCTGACAATTGCTATAGGAACATTGAATACTTTTGCAGCCAGAGCTGTGAGGTCGTCAAAACTGCCGTCGGCCGGAGTATCGAGGATCTCGTATTTTCGCAACGCAACAAGTCTCGTTTCCTCTTTTGGAAGATCAATCGGGGAATTTTTCATGATGAATTCCTAACGTCTTGAAGGAACCCGACCGCAACGCGGGCGGCTTGAAACGAATGATTCGGCGGCGTTTGCGCCGGCACGGTGCTACTTGAGCATCACATACTTGGTGGTCCTGGTGAAGTCAAAGCCGTGCTCGACGAGACGCCGGAACACGCCGCCGTCCGCATCACCCGGCCAATCTTCCGTGAGTTCGGTCATTCACCCTAACGCCAGGGCTCACCGGCGCCGAGCGAAGCGAAGACCCTGGCGTACAGCGTGAAGGCCTCCGGTGCAGCGCGTTGTTGGGCGCATGGCTACCAGCAGGTATCCAAATGCTGCCGCCACGAGCCATCAGCTTTTTGACGCCAGGGATATGTAGCGAGCCTTGGCTCTCCTCATCCCATACATCCAGACCGCGATCTACTCGACGGTCACGGACTTGGCGAGGTTGCGCGGCTGGTCGATGTCGGTGCCGCGCGCGACGGCGACGTGATACGCGAGCAGTTGCAGCGGCACGCAGTAGACGATCGGAGCGATGAGTTCGCCGCAGGGCGGCAGCTCGATCAGCATGTCGTCGTCGCGCGCGGTACCGTGCGCGACATTCGCATCGGCGAAGACATACAACCGGCCGCCGCGCGCGCGCACTTCCTCGATGTTGGAACGGAGCTTCTCGAGCAGGTGGTCGTTGGGTGCCACCGCGATGACGGGCATCTGGTCGTCGACCAGCGCGAGTGGCCCATGCTTGAGTTCGCCGGCGGCGTACGCTTCGGCGTGGATGTATGAGATTTCCTTGAGCTTGAGCGCGCCTTCCATTGCGATTGGGTACTGCGTGCCGCGTCCCAGAAACAGCGCATGGTGCTTCGGCACGATGTGCGCGGCCATGGCCTCGATCTGCGGGTCAAGCTTGAGCACGTCGGCAATGAGGCCGGGCACCTGTTCCAGCTGGCGCACCGCGTCGAGATAGCGCTCGTTCGAGATGCCGTTGACGCGTGCGAGCTCGATCGCGAGCAGCGCGAGCGCAGACAGCTGTGTCGTGAATGCCTTGGTCGACGCGACGCCGATCTCGGGACCAGCGCGCGTCATCAGCACCAGTTGCGACTCGCGCACCACCGACGACTCGGGCACGTTGCAGACCGCGAGCTGCGCCAGATAGGGCCGCGATTTCGCCAGCTTGAGCGCTGCCAGCGTGTCGGTGGTCTCGCCCGATTGCGTGATGGTTACGTACAGCGTGCCGGGGCGCACGACGGGATCGCGGTAGCGGTATTCGCTGGCGATCTCGGCGGTGCAGGGAATGCCGGCCAGTGCCTCGATCCAGTAACGTGCGACCAGACCTGCGTGAAAACTCGTGCCGCAGGCGACGATATGCACCGATTCGGTGGCCTTCAGCAGCGCATCGCCCTCCACCCCGAAAATGCCGGACAGCACGCGTCCGCCGGCGATGCGTCCTTCGAGCGTGTCGGCGACGGCTTGCACCTGCTCGTGGATTTCCTTGAGCATGTAGTGGCGATACTCGCCGCGCTCGACTGCGTCGGCTGCCAGCTGCGCGTGTTTGACGGGCCGCTCGACTTCGCGCCGCTCGCGGTCGAATATCCGCACGCGTTCGCGCGTCAGCTCCACCGTGTCGCCTTCATCGAGGTAGATGAAGGCGCGCGTCAACGGCAGCAGTGCGTAGATGTCGGACGCGAGGTACTGCTCGCCTTCGCCCAGTCCCACGACCAGCGGCGAGCCGCAGCGTGCGCCGATCACTCGCCCTGGTTCGCGCGCGGAGACCACCGCCAGCGCATAGGCGCCGTCGAGTCGTGCGACGACGGTCTGCACGGCGCGCAGCAATTCATCGCCCTCGCGCTGCCGCTGCTCGATGAGGTGCGCGATGACTTCGGTGTCGGTTTGCGAAGTGAATTCGTAGCCCGCGTCTTCGAGCTCGCGACGCAGGCTCGCGTGGTTCTCGATGATGCCGTTGTGCACCACCGAGACCTGGCCGGATACGTGAGGATGCGCGTTGATCTGGTTGGGCACGCCATGCGTGGCCCAGCGCGTATGCGCGATGCCGGACGTGCCGACCAGCGGGGTTGCCTCCTGCATCAACTCCAGGTCGCGCACCTTGCCCTTGGCGCGCAGGCGCTCGATGCCTTTCGAAGTGAGCACCGAGATGCCGGCGGAATCGTAGCCGCGGTATTCGAGTGCCTTGAGCCCCGCGATCAGGTCGCGCGTGATGTCGCGCTCGGCGCTGATACCGACGATTCCGCACATGTTGGTCTGCCGCGTGAGGCCGAGGGCGCGAAGTCTACCAACCGCATCGTCGCGGACTCGTGGCGAACATCGGGCGGGGAGCGCGAGTTTAGCCCCTCTCCCTTCGGGAGAGGGGTTGGGGAGAGGGTCCGATTGTGCCGATTGGGTGAATTGACGACGCGCGCCCGCGACGCCTGATTGGGTAACCAGAATCACCCTCCTCGCAAGCCCGGCCCCTCACCCCTACCCCTCTCCCGTGGGGAGAGGGGTTCAACAGCGTTCGGGGAGAAGGGGTTCAACAGCGTGCGGGGAGAGGGGGAGCAACAGCGTCCAACACGTGGTGTCCGCGGGCGATGTCCGGGCGGACAGGCGGACAGCCGAGATGGTGCACAAAAGCCCGTTAAATCAATATGTTACGGGTGGCACGGTTGGTGCTGAGTGTTGTTCGACACGCAACCATACGAACGAACTTCGAATGATCCGCGATACCTCCGCAACCGACCGAATGATCGCGCCCCCGGCGGGCGCCGCGAACAGGCGGCGACTCTGGATCACCGGTGGCGTCGCACTCGCGGTGGTCGCGATCGCGGTGAGCTGGCCCATCCTGTCGCGCCGCCTCGGCGCCGATCAGTCAATCAGCGGCGAGCGTCTGCGCATCGCCGAAGTCAAGCGCGGCACCTTGGTGCGCGATGTCGCGGTGCAGGGGCGGGTGGTCGCAGCCGTTAGTCCCACGTTGTACTCGCCGGTCGCCGGCACCGTGACCCTGGTCGCGCGCGCCGGCGACACGGTGAAGAGGGACCAGGTGCTCGCAAGAATCGATTCGCCGGAGCTCACCAACGAACTCGAACGCGAACGCTCGACGCTGGCGCAGTCGGCCAGCGAGCTCGGCAGCGCGCGCATCGCGGGCGACCAGTTGCGGCTCGTCGCCAAGCGCGAAGCCGACGAAGCGGCGATCGCGTTGACCGCGGCGCAACGCGAACTGCAGCGCACCTCGCGCGCCTGGGAGAAAAAAGTGGTCGCGGAAGTCGAATACCTGCGCGCGCAGGACGCCTTGCGCACCGCCGAGATCCGCAACAGCAATGCCGCGGCCAACGCCAAGTTGTCGGGGCAAAGCGCCGGTTTCGATCGCACCACGCGGCAGCAGCAGCTCGAACGCCAGCGCCTGCTCGTGGCGAACCTCGAGCGTCGCGTTGCAGAGCTCGAGATGCGCGCTCCCGTAGAGGGTGTGATCGGGACCATCGCAGTCACCGACCGTACCGTCGTTGCGATCAACCAACCCATCATCACGGTCGTCGACTTGCGCCAGCTCGAAGTGGAACTGCCCGTGCCGGAAAGCTACGCCGACGACCTCGGCATCGGCATGGGCGCCGAAGTGCGCTATGCGAATCGCGTGTACCCCGCGACCCTGCGCGCCGTGTCTCCCGAAGTCGTCAACGGACAGGTGCTGGCGCGCGTACGCATCGACGGCGAATTGCCGCCGGGCCTGCGCCAGAACCAGCGCGTGTCGACGCGCGTGTTGATCGAGGAAAAGCCGGACGTGCTCATGGTGAGCCGCGGCCCATTCCTCGACACCGGTGGCGGGCGCACCGCCTACGTGGTGGTTGGCGACGAGGCCGTCAAACGGACCATCGAGATCGGCAGCAACAGCCTGTCCGACATCGAGATCGTTTCGGGACTCAAGGCCGGCGAGATGCGCTGGTGCCGTTCTACTCCACCAAGCGCAGTGGCACGGGGCTCGGCCTCGCGTTGGTGCGGGAAATCGCCGAGGCGCACGGCGGTCGCGTGATGCTCGCCAACCGTCAGGGCGGAGGCCTCGCCGTAACCCTCACCTTGCCGGCCTAGTCCGATTTTTCGCTCGTCATTCCCGCGCAAGCGGGAATCCAGTGACTTGCGCGG
>Ga0183260_10002680_pt1 | contig 14612 bp, 11 predicted proteins | sample AntDrymUQ4972206_2_FD_129768 | JGI IMG/M metagenome (GOLD analysis project Ga0183260, IMG submission 129768) | Polar desert sand microbial communities from Dry Valleys, Antarctica - metaG UQ497 (22.06) (version 2) (version 2) | ecosystem: Environmental > Terrestrial > Soil > Desert | place... | reverse complement strand
GGGCCTCGAACGCTGCTCGGCACACCGCGTCAGGCCCCAACGCCCGCATCGTCCCAGGTCACGCCCGGTCCGAGCCCTCCGACTACGACAACTCGCGTCAGACCCGTCTGTTCCCGTGGAGGGGGGATGTGCCAACGACTACGTGTACGTGTTCGGGGACCCCATCAACACAACCGACCTTGATGGCCGAGGGGTCTGCAAGAACGTCGTCGTCAAGGCCTTCGTAAACGTTTTTAGTGCGGGCTCATATATCCGAGGGGCATACGAAGGCTTGAGAAAACGCTTTGTGAAAGCTGCGAAGCAGGTCTTCCTATTTCCGTCAGTGAAGTACGGGACGGCGTTTTACGTCTTAATCGTTGGTGGCGGAACCGCGGTGAAGACATACGTTAAGGCGCTCATAATACCCACGGTGGCGGCCTCCATTATAGATGCAGTATGTACACTCAACAATGAGGCGAAGAAGGCAAAGCGAGAAAGAGGGGGTTGACGTGACCCCTTCCGGGACGAGGACACCCCCAATGTTTCAGCGCATCCTGTACCGGTGGACCGCCTTTCTTCCCGTGAGAGTACTGTCGAGCGACTGGTCAGACTGGATTAGAGCCGACGTAGAGGGTCGCACGTTCTGGCTGAAGGAGGCTCCTATCCTAGCGGTCTATCTCGCGATCTCCGGTCTCGCACTATGCCTCACCCCGCTTTTGGGGCTTGGCGGTGTCGTGAGAATAGTGGTAATAGCAGGAATCCTCATTCCCTACATACTCGGTTCGTCCGTTCTGTTTAGGCACGAGCACATACGTACAGCTGTTAAGGTCAGGCAACGTTTAGATCCACCGCCGAACGGCTCAAATCATTTTGGATTGTCACCGCGAGAGCGACGACTACTACTGTGGAGCAGTGCCGTCGCTATATTGGCCGCATTCGCAGGCAGCCTTGCTTCTTCAGGTGGCTGGTAGAACTCCGGCTGACGGATATAGCTTCAGACACCCCGAGCTGTCTGGGCAGCCGGGGACCTGGAGCTCAGGACGAGCAGGCGGCCGCGTGGCGCTGCGCCCCGGTGACCGCCACGACGTGAAGCCGGCCGGAGCTCCGGGCCAGTGCACATCGTCACCCCGAACGCCCGCAACCGCAGCGTCTCGACGGTTGTCAAGCAGATAGTCACGCCACACCGATGCACCAGCGGTGCGGGGGTCGCTGAACCCACGGCGCTGACCACCGCCTGAGCCCGAGCTTCTTCCTCTCGCCGCCGGCTTCGAGGCTCGCCGGTGGTGGGTGCCACGACGCCCCCGAGGCGTCAAGGGTGCGCTGCGAGCCTCCGCTTCGCTGCGGTTCTCGCTCGGGCTGACGCCCGCCCCTTGACCCCCTGGCGTCGTCGAGGAGGGGGCTGGCCATGGGGTCGAGCCCGTTGTGCTCGACCCGCCGAGGCCCGGCGGAGCACCACCCGTCCGTTCCGAGAGGAGACAACCATGTCCGACGACACCACCACCGGCCCCTGGGGCCCTTACCACGACCACATCGGCGAGGGCCTGGCCCACTGCGCCGACTACCTCGGGCGCCTCCAGCGCTCCCTGGCCGGCGAGATCGCCCCCGACCGCCACTACTTCGGGGACAAGGCCCGGGCCCTGCGGGACGCCTCGGTGGGCCTGCTGCGCCGGGCCCGCGATGTGGAGCGCTGGCTGGGAGCCTGCGACGCCGACTACGAGGACGAGGGGGGCACGGTGGGCTCCTGCGCCCTGCCTGCCGGCCACGCCGGCGCCCACGACGACGGTCCCACTCCCGCCGAGCGCCTGGCCGAGCGGGCCGACGCCCTCACCGCGGTGGCCACCGAGGTGGCCGACACCCTGGCCTGGGCCACCCTGGCCGTCGACGCCGGCGACGACAGCGCCGAGGTCACCGACGCCCTCGGGGCCGCCGCCCGGCGGCTGGGCGAGCTGCGCCGGGGTGCCGGGCAACTGGCCGACCAGGTGGCCGCCCTCGGATCCCGCAACTGATCACCTCGGCTCACGGGCAGGCCCGGCCCGCCTGCCCGGGGCCCTCGTCCTTTCGCCGCCGGAGCGGCCCTGGGACACTGGTGGCCGTGCCGGCGACCGCCCCTATCGCCTCGAGCTGCACCCGGGCCGACCGCCCCCGCCCCGAAAACACGCGTCCGCGCCTCGAACGCTGCTCGGCACACCGCCTCAGGCCCCAACGCCCGCATCGTCCCAGGTCACGCCCGGTCCGAGCCCTCCGACTACGACAACTCGCGTCAGACCCGTCTGTTCCCGTGGAGGGCGGCTCGGCCAACGACTACGAGTACTGCTCGGGGGATCCGGTCAACTGCAACGACCTTGATGGGACGAAGCGACGCAAGTGGACCTCTGAAGAGCAAAGGCAGGTGGACAAGATCGCTGGCGAGTGCAGGAGCGGGGACCGGTACTTGTCGCCTTCGGCGTACTGCAAGGGCTTCTTGAAGGGCCTAGCCAAAGGTGACCTCACCGCGTACGGCTTTGGGTTTGTTCCCAACCGGACCAAGAAGTTCGTCCGTTGCCCCTCCTGGGTGAAGACTTGGTCCGCCAGACTCGGGGCTGGTGACTTCGCGCGAGCGTACAACGAAATGGGCTACGACAAAGGTAAGGCAGCGAACTTAGCAGCGAAAGCCGCCGCATGGTATACCGGTGAATACCTTGTACTTGGCGCGAGGGCGTCTAACTACGTGACGGCTGGCGCTACGGCGATCGATGCAGTCTGTACCAACTTCTAGTCATGCCCCGTTGGCGCCGTTCTAAGCCGCCGCTGGCTACTAGATCCGCCGCGGGGTTCGTTATTAGCGTTGTCCTATTAGGGATCCTCATGTTTCTAGTGAAGGGACCTTTACCGCTCTGGGAGGCGTTCGCGATGGCCTTCACCGTCGCAACGCTGGGCGTAATCATCGAGCGACTGTCGCGCCGGCGTCGGCGCTAAGCTAAGCGGTGAAGCGCGGGGTCGGAGGTTGTCTCGTGCGTCGTAGAACTTGAGTGGTGGTGCTTCCTCTCGAACTTGCCGTGAGGCAGGCTAGGCTCGGGAGATCTCACCAACCCCGTGGAGGGCGGGAGTGCGAACGACTACGACTACGCGGGTGGCGATCCGTGCAACAACTACGACCTTGACGGATCCCAGACCGTCAAGGCTCCAAGGCCATTCAAGGAAGAGCGCCTAGCAGGGCCATGCAACAGGGGTTCATCGTCATATACGAAGACGTACAAGTTTACTCAACCGAAGGTAGTGTGGGCGACCTACCGCGGCCGTCGGGACCTTTCGAGCGGGGAAGAATATCTATGGAGGTCTACCTTCCGGCATTATGGATATGCCGGTGCCCGTGCCGTAACGTCTTGTGAGGAAGGGTACCTCGTACGTCGTCATTATTACGACCGTCCTATCCACCGAGATGTCTATTACTATCAGTGGATTCTAACAGTGAGTGGTCCGAGCTATGGCAAGTGGAAGAAGGGCCACTGATGAGACTCGGTCGTCTATTACAGCTCACCTTTATCGTAGCACTGGTCGCGTGCGGAAAGACCGAGCCCACTTCAGAATCTCTACTTGAAGCTCAAGCAGACCTCCGTTCCCGTTCCGCGTATCATGTTTCAGTTGAGGTGAGGCCTCCACAAGAATTGGCATCTGAATTCCGTGGTAACTACGAGGTGGACTTTGAGCAACCAGACAAGTACCAGACAGTGCGGATACTTGATTCGAAAGAGGTAAGCCGCACTATTGCAATCGGTGATGCGGTGTTTGGTTCCGCAGATGGCGGCCGTTCTTGGGAACAGGTGCCGCTGACTGGCACCCGTGAGTTCTCTCCTGCGGCCAGGCTCCTCGAATTGCTCGAGGGAGTTTGCACGTCCGAGCAGGACGGCTCTCGCCTTCGGGTTGAGGTCCGGTCACGAACGCAGGGCTGCGACAGACCGTTAACAATGCGGGTGGAGCTAAGTGGCAGCGTCATTTCCAGTATCAAAGCGAAGTTGCCTACTGACCTGGGTTCAATGGATATAGCTGCAAGCTTCAAGTTCAATGGACCGCCAGCGTCCATAGTTAGACCAACAACTCAGGTATCGTGAGCACGCATCGGATAGGGCGAAAACGGTGGCGAAGGCGGAGAGGAGGGAGCAAAGGTGGAGGCCCGGCCATGTCGCGCAGTCAGGGCGGATGGGAACTTCAGCACAGCCCTTACACGGTCGAAGGTCGTATTGAGGGGGCGCGCCGCTTCGCTCTAGCTGCTAAGAGTCAAACAGGCTGGAGGCGACGCGTCTTGATCACGCTTGGGCTTCTCTTCCCAGTCGGGATCGCTTTCGGCCTGGGCATAATGCTCGTCACTGCTGTGGTGGATTGGATCCTATGACTGCCGGACAATCTCGGGGCTGACGAGAGCGTTCTCGATCCGTTCTCGATGGCGCCTACTCCGGGTGAGCGGGGTTCGGCAAACAGTATAATACGGCCTATTCGACCGGAGCCTTCAACGGCTCGGCTGGGATGGAGTTCGCGGCCATATCGACTGTCTCGTCCCCACGACCAGGAAGGGACCCAGGTCACCCGAGTCAAGCCGCGACGCCCGCAACGCACCGGGCGTCTTGTGGTCACGTGACGGAAACGCCCGCTTGGCAGCTTCGTCGCCTTCCGCGTGGCAGCTACGGAGGTACGCCGAGAACACCTCCGAGCACTTGCCGGCGTCGTGGAGCCACCCGACGGTCCGAGCGAGCTCTTCAGTACCGAACGGCGCAGCGAAGGCTGCGGCTCTGTCGGCCGTCCCGGTCAAGTGATCGACCAGGAAGTGCCACTCGCCATCGCCATTCGGCGTGTGCGCGAAAACCCGCGGAGTCGATGTTATCCCCATCCGCCCCGACCTTACCGATGGGATACGACATGATGGCTGCGCCCGAGCACATCGGCTGAGGGCGGTCAGCCGATGGGGCGGCAGTTTCCGCTCGACGGGTCGGCGACACCGTTGTGGTCCACGACCTCGGCGCACACCCGGCGGTAGAGCAGCCCGTCATCGAGAGGGAACACCCAGGGCGAAGAGCCGGTCCAGGTGGTGGGTGACTCGCCGCCGTCGAACGAGAAACGAACGCCGTGAGTGCCGGGCGCCCGGCTGGGGTCGGGCGTGAAGCCACCGGTGGTGAAGTCGACCCGGAAGCTGCCGTCGAGGTCGGCGGTGACGGCGACGATGTCGACCCGGCGGCCCACCGGCGTCAGGATGGCCGTCGTTGTCGGGGTGATGCCCGGTTCAGGCCCGGCGGCGACCGTGGGAGCCGGACCGGGGGCGGGGCCCGGAGCGGCGGCGGCCGTCGCTCCCTCGACGGGTCGGGGCGCGAGCTCGATCGGCGAGGGGTTGTCCCGCAGGAAGACCACGGCCCGGGTGTGGGCGGAGAGGGCCTCGCCGCGGACCTGCTCCGCCTCGCGGTCCGCGAGCCGACTGGCGACCCGGAGCAGGGCCGCGTCGGCCTCGGCGACGGCAATCGGGTCCCCACCGGCCAGGGCTGTCCGGAGCCGGGCGACGGCCGCCTCTGCCTGGGAGCTGCCCTTAGGCGATACCACGGTGGGAAGGGCGAGGACGAGCAGCACGGTCATGGCAGCCACGACCGAGATGCCGGCGGCGAGCCAGCCCAGCTTCGGCGGCGGCACCCGGCACTGGCGCCGTTCGCCGCCGATGCCGGCGAGGAACGCGCTCAGCCGCCCGGACGGCGGCTCCGCAGGTGGGACCAGCGCCCTTCCGAGGGCGTCGAGGAGGCGGTCGTCGTCATCCACCGGCCGACACCCGGTCGAGCGCGGCCCGTAGACGGGTGAGCGCCCGGGACTGCGCCATCCTCACGGCCCCGGGCCGCTTGCCCACCACGACGGCGACGTCTTCGGCGCTCAGGTCGGCGATCACCCGCAACTCGAGGACTTCCTGGTCCTCGGGACTCAGCGAGGCGAAGGCGGCCCGCACGGCAGCCGCCTCCTCGTCGAGGAGCACGCCGTCGAGGCAGTCGTCTTCGACCCGCTGCACGCCGGGGACGAAGGCGTGGCTCCGCCGCTCAGGCCGTTGGGCCTCCAACACGACGTTGCGGAGGATTCCGTACAGCCAGGCGACGAAGCCCGCGCCTGTCCATCGGAAGTCGCCGATGCGCCGGTAGGCGCGGGCGTAGGTCTCGCTCACCGCGTCGTCGGCCTCGGTGCGACCCCACAGCCGCCGGCGGGCGTAGGCGAGCAGGCCGGGATAGGTGGCCCGGTAGAGCGCCTCCCAGGCGGCGCGGTCCGCGTTCTGGGCGCGCCACACCAACTCCCGTAGTTCTGTGGTCGACGGATGCCATCCGGTCGCTCCCACCAGGGTGCTCGTTCTACCACCGGCGACCCTTCCCTGGAGGTCTGTCAACCGATCGCCAACCTCACGAGGTCGGCCCCGCTCACCCAGTCGCCCCCGATGTCGACGAGAGCACCCTGCCGGTACTGCAACAGGCGGACGTGGGCGTTGCAGACGGCACCCAGCAGGAACACCTGTTGGCGGTCGCAGGTGTAGGGATGGCTCATGAAGCCGGGGTGGGCGCGGGTCGACCGCAATACGGCGATGACCGCTGCCGGCGTGAGCGGGCCCTGAACCTCGGTGAGCAGGCGATGGAGGTCCATCACCACCGCGAAGCCGGCCTGCGACAGCACCGACGGCTTGGTGTCACCGGCACCATGGGCACGGCGCTCGTCGAGGTAGGTGGCGACCTCGGGCGAGGGGCGGTTCGAGAAGGGGAGGAACCCGGACGCGAAGTAGGCGCCCTCGGCCCCGTCGCCGGAGGCGTCGAAGACGCCCGGGTCGGCGCAGGCACCGGGGAAGAAGAACCTGGCCCTGACGGCGAGCGCCTTGCGGGCTTGCATGATCCGGGCGCAGGCCTGCGCCGGGAAGACGGCCACGACGACGTCGGGGTTCCCCCGGGTGACGGCCGCCAGCGCCTGGGTGAAGTCGGCGGCGTCCGCCTTCTCGGGCACGGTCACGACCGCTTCGACGCCCTTCTTCTGCAACACCCGCTTGGCCGCCTCCACTGCGGTCGACAGGAGGCCGGGAAGGTCGATGTAGAGGATCCCGACGCGCTTGGCCTTCAGGGTGTCGACGGCGTACTGCGCCTGGCCCAGGAGGTCGGCGGCGGCGCCGCCGGTGAGCATGAACGCGTCGGTGGCGGTCAGCTCGTCGCCGAGAGACGGCGATGCTCCCACGTAGGGGATACCGGCGGCGTTGAGGACGGGAATGGAGGCGGCGGCCCCCAGGTCGACGCCTCCGAGTACGGCGACCGGGTTCGTTCCCCGCAGGCGGTTGGCACACGCCTGCGACGACTCCGGCGTGCCGTCGGTCGTGCACGTCTCCAGCTTGATCGGACGGCCGCCCACGCCGTCGAGCTTCTCGTTGACGTAACGGGCGGCGGCTTCGGCATCGCCGCGCACCTCGGGGAACGACCCGACGACGGCGTTCTCCTGGTTGATGAAGCCGACCACCACCGGAGGACCGCTGGCCCCCCGTTCGTCGTCGTCGCTGCTGCAGGAGACGGCGAGAAGAGCGACGGCGAGCATCGCCGCTACCAGTACGCGGGAGGTTGGGGGCATGCTCCTCCGGGTCGCAGGCCCGTCGGTAGCCTCGGCGGGCGAAGGGAGAGAAGGTCAGATCCTACCTGTTGTTCGGTGTTCTGGGGCTCGGCACCGGCGCGGTCTACGCCGCACTGGGGCTCGGGCTCGTGCTCGAGCACCGCGTGTCCGGAGTCGTCAACTTCGCCCACGGGGCCATGGCCGCCTACGCCGCCTACGTGTTCGTCGAGCTGCGCTCGGTCGGCGACCTGGTGCTGCCGGTCGTCGGCCTCCCGGGACGCTTCCACCTCGGCGACCGCCTCCCGGTCGGCCTCTGCCTGGTCATCGCCGTCGTGATGTCCGCCGCCCTCGCGGTGGCCGTCCACGGGCTCGTTTTCCGTCCCCTGCGTCGGGCGCCGGCACTGGCGCGGGTCGTGGCATCGGTCGGCGTGCTGGTCGCCCTGCAGGCCGTGATCGTCCTGCGCTTCGGCACGCAGAACCGTCCGGTCGCCCCGGTCCTGCCCGCCGACCCGGTGACCTTCGGCGGCGTGATCGTCCCGGGCGACCGCCTGCTCCTCACGGTCATCGTCGTGGTCGCCGCGTTCGCGCTGTGGGCGCTCTACCGGTTCAGCCGCTTCGGCTTGGCGAGCCGGGCTGTATCGGACGACCCGACGACGGCGGCCCTCCTCGGAACGCCGGTGGAGAGGGTTGCCGCCGCCAACTGGGCCGTGGCCGGCGTGCTGGCCGCCGTCGGTGGCGTGCTGGCCGCCCCGATAACGGCTCTCAACCCGGGCAACTACACCCTGCTCGTCGTCCCCGCGCTGGCGGCGGCGTTGGTCGGTCGCCTGTCGTCGTTTGCAGTGACCGCCGCCGCCGCCCTGGCGCTGGGCATGGCCCAGTCCGAGCTGGTCAACCTCCAGAGCCGCTTCGACTGGGTGCCGCGGGTCGGCTTGCAGCAGGGCCTGCCTCTCGTTGTCATCGTGGCCGCCATGGCGGTGGCCGGCCGCACGGTCCCCGACCGGTCCGAGCGGGTGGAGCGGCGGCTCCCGGTGGCGCCGCGCCCCGAGCATGTGGTGGCGCCCACCGTGGTCCTCACGCTCGGGGTGGTCGTCGCCCTTTTCACCCTCGGGAGCGAGTACCGCCTCGGGTTGGTGACCAGCCTGGTGGCGACTGCCGTCTGCCTGTCGCTGGTGCTGCTCACCGGCTGGGCGGGACAGATCTCCCTCGCCCAGATGGCGTTTGCAGGGGTGGCCGGCTTCGTCCTCTCCCGGGTCGGCGACGGCTTGGGCGTCCCCTTCCCTGTCGCCCCCCTGTTGGCGGCGACGGTGGCCGGAGGAGTGGGAACGCTGCTGGCCCTGCCCGCCCGGCGTTTCCGGGGGGTCAACCTGGCCGTGGTCACGCTGGCGGGGGCGGTGGCGGTCGAGGAGCTGGTGTTCCGCAACCCCGGCCTCACCGGCGGCTTCGTGGGGAACAAGGTTCCCACTCCTTCGTTGCTGGGGCTCGATCTCGGGATCGCCTCCGGCGGCGACTACCCGAGCGCCCGTTTCGGCCTGCTCGTACTGGCGGTGGTGACGGCACTGGCTCTGGCGCTGGTGGCGGTCAGGAGAGGACGCACGGGCCGGCGCCTGCTGGCCGTCCGGGCCAACGAGCGGGCGGCGGCAGCTGCCGGCGTCGACGTCGCCCGGCTCAAGCTGGGCGCGTTCGCGGCCTCGGCGTTCCTCGCCGGGACAGGCGGCGCCTTCTTCGCCTACTCCCAGGGCCAGGTGTCCTACGGCTCCTTCGGGGTCTTCGTCTCCCTCTCGGTCCTCGCCGCCGTGTACGTGGGCGGCATCGGGACCGTGTCCGGTGCCCTCATCGGGGCCGCTCTCGTCAGCGGCGGCATCGTGTTCACCGCCCTGGAGCGCCTGGCCGGGTGGGGTCGCTACCAGGCCCTGGTCACCGGACTGGCGGTGGTGGTGCTGGCAGTGATCCGCCCCGACGGCCTGGCCGGCACGGGACGCTCGGTCGCCTCGATGGTGCGGCGTCGCGGTGGCGGGCGACGGGCGGACGATCGAGCCGCCGCCGGCCCGGGAACGACGTGACCTCGCGTCTCGAGGTCGTCGACCTCCGCGTCCGCCTCGGGAGTCACGATGCGGTGCGCGGCGTGTCGCTCGACGTGGCCGCGGGAAGCGTCCTGGGCCTGGTCGGGCCCAACGGCGCCGGGAAGACGACGCTCGTCGATGCCGTCTCCGGTTTCGTCGCCGCCACCGGTGCGGTGAGGCTCGACGGACAACCGATCGACCACCTGCCGCCGCACGGGCGCGCCGCCGTGGGCCTGAGCCGCACCTTCCAGTCCCTCGAGCTGTTCGAGGACCTCACTGTCGGCGAGAACCTGGCCGTCGCCGCCGAGACCGGGGGGCGCCACGTCCGGGCACCGGCCGAAGGGGTGATCGACGCTGCGACCGTGGCCGGGGTGAGCGACGTGCTCGACGCCCTTCCCGCCAGTCTGTCGACCGGCCGGCGCAAGCAGGTGGCCTTCGGGCGCGCCCTCGCGGTGAGCCCGAAGGTGCTCCTCCTCGACGAGCCCGCCGCCGGCCTCGACCAGCACGGCCGGACGGCGCTGGCCGAGGCGGTCCAGGCGGTGGCGGCTGACGGGGTGGCGGTCATCGTGGTCGACCACGACGTCGGCCTGGTGCTCGAGATGTGCGACGAGGTGGCGGTGCTCGACGGCGGTGTCGTCGTCACCCGGGCCCGTCCCGCGCAGGTGCGCTCCGACCCCTCGGTGTCGGCCGCGTGGATGGGGCGGTCCGGTGACACGTTGCGGAGCGGCGGGCGCAGCCCGGCACGGACCGCCGTCGACGACGGGCGTCCGCTCCTCGAGCTGGCCGGGCTGTCGACCGGGTACAGGGGAGCTCCCGTCGTCTCCGACGTCGACCTCGTCGTGGCGGCCGGAGAGGTGGTCGCCCTGCTCGGTGCCAACGGGGCGGGCAAGACGACCACGCTCCTGGCTGCGTCGGGAGCACTTCCACCGCTGGCCGGGGAGGTCCGGGTCTTCGGGCACCGGGTGCGGGGCCGACCCGACCGGGTGGTCCGCCAGGGTGCGGCCCACGCCCCGCAGGATCGAGGCGTCCTGCACAGCCTCACCGTCTCCGAGCAGCTCCGTCTGGCCGCTGGTCCCGGCCGCAGGAGGTCCGGCGGCCGGGGCGACGAGCGCGAAGCCGTCCTCGATCTGTTGCCGGGTCTGCGGCCGCTGCTCGCCCGTCGGGCCGGCCTGCTCTCGGGTGGCGAGCAACAGATGCTGTCACTGGCGCGGGCGCTGGCGGGGCGGCCCCGGCTGCTGCTGATCGACGAGCTCAGCCTCGGTCTGGCCCCGGGCCTGGTGGAAAGCCTGCTGGACGCGGTCCGGGCGGCCGCCGATCGGGGGGCCGGAGTGCTGCTGGTGGAGCAGTTCGCCCCCCTTGCCCTGTCGGTCGCCGACCGGGCCTACGTGCTCGACCGGGGCCGGGTCGCCGCCGAGGGCCCTGCCGGTGAGCTGGCTTCGCGTCCCGAGGTGCTGGCGGCCGCCTACCTCGGTCCTCGGGCCGACGGTGCGCCCGGTGCCGACCTGTCGCCCGGGGCGTGACAGTGTGTGCGCCGTGCACGTGGGGATTCTCGGAGGGACCGGTCCGGCCGGCCGGGCCCTGGGCGCCAGACTGGCGTCGGTCGGCGTCGATGTGGTCATCGGGTCGCGCTCGACCGAGCGCGCCGCGTCGATCTGCGACGATCTCCGCAAGCGCTGGTCCGACCGCCCGCTGACGATCGACGCCGCCGGGAACCCCGACGCCGCCCGGGCCGATCTGGTGGTGGTGGCCACGCCCTGGGATGCCGCTGCCGCGACGACCTCCTCGGTGGCAGGCGACCTCGCCGGCAAGGTCGTCGTCTCCATGGGCAACGCCCTGGTGAAGCAGGACGACGAACTGGTGGCCGTGGTTCCCGAGCTGGGATCGGTGGCGGCTGGGGTGCAGCAGGCGGCGCCCGACGCCCTGGTCTCGGCCGCCTTCCACCACGTGCCCGCCCGCAGCCTCGCCGACCTCGACAACCCCATCGACGGCGACGTCCTCGTGTGCTCCGACCACGAGTTCGCCTTCGAGGCCACCGCCGAGTTGGTTCGGATGATCCCGGGCATGCGTGCCCTCCACGGTGGCTCGCTGGCCAGCGCCGGCCCGGTGGAGGCGTTCACGGCCGTGCTCCTGGGTGTGAACCGGCGGTACAAGGCCCGAGCGGTGGTGCGCCTCACCGGCATCCCGGAATGACCATGCGGCTGTACGACACCGCCCGCCGGGCGGTGGTCGACTTCCGGCCCGGCCCGGTGGTCACGATGTACACCTGCGGGATCACGCCGTACGACGCCACCCACGTCGGCCACGCCGCGACCTACGCCATGTACGACGTGCTTCAGCGCCGGCTGGTCGACCTCGGCCACGAGCCCCGCTGCGTGCGCAACGTCACCGACGTCGACGACGACATCCTGCGCAGGGCGCGGGAGCTGGGCGTGCACTACCTCGACCTGGCGGCGCAGGAGACGGCCAGGTTCCGCGCCGACATGGAGGCGCTCGACATGCTGCCCGTGGCCAGCGAGCCCGCGGCCACGTCGGCCATCCACGACATCCTCGGGTTCATCGGCATGGTGCTCGACCGGGGTCACGCCTATCAGGCCGCAGGTGCCGTCTACTTCGCCGTCGGCACCTTCGAGCGCTTCGGCCAGGTGAGCCACCTCGGCCGTGGGCAGATGCTGGCCCTGGCCGCCGAGCACGGCGGGAAGCCCGACGACCCAGCCAAGCGCGACCCGCTCGACTTCGTGCTCTGGCAGCCCTCGGCGCCCGACGAGCCGGCGTGGGACTCGATGTGGGGCCCGGGCCGGCCCGGTTGGCACGTCGAGTGCTCGGCCCTCGCCCTGCGGGAACTGGGCACTACCACCGTCGACCTCCACGGGGGCGGCACCGACCTCATCTTTCCCCATCACGAATGCGAGGCGGCACAGTCGGAGGCGGCCACCGGCGAGCCCTTCGTCCGTCACTGGTTGCACGCCCCGATGGTGCGCTACGAGGGCACCAAGATGTCGAAGTCGCTCGGCAACCTGGTATTCGTCAGCAAGCTCGTGCAGGAGTGGGACCCGGTGGCCGTGCGTCTGGCCCTCCTCGACCACCCGGTCCATGAGGCATGGGACTGGCACGACGGGCTGTTGCCTGCGGCCACCGAGCGGCTCGACCGCTGGCGCAGGGCCGGCCTCGGCGACGGCGCGCTGGACGAGGTCCGAGCTGCTCTCGACGACGACCTCGACCTCCCCCGTGCGCTCGTCGCCATCGAGCGCGCCGCCGTGGAGGGAGCGGGCATCGGGGCGGCCGCCGGCCTGCTGGGCGTCCGCCTCTGAGCAGAGGCTGCGAGCTCTACCGCGCGGTCCGGGCCGTGTCGTGATCGACGTATCAGCGGGCGACCGTAATCCTCTACGAGACGAAGGCGTGATCACGTGGGGACGCTGACCGGGCGATTTGCGTCCGGTAGGCGTCGCTCACCAGAACAACGCGCAAACAGCAATGGGAGGCTCAAATGCAGGACTGCGGTGACGGCGTCTTTGCCGGACCGAATACGTCGTGCCCGTTCGCCAAGAACGTTCGCCAGGCGTACCTTTCCGTGCCCGGCGACTCGGTGGAGATCGACGTCCACAGCCCGGTCACCGGCAAGACCTACACGATGGCGTGCGTCCGGACCGGGGACAGCGTCACGTGCCGAGGCGGGAACCAGGCGGTAGTGACGTTTGCCGTCTAACTAACTAGGAGGGGCTGTCCGAGTGGTTCCCGGCAGTGGAGAGCGCGCTACGTCGTCGCGGCGGACGGGTTCGCTCGCGGCCAATCTGGCCTGACGGCGTACGAACGGCTCCCGTCAGGCGAGGGACGCCGCACGGCCCCTTGCCGGTGACCTACAAAGCGAGAACGCCGTTTACAAGGGCGTTCCAGGTGAACGGCCCGACGATGCCATCAACCGCGAGCCCAGCCGCCTGCTGGAAGCCGCGTACTGCGGCGTTGGTCTTGGGGCCGAAGATGCCGTCGACTTGGAGTCCCTTGGACGGATCGCCCGACAGGTTCCGAGCCTGGAACTGGCTCTGGACCCCGCGTACGGCGTCGCCCTTGCTGCCCTGCTTGACCTGAACGATGATCGCCGGCCACGTCTGATTTCCGACGATGCCATCGACCTGCAGGCGGCGGGACTGTTGGAAAGCTCGAACCGCGCCCTCGGTGATGGGGCCGAAGATGCCGTCCGCCAGGACCTGGGCGTGGCCGTGTTGGCGGAGGAGGTATTGGAGGGTACGGATCGGCTCCACGGTCAGGGGACCTGGAGCCGGTCGCCCTTGTCTCAGGAGCGGCCAGTTCAATGCCATTTCGGCTATCACCCTTCTTGGGTAGTTGAATTCGGGCCGTCGCGAGATAAGCCCGGCTCGTCGCCGCCACCATACTGGCTACCTATTGGCGTAGGCACATCACGAGTCGATCTAGGCCGGTTGTTTCGACATCGATGAACGCGAACTCCTAGCCGATCCCGACTGAGGACGGCCGAACGCCGCTGCCGGTCGCCAAAGCCTGGACCAACCAGGACATCGAGAGAGAGGTTAGACGGTTGCCGTTCTACGCCCGCCGTCGATACTCGTAGTCGAGGGCTGCCCCGACAACCGCGGCGATCAGAGCCCACACGGTTCCAACCACAATCCATGCGCCAGCCATTGACTCCTTCCGATGCAATAAGTACAAGCCCCACGTGAAGGCGACACGGTCGCAAAGATTGGCGGCTACGCAGTGCAGGTCCAACTCCGAAAGCCGCATGGCCTCACGATGCCGGGTCGTAACGGTTGCTGCTATCCGGAGTTGCCCTCAGCTCTACCTGGGGAGCCCAAGACCCGCGTAAGCTGGGCCGACGCCCTCGCCGCCCTGGCCGAGAGCTACCTGGCCGGGGCCACCCGTTCCCGTCCCCACCACGACCGCCACCTGGTGCTGGTGCACCTGGAGGCCAGCGCCGACCCGCCGGTGGGGTCACTGCACCTGGGCCCGGTGCTGCCCGACGCCCTGCGCCGCCAG
>Ga0183260_10002678_pt1 | contig 14621 bp, 15 predicted proteins | sample AntDrymUQ4972206_2_FD_129768 | JGI IMG/M metagenome (GOLD analysis project Ga0183260, IMG submission 129768) | Polar desert sand microbial communities from Dry Valleys, Antarctica - metaG UQ497 (22.06) (version 2) (version 2) | ecosystem: Environmental > Terrestrial > Soil > Desert | place... | reverse complement strand
CAGCATCGAGCTGTCGGCGCGCGAGTTCACGATGCTCGAGGTCTTCATGCGCCACAGCGGCCAGGTGCTCAGCCGCGAGCAGCTGCTCTCACACGTCTGGGGCTATGACTACGACCCGGGCTCGAACGTCGTCGACGTCTACGTCGGGTACCTGCGAAAGAAGCTCGGCCGCGACCGGATCCAGACCGTGCGCGGGATGGGCTACCTGATCGCGACGGCGAAACCGTAGCGCGGGTGGGCGCCGGTACGCGCGGCAGAGGCCGATCGCGACTTGCGCTCGAGCGCGAAGGAGATGGCGTCAGCCGTCGCTCTCGGCGACGATCGCGGGACGGCTGATGACGCCGGTGGCGCGACCTTGTTCCAGCGTGATGGTGCGCCGTGGGCTTCCAGTGCGAGAGCCCAGACGGTCACGGCGCTCATCATCAGCGCGTAGAAGAGCCAGGCCGGCGCGACGTAGAGGAAGCGCAGGTCCTGCCACGCACGGTCAAGGCCCGCTGCTTGGGTTCGTGTCCCAGCCCGCAAAGTAGCGGTCCGACCGGAAACCGGTCGATGACGGCGTCTTATTTCGCTGGGCGTCGTCACTGAACGGCTCGTAGGCGGGGGTCAGCCGCCTGCGGTGCGTCTGCGATGTCGAGAATCGGCGTCAGCGGACTTTCCATGTTGATATTCCCCAAACCCTGTGACAGCGTTGTGGCCGCCGCCGTGCTCGTCTGTGCTCGCGCTGACGATCTCGGCGATGAGCATGAACGACAGGCCGCCGAACATCGGCACCTCGCGGGTCGGCGGCTTCGCCTCCAGCAGCGCCCGGATGCGATCGGGCAGCCGTGTGCGGTCCGGCGGCAGGGCGACCAGCCCCTACTGCTGGTCCGGCGGGCCGAAGGACATGCCGTCGAAGACCAGCAAGTTCTCGACGATCGTGTCCCCGCGGACGGTGAAGCACTCGGCGGCGAGCGCGGTGCTCGTGGCGGCCGTCTGCGGGTAGTAGAACAGCGCCACGGTCCTCCTCAGCGAAGGTCGCCGCCTCGGCCAGGCCGGTCAGTGCCGGCGCGAAGCTCGCGAGGTACTCGCGGTAGGCGTCCTTGCCGGTGAGGTCTTCACCCGGTGCGCCGGTCGACATCGACGGCAAGCCGTGGTTCGCGCAACACGCGTGCAGGGAGCACGGCTACTGGGGTCCCATATAGGGGTTCCGACCACAAGTCTGCGCTGGACAGCGCTAAGCGTTAGTCGCCGTGTCTTCGCCCCCTGAGTCAGACGCAAACCAACAGCAAGGCGACGGAGAGCTGAGTGCATCGCTGTCTGCCGCTGGTGATGATTGCTCCGCCGGGCCGCGGGGAGCTAAGGTCACAGTCCATGCTCATCGTCGCGCTCGCGATCGTCCTGGCACCGCTCGCCTGGCTTGTGATCAAGCGGATGCAGCACGCCGATGAGCCGGCGCGTGGTGGGCGCTTCGGGTGGGTGATCGCGTGCCTCGGCGCTGCGCTGGCGCTGCGCGCCGGCCTGGCGGCGCCGGTCCTGCTGCGCGTCGCGCTCTGCTTGCTCGCGATCGCTGCGCTTGCGATCTGGCTGTGCAGGCGCGGCCAGGGCGGCGACGGGCCGGGCGACGACGGCCGCGACCCGCCGGCGGGTCCCGATCCGGGTCCCGGCCACCGGGCCGCGCCGCCTTCTGAGCGCCTGGAGTCGGAGGCGTTTGATCGAGCACGCGCCGATTGGGAGCACGCGCTGAACAAGCACGCGCGCCATTAACGGAGGCGGCTTACACGCCGCGCGGCCCGACCAGCCGGATCACAAACGTCTACCGGCACAGCACGCGGATCCGAGTGCCCTGACGACAGCGCCGCTTGTCGCGCAAGGCGCACGCGCTGGCGCCGCTCACGACACCGCGCGCCACGCCCCCTCCATGCGATTGAGCAGCCGCGGACGCGACGCGGAGAGCGTTCGTTCGCATGAGACCGGCAGGGTTCGAGCGGGTAACAGCTCCCACCGTCCCAAGCGGGCGCGATGAGGTCCGTGACCTCATCGCGCCCGCGCTCCCGTGAACGCCGGCAGCACAGCGATACCCGCGGCACTTCGCTTTGCGCATCGGCACTTCGCGGACGACCGGCCCGGCGCCGCGGCCCTCGAGCGTGTGAGCGGCCGGTGCGGTGGGAGGGGCCGGCCAGGAGCTCGTCCGAAGGACCCGCAGCCGGCCCCTCCCGACGCACCGGTCCGCCACGCGGCCGAGGCCGCTACCGCACCGTGAAGCCGTTCATTCCCTCGACATCGGCCTCGCTGACGCGCACGTCGCGAACCTCGGCATGCCGCGGTCCCTCGCGGCACCACTGCACCAACGCGTCGACGGCATCCGGAGCGCCCTCGAAGTGCGCCTCGACCGTGCCGTCGGCACAGTTGCGCACCCAGCCGGCCACGCCAAGACGCAATGCCTCGCCGCGAGTCGAATCGCGAAAGAAGACACCCTGCACGCTTCCGCCCACGACGACGCGCTGAGCGACCGCGCCGGTCACGCGCCGGCCGCCAGCAACTCCGGCAGCTCGGCCATGTCCTCGAACGTCTCCCCGCCGGCGGCAGCGAGCACGTCGGCGCCAGTGTGACGCGCGAATGCCAGCGCGCGCATGCCGGCTGCGCACGCCGCCTGGATGCCCGGCAGGCTGTCCTCGACGACCGCCGTGGTCGCCGGGTCGAAGCCCATCCGGCGCGCCGCATGCAGGAAGAGGTCGGGAGCGGGCTTGCCGACGGCGACCTCGCTGGCGCTGAAGATCCGTCCCTCGAAGCGGTCCCACAGGCCCGTGTGACGCAGCGTGACCTCCATCTTGTGATGCGGCCCGCTGGACGCGACGCACGAGGGCAGGTCGATGCGATCGAGCGCCGCGATCACGCCCGGGACGGGCTCGAGCTCGCGCCGGAAGACCGCCTTGACCTCGGCGTAGTAGCGCTCGGCGACATCGAACGGCAACGGTGCACCGAGCCGCTCGGTCGCCGCCGCGATCACCGATGTCATCGCGCGACCGCGGTAGTCCTGCATGCAGTCGTCGAACGTCGTCGGAATGCCCGCCTCGGTGAGTAGCGAGGCCAGCACGCGGTTGGCGATCAGCTCCGTATCAACGAGCACTCCGTCGCAGTCGAAGATCACCGAGCGAGTCACCTTCCCAGGCTAGATGACGGCGCGGGCCACGCGCCTGCAGGGCGCTTCGCGTGACCGGCATCCTCGACGCGGCACTGAGTTGCTCCTCAGAGGTCAGCCGTGCCCGTCGCTCCCGCCAGCAGGCTCTCGATCGCCGCGAGGTGAGCGCGCACGCCCGTCGCCATCGCGTCGAGAATCTTGCGCGCCTCCTCGATGCCGGTCGTCGCGTTGGTGAGCTGGGACTTGATCCGGCGCACGTCCTCCATCGCGCCCTGTGCGCGCTCGACCTCGACGCGCAGCGCGGCTGTGTCGATGCCGTCGTCCGCCGCGCGGGCCATCAGCACGCGCGCGCGTGCCAGTCCGTAGGCGACCTCGAGCGCGAGTGTCGAGCCCTCGTCCGGGTCGTAGGTGACGAACAGCTTGTCGCCGTTGAACTCGCGCAGCGGATTGGTGCGCGCCGGCAGCTTGCCCTCGGACGAGACGACGAGCACGGCGTAGTCGGCCGCCCGCGTCTCGAGCGCGCCGTCGAGCTCGGCAAGTGCCTCGTTGCGGGAGAGCTTCGAGTTCTTGGCCTCGAAGACGATCTTGCCGCGGGCGGGGCCCGAGCAGGCGTCGATCGCCACGACGACGTCGCCCTTCCTGCCGCCCTCACCGCGCACGTCGCCGACCGCATCGCAGTCGTCGCCGCGGGCAGCCGCGATGACCAACAGCGCCTCGGACACCGCCTCCTCGTAGCTGCGGCCCTTGGCCGTGCCCCTGTCCTCCACGGCGGCGAGCTCGGCGAGCTTCTCCTTCTCGGCGCGCAGCTGGGCGATCTCGAGCTTCATTCCGTCGAGCTTGTCGCTCATCGCGTGCAGCTGGCGCGACTGCTGGCCGGCGATCTGGTGGGTGGCGTCGAGATGGGCCTTCTGGAAGCCGGCGAGCGGGTTGCCGTCGCCGTCGGCAGTGAACTGCCGGCGCAGGTCGTCGCGCATCTGCACGGAGACGTCGGTCAGGACCGCCTTGACGCGGTTCTGCACCGCGATCGACGACTCATCGCCGAAGTGGCGCGCGAGCGCCTTGGTCACGTGCCCGTGCTCGGGGCCGAATACCTCGTCGACCTTGCGATCCAGGCCCTCGGCGACGGCGCGGGCGCGCTCGACGAAGTGGGCATCGAGCTCGCGCGCGGTCTTCTCGAACTCAGCGCGGACGAACTCGGCGTTGGCGCCGGTCGCTTCGCGGTCGAGCACGCGGGCGCCGATCTCGATCGCGTCCGTGACGAAGCGCACGGCGTCGTCGCGCTCGATCGCGAGGCGCACGGCGGTCTCGTCTTGGACGACGAGCTGGTCGATCAGCAGCCGGCCGTGGCGGATCTGGACACTGGCGAAGGGGAGGGAACTGGCAGCTTCCATGATGGTCCGTCGAACGGTACGGACCGCACCTGACGGATTCCCGCGAGCGCGATCGGAGGATCCACGCGTCGCCGCGTGCGCCTCAGCGCTTCAGCTGGTGCTTGGCCCACCAGCGAAACAGGTCCTCGCGCTGGTGCGGGAGCGGCCGTGCGGTCGGCTTGCGCTCGCGGATGAGATCCAGCGCCTGCTCGAGCTCGACGTCCTCGCGCAGCGCGACGATCGCCGCGGCGACGGTCGCCGATCGCTGCCAGCCGGCGCGGCAGTGCAGGTACACGCGCTCGCCTTCATCGAGCCAGCCGATCGCGGTGCGCACGGTCAGCTCGATCTGGCCCGGCAGCAGACCGCCGTAGTCGATCAGCTCCAGGCGCTCCTCGTCGATGCCCGCCCCCGCGAGCGCCGCCGTGCAGGCCTCGCGGGCACCGTCGTCGTACTCGACGTCCTGGACGAGGTTGAAGACCCGCGTCACGCCCGCCTCGCTGAGGGCGGCGACGTCCTCGGCGTCCTGCGGGTATGCGCCGATCAGCAGCCCGTCGGCGACCTCGCCGTAACCGAAATGCTCAAACCAGTCGGACATCGGGTGGCCAGAGTAGATGACGACGGTGGACCCCCGAACGCGGCGCTTTCAGGGTCTGATCCGCCCGACCCTTACGCTCGCGCGATGAGCCTGCTCGCCGACGTACTCGAGGATGCCGGGGGGACGCAGGCCCCGCGCGAGCGAAGCGCTCAACTGCGTGGGCTGCTACGCGACGAGCTCGCGCGTTCGAAGCACGAGCTCGATCGACCGCGCTCCGGCCGCGAGCGGCCGGTCGTCGTCGCGTTCGCGGCCGCGCCCGACGCGCTGCTGGCGATCGCGCCGCTTGCCGCGGCCGTGCGCGTCGATGTGGGCGCGGTCTCCGAGCGCGCGTGGCTCGTTGCGGCTGCGGCGATCGCCGCGATCGCGGAGATCGCCGGGCTGCCGGCAGCTGCGGACCCGGGCGAGCTCGTTCTGAAGGCGGGCTCGTTCGATTCGCATCTCGCGCTGCGCGTCCCGACCCCGGAGGGCGAGGATGCCGAGCTCGCCGCGGTCGCCTTCGAGGAGCACGCCGCCGGCATCGCGCGGCTGCGCTCCAGCGCGCTGGCGCTGCCCGCGCACGTCGTCGCCGCCGACGCCGGCGACTGGCGCGCCCCGCTGGCCCAGGCGATGCGCAGCGCGGAGGCCGTGGCGCGTCTCGGCGGCCGGCCGGCCGACTCGAGCTCGGTCGCCGAGCACGAGGACGCGGTCCTGACGCTGCTCGAGCTCGGCGACGAGGTGGCCGCGCGCCCGCACGACGACCCGCTGCCGGCGCGCCGCATCGCACGGCGGATCCTGCAGCGGCTGAACGGGATGGGGAAGTGGGGCGGCTACCACACCGACTTCAGCCACCTCGCGCGCGGCTTTGCTGGCAACGAGCGCGCGCTGGCCGACGAGGTCGGGGAGGCGCTGCTGCAGGCCGGCCTGCTGAGCGAGAAGCCGAGCGTCGGTCAGCGCCACGTCTTCCTCAACCCGCGGCGCGTCGCCGACATCCGCGCACTGATCGAACGCGGTGACGCACCGGCCGACCTGCGACTTCCGCCGATGTAGATTCTCGGCGATGCGGCTCGACACGCTGCCGACCAAGTTCTTCACCGTCCGTCAGCTGCTCGCGTCGGGAATGTTCGGTCCGATCCGGCCCGACAAGGTCGTGCGCATCCTCGGCGCGCTGCGGCGCTGGGGACCGACGCAGGCGGCCGGCTACACGGTGGCATCGATCCGCTACCCCGACGACATCGCGATCATCGACGAGCTCGGCTCGCTGAGTTTCGCCGAGGTGCAACGCCGGACGAACGCCCTCGCCCACGCCTGGAGCGACGAGGGCTTCGGCGAGGGCGACTCGGTCGCGATCCTGTGCCGCAACCACCGCGGTTACGTCGATGCCAGCGTCGCCTGCTCGAAGCTCGGCGCGCGCGCGCTGTTTCTCAACACCGCCTTTGCGGGCCCGCAGATCAGCGAGGTCTGCGAGCGCGAGCAACCCGCGGCGATTGTCTTCGACGAGGAGTTCACCGAGCTCGTGCAAGCCGCGCTGCGGGGCCGCATGGCCTATCTGGCGTGGTCGGACGGCGACCCGCCCGCCGGCGTCACAGCGCTGGAGGAGCTGATCGCGCGCGGCGATCCCAGCGACCCCGTCCCGCCCGCGCACAAGGGCCGCACCGTGATCCTCACGAGCGGGACGACCGGCTCTCCGAAGGGAGCCAACCGCAAGCAGCCCGAGTCGCTGGACCCAGTCGCCGCGTTGCTGTCGAAGATCCCGCTGCGGGCGCGCCGGCGCACGCTGATCGCCGCTCCGATGTTCCACTCCTGGGGGCTGGCGAACTTCATCATCGGCGTCGGGCTGTCATCGACGCTCGTCCTGCGCCGTGGCTTCGATGCGCGGGACACGCTGCGCGCGATCGACGAGCACCGCTGCACGGTGCTCGTCGTCGTGCCGGTGATGTTGCAGCGCATCCTCGAGCTCGGCAGCGAGGTCATCGGCTCCTACGACACGAGCTCGCTGCGGGTGATCGCGGTCAGCGGCTCAGCGCTGCCGGGCGCGCTCGCCACGCGTGTCATGGACACCTTCGGCGACATCCTCCACAACCTCTACGGATCGACCGAGGTCGCATGGGCGACGGTCGCCACGCCGCAGGAACTGCGTGCCGCGCCCGGCACGGCCGGACGGCCGCCACGCGGCACCGTCGTGCGCCTCTACGACGCCGAGGACCGTGAGGTCGACCCGGGCGAGACCGGGCGGATCTTCGTCGGCAACGAGCTCGTCTTCGACGGCTACACCAGCGGTGGCACCAAGGCGGCGATCGACGGCCTGCTCTCCTCCGGCGACGTCGGGCACTTCGACGAGGACGGGCGGCTGTTCATCGACGGCCGCGACGACGAGATGATCGTCTCCGGTGGGGAGAACGTCTTCCCGCGCGAGGTCGAGGACGCGATCGCGTGCATGGCGGGCGTCGAGGAAGTCGCGATCATCGGCGTGCGAGACGCCGACTTCGGTCAGCGTCTGAAGGCGTTCGTCGTCGCGTCGCCCGGCGTCAAGCTCGCCGAGCGCGAGATCAAGGAGCACGTCAAGGACAGCCTCGCGAGCTACAAGGTTCCGCGCGACGTCGTCTTCTTGTCCGAGCTGCCGCGCACCGCGACCGGCAAGGTCATCAAGCGCGAGCTGACCGCTCGCTAGCCTGACAAGCCCATGCCTGCCCGTACGGACAGCTTCGATCTGGGCGGGCTGCGGCTGACCTCCGGCGAGGGCCGTCGCCTCGCGCTGGAGGTCGCGCTCGACGCGCTGACCTTCGCCGCCGAGACCTACGAGATCCAGCCCGCGGTCGTTGCAGCGGTGCTCGACATCTCCTGCTTGACGCGCGGCGGCTACGCGCTGCGGCTGCGCTTCGATGCCGCACTGCGCGGTCCCTGTATGCGCTGCCTGGAGCCGGCGCGGCCGGCGGTCGCCGTCGAGGCCCGCGAGGTCAACCAGCCCGGCGGCGGCGAGGAGCTGTCAAGCCCCTACGTGCGCGACGAGGGGCTCGACGTGCGAGCGTGGGCACGCGACGCGCTGGCGCTCGCGCTGCCGGCGCAACTGTTGTGCCGCGAGGACTGCGCCGGCCTGTGCGCCGTCTGCGGCGAGAATCTCAACGAGGCCGATCCAGACCACGCGCACGAGCGCGCCCCGGACTCGCGCTGGGCGAAGCTGTCCGAGCTCAAGCTCGACTGACCGGCGGCCGCCAAGCTGGGCGGTCGCCGGTGGTCGCCAGTCCCGTTCGACGGAACTGCATCAATGAGAGAACGAGCCTTTGCCCGTGCGGCGTCTGCGGTCCCAGAGCCTGCGGCGAGGGGTGTGGCGATTGAATGCCCCTATGGGGCTCCAATTCGCCACACCCCCACTGGGGCACGCGCCGCACGGGGGTTGGGCCCAGAACGCCCATATACGGACGCTTTGGGCCACACCCCACCCGAAAGACCCGAGCCACCCGAACCACCCGAACCGCTGCTCCCAGCCGGGGACACCGGCGCCTCCCGTGCTCCCTCAATGATGCTGTTGGCCCGCGGCCCAGAGACCAACCGGGGCCTACCAAGAGGCCCGAGCGCGGTGCGCGCTCAGCGGCGCGCGCGAAAGTCAGCGGCGCGTCGCCCGACTGGCCCGGATCTCTTGCGGCGAGCCCGCCGGCTCGGGCGGGAGTGCCTGCGGCGCCCTCGCGACCCGGACCTCGTCCGCGCCGGCCCGGCTGGCCGTGGTGGGCGGACCCGGCGGGTCCCAATACTCCAGCTCGGCCGGCGGCACGGGCGGCGGAGGGTTCTGCGCGCCGCGCGCCCATCGGTCGATGCGGTCGAGATCCTGCGGCGATGCGACGTGCGGGTTGACTGCGGGCGCAAGGCGGGTCCGCGCGGCGTCGTCGAACAGGTCCGGGTAGCCACGCGTGCCGCCGGGCGCGAAGTCCAGCTCGACGTTGGCGTGCGCGGTCGTGAAGGTGCATGGCGCGGTCGCGCGCAGGTCGGTCGTGCGCGGATCCATCGGCTGGCCGTTGCTCAGGTGGGCGTCGAGCGCCTTCAGGGCGAAGGCCAGGCGGTCGACGTTGCGCCCATAGGCGGCGGGCACGATCGCAACGCCGGAGATGAAGCCGCCCCCGTCGTGGATCGCGTCGGCGACCTCGCCGACGAGCACGTACTCGACTGCATGCGACTCGAGCGTCTGGAGCGTCGCGAGCAGCTTCGGATCGAGCTCGATCTCCGTCATCGCGCCAACCTTCGCCAGGCATGCGCTCAGTCCTCCTGTTAGCCTTGCCCCTCCGTCATGGCCGTCCCCAAGCAGAAGCAGTCGCACAGCCGCACGGCCAAGCGCCGCGCGCAGCACAAGATCGCTGCGCCGACGTACAACGCGTGCCCGCACTGCCACAGCCCGCGCCGCCCGCACCGGGTCTGCCCCGTCTGCGGCAACTACGCCGGTCGCGAGGTCGTCGCGCCCTCGGCGCACGACCACGACCATTAGGCTGGGCCGGCGTATGCCGGCCCGACGCATACGAAAAGCGCCGGATCGCTCCGAGCCGAACGTGGGGCGCGATCCCCTGCGCCGCGTCCCGGTGATCGCCGTGGACGCCAACGGCGCCGATCTCGGACCGGCCGAGGTCGCCGAGGGGGCGACGATCGCCGCGCAGCAGGGCGTCCGCGTGCTGCTGTTCGGCCCGGCGGCCGAGCTTGGCAATGCCGGCCCCGGCATCGAGGTCATCGACGCGCCGATGTCGATCGCCAAGCACGCCAACCCGGCCGCCTCCGTGCACGCCCACCCGGAGGCCTCGATCGCGCGCGCCGCGATGGCGGTCGCTCACGGCGACGCCGACGCGCTCGTCTCCGGGGGCTCGACCGGCGCGGCGCTCGCGGCGAGCCTGTTCAAGATCAAGCGCGACCGCGGCATCGTGCGCCCAGCGCTGGCCGCGCTGGTCCCCGTTCCGGGGGCGCCGGTCACGCTCGTCGACGTCGGCGCCAACACCGAGGTGCGCGCCGAGCACCTCGTCCAGTTCGCCTTCATGGGCTCAGCGCTGGCGCAGGTCGTCCACGGCGTGGCGCGCCCGCGCGTGGCGCTGCTGTCGGTCGGCGAGGAGGCCACGCGCGGCACGCAGGTCGTGCAGGACGTCCACAGTCGCCTGAGCGCCTCCACGGAGCTGAACTTCGTCGGCAACGTCGAGGGCCATGCGCTGACCGAGGGCCGCGCCGATGTGGTCGTCACGGACGGCTTCACCGGCAACGTCGCACTGAAGCTGATGGAGGGCGTGTCGGGCAAGATGCTCGCGGAGCTACGCCGCACCGCCACATCGACGCAGCGGGCGAAGGCCGGCGGGCTGCTGATGAGGCCCGCGCTGCGCGCATTCCGCGACGAGATCGATCCTGAGACCGCCGGCGGCGCCTACCTGCTGGGTCTACGCAAGCTCGGCGTTGTCGGTCACGGCCGCTTCTCGGCGAAGGGCTTCGAGCAGGCGATCCTGATGGCGGCGCGCGGTGTCAACGGGGATGTCGTCGGCCGCACGCACGATGCGCTCGAGCGCGCGGGCGCGCTGCGCCGGGGCAGAACGGTGTCCGGGAACGGGTCTACGGTGTCGGCCTCATGACCAGAGAGGAAGTCTTCGCGATGGTCCAGGCCCACCTCGTCGACGAGCTCGACGTCGATCCCGCGCGGATCGACGACGGCACGCGCTTCAGGGCGGATCTGGAGGCCGACTCGCTGGATCTCTACACGCTGGTGCTGGAGCTCGAGGACTCCTACGGCGTGAAGATGTCCGATGAGCAGGCGGCGAAGATCCTCACCGTCGGCCAGGCGGTGGACTTCGTCCTGGCGCACGCCGTCCCCGCGAGCCACGCTGACTCCTGAAGCTCCTCACCGACCTCCTCCACGAGCTGCCCGAGCACCTGCATCGGCAGGTCTTCACCCACGCCTCGTGGACCGAGCGCCGCAGCGACTCGTACTCGCGGCTGGCGTTCCTCGGCGACTCGGTGCTGTCGCTCGCCGTCACGTCGCACCTGTACCCGCGCCTGGAGGCCGAGCGCTTCGGCGCCGGGCGGCTGACGAAGATCCGCGCACAGAGCGTGTCGGGCGTCTCCTGCCGTGCGGTCGCCGAGCGCCTGCATGTACCCGACCGGCTGCGCGCTTCGGCGCCGGTCGGCGTCGGCCAGAGCGTCGAGTCGCTCGTCGAGACGGAGCGCGTCCTGGCCTCCGTCATCGAGGCCGTGATCGGTGCCTGCTACCTGCACTTCGGCTACGAGCTCACGGCGACGGCTGTGGTCGAGGCCTTCGAGCCGGAGATCTCCAACGCGCTGCTGCACCCCGTCGACTTCAAGTCGACGTTGCAGGAGCGACTCGCGCGTCGCGCGGAGATGGTCGACTACGAGGTCGTCGCGGAGGAGGGCCCCCCGCACGACCGCACGTTCGAGGTGGTCGCCTCCGTTGGCGGCGCGCCGGTGGGCCGCGGCGCGGGACGCTCCAAGAAGCACGCCGAGCAGGAGGCGGCGCGGGTCGCGCTGGAGGCGCTGCATCCCGACGCGCCCGAGCCGCCCGACGAGGAGTGGGAAGGATGACCGGCTAGGCGCCCATGCACCTGCGCTCGATCACGCTCAAGGGCTTCAAGTCCTTTCCCGACCGCACGAAGCTCGAGTTCGGTCCGGGCGTGTCGGTCGTCGTGGGTCCCAACGGTTCGGGCAAGTCCAACGTCACCGATGCCGTGCTGTGGGCGATGGGCGAGCAATCGCCGCTCGCCGTCCGCGGCCAATCGATGCGCGACGTCATCTTCGGCGGCGGTCGCGGCGTGCAGGCTCGCTCGGCGGCCGAGGTCGAGCTCGTCATCGACAACGCCGATGGCGCCGTCGACCTGCCGATCGGCGAGATCTCGATCCTGCGCCGGCTGGACCGCTCGGGCGAGGGCGAGTACCGGCTCAACGGCGCGCGCTGCCGGCTCGTCGACATCCTCGAGGTGCTGTCGGACACCGGCCTGGGCAAGGAGATGCACTCCGTCGTCTCGCAGGGGCGCGTCGAGTCGATCGTCACCTCCAAGCCGCGCGACCGTCGCCTCTTGATCGAGGAGGCCGCCGGTCTGGGCAAGCACCGCAAGCGCCGGCGCCGCGCGCAGCTCAAGCTCGAGCGCACCCAGGACAACCTCGACCGGGCGCTGGACGTCGAGCGCGAGGCGCGCTCGCGGCTGCGCCCGCTCAAGCGCCAGGCGGAGGCGGCCGAGCTGCACGAGCGCCTCGAGCGCCAGACCGCCGAAGCGCGCTGGGAGCTCGTGCGCGACCTGGCGCGCCGGCGCCGCGCCGCGCTGCTGGAGGCCGAGGCCTCCGCGACCGCTGCACGTGCCGCTCGCGCGCAGGCGGACGCGGCGCTGACCGAGGTCGGCGGTCGCCGCGAGCAGGCCGAGGCGGCGCTCGCACGGCGCAGCGAGCAGCGCGAGGCGTTCGCCCAGCGCGCGTACGCGGCCAGGTCGGCCGCCGAGCGCGTCGAGCTGCGCCTCGAGCGCACGCGCTCGACCGCCGAGGACGTGCGCGAGCGCGTGGCCCGCCGTGAGCGCGAGCTCGGGTCGCTGCAGGCCGGCGAGCACGACGTCGCGGCGCCTGGAGAGGATGCGGACAGCGGGCGCATCACCGCCCTCGAGCGCGAGCTGCAACGGCTCGCCGCCGGCCACGAGGCCGAGCTCGAGCGCGAGCTCATGACGCTCGAGCAGTCGCGCACGCGCGCCGCGACGGCAGTCGAGCGCCAGCGCGCGGACGCCGAGCAGCGCCGCGCGGCCCTCGCCCGCGCCGACGGCGCCGCCGACGGCGCGCGCCGCGCGCGTCACGCGGGCGACCAGGCGCTCGAGACGGCGCGCCGCCAGAGCGCCCTCGTCGGCGCCGAGCTCGCAGCCTGCAACCAGTTCCTGCGCACGCGCGCCGGCGCGATCGGTGGGTCCGCGGCCGGCGTTCGCTCGCTCGCCGATTGCATCGAGGTCAGGCCTGGCTACGAGCGCGCGCTCGCGGCCGCGCTCGGTGGGCTGCTGCGCGCTGCGCTCGTCGACGAGCTGCGAGACGGCGCCGCGCTGCTGGACGCCGCGGGGGCCGACGGCGCCCGCGCGCTGGTCACGGGCGACCTGGCGCCCGGCGCCGCGCATGGGGCGACGCCGCCTGCGCCCGGCGCCCGCCGTCTTGCGGACCTGATCGGCGGCGAGGAGCATGCCCAACGTGTGGCCAAGCGGTTGTTGTCGGATGCCTGGCTCGTCGAGCAGATCGAACCGCTTCGCGCCGACTTCACCGGTCTCGCCGTGACCCGCGACGGTCGCGTCTGGCACGGACGCCGCCGCGAGCTGCGCCAGTCACCCGAGGGTGGCGAGGAGCGCGTGCTCGCCGAGCGCAACCGCCGCGACGAGCTGATCGCCTCCAGCGAGGTCGCCGTGCGCGCCGAGGAGCGCGCACGCGCGCGCCGCGACGCCGCCAACGAGACCGTCGCCGGCGCCGACGGGGCCAGGGAGAGCGCCGACCAGCTGCTGCGCGACGCCACGCGTGCGCTGGCCAGCGCCGAGGAGCAGGCGCGCCGCGCGGCATGGCTGATCGAGCAGCGCCGCGCCGCGCCGATGGACGGCGCATCGGCCGTGCGCCGCGCACAGCTCGAGGGCGAGCTCGCCGCCGAGCGACGCGTCGCCGAGCAGGCCGCCCGCCAGCGCGCCGAGCGCATGCGGCGCATCGAGCAGCTGCGCCGCTGTCTGGGGGCCGACCGCGAGCTGGCGCCGCTGGCGCGACGGCTAGCCGAGGCGCTGAGCGCCGCCGCGCTGGCGATCGGCGGGCGCATCGCCGCGCTCGAGGCCGAGCTGGATGCCGACCGCGCCGCGGGCGAGGATCTCGCCGCCCGGCTGCGCGCCTGTGCCATTGAAGAGGCCGAGATTCAGCGGCGGCTGCGCGAGTGCGGCGACGCGGTGACCGTCGCCGAGGTGCGCGCGCAGCAGGCGCGCGACCAGGCGGCCGAGACCGACGTCGAGCTGGGCGCGCTGGCGCAGCGGCTGGGCCTGGCGGCGCAGCCCGCCGTCGAGGCGCTGGACTCCGACCAGGCCGAGGCGCTGCGCGCGCGGATCGAGCGCTTGCAGCGCCGCCGTGAGCAACTCGGTCCGGTCAACCCGCTCGCCAAGGACGAGTACGAGGCGGCGCTCGCGCATGTCACCGAGCTCGAGGACCAGCGCACCGACCTTGAGACCGCGATGCGCGAGCTGCGCTCGCTGATCAGCGAGACCGACCGGCAGATCCACGCGACGTTCGAGCAGACCTTCGAAGCCGCCGCGCGTAACTTCGAGGAGCTCGCGGGCCAGCTCTTCCCGGGCGGGCGCGGCCGCCTGCGGCTCGTCAAGGAGAGCAGCGGCATCACCGGCTTCGCGGGCGAAGCAGCGGCGCAGAGCGACGGCGAAGACCACGCCGACGCGGCCGCAGAGGCCGAGGCGGCCACCGGGCACGAAGAGGACCTACTCGGCGTCGAGATCGAGATCACGCCCGCGGGCAAGTCGATGAAGCGCCTGACGCTGCTGTCGGGCGGAGAGAAGTCGATGACCGCGATCGCGTTCCTGTTCGCGGTCTTCCT
>Ga0183260_10002677_pt1 | contig 14621 bp, 13 predicted proteins | sample AntDrymUQ4972206_2_FD_129768 | JGI IMG/M metagenome (GOLD analysis project Ga0183260, IMG submission 129768) | Polar desert sand microbial communities from Dry Valleys, Antarctica - metaG UQ497 (22.06) (version 2) (version 2) | ecosystem: Environmental > Terrestrial > Soil > Desert | place... | reverse complement strand
TCATCGCGTCGGGGGAGGGGAAGTCAGCCGCCGTCCGCAACGCCCTGGGCGGCGCCGGTCACCTGCAGGTGCCCGCGGCCGGACCGCGGGGAATCGAGCGGACCGTGTGGTTGCTCGACCACGCCGCCGCAACGGCGCTGCCGGCGGGACTGCGTCAACCTGGGGCGCGCTGACCGGTCAGTAGATGACCTCGCCCCGCTTGCGCTTGCTGCGCAAGCTGGCGAGCGCGTCATCGAGGATCTCTTGTGCCTCGGCGTCGGAGCGGCGCTCCTTCACATACGCCAGGTGCGTCTTGTAGGGCTCGATCCGCGGCGGTGGCGGTGGGTTGTCGGAGTCGCGGCTTGCTGGCAGCCCGCACCGCGGGCAGTCCCACTGCTGAGGGATGGCGGCGTCCAGGGCGAAACTGGGCGTCGTCTGATGCCCGTGCGCGCAGAAGTACGACACCGTCTGGCGCGGTGCGGACTCCCCCCGCTCGGCCTCGCCCATCGGCCCGGCGCCGACCCGGCTGCCGCGGATGGCAGAGCCTCCAGCCACGTCACTGTCTCCTTCTCGTCATCGCGCTCGGGCAGTTACACGCGTTCGGTGTACATCTTATGCTGCGATCAGGCACCGGCCTTGAGCAAGACTCCGAGCGCGAACACGCACAGCGCCCAGACCAGACCGATGCCGACGGTGATGCGGTCGAGGTTGCGTTCGGCCACCGAGGAGCCGCCCAGGCTGGACGACATGCCGCCACCGAACATGTCGGACATCCCGCCGCCACGGCCCTTGTGCAGCAGCACCAGCAGGATCAGCAGCAGGCTCGCGATGATCAGCACGATCGACAGGATCACAATCACGGCGCCACAGCCTCATTCGTCAGTCGTCGGGCGGCCGGTCGGCCGGCGGCCGACCTCACAGCACGGGCAGGTCGTAGAAGCGGCAGATGCCGGCGAACTCGTCCACCTGCAGGCTGGCCCCTCCGACGAGCGCGCCGTCCACGTCCGGCTCGGCCATCAAGGCGGCGACGTTCGCCGCCTTGACCGAGCCGCCGTAAAGGATACGCACCGCGTCAGCCGCGTCGCTCCCCCACGTCGTCTCGACCTGCGTACGGATCGCTGCGCAGACCTCCTGGGCGTCTCCGGGAGTGGCCACTTCGCCGCTGCCGATCGCCCAGACCGGCTCGTAGGCCACCACCAGGCCAGCGACCTGCGCGGCCCCCAGCCCGGCGAGTGAGCCGGTGACCTGCCCCAGCACGTACTCGACGTGACTGCCGGCCTGTCGCACGTCGAGGCCCTCACCGACGCACACGATCGGCGTGATCTCTGCGGCCAGCGCCCGGCCAGCCTTGGCATTGACGAGGGCGTCGTCCTCATGGTGCTGCTCGCGACGCTCGGAGTGACCGACCACGACGTAGCGGCAACCCAGCGCTGCCAGCATCGCCGCGGTGACCTCGCCGGTGTGCGCACCGCCGTCGTGCGCCGATACGTCCTGGGCACCGTAGGCAAGCTCCAACCGGTCACCGTCGACGAGGGTCTGGACGCTGCGCAGGTCGGTGAACGGTGGGATGACCACGACCTCCGAGCGGGTGGCGTCGTGCTTGCGGTCCTGCAGCGTCCATGCCAGCCGCTGCACGAGGACCACCGCTTGGTGATGGGTGAGGTGCGACTTCCAGTTCCCTGCCAGCAGGGGGAGCCGACCGGTCGGTGTCACCGTCATCGAGTCAGTCTTCCAAGACCGTGAGGCCGGGCAGGGTCTTGCCCTCGAGCAGCTCCAGGCTGGCTCCCCCGCCGGTCGAGATGTGTCCGAAGGCGTCGTCGGCGAAGCCGAGCTTGCGCACCGCGGCGGCCGAGTCCCCGCCACCGACGACCGTGAGGCCGTCGCACTCGGTCATGGCCTGGGCCACTGCGCGGGTGCCGTGGGCGAACTGGTCGATCTCGAAGACGCCCATCGGGCCATTCCAGAACACGGTGGCCGCGGCGCGCAGCTCGGCGGCGAAGACCGCAGCCGAGTCGGGTCCGATGTCGAGTCCGAGCGCGGTGGCCGGGATCTGGTCGGCCGGGACGACGCTGGCACGAGCGTCGGCGCTGAGCTCGTCGGCGATGACGATGTCGGTCGGGAGGACGATCTTCACTCCCGCTGACCGGGCCCGCTCGAGATAACCGCGAACGGTCTCGAGCTGGTCGTCTTCGAGCAGGCTGCGTCCCACCGGGTGCCCCTGGGCGGCGAGGAAGGTGAACACCATGCCACCCCCGATGAGCAGGACGTCGGCACGGCCGATCAGGCTGTCGATCACCCCGAGCTTGTCGGACACCTTCGACCCGCCGAGTGCCACCACGAACGGCCGTTTGGGTCCGTCGACGAGCCGGCTGAGCACCTCGACCTCGGCGCGGACCAGCTCACCAGCGGCATGGGGCAGCCGGACGGCGACGTCGAACACACTGGCCTGCTTGCGGTGCACGACACCGAATCCGTCAGACACGAAGACGTCGGCGAGGCCCGCGAGGCGGTCGGCCAGCTCGCCACGCTCGACGTCGTCCTTGCTGGTCTCACCCGGCTCGAAGCGGACGTTCTCGAGCAACGCGACCCCGCCGTCGGCCAGCGCGTCGACGGTGCTGCGGGCGCTGGGGCCGGCAACGTCCGCGGCGACGGTCACGTCGGTACCCAGCAGCTCGCCGAGGCGGCGCCCGACCGGCGCGAGCGAGAACCGCTCGTCGGGTGCCCCCTTGGGCCGCCCCAGGTGGGCGGCCACCACCACCTTGGCGCCGGTGTCGCGCAGGCGTTGGATCGTCGGCACGCTGGCCCTGAGGCGGCCGTCATCGGTGATCCGCGAGCCGTCAAGCGGGACGTTGAGGTCACTGCGGACCAGCACGGTGCGCCCGCGCAGGTCACCCAGGTCGTCGATCGTGCGCATCAGCCCTGCGCGGCGACGTAGGCGACCAGGTCGACGAGACGGTTGGAGTAGCCCCACTCGTTGTCGTACCACCCGACGACCTTGACCTGGTTGCCGGTCGCCTTGGTCAGACCGGCGTCGAAGATGCACGAGGCCGGGTCGGTCACGATGTCGGAGGAGACGATCGGGTCGTCGGTGTAGCGGAGGTACCCCTTCATGGTGCCCTCGGCGGCCGCCTTGACGACCGCGTTGACCTCGTCCGCAGATGCCTCGCGCGCCAGGTTGACGGTCAGGTCGGTGGCCGAGCCGGTGGGGATCGGCACCCGGATGGCGTACCCGTCGAGCTTGCCCTTGAGCGTGGGCAGCACCAGCCCGATCGCCTTGGCGGCACCGGTGCTGGTCGGCACCAGGTTGATGGCCGCGGCGCGGGCACGGCGCAGGTCCTTGTGCGGACCGTCCTGCAGGTTCTGGTCCTGGGTGTAGGCGTGGATCGTGGTCATCAGACCGCGCTCGATGGTGAACTCGTCGTGGATCGCCTTCGCCATCGGCGCCAGGCAGTTCGTCGTGCACGAGGCATTGCTGATCACCGTGTGGGCATCGGCGTCGTAGTCCTCGTGGTTGACGCCCATCACGACCGTGAGGTCCTCGTTCTTGGCCGGCGCGGAGATGATGACCTTCCGGGCGCCCCCCTCCACGTGCGCCCGCGCCTTGGCGGCGTCGGTGAACAGCCCGGTGGACTCGACCACGATGTCGACCCCGAGGTCGCCCCACGGCAGCGCGCTGGGGTCGCGCTCGGCGAAGATGCGGACGTTCTTGCCGTTGACGGTGATGCCGTCGTCGTCGGCCTCGACGTCGCCGGCGAGTCGGCCCAGGATCGAGTCGTACTTCAGCAGGTGCGCGGTCGTCGCGTTGTCGGTGAGGTCGTTGGCTGCCACGATCTCGATGTCGGCGCCGGCCGCCTCGACGGCGCGGAAGAAGTTGCGGCCGATCCGGCCGAAGCCGTTGATGCCTACACGAATGGTCACGGTGAAGGTCTCCTCGCAGCGGGTTGTCGGCGGGTGCCCGGCACCGGGTCGCGGTGCCGGCACGACACCCGATCCTATCGGATCTGTGAGGAGAAGCCGCCGGTGCGGGTCACGTCTCGGATCACGGACCGGCGTCGAGCATCTCCGGGGTCAGCGTCGAGTCCGTTCCGGGTATGCCGGTCTCCTCCGCACGCTTGTCGGCCATCGCCAGCAGCCGCCGGATGCGCCCGGCGACGGCGTCCTTCGTCAGGGGCGGGTCGTGCAGCTGACCGAGCTCTTCGAGACTCGCCTGCTTGTGCTCCAGGCGCAGGCTGCCGGCCTGACGCAAGTGATCGGGGATGTCGCCGTCGAGGATCTCCAGCGCCCGTTCCACGCGCGCCCCGGCGGCGACGGCGGCCCGCGCCGAGCGACGCAGGTTGGCGTCGTCGAAGTTGGCGAGCCGGTTCGCCGTGGCCCGCACCTCGCGGCGCATCCGGCGCTCCTCCCATGCCAGCAGGCTCTCGTGCGCACCGAGGCGGGTGAGCAGCGCGCCGATGGCGTCGCCATCACGGATCACCACCCGGTCGACGCCTCGAACCTCCCGGGCCTTGGCCGGGACACCCACCCGGCGCGCCGCACCCACGAGGGCGAGCGCGGCCTCCGGGCCTGGGCAGGTGACCTCCATGGCACTGGACCGTCCCGGTTCGGTCAGGGACCCGTGGGCGAGGAACGCGCCCCGCCAAGCGGCAACGGCATCACAGGCGGCACCGGACACCACCTGCGGCGGCAAGCCACGTACGGGCCGGCCGCGCTGGTCGAGCAGGCCGGTCTGGCGGGCCAGCGCCTCGCCGTCCTTGATCACGCGGACGACGTAGCGCGTACCCCGTCGAAGGCCCCCGCTGGACACCACCACCACCTCGCTGCGGTGACCGTAGACATCGGCGAGGTCCCGGCGCAGACGTCGAGCCGCAGCCCCGGTGTCCAGCTCGGCCTCGACCACGATCCGCCCGGCCACGATGTGCAGCCCACCGGCAAATCGCAGTGTCGAGGACACCTCCGCCTTGCGGCAGCACGACTTCGTCACCGAGGTGCTGGCGAGTTCCGCTTTCACCTGGGCTGTCATGGCCATGGCCCGATCCTGCCACGTCGTGCAAGCACCGCCGGAAGACCCGGGGGACTTCAGACCACACAGACTTCGCGGTAGGCCGCGGCCAGCCGCAGCACGTCGTGTCGCGGTGACCCGTCGCGCTCGGCCACGTCGGCGAGCACCAGCGTGGCACCGATGCGCGCCGAGGCACTGCGCAGGGCCTGGTCGTCGCCGATGTGCGCGGCGTCGGCGAGGACGGTGTCGATACGCAGGTCAGGTGCGTGGGCGGCCAACATCTCGACATGGGCCTCGGGCGAGAAGCCGGCGGTCTCCCCTGACTGGGGGGCCAGGTTGAGCGTCAGCACGCGTTTGGCCCGGCAGGAGTGCAGTGCCGTGGACAGGCTCGGTACCAGCAGGTGCGGGAGCACGCTGGTGAACCAGGAGCCGGGCCCGATCACCACGCAGTCGGCCTCGCGCACGGCGGTGAGTGCCTCGGCGCAGCCCGGCGGGTCAGGAGGGTCCAGGGCGACCGACTCGACCTGACCGGTGGTGGAGGCCACCTCGACCTGACCCCGGACCTGGGTAACGCGACCCGGCCGGCCGGAGTCGACACCGCGCACCTGAGCCACGACATCGAGGGGGACCGCGCTCATCGGCAGTACCCGACCGCCGGCACCAAGCAGCCGAGCGACCCAGTCGAGGCCGGCGACGTGCGGGTCGGTGCCCGCGACGGCTCCGCCCGCGCCGTCCCCCAGCAGCTGCCACAAGGTGACGATCAACAGGTTGCCGAGCGCGTGGTCGTTGAGCTCGCCATCGCTCGCGAAGCGGTGCTGCAGAGCACTGGCCCAGGTCCGCCCCCAGGCGTCGTCTCCACACAGCGCCGCAAGTGCCATCCTCAGGTCGCCGGGCGGCAGCACGCCCAGCTCGCGCCGCAGCCGTCCCGACGACCCACCGTTGTCGGCCACGGTGACGACCGCGGTGAGCCGGGAGGTGACGTGGCGTAGGGCCGACAGCGAGGCAGCCAGACCGTGTCCGCCACCGAGCGCGACCACCGCCGGGGTGGCGACGCCGGCGAGCTCGGCTGGAGACGGCAGCAGCGCGCTCATTCTCGCCCCAGGTCGCGATGCACCACGAGCACGGACACCTGGTGGCGGCGCAGGCGCTCCGCCAGCGCCTCGGCCATCGCCACACTGCGGTGCCGTCCGCCGGTGCACCCCACCGCCAGGGTGATGAAGCGCTTGCCCTCTCGGACGAAGCCGTCGGTGAGCGAGGCCAGCAGCTGTTCGTAGCCGTCCAGGAACGTCCTCGCATCCGGGCGCCCGAGCACGGAGTCCCGCACCGGTGCGTCCCGGCCGGACATGGGGCGCAGCCGCAGGTCCCAGTACGGGTTGGGCAGGAAGCGCATGTCGGCCACCATGTCGGCATCGACCGGGATGCCGTACTTGTAGCCGAACGAGACCACCGTGGCCTGCAGGTGGTCAGTCTCGGCACCGGCGAAGGCGGACGAGACCTTCGCACTCAGCTCGTGCACGTTGAGGTTGGAGGTGTCGATCACCAGGTCGGCGAGCCCGCGCAGCTCGCGCATCATCTCTCGCTCAGCGTTGACGCCGTCAAGGAGTCTGCCCCCAGCCTGCAGCGGGTGCGGCCGGCGTGCCGCCTCCTGTCGGCGGACCAGGACGTCGTCGGAGGCCTCGAGGAACAAGACGGACGGTCGCTGGCCGCGCCGGCCCAGGTCGGCGAGCACGCCCTGCAGAGCGGCGAAGAACCATCGCGAGCGGGCATCGACCACCACGGCGATACGCGACTCGTCGCGACCGGCGCGTCCGACCAGTGATTGCACCTCGCCGATCAGCTGCGGAGGAAGGTTGTCGACCACGAACCAGCCCAGGTCCTCCAGCACTCCGGCGGCCGTGCTGCGCCCCGCACCGCTCATGCCCGTGACGAGCAGCAGGGTCCCCGGGGGCGCAACCGGGTTGACCTGATCGGCCGGCGGTTCGGTCTGGTCGCTCACATCGTCTCCCCGGCTGGCTGGTCCTCGAGGATCTCACCGGTAGCGGTGTTGACGCGCACCTGTTCGTCGACCCGCGCGGTGGGTGTGCGGGCCGGACCGAGCGCCCGTGCCACCGACTCCGCGGTCTGACGGCCGATCCCGGGGACCGCGGCGATCTCGTCGAGGGTGGCGCCGCGGAGCCGTTTCAGCGAGCCGAACCTCGTGAGCAACGCCTTGCGGCGTACCTCTCCCAGCCCCGGCACGTCGTCGAGCGCGCTCTCGACCATCGAGCGCGAGCGGCGCGAGCGGTGGTGGGTGATGGCGAAGCGGTGCGCCTCGTCGCGGATGCGCTGCAGCAGGTACAACCCCTCGCTGGTACGCGGGAGCACCAACGGGTCCTCCTCGTCGGGAACCCACACCTCCTCGAGCCGCTTCGCCAACCCGCAGACGGGAATGTCGTCCACTCCCAGCTCGGTCAGCGCCCGGGCGGCCGCGGCGACCTGGGGCGGGCCGCCGTCGACCACCACGAGGCCCGGCGCGTAGGCGAACTTGCGCGGACGTCCGGTGTCGGGATCGACCAGCAGCGGGCCGTCGCCGACCGGTTCTAACGGTGACCCGGCCGGTGACTCGCTGGCGCCGCGATCGATCCGGTCGTCGAGCATCCGCCGGAAGCGGCGGGTGATCGTCTCGTGCATGCTGGCCACGTCGTTCTGCCCCTCGACCCCCTTGATGACGAAGCGGCGGTACTCGCTCTTGCGCGGCAGCCCGTCCTCGAACACGACCATCGAGGCCACCACCTGTGTGCCCTGCAGGTTGGACACGTCGTAGCACTCGATTCGCAGCGGAGCCTCCGCCAGCCCCAGCGCACGCTGCAGCTCCTCCAGCGCCCGGTTGCGGGTCGTGAGGTCGCTGGCCCGCCGGGTCTTGTGGACGGCGAGGCTCTGGGCGGCATTGCGTTCGACGGTCTCCAGCAGTGCGCGCTTGTCCCCACGCTGGGGCACCCGTACTGCCACCCGGGCGCCGCGGGCCTGGCTGAGCCACTGCTCGAGCGCGGCGGCGTCGTCGGGCAGCGCGGGCACCAGCACCTCACGGGGGACCGCCTCGCCGTTCTCTCCGTCGTAGAGCTGGACCAGCGCGCGCTCGACGAGGTCGCCGGTGCCGGCGTCGTCCACCTTGTCGGCGACCCAGCCGCGTTGCCCCCGGACCCTCCCGTCGCGGACGCTGAAGATCTGCACCGCCACTTCGAGGGGATCCTCGGTGAGCGCCACCACGTCGGCGTCGGTCCCGTCACCCAGGACCACGGCATTCTTCTCCATCGCCCGCCGCAAGGCCCCGACATCGTCGCGCAGCCGCGCAGCGCGCTCGAAGTCCAGCTCGGCGGCGGCTGCGCGCATCTGCTGCTCGATGCGCCGGACGTACTCGTCGGTGCGGCCGGACAGGAATCCCACGAAGTCGTCGACGATCGCGCGGTGCTCCTCGGCGGTGACCCTGCCGACGCAGGGCGCCGAGCACTTGCCGATGTAGCCGAGCAGGCAGGGCCGGCCGATCTGGGCCGACCGCTTGAACACCCCCGCCGAGCAGGACCGCATCGGGAACGCCCGCAACATCAGGTCGACGGTCTCGCGGATGGCCCAGGCGTGACTGTACGGCCCGAAGTAGCGCACGCCCTTGCGCTTGGGCCCGCGGCCGACCGTGACCCGCGGGAACTCCTCGTGCAGCGTGACCGCCAGCCACGGGTACGACTTGTCGTCGCGGTACTTGACGTTGAAGCGCGGATCGAACTGCTTGATCCAGCTGTACTCCAGCTGCAGGGCCTCCACCTCGGTGCTAACGACAGTCCAGTCGACCCGCCCAGCCGTCGTGACCATCGTCTGAGTTCGGGGATGAAGGTGCACGATGTCCTGGAAGTACGACCCGAGCCGCGAGCGCAGCGACTTGGCCTTCCCCACGTAGATGACGCGTCCGGTCGGGTCGTAGAAGCGGTAGACGCCCGGCTGGTCCGGCACAGCCCCCGGCCCGGGCCGGTACGTCGCGGGATCAGGCACCAGGTCAGCCTAGGCGCCCCCGCCCCCACCGACGCCGCCATGCGAGGCAGCGAGCGCTCAGCTCAGGACGATCTCGTCGTTGTCGATGCTGACCTGCTTGGGTGCGAGCGGTTTCTCTGCAGGCCCGTTGAGGACCGAGCCGTCGGCGATCGAGTAGCGACTGCCGTGACATCCGCAGACGATGTCCTCGCCCTCGATCGTGCTGACGATGCATCCGTTGTGCGTACACACGGCCGAGAACGCCTTGAAGTCGCCCTCCGTCGGCTGGCTGACCACCACCTTCTGGTCGGCAAAGATGGTCGCGCTCCCCACGGCGACGTCGGTGGTCGCCCCGAGCGCGTCGCTGCTGCTGCTGCTGCTGCTGCTGCTGCTGCTGCTGCTGCTGCTGCTGCCGCCGCCGCCGCACGCGGCGAGGACACCGGTGGTTGTCATCCCGCCCCCGACGGCGAGGCCACGAAGCACCGTCCGACGACACACCAGCGGCCTGCACTCGTCCATGAACTCCTCCTCAACGCGCCCTTCGGTCATGATGCCTCGCCGCGGTCGGTCAACCGGCCTTGCGCGTGCTGCCCGTTCGGGAGGTGGACCTGGATCGGGCGCCCTTTGCGGCTCCGAGCAGCGGGCGCAGGAAGAGCCCCGTGTGGCTGTCTGCGCTGTCCGCAACCTCCTCGGGGCTGCCCTCGGCAACGACGAGGCCGCCTCGCGTGCCGCCCTCGGGGCCCATGTCGATCACCCAGTCGGCGGTCTTGATGACATCGAGGTTGTGCTCGATGACGATGACGGTGTTCCCCTTGTCGACGAGGCTCTGGAGGACGTTGAGCAGCTTGCGGATGTCCTCGAAGTGCAGGCCGGTGGTCGGCTCGTCGAGCACGTAGACCGTCCGCCCGGTGGACCGCTTCTGCAGCTCCGCGGACAGCTTGACGCGCTGGGCCTCACCGCCGGACAGCGTCGGCGCCGGCTGTCCCAGCCGGACGTAGCCCAGGCCGACGTCGACCAGCGTACGCAGGTGGCGGCTGATGGCGGGGATGGCCTCGAAGAAGTCCACGGCCTGCTCGATGGGCATGTCGAGGACCTCGGAGATCGACTTGCCCTTGAAGTGCACCTCGAGGGTCTCGCGGTTGTAGCGCGCGCCGTGGCAGACCTCGCAGGGCACGTACACGTCGGGCAGGAAGTTCATCTCGATCTTGATCGTGCCGTCACCCGAGCACGCCTCACAGCGGCCGCCCTTGACGTTGAAGGAGAACCGGCCCGGCTGGTAGCCGCGAACCTTGGCCTCGCTGGTCTGGGCGAAGAGCTTGCGGACGTGGTCGAAGACGCCGGTGTACGTCGCCGGGTTGGAGCGGGGGGTGCGGCCGATCGGCGACTGGTCGACGTGGATCACCTTGTCGACGTGCTCGGCCCCGGTGATGGTGCGATGCCGGCCGGGGATCTCGCGGGAGCGATAGATCCGCTTGGCCAGCGAGGTGTAGAGGATGTCGTTGACGAGGGTCGACTTCCCCGAGCCGGACACCCCGGTGACCGCCGTGAAGACGCCCATCGGGAAGCCGACGTCGATGCCGCGCAGGTTGTGCTCCCTGGCGTCTTTGACGACGAGCTCCCGTCCGGGCGTCGGCTGTCGTCGGACGTCGGGCAACGGGATGTGCGCGCGCCCGGACAGGTACGCCCCGGTGAGGGAGTCCGGGTGGTCCAGGAGCTCGTCGACGGTGCCGGACAGCACGACCTGCCCGCCGTGCTCCCCCGCGCCCGGTCCGATGTCCACCACCCAGTCGGCCGTACGGATGGTGTCCTCGTCGTGCTCGACCACGATCAGCGTGTTCCCGAGATCGCGTAGCCGGACCAGGGTGTCGATGAGCCGGTGGTTGTCCTTTTGGTGCAGGCCGATCGAGGGCTCGTCGAGGACGTAGAGCACGCCGACCAGCCCGGCACCGATCTGCGTGGCCAGCCGGATGCGCTGGGCCTCGCCACCGGACAGCGAGCCGGACGGTCTGTTGAGCGTGAGGTAGTCCAGACCGACGTCGAGCAGGAAGCGCATCCGCTCGTGGATCTCCTTGAGCACGCGGCCACCGATCTGGCTCTCCCGCTCGGTCATGTCCAGGTCGGCCAGGAAGCGGGCCGCCTCGTCGATGGGCAGGGCGCAGACGTCGGCGATGTTGCGCTCGACACCGTCGGCCCCGGCCAGTCGCACCGCCACCGACACGGGCTTGAGCCTGGCACCCGCGCACGCCGGGCACGGCACCTCGCGCATGAAGCCCTCGAACCGCTCCCGGCTGGTGTCGGACTCGGCCTCTGCGTGGCGGCGCTCGATGTAGGGGATGACACCCTCGAAGGTCGTCCAGTAGGACCGCTCACGGCCGTAGCGGTTGCGATAGCGCACGTGCACCTGCTGCTCGTGGCCGTGCATCAGGGCACGTTGCGCATCGGGCGGCAGGTCGGCGAAGGCCACCTCCACCGAGAAGCCCATCTCGTCGCCGAGAGCGCCGAGCAACCGCCCGAAGTAGTCCGACACGTGCGCCGCCGCCCACGGCGTCACCGCCCCCTCGGCGACCGAGAGGGACGGGTCGGGCACGACCAGCTCGGGGTCGACCTCCATCCGGGTGCCGAGCCCGTGGCACTCGGTGCAGGCACCGAACGGCGAGTTGAAGGAAAACGACCGCGGCTCGAGCTCCTCGAACGACAGGTCGTCAACCATGCAGGCCAGATGCTCGGAGAACATCCGCTCGCGGCCGGGATGGTCGGCCGCCAGGTCGACGAAGTCGAGCAGCACCAGGCCGTCGCCGAGCCGCAGCGCGGTCTCGACGGAGTCGGTGAGCCGTCGCTTGGCGCTCTGCTTGACCGCGAGCCGGTCGACGACCACTTCGATGGTGTGTTTCTGCTGCTTGGCCAGCGCGGGGGGCGCCGAGAGCTGGTGCACCTCGCCATCGACGCGGACGCGGCTGTACCCCTGGGCCTGCAGCGCGCGGAACAGGTCCTCGTACTCGCCCTTGCGACCGCGGATGACCGGCGCCAGCACCTGGAAGCGAGTGCCGTCGTCGAGCTCGAGGACCCGGTCGACGATCTGCTGCGGGGTCTGCCGGGCGATTGGTCGGTCACAGACGGGGCAGTGCGGTCGCCCCGCGCGTGCGTACAGCAGCCGGAGGTAGTCGTAGACCTCGGTGATCGTGCCGACCGTGGACCGCGGGTTGCGAGAGGTCGACTTCTGGTCGATAGACACCGCCGGTGACAGGCCCTCGATGAAGTCCACGTCGGGCTTGTCCATCTGCCCCAGGAACTGCCGCGCGTACGCCGACAGGGACTCCACGTAGCGTCGCTGACCCTCGGCAAAGATGGTGTCGAAGGCGAGGCTGGACTTGCCCGACCCGGACAGGCCGGTGAAGACGATCAGAGCATCGCGTGGCAGATCGACGGAGATGTCTTTGAGATTGTGCTCGCGAGCACCACGGACCACGAGGCGGTCGGCCACGACAGCAACACTCCCGGTTTGACGGACGTCTCAGTTCCCCCGTCCAGCCAGGCTTCGCCTGACCGCTCGCAGGACTCCTGGCGAGGCTAACGGGGACCACGGACAGTCTGTTCCGTCCCGCCGGTTCGAGCCACCGCAGGTCCCTCGGCGGGACCGTCGGCCGAGGCACTCAGCCGGCCGCTTCGACCGCGTTCGCGTACTCGATAGCGCGGGCGCTGCCGGGCTTGTGCCGGCCCGAGTTGTAGTGGTGGCCGTCGCCGTGGTTCCAGGCGCCGCGGCCCCAGTTCTGCCTCTTCTCGGCGGCGCCGAGGCCGAGCTTGCGAGCGCAGGCCGGCCAGGCCCCCCAGCCCTGGTTGCGCACCAGGCGCTCGGCGACGGCGATCTGTTCCACCCGGCGGCCCTTGTCGGCGCGACGGGCAAAATGCCCGCCGTGGTAGGCCTTCCAGGTTCCGGCGGAGAACTGCAAGCCGCCGTAGTAGCCGTTACCGGTGTTGATGTGCCAGTTGCCGCCGGACTCACAGTTGGCCAGCCGCTTCCAGGTGCGGTTGGAGGCGGCATCGGCGGCGGTGCTGGCGGGGCCGGCCAGCACCGCGACAGCGATGGCGACGGCCATCAGCAGCACGAGCCAAGGGCGTGCCGCTCGAGCACAGGATGGGTAGGACATGGGTGGACCACTCCGCCGCCTGCGAGGTGAGCTGTCGGGTTCGGGCGGAGGGTGCCCGGCCGAGATCTCGGTCTGGTGCTGAGGATCCCGGCTTCACCCCGAGGCGCCGACCCGCCCCGGCCGCGGAGCGGTCGGGGTGATCGGTGCCGAGGAGAATGGGTCCCCCACTCCCGCCCGGGTTACCTCTCGACTCGGAATGCTCGGCAGGTGGGCGGGATTCGGCGGACCCGCGAGCGACGACGAAGCGGCCAACGTACAGGCCCCGGGCCGTCCCGTCACCCAGAACTACACACTGTCCAGTCGAGGTCACGTATGGCGCACCGGCCACCCGCGCTCTACGGTCGCACCGTCGAAGACAGCAGGAGAGGAGCGCTCATGGGTGTCGAGGAGGTCGAGCGGATGATGCGGCTCGTCGACGACGCAAGCGTGGCCTTGATCGGCGCGGCTGCCGCCATGTCCGACACCGAGTGCCGCGAGCCGAGCCGGTTGCCCGGCTGGTCGCGCGGACACGTGCTGACGCACGTCGCCCGCAACGCCGACGCCTTGGTCAACCTGCTCACCGCCGCCCGGACCGGCAATTCCGTGCCTATGTACGCCTCCCCGCAGGCGCGCGACGCCGACATCGAGACGGGCGCCGACCGGCCGGCCGGCGAGCTCGTCGCCGACCTGCGCGAGTCCACGGCGAGGCTGCAGGAGGCGGTCGAGGCTCTCGGCGCCGGCGGTGACTGGCAGGCGGTGGTCGAATGGCGCCGGGGTCGTCGCCGACCGATCGCCGACGTGCCGCGCGCGCGACTCACTGAAGTCGCCTTGCACCACGTTGACCTGGGCAGCGGTTTCGAGCTGGACGACCTGGCCGACCCGGTCGCCGATGCGCTCATCGCCGAGTCGCTGGCCCGGCTGCGCAGCCTGCCCGAGGCTCCCGCGGTGGCCGTACGCCCGGCCGGGGCGTCGTCATCGACCTCGACCTCGGACACCTCCGAGGAGGTGGTGGTGGTGACCGGCTCGAGGGCGGCTCTCGTCGGCTGGCTCACCGGGCGGGCAGAAGCAGCGGGCCTCGAGGCCGACGGCCCCCTGCCGGAGCTGGCGGCCTGGGGATGACTCGCAGTCGACAGCGCACCGATCGCGCAGCCTCAACGAGGAGGAGGAGGAGGAGGAGATGACGTCGTACACGGGCACGGTGACGGTCGGCGGACCGGCAGACGTCCGCGAGCTGCCGGAACTGGTCGTGACCAAGGTGGCGGTGGGACCGATGGACAACAACTGCTACCTGCTGCGGTGCCGCCGCACCGGCGAACAGTTGCTGATCGACGCCGCCGAGGAGCCCGGACGCCTGCTCGAGCTGATCGGCCAGAGCGGCCTCGCGACCGTGGTGACGACGCATCGCCATGCCGACCACTGGCAGGCGCTGGCACCGGTGTTCGAGCACACCGGCGCGACGTGTGTGGCCGGACGGGCCGACGCCGCCCACCTGCCGGTCGCGGTGGACCGTGAGCTCGACG
>Ga0183260_10002676_pt1 | contig 14622 bp, 15 predicted proteins | sample AntDrymUQ4972206_2_FD_129768 | JGI IMG/M metagenome (GOLD analysis project Ga0183260, IMG submission 129768) | Polar desert sand microbial communities from Dry Valleys, Antarctica - metaG UQ497 (22.06) (version 2) (version 2) | ecosystem: Environmental > Terrestrial > Soil > Desert | place... | reverse complement strand
TCGAACGAGCCGCTGACCGAGTCGCTCCTGGGCGAAGCGGCACGGGGCATCGCGCGAAGCTTCGAGCCCGCGTTCGGCGGCTTCGGCGGCGCGCCGAAGTTCCCGGCGGCTTCGACGCTCGAGTTCCTCCTGCGACGGGGGGACGAGGACGCGCTCGGGATGGTCACCGCAACGCTCGACGGGATGGCCGCGGGCGGCCTCTACGACGTGGTCGGGGGCGGGTTCCACCGTTACTCGGTCGACGCGCGCTGGCTCGTCCCACATTTCGAGAAGATGCTCTACGACAACGCGGTGCTGGCTTCCACGTACCTGCACGGGTGGGTCGTGACCGGCCGCCCCCGCTATCGGGAGATCGTGGAGGAAACCAACGATTACCTCATCCGCGAGCTGCTCCTTCCCGAGGGAGGTCTTGCATCAGCCCAGGACGCGGACACGGATGGAGTCGAGGGACTGACGTACACGTGGACGGAGCAGGAGGCGGAGTCGTCAGGCATTCCCCGAGAGCTACTGGAGCCCTTCGAGCACGGGCGCCTAATCGTGCGCGGGCAGCTCGAACCGGAGCTCAGAGCCGGCCTGCTGGCCGAGCGCGCGACTCGCGAGCAGCCGTTCAGAGACGACAAGGTACTCGCTTCGTGGAACGGGCTCGCCCTCGCTGCTTTGGCCGAGGCTGGATACAGGTTGGAGCGGGCCGACTGGCTCGATGTCGCCCGGGGAGTGGGCGAGTTCCTGCTGGGACCGCTCTCCGACTCCGAAGGCCGGCTTCTCCGTTCGAGGCGCGACGGGCGGGCGAGCGGCGCGGGGTTCCTGGACGACTACGCAAACGTGGCCTACGGGCTGATGGAGCTGCACGTCGCGACCGGCGACGCTCGCTGGCTGACCGAAGCTCACCGGCTTGCGCTGCTTGCCATCGAGCTCTTCGGAGACGAGGATCGAGGCGGCTTCTACCTGGCCGCGGTGGACGCGGACGAGCGTGTGCCCCGTACGAAGGATCTTCAGGACACCCCCATTCCGTCCGGCAACTCGATGCTCGCGTGGGTGCTCCTTCGGTTGGGCCGCATCTGGGGAGACGAAGAGCTCGAGCGGCAGGCGGTCTCGGTCTTCCGCCTCGTCGAGCCTGCGCTTCGCCGCGCGCCGGGAGGCTTCGCCTGGATGCTCTGCGGCCTCGACCTCTGGTTCAGCCCGCCGCGGGAGATCGCGATCGCGGGGTCGGTCGACTCGCCGGTGGCCCGGGCAGCGCTTGCCTCGTTCGAGCCGCGCACCGTCGTCGCCGTCGGCCCCGCGGAGGGAGTGCCGTTGCTCGACGGAAAAGGTCTCGTCGATGGCAAGCCGGCGGTCTACCTCTGCGAGCGTTTCGTTTGTCGGGCGCCGGTTACAGACCCAGACACTTTCGTCACCTTGACGCGAGCTGTAGGTTAGCTAACCTAGCTAGCATGGTCGTAGTAAACATGCACGAGGCAAAGACGCGCCTCTCGGAGCTCGTCCGTCTCGTCGAGTCGGGGGAGAGGGTCGTGCTCGCGCGGAACGGCACTCCTGTTGTCGAGCTCGTTCCTGCGCCACAGCCGAAGAAGCGCGAGGGAGGCTTCTGGAAGGGGCAGGTGTGGATGTCACCCGACTTCGACGCGCCCTTGCCCGAGTTCGAGGAATACACGCAATAAGGCTCCTGCTCGATACCCACGTCGCCATCTGGTTCTTCGAGGATCCCGCGCTGCTTGCGAACGAGGCACGTGAGGCTCTCGAGGACTCGGTAAATCCGGCGTACGTGTCCGCTGCCAGCGTCTGGGAGTGGGCGCTCAAACAGGCACTCGGTCGAATCTCTACGCCCGCTGAGCTCGACACTGGTGCCATTCGAGCGGGTTTCCACGAGCTGCCCGTGACGTGGGCGCACGGTCGCTCGGCCGCCGATCTGCCCCTGTTGCATGCGGATCCATTCGATCGGATGCTCGTAGCGCAGGCCCTCGCCGAGGATCTCGTGCTGCTCACACGCGACCGGCTGATTACCCAATACCCCGTTGCCACGATGCCGGCCTGAAGAATCAGTGCGCGTCTGCCTGATGATCGAGGGGCAGGAGGGCGTTACCTGGGAGGACTGGGTGCGTCTCGCTCGGCTCACGGAGCGCCACGGTCTCGAGGGGCTGTTTCGCTCCGATCACTACACGGCGATCATCAGGCCGCAGGCAGGCGCCCTCGACGCGTGGGCGACGCTTGCCGGGCTCGCGGCGGTCACCGAGCGAATCCGCCTCGGAACCCTGGTTTCGCCGTCGACGTTCCGCCATCCGAGCGTCCTCGCGCGTATGGCCGTTACCGTCGACCACATCTCCGGAGGCCGTGTCGACGTGGGCATGGGCGCCGGCTGGTACGAGCGTGAGCACCTCGAGCACGGGTTCCCGTTCCTCGACGCCAAGCAGCGGTTCGCGCTCTTTGCCGAGCAGGTCGAGGTCGTCGTCAGCTCGTGGACCACGGACGCCTTCGACCACAGCGGGCCGAGCTACGAGCTCCGAGAGCAGACGGCGCTGCCGCGACCCGTACAGAAACCTCATCCGCCGCTCGTCCTCGGCGGCACCGTCATGCCCCGCTTTGCCGCGCTCGCCGCCCGCTTCGCCGACGAGGTCAACACCCTAGGGGCGCCGAATGGCGAGCTCCGCGAGCGCAAAGAACGCCTCGATCACGCTTGCCGAGAAGCGGGCCGCGACCCTGGGACGCTCCGCTTCTCGGTGATGACTGCCTGCTTTGTCGGCTCGGATCGAGGCGAGCTCCTCGACCGGATCGGCACGTTCCTCTCCGTGCGTGGCGGCGCTGCCGGCGCGGAGGAGATGCTCGAGGAGCGCCGCGGAACCTGGCTCGCCGGAACGGTCGCGGAGGTCGCCGCGCGAATCCGAGAGCTCGAGGCGCTGGGTGTCGACCGCGTCATGCTCCAGCACTTGAACCACTCCGACGACGACATGGTTGCTTTGATCGGCGACCAGCTGATGCCGGCTCTCGCGTAAGTAAAGTCCTGCCCATGACGACTACAGAGCTGACAGGGGCGGAGGGCATCGCGTGGGATCTCTCCGACCTCTACGAAGGCGGTGACGACGCCCGCCTCGAGCAGGACGTGCAGGACGCAGAGAAGGCTTCCGAGACCTTTCGCGAGACGTACTACGGCATGATCGCCGACCTCGACGCGGGCGGGCTCGCCGATGCGATCGCCGAGCGGGAGCGGATCGAGTCGATCTTCACCCGCGCCATCTACTACGCGCATCTCTGGTTCTCGACGGACACGGCCGACCCGGCCCGCGGCGCGCTCGTCGCGCGCCTGACCGAGAAGGGCGCCGCACTCGACACGCAGCTCCTCTTCTTCGGGCTCGAGATCGCCGACCTCGACGACGAACAGGCTGAGGCGCTCGTTGCCGACCCCGAGCTCGAGCACTGGCAGCACTGGCTTCGCTCGCTGCGGAAGTTCCGGCCGCACCTGCTCTCGGAGCCCGAGGAGAAGATCTTCACGGAGAAGTCGGTTTCCGGCGTCAGCGCCTGGTCGCGGCTGCACGAGGAGCTCTTGAGCGCGCTGAAGGTCGAGATCGACGGCGAGGAGACCAGCTTCGAGAAGGCGATGGCGAAGCTCTACTCCGGCGATCGCGACGAGCGGCGCACGGCGGCGGAGGCGGTCACCGAGGCGCTCGCGCCCGGTTTGCGCACGCGCGCGTTCGTGTTCAACACGATCCTCGTCGACAAGTCGATCGACGACCGTCTGCGCGGATACGAGACGTGGATCTCGTCGCGCAACCTGCGAAACGACACGACCGACAAGGCGGTGCAGGCGCTCGTCGACGCGGCAGTGTCCCGCTACGACGTCCCGCAGCGCTACTACCGCCTGAAGGCGAAGCTCGTCGGGCTCGACCGGCTCACCTTCTACGACCGCTTCGCGCCGATCGCCGACGACCCCGCCAAGGTGTCCTGGGACGAGGCCAAAGACGTCGTCCTGGCCGCGTATCACGACTTCACTCCCGAGGCCGGCGACGTCGTCGAGCGCTTCTTCGAGGAGAGCTGGATCGACGCCCCCACACGTGAGAACAAGCGCACCGGCGCGTTCTGCGCGACGAGCGTCCCTGGCGTGCACCCGTACGTCCTCATGAACTTCACCGGCGATCGCCGTTCGATCCTGACCCTCGCGCACGAGCTCGGGCACGGCCTGCACGGCTCACTTGCTCAGCCGCTAGGGCTCTTCAACGCCGACACCCCGCTGACGACCGCCGAGACGGCCTCGGTCTTCGGCGAGGCGCTCACCTTCAAACGCCTGCTCGCTCTCGAGGAGGATCCGCGTCGCCGACTCAACCTGCTCGCAGGGCGGATCGAGGACTCGATCGCGACGGTGTTTCGCCAGATCGCGATGAACCGGTTCGAGCACGCGGTGCACACGGAGCGGCGCGAGCAGGGCGAGGTGGCGACGGACCGCTTCGAGGAGCTCTGGCTCGAGTCGCAAAAGCAGATGTTCGAGGACTCGGTCGACATCGACGGATACGGGACCTGGTGGAGCTACATCCCGCACTTCCTGTCCACTCCCGGATATGTCTATGCGTATGCCTACGGGTTCCTGTTCGCGCTCTCCATCTTCCGACGTTACGAGCAGGAGGGCGAGTCGATGGTCGAGCCGTATCTCGACGTCCTCCGGGCGGGCGGCTCGAAGCCGCCCGAGGAGCTCGCCGAGATCGTCGGGCTCGATCTCACCGATCCGGCGATCTGGGCGAACGGGATCGAGGCGCTCTCGGCGGAGCTCGACGAGGCCGAGGCGCTCGCGCAGAAAATCGGTCTCGGTTGAGGCAGACGGGTCTCCGATCTTTGCGCCACCTGTTCACATTTCATGGCAGAACGGGCGTTTCGGAGCTACCCTCGCCTCTGACAGGCAGGTATCGGCGTGGAGACATAGGAGGGAAGTCTGTGCGAAAGCTCATCGCGTGTGGGGTGGCCATCGTCGGGGCCCTCGCGCTTACGGTGCCGGGTGCGCTCGGTGGGGCGGAGCAGACACCGGGGATAACGGCCAAGACCATCAAGATCGGCGGGACGTTTCCACTCACGGGACCAGCGGCGGCGTACGCCCCGATCCCGCTCGGAATGAAGGCCTATTTCAGCTACATCAACGCGCGCAGAGGGCCGGACGGAAAGCGTGGCGTCATGGGTCGCCAGATCATCTGGAAGTACTACGACGACGGCTATAACCCCGCGAACACCGTCCAGTTGACACGGAAGCTCGTGGAGGAGGACAAGGTCTTCGCCACGGTCGGCCAGTTGGGGACGGAGCACAACCTCGCGGTGCGCCCGTACCTCAACCAGGCGAAGGTGCCGCAGGCGCTCGTTTCGAGCGGGGCGTCATACTTCGGCACGCAGTTCAAGGAGTACCCCTGGACGACCGGCTGGCAGCCGGACTACATCGCAGAAGGCCGCGTCTATGGCCTGCACATCAAGGCCAACCACTCGGGCAAGAAGATCGCCGTGATCTATCAGAATGACGACTACGGCAAGGACTACCTCTTCGGCCTCCGGGTCGGACTGGGGAAGAACTACGCGGATCAGAACATCGTCGCCACTGAGGCGGTCGAGGTTACTTCAACCAGCTCGGCGTCTCAGATGGCGAAGATCAGGTCATCGGGAGCAGCGGTGCTGGTCATCTTCCAGACCCCGACGCCGACGGTCAGGTCGATCGCGACCGGCAAGGCGCTCGGGTACAACCCCGATCAGATCTACATGAACTCGGTCTCCGCCTTCCGGACACCGATGGACGGCGCGGTCGCGTCAGCTGGCGCGGCCTACGTAAACGGGCTCCTCTCGGTCACGTATCTCAAGGACGCCGACAGCCCGCGGTGGGACGACGACCCGGCGATGAAGCTGTATCGCCAGATCGTCGAGAAGTACCTGCCGGGACGGAACTCCCGAGACGGCCAGATCTATTACGGCTTCGCAAAGGGCGAGACGTTCGTGCAGGCGTTGTACAAGGCCGGGAAGAATCCGACCCGCGCGAGCTTCATGAAAGCGCTTCTGAGCCTGAACTCGGTGAACAAGTTCGCACTTCCAGGCGTCACGCAGAAGACGACGAAGTCGGATCGTTGGATCATCAGTCAGATGCAGCTCCAGCGCTACAACGCGAACGAGAAGGTCTGGGTGCCGGTCGGCAAGCTGATCGACGGCCGGCCGCGCTAGCGCGCACAAGCATGGTGACTGTCACCCGCGAGGGTGACAGTCACCGGCTCTTGTCCAGGCCGCTTTTTGTCTCGTAGGTGCCGGGCATGCCCGGCCTACTGCGGTCCGGCCAGGAACTCCTCCCAGTAGCCCTCCATCGTCGTCAGCCGCGACGAGGCGTGCAGCAGGTCGTGCGGCGCGATGTTGACCGCGCGGACGATCGCATCGGCGGGCCATTCGTCGCCCACGTCGAGCACGTTCACGCAGCCGGGCGCCTGCTCGAAGTGCCCGAGAAACATGCGCTCGCCGGTCAGCGCGTAGGAGAGGATCGCGCGGTTCACGCCACCGTGGAGGACCGCGAGCATCGTGTCCCAGGTCTCGTCGGCGAGCAGACGCTGGAGGGCCGGAAGAACGCGATCGAAGAGCTCGCCGATCGCCTCTCCTCCGAGGAAGCGCTTGTCGAGCGGGACGACGCCGCGAAACGCGTGCACGAACTCCTCTTCGAGCCGTTCGAAAGGGATCTCCGAGAGTCGCGCCCCTCGCAACTCCCGCAGGTCCGGCCACTCTTCGATCTTCGCCTCGGGCGCGACGATCTGCGCGGTTTCGAGGGTTCGTGGCAGGCTGCTCGTCAGCACACGGTCGAACGTGACGCCGGCGAGAACGTCGCGTGTCGCCTCCGCCTGCGCGCGACCCACCTCGTTCAGGCCGACCTCGTCTTCCACGACTGGCCGTCCGTCGGGTGCGAAGTACGTGACCGCCCCGTGCCGCATGAGATAGAGCCGGCGTCGCATCGCGCCATAGGATCGCACGATGTCTTCGTTTCCCGGGCCAGCTGCCTCCGGGCCGTCGGGCGACATCGTCGAGACGGTTGCCGCTCCCACGTCGAAGGCACCGTTGCTCGTCCTCGATCGGGTACGCGCGTTCCTCGACGACCATCGCCTTGGCTCCGGGGACGTGCGGGCGCGACGGATCGGCGAAGGGGGTGGCTCGAACTTCACCTTCCTGCTCGAGCGCGGCGCAGACCGCTACGTGCTGCGGCGGCCTCCCCGTCCGCCGCTTCCACCTTCGGCGCACGACGTGGTTCGCGAGGCAAGGCTCCAGTTGGCGCTGCGTGAGGCGGGATTCTCACGCCTTCCGACGATCGTCGCCGTCGCGGAGGACGAGACCATTCTCGGCGTCCCCTTCTACGTCATGACGCACATCGACGGAGACGTCGTGACGGACGAGCTCGTACCGGGGCTCGAGGCAGAGCCACGACGCAGTCGACTGGGCAGAGACCTCGTCGAGTCGCTGGTCGAGATCCACCGAGCGGACGTCACGACTCCCGGGCTCGCCGCGTTCGCTCGGCCCGGAAGCTACAACGAGCGCCAAGTCCGGCGCTTCACGCAGCTCTGGGGCATCAACAAGACACGCGAGATCCCGACCGTCGAGCGGGTCGGTGAATGGCTCGGGGACAACGTGCCGGTACCGTTGCCGGAGACCGTCGTGCACGGCGACTTTCGCCTCGGGAACACGATGGTCGCTCGAGGAGATCCGTCGCGGATCGTCGCCGTGCTCGACTGGGAGATGGGTGCGATCGGGGACCCGCGAGCCGATCTCGGTTACCTGCTCGCAACGTACAGCGAGCCCGAGGGCCCTCCTAATCCGCTCGGCACGTCGCCGGTGACGGCGCTTCCCGGGTTCCCTTCCAAGTCCGAGCTGGCCGACCTCTACATAGCGCGGAGCGGTCGCGCCGTCGACTCGCTGTCGTGGTTCGAAGGACTCGCCCTCTGGAAAGCGGCCGTCTTTTGTGAGGCGATCTACGGCAGGTACGTCCGGGATGAGCTCGGGGCGGAAGACGAACGAGCCGCGCGCTTCGAGCAAGGTGTCCCGTATCTCGCCGACGCGGCGGCCGTGGCCATTTCGTCCGGCGCGGTCTAGAGCGCGATTTCGGCGAGTGCTCGCAGCGCTTCGGGCTGCTGGGTGGAGACGAGCAGCGAGGTCGCGCCCGATTCGCGCCACGCAGCTAGGCGCTCGGCGAGCCGCTCCTTCGGCCCGACGAGGGCGACCTCGTCGATGAACGAGTCCGGAATGGCAGCAGCGGCGTCGCGCTTGTTCCCGCTCAGATAGAGATCCTGGACCTTCCGCGCCTCGTCCTCATAGCCGTACCGCGCGAAGAGGTTGTTGTAGAAGTTCTTCCCGCGCGCGCCCATGCCGCCGATGTAGAGCGCGTAGTAGGGCTTGAGAAACTCGCGTCCGGCCTCGACGTCGTCGATCAGGATCGCGGGCGCGGTCGGTGCGACGTCGAAGTCCTCGCGCGGGCTCGCCAGCTCGGAAGCGAAGACCTTCGGGGCCTGCTCCGGCGACCAGAAGATCGGCAGCCATCCGTCCGCGATCTCGAACGCCTGCGCGACCGCCTTCGGGCCCATCGCTGCGATGTAGATCGGGATGTCGGCGCGCAGCGGCCGCGCCATCAGCTTGAGCGGCTTGCCGAGTCCCGTCCCGTTCGAGAACGGGATGTCGTAGTGCTCGCCGTGGTGCTCGACGAGCTCGCGGCGAAGCGCCGTGCGTACGATCTCCACGTATTCGCGCGTCTTTCCGAGGGGCTTTCCCCACGGCTCGCCGTGCCACCCCTCGACGACCTGCGGCCCGGAGGTGCCGAGCCCCAGCAGGAAGCGGCCCTCGGAAAGAAGGTCGAGCGTCGCCGCCGTCATCGCCGTATTCGCGGGTGTGCGACCGGGGATCTGCATGATCGCGCTTCCGAGCTTGATCCGCGTCGTCGTCGCTCCGAGCCATGCGAGGACGCTGACGCAGTCGGTTCCCCAGGCCTCGGCGGCCCAGGCGGAGTCGTATCCGAGGCGCTCCGCTTCCTGCGCGAGGGCGATCGGCTCGAGCGGGCTCGTGCCCGGCGGCGCGTATCCCATGTAGAACCCGAGGCGCATCGGTGCGATGCTAATGCCGTGACGATCGCCGATCTCCGTCCGACCGACGACGTGCTCGAGCTCAGGGCGCGTGTGCGCGCCTTCATGGAGGAGCACGTGTACCCGAACGAGCGGGCGCTCGACCGCGAGGACGACGGGGCCGACAAGCTCGTTGTGCGACTGCGGTCAGTCGCGAAGGACGAAGGCCTGTGGGCTCCCCACCTGCCCCCCGAGGCCGGCGGCTCGAACGGGAGCTTCCTCACCTATGCGTTTCTGAACGAGGAGATCGGACGGTCGCTCTGGGGGCAGTTGATCCTCGGCTGCCAGGCCCCGGACGCGGGCAACGGGGAGATCCTGTGGCAGTTCGGGACCGAGGAGCAGAAGGAGCGCTGGCTCAAGCCGCTCGTCGCGGGCGAGATGCGCTCGTTCTTCTCCATGACCGAGCCGGACGTGTCTGGGTCGGACCCGACGGGACTGAAGACGCGCGCGGTGCGGGACGGCGACGAGTGGGTGATCGACGGCCACAAGTGGTTCTCGTCGGGCGCCGAGGGGGCGTCCTTCGGGATCGTGATGGCGGTCACGGATCCCGATGCCGAGCCGCATCGCCGCGCGACGCAGATCGTCGTTCCGGCCGCAACTCCCGGCGTAGAGGTCGTTCGTGCAACACCCACGATGGGCCATCGCGGACGGGGGTGGACGACCCATTGCGAGGTGCGCTACACGGGTGTGCGCGTGCCGGTCGAACACATGCTCGGCGAGGAGGGCGACGGGTTCCGGATCGCACAGAAGCGGCTCGGCCCAGGCCGCATCCATCACGTGATGCGCTGGCTCGGACAGATGCAGCGCGCGTTCGAGCTGATGTGCTCGTATTCGCTGGAGCGACAGGCGTTTGGCGGTCCGCTCGCGGAGAAGCAGACCGTCCAGAATTGGATCGCGGACTCTGCGGCAGAGATCCAGGCGTGCCGGCTGCTGACCCTCGATGCCGCGCACAAGATCGACCAGGGTGACGAGGCTCGCGTCGAGGTCTCGTTGATCAAGTTCTACGCCGCGAAGGCGCTGAACGACGTCGTCGACCGCGCGGTGCAGGTGCACGGCGCTCGCGGTCTGACGGACGAGACGCCGCTGGCGGGGATGCTGGCGCAGGCGCGCGGAGCGCGGATCTACGACGGCCCGGACGAGGTGCATCGCATGGTCGTCGCCCGACGCATTCTCAAGTCGTTCGCCGCCGGCGACGGCTGGCGCTTCGACTGACACCGGTCTGGGATCGGTTCAGCCCACCGGCGGTGTGGTCAGCCCAGCCCGCGTTTTGCCGGCAGCGGAACGAAGGAGCTCGTCGTGCGCTGGTACTCCGCGTAGTCCTCGCGGCTCCGGAGCGCCTGCGCCTCGGTCGCCGGAATGCCCGTGACACGAAGCAGGAGATAGAGGAGCACGGCCGGGACGAGCCAGGACACCCAGCCCCACGGAGAAGCCGTCGCGATCAGCGCGACCCCGAGCCAGGTGACCCACTCGAAGAAGTAGTTCGGGTGGCGCGACCAGGACCAGAGCCCGTTCCGGGCCGTCTTCCCCTTGTTCGCTGGATCGGCGCGCCAGCGCGAGAGCTGCCAATCCGAAGCGATCACGCCGAGATTCCCGATGACCCAGATCGCCGCACCGGTCCACTTGAGCGTCCGCAGGCCGTCCGTGGAGTCAAGGGTGACGAAGGCGTAGGGGAGCGAGAAGAACACGACGAGCGCCGCCTGGAACTGGAAGAACCAGAAGAACTTCCGGTTCGCGTTCTCGCCCCACTTCTCCCGCAGAGCCTGGTAGCGGCCGTCCTCCTCCTTACCGAGCACGCGGTTGAACAAGAGGTACAGCCCTAGCCGGAAGCCCCAGATCGACGCGAGCACGGCAGCGAGCACACGGTGTGCGACATCGCCGTCCGCGAGCACCGCGTACGCGAGCGCGGCGCAGGCGATCAGGATCGCCCACGCGACGTCGACGTGGCTCGCGTCGTGGATCCGGACCTGCAATGCCCAGAGCAGACCCATCGCGACCGACGCGAGCATGGCCCCGACGGCGAGCAGACCCCAGATCGATTCGATCACGTCTCGGATCCGGGTGCGATCACCGGCAGGCCCTCTCGCGTCGCCGCATCGGCGAGCTGGTGGTCGTAGCAGACGAACCCGCGCAGCAGCTCTTGGCTCGTGAGCGCGCTCGCGAGGTGGATCGCGTCGAGCGCGCGCAGCTCGGGCGGCAGGGTTACCGCCATGCCCTCGACCGCGGCGTCGAGCTCGATGATCTCGAGCGTTCCTGCAATCGCGTCGGCACGGTCGGTGCTCGCGCCACCGCGCCGCGCAACGCGGCGGAGCTCCACGATGCCGACCCTGCTCGTCACTAGCGTGTCGTCCACGCTTTCGAGGAAGCCGGCGAGCGCCGCGCTCTCGTGCTCCCGGCGAACGAGCTTCAGCGTCGCCGACGAGTCGAGGTAGAGCACCCGGCTAGTACCGCTCGCTGGCGCGTATCTCTTCGAGAATCTCCGTGAGCGGCCGCTGCCCCGGCTTGGGCTCCGGAATCGGCCCGAGGGACTTGAAGTCGAGTCGCGCGCGAGTGATTGTCAGGCCTCGCGCCTCGAGCACCGTCAGCTCGTCCTCGCGCTCGCGCCGCGGTACCAGCGCGGCGACAACCTTGCCGCGCTCGGTGACCTCGATAGTCTCGCCCGCCTTCACGCGGTCGATGTAGCGCGACAGGTTCTGCCTCAACTCGCGGATCCCGGCCACAGTCATGTGCGTCACATTGTAGCACTACGCGTTAGCGGGGCCCCGGAACGCCCTTGAACTCGTACTGCAAGGGCTCGCGGCCAGGCTGCACGATCCAGGCCTCGCCCGTGCCTTCGCTCTTGTACGCGGCCCAGACGCCTTCGGCGACCCTCGAAGGCTCGAGCAGCCGGTAGCCACGCCCGCCGAGCTCCTGCTTGAAGTGGGCGGGAAGAAGCCCCGTGTCGGCCCAGCCCGGACACACCGCCTGGATGCGGATCCCGCGCTTCTGAAGCTGCGCCGCCACGGAGCGGACGAAGCCGACGACGGCGTGCTTGGTGAGTCCGTAGATGGGGTCGTCGGGAATCGCGGTCAGACCTGCGAGTGACGCGGTGACGATGATCGTGCTGCCCGTGGGCATCACGCGATCGAGTCGCCGAACTCCGAATACGACGCCGTCGACGTTGACGCCGATCGCGCGCCGGTACTGGTCGTTAGTGAGGCTGCCGACACCGTTCCCGCCGGTCAGGACGCCCGCGTTCAGGCAGGCGAGGTCGACCGAGCCGATGTGCTCCCAGGCCTCGGGGTCGGTCACGTCGAACCCGTTCACGAGGTCGAGCTCCCGTACCTGGAACCCCTCGGCGCGCAGCTTCTCCACGATCGCGCTCCCGATACCTCCCGCGGAGCCCGTCACCAACGCCGTCACGGAATGAGCACCACCTTTCCTGTCGTCTTGCGCTCCTCGATCAGGCGGTGCGCTTCGCCCGCCTGCTCCAGCGGAAACTCTGCACCCACGATCGGCCGGACGATCCCGCCTTCCCAGAGGCGGAGGACGTCGCGCGCGGCCTGCTCGACGAGATCCGGGTTCCGCCCGATCAGCCGACCGAGGTAGAAGCCGTGCACGCCGATATTGCGGCCGACGAGCCACGTCGGGCTCACGTCCTGCCAGAGCCCGCCCGCGTAGCCGACCGCGACGGCGGTTCCCATGGGCTTGAGGAGTGAGAGCGAGGTCGCGAACACGTCGCCTCCGACGAGATCGAAGACAGCATCGACCGGCTCGAGCTCGCCGATTCCCGCGTACGTCACGGCCTCGACCGCCCCGAGCGAACGCGTGACCTCGAGCTTCTCTTCGCTTCCGACCGCGGCTACCGGCTGGCCGTTCAGCACCTTCACGAGCTGGATCGCGGCAGTGCCGACCGCGCCGGCGGCCGCGGTCACGAGCACCCGCGCTCCGAACGCAACCTTGAGGAGCTGCGTCAACGGGATCCAGGCGGTGAGAAAGGCCATTGGAAACGCGGCGCCTTCTGCGAAGCTCGCGTTGGCGGGAAGGGCGAGGAGCCAACGCCGATCGACCGCAGCCCGCTCGGCATACCCGCCACCTTCGGTCCGCACGAAGCCCATGACGCGGACGCCGTCCAGCTCCCCGGCGATCTCCGAGCCGAGCACGGCTGGCAGCTCGGGCATCTGCGGGTAGCGGCCGAGGCGGACCAGGACGTCAGCGAAGTTGATCCCGCACGCGCGAACATCGACGATCGCGGCTCCCTCACCTGCCGCCGGCTCGGGCACCTCCTGGACGGACAGCTGCTCGGGCCCACCCGTTCCTGTGAGAACGACCGCCCTCAACGCCCGGTGAAGTGGGGCTCGCGCTTCTCCAAGAAGGCGGCCACCCCCTCCGCGCCGTCTTCGCTCGAGAGACAGCGTCGGAAGCCGTCAGCCTCGCGGCGCAGACCCTCCTCGAGCGAAAGGTCGCGCGTCGTCCGGGCGAGCTCTCGAAGCACTCCGATCGCGACCGGCGAGCGGTCTGCGATAGCACGGGCGATTCCGACGGCCGTGTCGAGCAGCTCTTCCTTCGACACGACCCGCTCGACGAGCCCCCACTCATACGCGGTCCGCGCGTCGATGAACTCGCCGGTCATGTTGAGCAGGAGCGCCCGACCGAGCCCGACCAACCGCGGCAACCGCTGAGTGCCGCCGCCTCCGGGAATCAGTCCGAGCTTGATCTCGGGCTGACCGAGCTGCGCGTCCTCCGAGGCAACCCGAATATCGCAGCACATCGCGAGCTCGAGGCCACCTCCGAGGCAGAAGCCGTGGATCGCGGCGACGAACGGCGTGTGCGCCGCATCCATCCGCGCACCGAGCTTCTGGAGGCCGCGCGCAGAGCCGCTCTCACCGGTCGCTGCCTTCCTTAGAGCCGGGAACTCGGAGATGTCCGCTCCTGCCACGAAGGCGCGCTCGCCGGCCCCTTTGAGCACGATCGCGCGCACGCCCGCGTCGTGATCGAGGCGATCGATCTCGGCTTCGAGCTCCTCGAGGAGAGGCGCCGAGAGCGCGTTGACGGGCGGGTGGTCGATGGTGACGGTGGCGACGTAACCGTTCTGCACCGTCGAGACGAACTCGCCCACCTACGCCGTCTCCGCGGGCTCGGGCTGGCCAGCGAACTGCTCACGCAACGCTGTCTTACGGAACTTGCCGACAGCGGTCTTCGGGATCTCCTCCACGACCTCGAAGCGCTCCGGCAGCCACCACTTTGCGAAGTTCGGCGCGAGGAACTCGCGGAGCTCGTCATCGGTTGCGGTTTCACCCTCCCGGAAGACGCAGACGGCGAGCGGCCGCTCCGACCACTTCTCGTCGGGAATCGCGATCACGGCGGCCTCCGCCACGGCAGGGTGTCCCATCAGCGCGTTTTCGAGCGCGACGGTCGAGATCCACTCACCGCCCGACTTGACGAGGTCCTTCGAGCGGTCCTGGATCTCGATGTAGCCGTGCGGCTCGATGGTCACGATGTCGCCGGTCTTGAACCAGCCGTCGTCGGTCCAGCGATCGGCGCCCTCGGGACTGTCGTG
>Ga0183260_10002675_pt1 | contig 14626 bp, 14 predicted proteins | sample AntDrymUQ4972206_2_FD_129768 | JGI IMG/M metagenome (GOLD analysis project Ga0183260, IMG submission 129768) | Polar desert sand microbial communities from Dry Valleys, Antarctica - metaG UQ497 (22.06) (version 2) (version 2) | ecosystem: Environmental > Terrestrial > Soil > Desert | place... | reverse complement strand
TCCGGCCTCGGCCGCGTCCGCTGGGTCGTCGAGCGCACCTTCGCCTGGCTCCATCACTTCAAACGGCTACTCGTCCGCGACCGCCGCCACGAAATCCACGAAGCCTTCCTCGCGATCGGCTGCTGCCTCGTCTGCTTCAGACGACTGCAGAACTCATTGTGATTCGAGTTCTAAGTCCGCGATCCCGAGATCGGTCAGCGTATCCTCACGAGGCACTTGACGAGGCCACCTCGCCGGGGACCTCGAGCAGGGCGATGCAGCGGCTGACGCGTTCCGAGACGAGGTCAACTAGGCGGTGAGGGAGATCCCGCCCCAACGCTGTGACCTCGCGGGTAGTGGCGGCATCTGCAAACGCGTCAGGCGCGCGAGCTGCGAGCTCAGCAACTCGAGCGGTCAGCCGGTCGACGTCCACGCCGATTCCGTCCGCCGTACGAGGCCATGGATTGCGATAGGTGAACACGTCGTAGTGGCCGCCGAGCTTCATAGCAAGCCTCAAGTTCTTCTCGTGCATCCCGTACGGAAGCGCGGACGCTATGTCGTAGAGCGGTGCCAGGCGGACGTCGTTGCCGGCGAGGAGTAACGAGTAGTTCTTGGAGTGAGCATCGGTTCCCGCGATCAGCCAGTTCCAGGCGAGAGCGTCGACGAATCGCCAGACGGCATCATCGGCGGCCCGGGCCGGCATCGCTGTACGTAGCAGCTCGACGACTTGGATCGGCGTGGGTCCACCCTCATTCTGGTACTTCTGACCCGGAGGGAAGCCAAGCGCTTGGCAGAGATCTTCTTGGTGCACCCGCACGAGACGCTCCCTGACCTGCACGCGGTCGTAACGGTCGACCACGATCGCAGACTCCTCGTCGAAACGCCTCACTTGAGTTGGAGCAACGATGAGGCCGGCTCGTCGTGCGGCGTCGAGACAGAGGTGCTCGTTGAGGTCGTGATCGTCGAGACCCGCGACTGCGGGTTTGAGGATGTGGCTTGTAGGCGTCGCACCTGACGGAATGCCCCAGCAGCCGTCTTGGAAGAGCAATGCGGTCTTCGCCTGAGCCCCGGCCAGACTGAACTGCCCTGTGAATGACTTTCCAAGCCAGGCGGTTGCATCAGCCTTCAGTTCCCTCAGCCGCTCTCCGACCTCGTCCTCGCTCAGCCATGTCACGTCGCCTTTGTGCTGAAGAAGCCGCTCGGCCTCGTCCGGTGCAACGAATTGGACGGCGCCAGCACAGTCCTCACCAACCGGCGTTGCTAGGAGCGAGAACGGTGATGACGCCGACGCGTGGAACTGGCGCGCCCAGCGCGCGAGCACGGCGTCGTTATCGGGGAGCAGCCCCCACAGCCAGGGGGTCACTGTCCGATCGCCGTGAGAGCGAACCTGCTTGGGCATCGAGAGCGACAGCGGAGTCGCATCGCTTCGCGCTCGAAACACGGCGTCGTAGTCGAAGCGGAGCCGACCTCCGGGCAAGCGGGTCAGCGTTCCGGCCACGCTGCCTTCAAGCAGCACTGCGAGCGAGTCACTCATCGCCGGCCTCAGCCGCGTTACTCGCGCGGAACCTACTCAGAAGGAGGTCGAGGTTCACCGCACCGCGATCCGATGAGCCCTCCTGTGTGGACGATGCGTCGCGTAGCTCGAGGCTAAGCGCCAGCGCATCCAGGACGCGGAGCACGAGGCCAAACTCTGCCGTTGACTTACCCGCCTCGAACTCAGAGATCCACTTGCGCGAGACGCCCGCCCGACTGGCCAGTTCGACCTGGCTGATACCAAGGTCGTGCCGCCGGCCACGTACCGCGGCCGCCACGTCTCTTATTGAACGTGCACTCATTCGGTCTCCTGTAACCGATCGGTGTCAGTATGATTGTGTAATCGATCGGTGGCAATAGTATCATATAACCGTACGGTGTCAATCACGTCCTGACACCGATCGGTTACAACGAATGACGCCTGACTTCGGCGCAAGAGGTGGCCAGCCCGTGCCCAGTCGTGTGATTCAGCTTCGGCCGCCGGGCACTGGAAGCCGGCCCAACAGCGCGCCGGAATCGAGCCGCTGCGTGGCCTCTACGACCTGCGCCACACCTTGCGCGACGTTCGCGCTGCGCGCGGTAGTCCCGGTGTTCGCCGTCTCCCGCTTCATGGGCTCGAGCATCGCGATGATCGACCGCCACTACGGCCACCTGGCCCACGACAGCCGCGAGCACGCCATCTCGCTCCTCGACGCGCTTGCGCTCGAAGGGCCGTGGACGCTGCGTGGACGTCGCACCGAGCAATGGCAAAGGCAGTCCGCAAGCCTGTTTCGAGCACTCGCGCTCGACATTCGCGCCGCGGCGTGGACGCTCGGTGGACGCCGCATCTCGTTTCTGTCGCCTCACCAGACGACGAAAGGAGCTGATCAGCAGGAATTTCCTGAAGCCCTCTGACGGACTCGAACCGTCGACCCCCTCCTTACCAGCATTTGCCACCGGTTGCCACCGGTGGCGACCGCTCTGCTCCATTAATGCTCCATCCCGCTCCGCGGCCTTCGAGTAGGGGAGCATGCGGATCAGTTCGCTACGACGGGGTTCGGGCGAGAGGACGCTCGCGCAGGCCAGTTGCCCGTATCCTTCGACCATCAATGTCGGCTGAGCAGACCGACGTCCTGGAACGCGCCGGAGGGCGAGACTGGCGCCGCCTACCGACCCGACGCCGCCTCGTCGTTGCCCTTCGCCGTGCTCGCGGCCGTGCTGGTACCCGTTGCCGCACTTGGTTCTGCGAATGACTGGTGGTTCCTGAAGTTCGGCGGCGCCCCGGTACCGACGACAGCACCCCAGGTCGTGAAGGAAGGAGAGTGGAACGGACATCCGTGGCAACAAGGTGCTCGCCTACCTCGAGCGCCAGGGATGCCGCTACTCGATCGCGGTCACCCTGCACAAGCTGATCGCCGAGCGGATCACGCAGATCCCCGAGTCGGCTTGGGAGCCGGTTGCCGACTACCCCGAGGCCGGGATCTGCGAGCTCGCCGAGACCAGCTACGCGGGCCGCCGGCTGGTCGTCCGCCGAGTCCACCTGCGCGCCCAGGAAGCGCAGACCGAGCTGTTTGCCTACTGGCGCCACTTCGCCTTCCTCACCAACCGCGCCGAGGACATGCACACAGTCGACCGCGAGCATCCCCAGCATCCGAGGTCGAGCTCGCGATCCGCGATCTAAAGGATCAGGCGCTTCGCCACTTCCCCTCGGGGAGCTTCGCCGCCAACGCCGCCTGGACACGCTGGCGCCCGTGCACGTCGATCTGAACGAAACGTCCCTGCTATGCAGGGATTTTGCAGAGCCCTCTGACGGACTCGAACCGTCGACCCCCTCCTTACCATGGAGGTGCTCTACCAACTGAGCTAAGAGGGCGGGGAACTCAGCTTAGCCCGTGTCCCGCCGTCGGGTGAAGGCGCGCCGCGGATAATCGTCTCCGTGGCCGGAACGCACCGCAGGACCCTGTCGGCGTGGCGGCTGGGTGTTCCTCGTCCGACACGCGGCGACCTCTTCGCCGGCGTCACCGTCGCGGCCGTGGTCGTGCCGCAATCGCTCGCGTACGCGCAGCTTGCGGGCATGCCGCCCGAGCGCGGGCTCCTCGCGGCGGTGCTGCCGCCCATCGTCGCGGCACTCCTTGCCTCCTCGCCATACCTCCAGACGGGGCCTGTGGCAATTACGTCGCTCCTGACGTTCGGAGTCCTGAGCACCCACGCGACGCCGGGCAGCGAGCGCTACGTGCAACTCGGGATCGCGCTCGCGTTCGTCGTCGGGGTTGCTCGGATCGCCCTCGGCCTTGCGCGGGGAGGCGTCGTCGCCTACCTCCTCTCTGAGCCCGCGATGCTCGGGTTCGTCCAGGGCGCCGCGCTTCTGATCTGCCTCTCGCAGGTTCCGACCCTGGTCGGCGTGGGCGCGGGCGGGGATGGGATCGTCGTCGAGGCGGCGAGAGCGCTCGAGGAACCGGGAAGCTGGTCGCGGAGCTCGATCGCGATCGGCGTCGCGGCGCTCGCCGCCATCGTCGCTCTCCGGCGGCTCGGCCCGCTCGTGCCGGGCGTCCTGATCGTGACCGTGCTCGGTCTCTTGGCGGGAATGGTCGTCGACGACATCGCCACGGTCGGGCCGATCGACGTTGCGTTGCCGGCGTTCGACCTCGAGGAGATGAGCTCAGGGCCGCTGACGCTCTACCTGTCGGGTCTCGTCATCGCGCTGGTCGGCTTCGCCGAGCCGGCGGCCATCGCTCGCACCCTCGCGACGCGTGAGCGTCAGCGGTGGGATGCCGACCAGGAGCTCGTCAGTCAGGGAGCGGCCAACGTGGCGGCGGCCGTGTCGGGGGCGTTTCCGGTCGGCGGCTCGTTCTCGCGCAGCTCGCTCAACCGGGCGGCCGGAGCAACGACTCGGCTGAGCGGCGCCGTGACCGGACTTGCGGTGCTCGTTGCGCTCCCGTTCGTCGGGGTGCTCTCCGACCTTCCGCAAGCCGTGCTCGCCGCGATCGTCGTGCTTGCCGCCGCCTCGCTCCTGCGTCCGCTCTCGCTTCTACGCATCGTCCGGTTCTCGCTTCCGCAGGCCGTTGTCTGCTGGGGCACGCTGATCGCGACGCTCGCCTTCTCGCCGGACATCGCGTGGGCGGTGCTTGTCGGCATCGGCCTCGCGCTCGCCGTTCACCTCGGCCGCGAGATGAGCATCGACATCGACACGATCGTCAACGGCGACCGGCTCGTCTTCCGGCCGCGTGGCGTGATGTGGTTCGTCTCGAGCAGCGTCGTCGAGGACGCGTTCGCGGCTGCGCTCGCCGCGAACCCGGGCGTGCGGCGGGCGGAGATCAGCCTGCGTGGGATCGGGCGCATGGATCTGACCGGCGCGCTCGCGCTGCGGCGGATGCTCCACGACGCGCGAAGCGCCTCGCTCGACGTCCGCATCATCGACATGCCGCCGCGCGCCCGCCGCTGGACGCGCTCGCTGATCCAGTCCAGCGACGATCCGCTCTAGCGCGGCGTCACTGGCTGTCGTCGTCCTCGACGTCGGCGGGATGCTCCTCGGTCACGCCGAGCGGCAATTCCTCCTCGAGCGTCTCCCCGTTCGGATAGTCCTCCTCGAGCGGGTGCTCGTCGCCCTCGTGGGGCTGATCCGTCATCTCGACCTCCCATCGGTGTCGCCCTGACCTACCCGCGAAGTCAGCGACTCAGTCAAACTGTCGCGCATGAGCACTCCGTACACGCACAAGAACATCGCCGACGTCAAGGACTCGGCCCCGGACTTCGGGCTCGCCGAGAACCAGGAGGCGCGCTTCGCGACCGACGCGCTCGACGCGAGCGAGGCGGGGTTCAGCTTCCACCGTGTCAAGGCGGGCAAGCGGCAGGCGTTCGGTCATCGCCACGACGATGCCGAGGAGGTGTACTTCGTCGTCTCCGGGAAGGGCCGGATGAAGCTCGACGACGACGTCATCGACCTCGCCGAGCACGACGTGATCCGTGTCGCCGGCGGGGTCACCCGCGCCTTCGAGGGAGGCGACGACGGGCTCGAGGTGCTCGCTTTCGGTGCGCATCATCCCGAGGATCGGGGCGAGGTTATCCAGGGCTGGTGGAGCGACTGACGCACATGGCCGTGGACGTCGCCACCGACCTCGGCGAGCAGCTCGACCAGGGCCTGACGCTTCCCGCCTCCTGGTACTCGGATCCGGAGGTGTACCGGCTCGAGCAGCAACGGATCTTCAAGCGCGCGTGGCAGTACGGCGGCACCGTCGAGTCGGTCGCCGAGCGCGGCGCGTTCTTCACGTGTCGCGCGGGCGAGGTGCCTGTCGTCGTCGTCCGAGGCCGCGACGGCGAGCTTCGTGGCTTCGTCAACGTCTGCCGCCACCGCGGGCACGAGGTCGCGTCGGGCTGCGGGAAGCGCGAGACACTCCAGTGCCCGTACCACGCCTGGACGTACGACCTCGACGGATCGCTGCGCGCCGCACCGCGATCCGACCGCGAGCCGGGCTTCGACCACGCGGACTGGAGTCTCAGACCCGTGCGTGTCGAGACGTGGGGGCCACTCGTCTACGTCAATCCGTCGCTCGACGCGTCGCCACTCGCCGAGGTGCTCGGGGGTGTGCCGCAGGCCATGCTCGATCGCGGTCTGGACGTGTCGACGCTCGAGTACCGCGGCCGCTCGCGTGAGTGGGTCGTCGACGCCAACTGGAAGATCGTGGTCGAGAACTTCCTCGAGTGCTATCACTGCCCGGTCGCCCACCAGACCTTCAGCCGGCTGATCGACGTCGATCCGGACGCGTACGCGCTGAGCACGGGCCGCTGGTCGTCCAGCCAGCTCGGGCCGGTGCCGGGCCGGGTCGAGGCGGGCGATACGAACGGCCTTCCGTACGTTCCCGACGGGCCTATGCGAACGAGCCAGTTCCACTTCTTCTGGCCGAACTGGACGTTCAACACGCTGCCAGGCGCGGCGCACCTGCGCGTGCTCGTTTTCGAGCCCGACGGCCCAGAGCGCACGCGAACGTACGTCGACGGGTTCTGGGATCCGGAGACGCCCGACGACGTGATCGCGGAGATGACGGAGTTCGGCGCGAAGGTCGGTGAGGAGGATCGCGGACTCGTCGAGTCCGTTCATCGAGGGCTCCGTTCCGGGACGATCGAGCAGGGCAGGCTGCTCCTCGGGAGCGAGCACCTGCTGCAGCACTTCCAGCGCCTCGTGTACGAGGCGCTCGCGGATCCGGCCTAGCGCTTCCGTTCCGCGTCGACCTGCTGCGCGATGCGCTCGACGAGCAGGCGTGCCTCGGTTTCCTCCGGCGTCTCGTCGGGCCGCGCCTCCTCGGGCTCCTCCCAGCTGAAGGGCTCTGTCTCGACGGTTCCGGCGACGAGGAGTCGCTCCGCCTGCGCGGCGGTCAGCTCGCCACACTCGAGTCGCTCCAGCACGTGCCGCTGCTCCGGCGTCAGGCCTCCCCCGAAGACGTTGCCGCGACCGAGCTTCACCGCCTCGGGAGTCTAGATCGGCGCCCGGCAGAGAGCACGTGTCCGACTGAAGTCGGACGCCGGAGGCGCGGATCAAGCGGCGGGATTCCACTCCTGCGGAATCGCGCTTCGCGACACAAGGCATGTGCAGGGGAGAGGATTCGAACCTCTGAAGGCTGAGCCAGCGGGTTTACAGCCCGCCCCCTTTGGCCACTCGGGAACCCCTGCAGGGCCGCGGATTGTAGCCCGCTCAGCGCGGCTCGCCGACCCGGCGGCCAGCCCCGTCGGGCACCGGCAGGTCGTCGTGTGCGAGCGCCGCGGCAGCGACGCGCTCGGCGACCGGCGGGAGCATCGGGCACGTGCGTCCCGCCTCCGTATCGACGTGGAGCATGAGATGCTCGCCGGTCGCGAGCAGCGTTCCCGTCGAGCCGTGCGCGAGCGTGTGGAAGAGGTGGACGCGCTTCTCGTCGCCACCGAGCACGTGCGTCGCCGTCGTGAGCGGCTCACCTGCCTTGACGTCGTGCAGGTACCGGATGTGCGACTCGACCGTGTAGAAGCTGTGCCCGGCCTCGAGGTAGGCGGCGTCGAAGCCGACGTGACGGAGGAACGCGTCGCTCGCGTTGCCGAGCACGTCCGCGTACCGGGCCTCGGTCATATGGCCGTTGTAGTCGACCCATTCCGGCCGCACGACGGCGTCGTGGAGCGCGAGCGGCTGCGACGGATCGGGCGGTTCGCCGCGAGCGTGAGCCTCGTCGAAGAGCGACCGCTCGTGCTCGGCGAGCACCGCGCCGGCCGCGAATCGCTCGCCACGGAGCGCGTGGAGGATCGCGACGAGGTTGTCGTCGCGGAGCCGCTCGAGCTCCGCCACGGAGCGGCCCGCCGCCTGCTCGTCGGACTGCGCCGCGAGCCTGTCTAGGAAGGCATCCGTCAGCTCCGGCACGTCGGTGAGCTTCGTCCAGGGCCAGGCGAGCGCGGGGCCGAACTGCGCCATGAAGTGGCGCATCCCCGCCTCGCCGCCGGCGATCCGGTACGTGAGGAACGTGCCCATCTGCGCCCAGCGCAGACCGGGTCCGTAGCGGATCGCGTCGTCGATCTCGGCGGTGGTCGCGACGCCGTCGTGGACGAGCCAGAGCGCCTCGCGCCAGAGCGCCTCGAGCAACCGGTCGGCGACGAAGCCGTCGATCTCGTGACGCACGTGCAGCGGCGTCATTCCGAGCGAGGCGTAGAAGGCGCACGCGCGCTCGACGCTCGACGCACTCGTCCGCTCGCCGCCGACCACCTCGACGAGCGGGAGGAGGTAGACGGGGTTGAACGGGTGGCCAACGACGAGGCGCTCGGGGTGACGCAGCCCGTCCTGCAAGCGGCTGGGGAGGAGGCCCGACGTCGAGGAGCAGATCAGCGCGTCGGCCGGCGCCGCCGCGTCGATCTCGGCGAGCAGCCGTCGCTTCAGCGCCTCGTCCTCGGGGACGCTCTCCTGCACGACGTCGGCGTCACGCACCGCCTCGGCGAGCGACTCGACGAACGTCACCCTGCCGCGCCGGCGGGGAGCGAGCGTCAACCGCGCCCAGGCGCGCTCAGCGTTCGCCAGCATCTCCTCGAGGCGCTTCGCTGCGGCCGGATCGGGGTCGAAGACGACCACGTCGTGCCCGGTCTCGACGAGGCGGCCGGCCCAGCCACCGCCGATCACGCCGCCGCCGACGAGCGCGACCCGGGTCTCAGCCATGGGCAACGAGGCCGAGCCGCTCGCGCACCTCGGCCGGCCCGAGCACGCGAACGTTCATCGCCTCGAGGATCGTCACCGCGCGCGAGACGAGGTCGCCGTTCGTCGCCTTGACACCGCGGGACAGCCAGAGGTTGTCTTCCAAGCCAACGCGCACGTTCCCCCCGACGAGCACCGACTGCGCGACATAAGGAAGTTGCATCCGGCCGATCGAGAACGCGGTGAACACGGCTTCGGCAGGAAGGCTCTGGACGAGCGCGAGCAGCGTCGCGGGGTCGTCCGGCGCGCCATAGGGAATCCCGAGGCAGAGTTGGACGAGCGGCGGCGGGTCGACGAGCCCGTCCGCGACCAACTCGTTCGCAAAAACGAGGTGGCCCGTGTCGAACACCTCGAGCTCGGGCTTGACGCCGAGCTCCTGGACCCGGCGCGCCATCTCGCGGAGCATCGAGGTCGTGTTCGTCATCACGTAGTCGCCCTCGGCGAAGTTCATCGTGCCGCAGTCGAGCGTGCAGATCTCCGGTCGCAGCTCGCGGACGTGCTCGAGGCGCTCCGTGGCGCCGGCCATGTCCGTCCCCGAAACCGGAGGCAGTGGTGCGTCGACCCCGCCGAGGACGAGATCGCCACCCATCCCGGCCGTGAGGTTGAGGACGACATCCGTCGCCGAGGTGCGCAGACGCTCGACTACCTCTCGGTAGAGGACAGGGTCGCGCGAGGGTCCTCCGCTCTGTGGGTCGCGAACGTGCAGGTGGACGATCGCGGCCCCGGCGCGCGCCGCCTCGAGCGCGGCATCGGCGATCTGCTCGGGCGTGACCGGGACGAGCTCGCTGCGGGAGGTCGTCGCACCGACGCCGGTCACCGCGCAGGTGATGAACGCCTCGGTGTTCACCGGCTCACGATGTCAGATCGAGGACGAGGCGTTGACGCAGGGGCCGGGATCGCGTTGAATCGCCACACCGAGACAAGGAGGGTCGATGCAGTCAACGGACGAGATCCTGAGTCGAGAGGTCAAGCCCGGCATGACGCGTGCGGATCTCGTGAAGCGAGCCGGCGCACTCGGGCTGGTCGCGTCGGCGGGGTCGCTCGGGCCGCTCACGGAAGCGGCGTTCGGGCGCGCGCAGGCGAGGCGTGGTGGGACGTTCCGGCTCGCCGTCTCCGGCGGGTCGACCGACTTCATCGACGGGCAGCACATTGTTGCCAAATCTGACATCGCCCGTCTGATGGCCGGCTGGGAGGGCCTCGTCTACTTCGACGAGCGCTACAAGATCAAGCCGGCACTCGCCGAGGAGATGCGTGCCGAGAAGTCCAACCAGTACCTGATCCGGCTGCGAGAGGGCGTCGAGTTCCACAACGGCAAGACGCTCACCATCGACGACGTGATCTACTCGATCCGGCGCACGAAGAACGCGAAGCTGAAGCTCTTCGGCAACGCGGGACTCGGTGCGATCGACTTGAAGCGGACGAGGAAGCTCGACGCGCGGACGGCCAGGATCTTCCTCTCGCGACCCGATGTGACGCTGATGGAGGCGTTCGCGCAGTACTTCCAGGGCGTCGTACCGGTCGGATACCAGCCGAACGCGGTCGGGAAGGGCCCGCTGCGCTTCATCGGCACGGGGCCGTTCAAGGTGCAGAGCTTCACGCCGGGCCGAGAGAGCGTGCACGTACGCAACGAGAACTACTGGCGCACGGGCCAGCCGTACTTCGACCAGGTCCGGATCATCAACTTCCCCGACGACGCGGCAAAGGTCAACGCGCTCCTCTCGAACCAGATCGACGCGATGACCGACGTGCCGTTCGCGCAGGTGCCGGTGCTCAACCGGCGCGGCAACGTCGAGGTCTACATCTCGCAGACAGGCGCGTGGACACCGCTCTGCATGCGGGTCGACGTCACGCCGTTCAAGGACGTCCGCGTGCGACGGGCGCTCCGCCTCTTGATCAACCGGCCGCAGGTCGTCCGCCAGGGGCTCTCCGGGTACGGGCGGATCGCGAACGACGTCTACTCGCCGTTTGATCCGGCCTACGCGGGCGACGACTTCCCGCAGCGGCGGTACGACCCCGAGCAGGCGAGGTCGCTCCTCCGCCGGGCCGGCCAGTCGAACCTGTCGATCGAGCTCGTCACGAGCCCGGCCGACACCGGCATGGTCGAGGGCGCCACGATCTTCGCGCAGAACGCAAAGGCTGGCGGCGTCAACGTCCGGGTGCGGAACGTCGACGGCGGGACGATCTACGGCGACCAGTACCTCAAGTGGCCGTTCTCGGCGGACTACTGGGGTACCCGCAACTACCTCCAGCAGGTGGCGGCGGGCGTCCTCAAGACCGCGCCGTTCAACGAGACCCACTGGGATGCCTATCCGGGCTACAAGAAGTTCGAGTCGCTCTATCGCCAGGCGCTCGCAACCGTCAACGCCGGCAAGCGGGCCCAGATCATCCGCGAGATGCAGCGGATGGAGTACAACGACGGCGGCCTCATCATCTGGGGCTTCAAGAACCTCACCGACGCGTACTCGACGAAGATCGGCGGCTTCCGGCCGGATCGCGGGACGCTCAACCTCAACAAGTACGGGAACGGCTTCCGGACGATCTTCTTCGTCTGAGCCAGGCCTGGGCAGGCCGCTTCGCGGCCTGCCCAGGCTAGGAACTGCATGTCCATCCTCCGTGGCATTCCCGGGTTCGTCTTGCGTCGGGTGCTGCTCGGCGTCGTCACGCTCTTTTTCGCCTCGCTGATCATCTTTGCGGCGACCCAGGCGCTGCCCGGCGATGCCGCGAAGGCGTTCCTCGGTCGGAGCGCGACGCCAGAGTCGGTCGCCGAGCTCCAGCGCCAGCTCGGCCTCGACAAGTCGGTGTTCCGGCAGTACTGGGAGTGGATCTCGGGCGTCTTCACGGGCGATCTCGGCATGTCGCTCGCGAACCGGCTGCCGGTCGCCGAGGTGATCGGCGAGCGGCTCGTCTACTCGCTCTTCCTGATGCTGATCGCGGCCGTGATCAGCGTGCCGCTCGGCGTCGCTCTCGGCGCGATCAGCGCCCGCCGGCGCGACGGCGTGTTCGACCAGGTCACCTCTGTCGTCACGCTCGGGCTCGCGGCGTTGCCCGAGTTCGTCGTCGGCATCGCCCTCGCCGTGCTCTTCTCGACGACCGTCTTCACGGTGCTACCGAGCGTGATCGTCACCGAGCCGGGGGTCGGACCCTGGAACTACCCGAAGGAGCTCGTGTTGCCGGTCGTGACGCTCGTGATCGCGGTCGTCCCGTACACCGCGCGGATCATGCGCGCCTCGACGGTGGAGATCCTCGAGAGCGACTTCGTCGAGATGGCTCGTCTGAAGGGTCTCTCGGAGCGACGCGTGCTGTGGCGCCACGCCGTCCCGAACGCGCTCGCGCCGACGTTCCAGGTCACCGCCCTCAACCTCGCCTATCTCGCCGGCGGGATCGTCGTCGTCGAGGCGGTGTTCAACTACCCGGGGATCGGGCTCCTGCTCGTCGACGCCGTGCGTGGGAGGGACGTCCCGGTCGTCCAGGCGCTTGCGCTCCTGATCGCCGGCCTGTACGTCGTCCTCAACCTGCTTGCGGACCTCGCCACGATCCTCGTCAGCCCGCGCCTCCGGACGTCACTTTCGTGAGCGCCGTCGCCTCGACCGACGCGCCGCCCATCGAGGAAGACGCTCCCCGTCGACCGTGGCGGTTGCTCGTCGCGACTGCGTGGCAGCAGCACCGGACGAAGATCGGCGTCGCGATCACGCTTGCGCTCGTCCTGATCGCGGTCGTCGGGCCGTTCGTGACGCCGTACCCGCCCGACCAGGGGGTCGATGGCCAGTTCCCGTACGCACCTCGCTCCGACGAGGTGCGCTTCGGCACGGACAACCTCGGCCGCGACACGCTGAGCCGCTTCCTCGCGGGCGGCTACACCGTGCTCCTCCTCTCGGGGCTCTCGACTGTGATCGGCGTCGCCCTGGGCGTCGTCGTCGGGCTCGCGGCCGCGTACTCGCGCGGGCGGCTCGACGACCTGCTGATGCGAAGCATGGACGTCGTGCTCTCGTTCCCGCAGATCGTGTTTGCGTTGATCCTCGCCGCAACCGTCGGGCCGAAGCTCTGGCTGCTCATCCTCGCCGTCGCGTTGACCACTGTCCCGCGCGCGGCGCGCGTCACGCGGGGAGCCGCTGTCGAAGTGGTCGAGCGCGACTTCGTGCGCGCGGCGGAGGCGATCGGGGTGCCGCGGCGGCGGATCCTCTTCAACGAGGTGCTGCCGAACATCACGAGCCCGCTCGTCGTCGAGACGACGCTCCGGCTCACCTTCAACATCGCGGTCGTCGCGGGCCTCAGCTTCCTCGGGTTCGGGCTCCAGCCGCCGGCCGCCGACTGGGGCCTGATGATCAACGAGAACAAGAACGGCCTGATCATCCAGCCGTGGCCGGTGATCCTGCCGGTCGTTGCGATCGGGCTCCTGACGATCGGGACGAGCCTGATCGGCGACGGCCTCTCGCGCGCCGCCGCCGGGATCGAGCGCGGCAGGAGGAGCAAAACATGACGACCCCTGCTCTCGAGGTCGTCGACCTGCGGGTCGAGCTCGAAGACGGAGACCGCGAGGACATCGTCGACGAGGTCTCGTTCGTGGTCACGGCGGGGGAGATCCTCGGGCTCGTCGGCGAGTCCGGCTCGGGCAAGACCACCGTCGGGCTCGCGGTGCTCGGTCATACGCGGAGAGGCGCGCGTATCCGTCGCGGCGAGGTTCGGATCGAGGGACGCGACATCCTCGCCCTGCGGACGCGGCAGCGACAGCGGCTCCGCGGCAACCTCGTCTCGTACGTGCCGCAGGATCCGGCGTCGGCGCTCAACCCCTCGATGCGGATCGGCGCGCAGCTCGCGGAGGCGCTCAGCGGGCACGGCTTCGGCTCGCCCGCAGCCCAGCGCGAGCGGATCACGGAGACGCTCGGAGAGGTGCTCCTGCCGAGCGACGACGCGTTCCTGCGGCGGTATCCGCACCAGCTCTCCGGAGGTCAGCAGCAGCGCGTCGCGCTCGCGATGGCGTTCGCGAACCGGCCGCGCGTGATCGTCCTGGACGAGCCGACGACCGGTCTCGACGTGACGACGCAGGCGCACGTCCTCGCCACGATCCGCGACCTCTGCGGCGCGCACGGCGTCGCGGCCGTCTACGTGAGCCACGACCTCGCCGTCGTCGCGACGCTCGCGACCCGCGTAGCCGTCCTCTATAGCGGGCGGCTCGTGGAGGTCGGACCGACGGGCACGCTCTTCCGGCGCTCCGCGCACCCGTACACCCGGCGCCTCGTCGAGGCGATCCCCGAGCTCTCGGGCGAGCACGCGCTCGTCGGCATTCCCGGCACCGCGCCGCGCCCCGGTCACCGGCCCTCGGGCTGCCTCTTCTCTCCGCGGTGCGACTTCGTGATCGACGTCTGCGTCGCGTCCGAGCCGCCGCTCGTCGATGTCGCCGCCGCCCACGAGGCACGGTGCTTCCGCTCGACGGAGGTGATGGCCGTCCCCGCCTCGGCGCGACCCTCGGCCGTCGAGCCGCCCGCCGTCGAGGCAGACTCGGCGCTCGTCGGCGTCCGCGGGCTCAGCGCCTCGTACTACGGGCGTCAGGTCGTGCACGACATCGATCTCGTGGTGCGACCGCGGGAGTGCCTCGCGCTCGTCGGGGAGTCGGGCTCCGGGAAGACGACGCTTGCGCGCTGCATCGGCGGTCTGCATGTCGCCTATGTCGGCGACGTGACCTTTCGCGGCCGCGTTCTGCCGCCGGGCAGCCGCGCCCGCGATGCCGACGCCCGGCGCGAGATCCAGTACGTGTTCCAGAGCCCGTACAACTCCCTGAACCCGCGCAAGACGGTCGGCCAGATAATCGCGCAGCCGCTGCAGCAGTTCTTCGCCTCGAAAGGCTCCGATTCGCGGCGCCGGGTCGGCGAGGCGCTCGACCGCGTGCAGCTCTCCCGCACCGTCGTCGACCGGTACCCACACCAGCTCTCGGGCGGCGAGCGC
>Ga0183260_10002674_pt1 | contig 14627 bp, 13 predicted proteins | sample AntDrymUQ4972206_2_FD_129768 | JGI IMG/M metagenome (GOLD analysis project Ga0183260, IMG submission 129768) | Polar desert sand microbial communities from Dry Valleys, Antarctica - metaG UQ497 (22.06) (version 2) (version 2) | ecosystem: Environmental > Terrestrial > Soil > Desert | place... | reverse complement strand
GTCACGCGATCCGGGCGTGCCGACTCTCGGATGTCATCGGAGCGACGGGGCCATGCGCCCACCACGTGCGCGACGCAGGCGTCCTGGATGCGCCCGAACGTGCCGCGGATACGCTACTCCGCCTGGTCGCCGAGAGCGCATAACGGGCACTCACGCGTTGTCGGACGGCCGGCGCCCGCGTGCATGCGCCCACAGCCGGCATTGCCGGATGGATTCCCGCCGTGGTCGGTCGCGGCCGATCACGGCGTTACTGGGCGCCCGTGGCTTGCCGAAGTCGGGCGGTCGCCTTGGCACCGGCGGCAGCAGAGCGCAGGGCCGTCAGGACCGTCCGGCGCCCAGCAATGTATTGAGTGCGGACAACGATGCTGATACTTCGCTTCTCAGCATGCGATTTCGTATGTGGCTCAGAAGCACCTTCCTGAGGAAGTTTGGGGGTGAAGCTTCCAGGTCACTCGGAGGATGCTTCGGCCTCTTCTTGCGGCTCTACCGTCCATGTCCAGATGGCGTACGAGGGGTTTCCGTCGTCGGTGCCGGAACGGTGGACGAAGGTCCGGTACTCCCGCACCAGCGCCTCGCATCGGGAGCGGCTGCGCCAGCGGTGACCCGCATGGCCTGGAAGGCCACCACCCATTCGGACCACGGAGCCATCGCCTCGGGCATGTCCACCACCTCGGTCATCACGGCATTCCACAGGATCATGCGGGAAGGGTCGGTCACTGCTTCAAAGACGGCATCAGCGGGGGCGACGATGGACCGCGCTGACAGAGCCGCGACGGGTGGTTACCTCACCATGGTGATGGGAGACGTCGACGTGGGCAAGAGCCTGAGCATCCTTCCGCCGAATGCCTCGACTGCGTCGAGCTCGGGAAGCCCGCCATTACACACGGGGGTCGGACGGCTGGGGAAGGGCCACGGACGACGCGTGGCGCCGATCGTTCCCTCCGGTACGCAGTCGAGCGTCGGGCATGCCGCACGAGATCGTAGACTGTGTTGACGCTGAGCTGGTTAGGGGACGACACCAAGCAATGACACTTTCAGCAACGGTCTATGGCGGCTCAATCCAACTCGATGACGATGGCCTCGTCCTGGAGTGGCGAGGTGTCGCAAGCTCGCGCGAAGAGAGGCGGTCGTCACCTCGTCGTATCGCATTCGGCGACATCAGGTCGATCCAGGGGCACGAGCCGGGCAAGCTCTCCAATGGCTGGGTCCGCTTTGGACCAGATCCACTTAACAAGGTGGGATCGCAGCCTCCAAAGGACCTTTATAGCCTGGTTTTCATTCGTACGGACGAGGGCTACCCAACACTCCTCGCCATCGTGAGCGAGGTGTGCGGAGACTTGCGATTGGCGAATCCATTTCCTGAGCCGATTTCATTGCCCGAGCCCACTGGAACCGGGGACGAGCTGTTCGTTGACCCGAACGGAAGGTGGGCTGGATTCCGACCAGACATAGCCGCCGCCGCTAGCCGCATGAAATGGACCCTTGGCGGGAAGCGGGAGATAAAGAATCTGGAGCGCCACCTTCTTGAGAGGGAGCAGGTAGAAGAACTCGCTCAGGGCACCTTCACTCAGAACCAAGGCATTGTCGTCCTCACGAACCAGCGTCTCCTATTCCTATTTCATGGGTTTGTCAATAAGCGGACTGAGGAGTTCAGTCTCGAAGCCATTACTGCGGTAGAGATTTCAAAAAGCCTCAACATCGGGACCCTCCGGCTCCGTATGGCGGGCAACTCGTGCGAGATCACCGCAGTCATCGCCCAGGACCTCGACCGTATGGCGAATGCCATCCGCAACCGCATTAAGCGGCGCACTGATCAAGCAGCACCTTCGCCCTCTGTATCGGACGATCCGGTTACTCTGATCAAACGCCTTAGCGAGTTGCGGGATGCGGGCGTCCTTTCCGACACCGAGTACGAGGCGAAGAAGCAGGAGCTATTACGGCGGCTCTGAACCTCGAGGCTTCCGGGCTCTCGTTCCCTCGGAAGTCGTGGGTCCGCCGGGTAACCGGCGAAGCCGTGTGGCCGAGGCGCCCGATAACGCCGGTCGGCGCGACACCGTCGGGGGTTCGCTGGGTAGCGCATACGTGCCGTTGTCGAATGGGTGCGCGAGAGTCCCGACTTGTCCGACATCAGTGGTGTTTCGCCCGCCGGGCGAGTTTCCTTCTTCCGTGCGGGCTGCCGGGGTATGCAGGGACTTCGGTATGCATCGACACCCCGAGCGAGCCAGAGCGAATCAGAAACGCCGCCGGACACTGCCCGGTGACAGGTGGCGCCCCACTCCGCTGCCCCTCGCTTCGGGCGTCAGGACTCAAAGTCCGCGCGCCCGAGAGATCCCCGGCCTCGCTCGTCCCGCACGCCAGACGTGGGCGTCCCAGCGCTCGTCCCCGCTCAGGCCGTGAGGGGGCGGCGCTGGAGCAGCCACAGGGTGCCGTCGGCGAACGCCCACTCGAGGTCCTGCGTCCCGCCGAAGACGGCCCGGCACCGCACCGCCAGGGCGTGCAGCTCCACGAGTTGTCCTCCGCTCAGTGAACGGGCCCGGGCCCGTTCGTCGTCCACCTCGAAGCGGACAGTGCCGCCGTCGGGCGCGGGACGGACCTCAACGTCCTTGGTCCCCGGCCGGTACTCCAACAATGTCCCTGCTGTGCCCAGCCGGAACAGGTCGGGAACAACTGAGCCCGATACCACCGTCTCGCCCAGGCCCCACGTGGCCTCGATGACGACCTCGTCGGCTCCCGTCACCGGGTTGACGTCGAACAACACGCCGGCGACATCGGGGTCGACCAGTCGCTGGACCACGATCCCGACGCGAGGATCGGGCGGGAGGCCGAGCCGGTCGCGATAGGCGAGCGCCGGCTCCGAGCCCGCCGATCGGCCCACGGCCACGACCGCGTCGGCCACGGCCTCGGGACCGGGAAGGCCGAGGAGGCTCAGGTGCTGGCCGGCGAAACTGGCCTCGGCGGAGTCCTCCCCGACAGCCGACGACCGGGCGACCAGAGGGCCCTGCAGAGGCGCGCACCCTTCGACGACCGCCCGGATGGCCCCCTCGTCTCCGGCGGTCACCGCCTCGACCAGTGGCCAGGGGAGGGCCACACCGTCGGGAACGGGCAGCCCGTGAGAGACGGCGACGGCGAGCTGGGCGGCCTTCCCGCCGAACAGCGCCGGGTCATGGGCGTCGCCCAGGGGCAGGACGCGCCCCGACAGGTCCTTCGGCATCGAGCCCACGCCGGCCAGAGGCTACTGGTACGTTCCCGCGATGCTCGGACCAGGCCAGTGGGTCCTCGACAGCGGCCACTTCCCACGGCCCGCCACCTGCTTCACGGCCGAGCTGTTCCCGGGACCGTCGCGGGAGGGCTTCGCCGAAGGCACCGCCCCCTACGGCCTGCTGCTCGACTACGTCGAGTGGGCGTTCGTCGAACGCTGGGGATACCTGAGCACCAAGCCCGTCGCTCCGCTTCGCGCCGCCGCTCCGCTCGACAGGGCGGCATGGGACGACCTGGTGCGTACGTCGGCCGAGCTGCGGAGCCGGCTGGCCACGAGTGCATCGGTGTTCGAGCGTCGCGCCTGGCGCGACGACCTGGCGCTGTGGGACGACCGGCTGCGGCCTTCGCTGTTGGAGGGCCACCGCCGGCTCCAGGCCGTCGATCCGTACGGACTCGACGCCGACGAGCTGCTCGGCCACCTCGACCGGTGCCGGGCCAACCTGCGACGGGCGATCACCGTCCATCACCGTTTCGACGTCACGCCCGTGCTCCCCGTCGGCGACCTGCTGGTGCAGGCGCGCCAATGGGCCGACGTCCCGGCGCCGGAGCTGCTCGCCCTGCTCCACGGCGCCGGACCCCTGGCCGTCGGCGCAACCGGCGAGCTGAACCGGCTGGCCGAGGTCCTCCGGGCCGATGCCTCGGCTCGTTCCACCCTCGAGTCGCCCACCGGGACACCCGACGAGGTGCTGGCGGCGCTGTGCTCGACGCCGGGGCCGGTGGGCGAGGCGTCGGCGGGCTACGTGGCGCGCGTCGGCCACTGCTCGTCGGGCATCGGCCTCGACGTCGGCGAGCCGTCACTCGCAGAGTTGCCCGGCCTGCTGCTCGAGTCGGTGCGGACGGCGGTCGCGGGCGGCGCCCCGGACGACACAGGCGCAGAAGCGGCCAGCAGAGCGGCCGAGATTCGGAGGGCCGTCCCCGCTTCGAACCGGCTGGCGTTCGACGAGCTGCTGGGCGAGGCTCGCCTCGTGCACCGGTTGCGCGACGAGCGGGCCCTGTCCTGCGACGTGTGGGCGAACGGACTGATGCGACGGGCGATCCTGGTCGCCGGCGACCGCCTCGCCGCGCAGGACCGGATCGACGACCCCGCCCACCTGGTCGAGTCCACGTGGGCCGAGATGCGGTCGCTGCTCGACACCGGTGCCGGCCCGCCGGCGGACGAGCTGGCCCGACGGGCCCGCTACCGCTCCGAGGCCATGGCCGACGACCTGCCCGTGCTGCTCGGCGATCCCCCCCGGACACCGGTGCCGACCGAATGGCTCGACCCTGGCGCCGCCCGGACCGAGCAGGCGTTCCGCACCTACCTCGGGGCGATGGCGGGGGTGTCGGAGGAGCCGGATGCCGGCCCCTCGAGATCCGTGCGCGGCCAAGGGGTGAGCCCGGGCGTCTACGTGGGACGGGCGCGGATGGTCGGCGGCGACGGCGACTTCGGGCGCATCCTCCGGGGCGACGTCCTTGTGACGGTCGCCACCAGCCCGGCGTTCAACGTCGTGCTCCCCCTGGTCGGTGCCGTCGTCACCGACCGCGGAGGCCTGCTCTCCCACGCCGCCATCGTCGCCCGTGAGTACGGCATCCCCGCAGTGGTGGGATGCGGCGACGCCACCGCTCACCTCGCCGACGGTGCCACCGTCCGCGTCGACGGCACTTCCGGCGAGGTGACGCCCCTGTAGATCCTGACGAAGGTCCGAAGCGTCCTGGCGCCTACGCTCCTCTGATGCGCCGGGTGCTGGCGGTGGTGGCCGCGGCTGCGATGGTGGTCGGCTCGCTCGCCCTGAGATCGCGCCTCGACGACCGCAAGGACGAACGCTCCCAGGTGCTCCGCCTGACCTGTGCCACCGAGCTGGAGGCGGCGTGCCGTCAGCTCGAGGAGGCGGACGGTCGCCTGAAGGTCACGGTGGAGCCGGCGGGAACGACCGCCTCCCGGCTCGCCGAGGTCGACGGCGAGGCCGGCCTCGACGGCTGGCTCACCACCGGGCCGTGGCCCGAGATCGTCGACCTCGAACGCCGGTCCGCCGCTCTCGAGCCGCTGTTCACCGCACCTCGGCCGCCCCTCGCCCGTTCGCCGCTCGTGCTGGTGGTGGCCACGGAGCGAGCGGCCGTCCTGGCCCCTCGTTGCGCCGGGACGGCGGTGGGTTGGAAATGCCTCGGCGAGGCGGCGTCGACCGCCGGCGGCTGGGCGGCTCTGGGAGGCCGCCCGGAGTGGGGCAACGTCAAGCCCGCACACGCCTCGCCTGTCGCCGACGGCGTCGGCGCCCTCGTCCTCGGCCAGGCGGTCAGCTCCTGGTTCGGGCGTACCGACCTCTCCACCGCCGACCTCGAGGACGAGGAGTTCCAGCGGTGGTTCGCCGCGCTGGAAGGAGCCGTCGCCCCGTCGGCGGGATCGCCGCTCACCACCCTGCTCGTGGCCGGCCCCGGGGTGGTCGATGCGGCTGGTACGACCGAGGCCGAGGCCGGCCCTTCCCTCGCCAACTCGGCGCGCCGCAACTCGTTGACGCTGCTCTACCCTTCCCCCATGGCCACTGCCGACGTCATGCTGGCCACGGCCGCGGGCGACGGGCCGTCAGGGTCGCTCTCCCGCCTCGTCGAGGGCGGCAAGGGACGAGAGGCCCTGGCTGCTGCGGGCTGGCGGGTCGACGGTCAGCGCAGGGCCCCCGGCGTCAGCGACAGCCCCGCTCTCGGCCCCGGTAGCGGCCTTCCGTCGCCTGGGTTCCTCGACGCCCTCCGGGCCCGGTGGCGCGAGGTCACGAGCTGATGCGCACCCGGTCGCACCGGCTCCCCACTTCCGTGCGGACGGTCGTCGCCGTCGTCCTGGCCGCCGTGCTGGGAACCGCCTGCGTGGCCCGCGACGACTCGGCGCGCGACGGCGGGGGCGACTTCGGCGCCGTCCCCGAGGGGTGCTCGCCGGTCGACATGGCCGTCTCCCCGGAGAAGGTCGAACTGCTGACCGACCTGGCCCGGCGCTTCAACGGCTCCGACGAGGCCAAGGCGGCCAATACGTGCGCGTTCGTGCGGGTGAAGCGGGTGTCGTCGGGCACGGCCGCCCAGGAGCTCACCCAGGGGTGGCCCGACGAGACCACCAATGGGCCCAAGCCGGTGGTCTGGTCGCCGGCGTCGAGTGCCTGGGGTGCGATCGTGAACCATCGGCTGGCCGCCAGCGGCCAGCCCGCCATCGCCGCGGTGGCCACCGGGTCGGGCGCCGTCAGCCCCAACGCGGCCAAGCCGTTCATGCTCACGCCCCTGGTCATCGCCATGCCCCGGCCGATGGCCGAGGCGCTGGGATGGCCTCAGACCCCTATCGGCTTCGGCGACATCCTCAAACTGGCCCAGGACCCGGCTGGCTGGGGCGGCAAGGGCCATCCCGAATGGGGCCCGTTCCGGCTGGGCAAGACCAACCCAAACATCTCCACCAGCGCACTGTCGGCCACCATCGCCCAGTACTACGCGGCCACCGGCAAGACCCGCGATCTCTCCGCCGAGGACCTGGCCCGCCCCGAGGTCGACGCCTTCGCCCGGGGTGTCGAGTCGTCGGTGGTGCACTACGGCGACACGACCCTGACCTTCCTCAACAACCTCTACCGCAACGATGCCCGCGGTGCATCGCTCACCTACGCGTCGGCCATCGCCGTCGAGGAGAAGTCGGTCATCGACTACAACCGGGGCGACCCCGACGGCATCCGTGCCCCGGGCGAGGAGCCGAAGCCCCCGCGCGTCCCGCTCGTGGCCATCTATCCCAAGGAGGGGACGCTCCTCTCCGACAACCCCTTCATCGTCCTCGACGCCCCGTGGGTCTCGCCCGAGGCCAAGGCGGCAGCCCGGCTCTTCGAGCGCTTCGTCCTCCAGGCCGACAACCAGCGCCGGGTCGTGTCCTTCGGGTTCCGACCCGGCAACCCCCAGGTGGCCGCCGGCGACCCGATCGTGCCGGCCAACGGCGTCGACCCCAACCAGCCGCAGAACGTTCTCGGGGTTCCCGACCCCGCCGTGCTCGCCCGCATCGTCGACCTTTGGGGTGAGCAGCGCAAGGCGGCCAGGGTGCTGGTGGTGATCGACGTCTCGGGGTCGATGGGCGAACCGGGCGACAACCAGGGACACACCAAACTCGACCTGGCCAAGCAGGCGGCGGTCGACGCCCTCGGGCTGTTCAAGGCCGAGGACCAGGTGGGCCTACGGATCTTCTCCACCGACCTCAGCCGCACCGAGCCCACCGACTACGTCGACCTCCTCCCACTGGCGCCGGTGGGGGCTCAGCGCGAGCAGATCGCGACGAAGATCCGGGCCCTCGTCCCGACCAACGGCACGCCCCTCTACACGGTCACCAAGGACTCCTTCTCGTTCCTGCGCGACAGCTACGACCCGGCCCGGATCAACGCCGTCGTCCTCCTGAGTGACGGGAAGAACGAGGACCCGAGGAACACGAACCTCGACCCGCTCCTCACCCTGTTGAGGTCCGGCAGCGAGGGCGGCCAGTCGGGCCGCCCGGTGCGGGTGTTCCCGATCGCCTACGGCAAGGACGCCGACCCCGCCGTCCTCCGGCGCATCGCCGAGGCCACCAATGCCGCCGTCTACGAGGCCACCAACCCGGCCACCATCAACCGTGTCCTGGTCGAGGTCATCAGCAATTTCTGAGCCCGGCTGACTCCCCGATGCTCGAGAAGATCCCCGCCGACTACCGGACCCCGGCCGTCGCCCGGGCTATCACCGCGCCCTCGGCGATCCTGCTCGGTGGGGTCGGCATGTCGGCGGCGATCCTCGGCGGGGTGCCGCTCCTCGGGGCCGCCGTGGTCGGCGCCGCCTGTTGGGCGGGGCGGGTGGTTCTGGCCATCCCCCGCCGGCCGCGTGCCGAACGCATCGACCCCCTCACGCTGAACGACCCGTGGCGCGGCTTCGTGCGCAAGGCGGTGGCCGCCAGCGACCGATTCGACCGCGCCGTGCAGGGAACCGACCCCGGCCCGCTGCGCGACCGTCTGGCGGAGATGGCCGCTCGCGTCTCGGTGGGCGCGACCGAGTGCTGGCGCATCGCCAAGCGGGCGGCGGCCCTCGACGACGCTGTCGCCGAGCTGGACATCGGTGACATCCGGGAGCAGCTCGACCGCTGCGAGGCCGACGTACGGGAGGCGCCCGACCATCCCGATCTGGCGGCGACGGCCGAGGCCCTGCGACACCAACTCGAGTCGGCGGAGCGACTGGCCGAGGTGGTCGACGATGCCCGCGACCGCCTGCGACGCCTCGACGCCCAGCTCGACGAGTCGGTGGCCCGGGCCCTGGAGCTCTCGCTGGGGACGGGCGACACCGGCGACCTCGTGCCTGTGGGCTCGACCGTCGACGGGGTCGTCGGCGAGCTCGAGTCGCTCCGCCAGGCCCTGGAGGAGAGCCGCCCCTGACCGGTCAGGGGCCGGTCGGGTGGTCGCTCTCGAACTCGGCCACCAGCGAGTCGACCACGTCGACCAGCTCGCCGCCGGCGGCGACGATGCGGCGCTGGCGCGCGTAGCTGGGGCCGTGCTCGAGCGTGGCCAGGTTACGCCGGAGCTCGTCGAGACAACCGAGGCGCTCCGCCACGGGCGAGAGCTGTCCGACCAGCTCGTCGACCGCTCGTCGCAGGGGCACCCGGCGGCCGTCGTCGTCGGCGATGATCTCGGCGTCGATGCCGTGGCGCGCCGCGCGCCACTTGTTCTGGCGCACCACCCAGGGGGCCGGAACGGGGAGCTCCTCGCCGCCGTCGATCCGGCCGTCGAGCCAGTCAACCGTTGTCTGGGCCAGGGCGGCGAGGGCGCAGACCTCCCCGAGGGTGGGGATGCCGTCGCAGATCCGCAGCTCGACGGTTCCGAAGTCGGGATGGGGGCGGATGTCCCACCAGACGTCGCGGATGCTGGTGATGGCCTGGGCGGCGACGAGCGTGCCCATGAACTTCTCGAACTGATGCCAGTCGGCGAGCTGATAGGGCAGACCGGCGGTAGGGAGGTTCTCGAACACCGTGGTCCGACTCGAAGCCATCCCCGTGTCGCGTCCTTCCCAGTACGGGCTCGACGCCGACAGGGCCAAGAAATGGGGCACGTAGGCGTTCAGGGCGTTGGCGATCGCAATGGACTTCTCCGCCGACCGCACGCCGACGTGGAAGTGGACACCGAAGATCTGCAGCCGACGGGCGGTCCACTGCATCTCCTCCACGAGCGTGTGGTAGCGGGGATCGGGGCTCACCTTCTGCTCGTGCCAGTCGGAGAAGGGGTGGGACCCCGAGCTCACCAGGGCGAGGTTCCGGGGTCCGGTCACCCCAGAAACCTCCTTCGCGGTGGCGGTGAGGTCGTCGTTCGCCTCGGCCACCGTGGCACAGATCCCGGTGATGATCTCGGCCGTGCACTCGAACAGCTCGTGCTTGACCTTGGGATGCTCGCCGTCGGGATGCGCCTCGCCCAGCTCGGCCAGGATCTCGGAGGCGGCGCTCACGAGGTGACGGGTGTCGCGGTCGACGATCTGGAGCTCGACCTCGATCCCGAGGCTGCATCGCTCGGAGGCGTTGAAGGGGATGTCCATGGAGCCTCGCGGGGCGGACTCTACCGGCACCGCGAGTCGCAGCCGGGGCGCGGCGCGCCGCACGCCGCCCCGCACCCGTAGAGTTTCGTTCATGGGAAAACTGATGCAGCGGTTCTGGCGCTACCTCACTGCCGCCCTCACCGGGCGGTTCAACGAGATGGCCGACCCCAAGGTGCAGCTCGAGCAGGCCATCACCGAGGCCAACCAGCAGCACCGACAGTTGGTCCAGCAGGCAGCCAACGTCATCGCCAACCAGAAGCAGACCGAGATGCGCCTCAACCGGGCGATGGAAGACATCGAGAAGCAGAACGGCCTCGCCCGCCAGGCCGTCACCATGGCCGAGGACGCGACCAACCGGGGTGACGCGGCCAAGGCCACCGAGTACACCCAGGCGGCCGAATCGTTCGCCAACCGGCTGGTTGGCACCGAGCGGGAGGTCGAGACCCTGAAGCAGCTCCTGCTGCAGTCGACCCAGGCGGCCAATCAGGCCAAGCAGGCGGTCAGCCAGAACTCCATGGCCCTGCAGAAGAAGCTGGCCGAGCGCCAGAAGCTGCTGGGTCAGCTCGACCAGGCCAAGATGCAAGAGCAGGTCAACTCGGCCATGGCGTCGCTGAGTGAGACGGTCGGCCAGGACGTACCCACGTTCGACGAGGTGCGGGACAAGATCGAGTCGCGCTACGCCAAGGCCCTCGGCACCAACGAGCTCACGGGCCAGTCGGTGGAGAGCCGGATGCTCGAGGTGGAGCAGGCCCAGGTGAACACCGAGGCCCAGGCCAAACTGGCCGACATCAAGGCCCAGCTCGGCATCGGCACCGGCGCCGGCACCGGGTCGGCAACCGACAAGCCCTCCGAGCCGGACGCCGACGCCTGAGCCCCCGTCAGGGAAGGGTCACCAGGTCGTCGCGGTGGACGACCTCGTGGGGCATGCCCTCCGGAAGGTCGGCCGTGCGGCGGCCGGCGACCTGACGGAGGCTGGCGGCGGCCAGTCGACTCAGGCCCTTGGCGAACACCCTGCCGGCGGCGTCGGAGATCTCCACCGCGTCCTCGGCACCGAACGAGCCGCTGACGTCGACGACCCCGGCGGGGAGCAGCGAGGACTTGCGCTCCTCCAGTGCCCGGCGAGCCCCGTCGTCGACCACCACCGTGCCCGACGAGCCCACCGCGAAGGCGATCCAGAGCTTGCGGGCCGACAGGCGACGATCACGGGGACGCACGACGGTGCCGACGCCCGGCACGCCGTCGACGGCACCGGCCAGCACCTCGGGGCGGTCGGCGGCGGCGATCACCGCCCGCACCCCCGACCACGCCGCCATCTTCGCCGCCGCCAACTTGGACGCCATCCCCCCGCTCCCCCGCAGCGAGCCGGGCCCGCCGGCCACCCGCTCGAGCGCATGGTCGACCTCGATGATCTCCTCGATGAGCGAGGCGCTCTCGTGCAACCGGGGATCGCGGTCGAGAAGCCCGGGCGCGTCGGTGAGCAGCACGAGGACGTCGGCCGCCACAAGGTTGGCGACCAGTGCTGCTAGCCGGTCGTTGTCGCCGAAGCGGATCTCGTCGTCGGCGACGGCGTCGTTCTCGTTGACCACCGGCACCACGCCGAGCTCCAGGAGGCGGCGCAGCGTCGCCCGGGCGTGGAGGTACTGGGAGCGGTGCACGAAATCGAGGGGAGCGAGGAGCACCTGGCCGCCGACCAGGCCCCGCTGGCCCAGAAGGTCGTCGTAGACCCGCATGAGGCGGCTCTGCCCGACCGCCGACACCGCCTGCAGGGTGGCGACGTCGGTGGCCTGGGCCTCGGACAGCCCGACGGCGGGAAGGCCGGCGGCGATGGCCCCCGAGGTGACCACGACCACCCGGTCGCCCCGCACGCGTAGCGCCGCCACCTCGGCACAGAGCTTGTCGACGGCGCTGCGGTCGATCTCGCCGTGCCGGTCGGTGATCGACGAGGACCCGACCTTGGCGACGACGATCAGTGCCGGCCTCCCTTGCCGGGACGCCGTCGTCCGCTACCCGGGACGGCGACATCGGGCTGGTACTCGAAGGTGAGGCGGCCGATGCGCACCACGTCGCCGTCCCTGGCTCCCGACCGGGACAGGGCGTGGTCGACGCCCAGGCGACGGAGCCGTTCGTGCACGTAGGCCAGGGCCTGCTCGTCGGTGAGGTCGTTGACCGCCACCGCCCGCTCGGCGGGGAGCCCACGGACCAACCAGGCCCCGTCGACGTCGCGTTCGACGAGCACGCCCTCGGGCTCGGGCCGGTGCACCACGTACGCCTCGGCTGCCGGGATCGCCGCCCTCGCCCGTGCGACCAGCTCGGCCATGCGTCCCAGCAGGTCACAGACGCCCTCGCCGGTGACCGCCGAGATGCGCAGGTCGCCGGACCAGGCGGCGGTGGCCACGTCGGCCTTGGTGCCGACGACCACCCGGGGTCGCTCCAGCAGCTCGGGTTGGTAGCCGCCGAGCTCGGTGATCAGGATGCGCTCCTGATCCGCCGGCGACGTCTCCTGCAGCGGCCCGAGGTCGACCAGCACGAGCAGGGCCCGGGCCCGCTCCACGTGTCGCAGGAACTGGTGGCCCAGGCCCTTCCCCTCGCCGGCGCCCTCGATCAGCCCGGGGACGTCGGCCACAACCATCTCCTGGTCGTCGACCCGCACGACCCCGAGGTGGGGTTGCAGAGTCGTGAAGGGGTAGTCGGCGATCTTGGGCTTGGCCGCCGAGATGCGGGAGATCAGCGTGCTCTTGCCGGCATTGGGGAACCCGACCAGGGCGACGTCGGCCATGAGCTTGAGCTCGAGGCGGAGCCACCGCTCCTCCCCCGGCTCACCCTGCTCGGCGAACGAAGGAGCCCGGCGCCGGTTGGAAAGGAAGCGGGCATTGCCCCGACCACCGCGGCCGCCGCGAGCCGCCAGCCAGGTGTCGCCGGCCGAGACGAGGTCGGCCACCACGTTCCCGTCGGTGTCCTTGACGACGGTGCCCTCGGGCACGAGCACGCGCAGGTCGGCACCTGAGGTGCCGTGGCGGGCCTTGCCCATCCCGTGGGTGGCGTTGCTGGCACGCCGGTGGGGGTGGTCACGAAAGGCGGAGAGGCTGGCCACCTCGTGGTGGGCGACCAGCCAGAGGTCGCCGCCCTTGCCACCGTCGCCGCCGTCGGGCCCGCCCTTGGGCACGTGGGCCTCTCTCCGGAACGAGACAACACCGGCGCCCCCGTCGCCACCCTTGACGTTGAGAGACGCCTCGTCGACGAACCCGGCGCTCATGCCTGCAGGATACGGGTCACCCTCGTGCGCCGGTAAGGCCGGGCGCAGCGCGGACTTCGCGTCAGGAAGGGGGGACGACGTCGACGAGGCGACGGCCGCCCCGGCGGCCGAAGCGGACCTTGCCGGGAGCCATGGCGAACAGCGTGTCGTCGCATCCCCGCCCCACGTACTCGCCGGGGTGGAAGTGGGTGCCCCGCTGGCGGACGATGATGGCTCCCGCCTTCACTTCGCCGCCGTCGTACACCTTCACGCCGAGCCGCTGGGCGGCGGAGTCGCGCCCGTTGCGGGTGGAGCCTCCACCCTTGGTCTTCGACATGTGTCAGCTCCCCCCGGTGGTGATGCCGGTGATCTCGATCGTGGCGTAGTGCTGGCGGTGGCCCCAGTGGCGACGGTTGTTCGACTTGTTCTTGTAGGTGAAGCCGCGGATCTTGGGCCCCTTGGCGTCACCCACCACCCGCGCCGTCACCGCTGCGCCGGCCAGGTCACCCGGGCCGGCAAGAACGGTGTCACCGTCGACAAGGAGGACGGGCGAGAACGACACGTCGCCTTCGCTCACGCCGAGGCGCTCCACGTCGAGCCGCTCGCCTTCGGCGACCCGGTACTGCTTGCCGCCGGTGGCGATCACTGCGTACATGAGGATCAAGGATAGCCGCGGCCCGAGCGCCGCCTTCCACCGGTGTCGTGATGCCGTAACAAGTATCATCGAACCGTGTCGAGCGCCGCGTCGCAGGTGAACCAAGCCCGACGTGCCGCGGGCCTCTCCCAGCGGGAGCTCGCGGCTCGCAGCGGTGTCCCCCAACCGAGCATCGCCCGCATCGAGCGGGGCCACCAGGATCCGCGCGCCGACACGCTCGAACGCCTACTCGCCGCCTGCGGCTTCGAGTTGCGCCTCGGCCCCCACCGCGGAGGCGGGGTCGACACCAGCCTCATCGCTCGGTGGCTGAGACTCACGCCCGCCGAGCGGGCGCAGGGGACGGCAGATTATGGGCGAGCCGTGACCCGCCTCCGGACGGCACGCAGGATTTCCTAGGCGCCCGTGTGTTCGACCCCTTCGCTGTCCTTCGGAGGCTGAACAACCACGGGGTGCGATACATGGTGATCGGCGGGTACGCCGCCGGGATCCTGGGTGCACCCATTGTGACCAACGACCTCGACATCTGCTACCAGCGGGAACCGGAGAACCTCCAGCGCCTGGCGGCTGCGCTCCAGGAGATGCGGGCGACGCTCCGGGTCGCCGGCGTCGACGACGAGCTTCCGTTCCTCCTCGATGCCCGCACGCTCGCGGCGGGCGACTCGTTCACGTTCACGACCGACTTGGGAGACGTGGACATCCTGGCCACGCCCTTGGGCACGGGCGGCTTCCGCGACCTCGACGCCAAGGCCGCCGACTACGACCTGGGCGACGGCCTCGTCGTGCCGGTCTGCGACCTCGACGACCTCATCCGCATGAAGGAGGCCAGCGCCCGGCCTAAGTACCTCCCGGCATTAGTACAAGCACGTAACTACGGTCACGTAAGCCGGGCCTCCGCTAACATATGGTCTCCCCCGAAGGGGGATGCCCATGCCCAGGAAGAGCCCCTACGTGCTAGCCCTC
>Ga0183260_10002673_pt1 | contig 14629 bp, 16 predicted proteins | sample AntDrymUQ4972206_2_FD_129768 | JGI IMG/M metagenome (GOLD analysis project Ga0183260, IMG submission 129768) | Polar desert sand microbial communities from Dry Valleys, Antarctica - metaG UQ497 (22.06) (version 2) (version 2) | ecosystem: Environmental > Terrestrial > Soil > Desert | place... | reverse complement strand
CGGACGGTCGACTCGTTCCATCGCGAGCTCGGCCGCGTCATGTGGGATTACTGCGGCATGGGTCGCAACGAGGAGGGTCTCCGCAAGGCGCTCGACCGCATCCCGGAACTGCGCGACGAGTACAGGCGCGACGTGCGCGTGCTGGGCGTCAACGAGGAACTGAACCAGAGCCTCGAGAAGGCCGGACGCGTCGCCGACTTTTTCGAGCTCGCCGAGCTGATGTGCGTCGACGCACTGCACCGCAGCGAGAGTTGCGGCGGGCACTTCCGCGAGGAGAGCCAGACGCCCGAAGGCGAGGCGCAGCGCGACGACGAGCGGTTCAGCTACGTCGCCGCGTGGGAGTTCGCCGGCGTCGGTGCGCCGCCGGTGCTCCAGAAGGAGCCGCTCACCTTCGACTACGTCCACCCGGCCCAGCGGAGTTACAAATGAATCTGACGTTGCACGTGTGGCGCCAGGCGACCGCAGAGGCGCCCGGCGCGATGAAGACCTACGAGGCCGTCGACGTGAGCCCCGACATGTCGTTTCTCGAAATGCTCGACGTGGTGAACGAAAGCCTGATCGCGAAGGGCGAGGACCCAATCGCCTTCGACCACGACTGCCGTGAGGGCATCTGCGGGACGTGCGGGTTGGTGATCAACGGCGTAGCGCACGGGCCCGAGCGGGCGACCACCACGTGCCAGTTGCACATGCGCAAGTTCAAAGACGGCGACGAGATATGGATCGAGCCCTGGCGGGTCGGCGCGTTTCCCGTCCTCAAGGACCTCGTAGTCGACCGCACGACGCTCGACACGATCATCCAGGCCGGCGGGTACATCTCGGTCAATACGGGTTCAGCGCCCGAAGCCCACGCGGTTCCAGTCCCGAAACCTGCCGCCGACGAGGCGTTCGTGGCTGCGGCGTGCATCGGATGCGGGGCGTGCGCGGCCGCGTGCCCCAATGCGTCTGCCATGCTGTTCACGGCGGCCAAGGTCACGCACCTCGGGCTGCTACCACAGGGTCAACCCGAACGCGCGGGCCGGGTGCGGGCCATGGTCTCGGCCATGGACGACGCCGGTTTCGGGAGTTGCACGAACATCGGCGAGTGCTCCGCGGTCTGTCCCAAGGAAATTCCCTTGGAAACGATCACTCGCATGAACGCGGATCTGCTGGCAAGTTCCCGACGCAGGTAGGAAATAGCACCGCCGAAGGCGTAGTTACTAAGCAGCACATCGCACTCATTCGTCAAACCACAGGGCTGAGGACAAAAATTGAACTTGAACCCGGGGGGAGTGGCGCACCGCGCCGCACAATTCTCAACCAGCCGCTCAGCGGCTCGGGCAAGACTCGGCTTGCCGGTCGTCATCGCTGGACTGATCGCGACTGGCTCGGCCGGCGCCATCCTCTCGGGTGCTGAAGCGGCGCCGGCCGCGACCCCGCCGATGGTGAAAAGCGTCCGCGCCGGCGGCATCGTCACCGCCGCCAACCCGCTGCCGCCTTCGACTACGCCGGCCACTGCGGCTCCGGTGACCGCTCCGCCGCCGCCGCCGCCGACGCCGCCGCCCGCTCCGCCGAACGTCCGTGGGGCCGTGCCGGTCGGTAAGGGCATGTGGATCTGGCTGCCCGAGAAGACCGAGGGCGGGAACCCGGCCGCGATCGTGGCACGGGCGCAGCAGGTCGGTCTCACCCATCTCTATGTCCGCACCGGCTCCTCGAAGATGGGCTTCCACGGCGCGGACTTCCTCAACACTCTGCTCCCATCGGCTCACGACGCCGGCATTCGGATCTACGGCTGGGACTTCCCGTATCTCCAGGATCCCGCTGCGGACGTTGCCCGCGCCGTACAGGCGATCAAGCACACGACTCCTGGCGGTCATCGCATCGACGGCTTCGCCGCCGACGTGGAGTTGAAGAGCATGGGCGTAAACATCACTCCTGAGACCGCTTCTTGGTACGGCGACAACCTGCGCGCCTCGGTCGGCGACGCGTATCCGCTGATCGCGGTCGTGCCGCGGCCGTCACCCGCGCTGGTCGGGTATCCGTACGCTGAGCTGACGCGGGGCTTCGATGCGATCGCTCCGATGGTGTACTGGCTCAACCGTGATCCGGTGTCGACCACGACGATGGCCATGCAGGTGCTCGGGCAGCTCGGCAAGCCGGTGATCCCGATTGGCCAGGCGTACGACGGGGCCCCCGAAGGCGGTCCCCCGGGTGTTCCGGGTCGCGCCGAGATCCATCAGTTCTTCGAGACGGCCGCGGCACACGGTGCCCCGGGCGTGTCGTTCTGGAGCTGGCAGCACGCCAGCGGCGAAGCATGGCAGGCCATTGCGGATGCCCCGCTGTTCCAGCTCCCCGCGGGGCCCGAGGCACTGTTCCGGGCCGATCAGGTCCGGAGTTATCAGGTGCTCCTGAGCACGCTCGGGTTTCACGCACCAATGACGTCGGTATGGGATCAGCCGACGGTTAACGCGCTCGCCAAGTTCCAGCGTGCCTCGCGCATCCCGGTCACGGCCAAGCTCGACCCGTTGACCCGGAAGTTCCTCCTGCGCCCGGTCGCGCCCCCGGTCAAGTAGGAGTCCCTGGGTTCGGCGGCAGGTTCCACTCCGTCCAGCCGTAACCCCGCCGGCCGTCGGCGGAGCTGAAGCGACACAGCGCCCGGTGCAACCGGCCCCGCCGGCCGTCGGGCGCGTCGAGGACGACGCCGCCCGGGAGGATCGGGTGGGCGACAAGGTCGAGACCCGCGAGGCGCATCGCCGTGTCGTGCGGCAGGCCGTCTGCACCTTGCGTGACCGTCACCTCGAACTCGAACGCCGGATGAAAGGCACCGTCGGCGTCGACGCGGTAGGACGGTTCGTACTTGACGTTGTCGATCTCGGGCCGTGACGCGTGAAAGCGCGTGCCATCGTCCAGCGCGCCGGCCGTCCACACCCACGGGAAAGACCACCAGTCCCGCACCCCCCAGCTGTGGTCGCGCTGACCGGCCACCGGGGTGTCGAGCACCAGTCGCGTCTCGCTCGAGCCGATGAGCACCTCGCCGTGGACGGCGCAGCTCTGCTCGTAGCGGCTCACGCCCGGGTAGTCATAGACCGGTGCCGCCGCCTCCCACTCCATCTCGAATGCGACCGGAACGCGGTGCCCGCGCTCGTCTCCGTACGCGTCGCCGGGCTCGTCGAGCGCAACGGCGTTGCCTTCGAAGGAGAGCTGCCACCGCTCGTGCGGCTCGAGGCAGCTGGTGTCGGCCCACAGCCCCGACCCGCGCACCTCGAGCGATCCGCGGCGCGGGAGCTCGAGCTCGTGGTCGCGGACCAGCAGCATCGGCTCCCCGGCGCGCACCACGACGGCCCAGTACCACGCCACCTTCAGGTTCGGATACAGGCCGAGTCGCGCGTACATCCCCCAACTCCCGTCGGGGGCGGCGACGTCGAAGTACCAGCTCTCGTTCCAGAGCTCGTCCGCCGACGGGTCGTGGCGCCCTTCGTCGCGCGAGTCAGCCATCGATCCGGATCACCGCGTCGGGCTGGCTGCAATCGATCTCGACCGTCGCCCCATCGGGCGGTTCGCCATCGGGAAACGTGGCCGCAGTGACGCACGGCAGCTGATACTCGCGGCTCACGATCCCGATGTGGCTGCGGGGCGTTCCGCTCGTGCACACGACGGCAGTGAGGTCCGCATACAACGGCGCGAGGAAGGTCGCGCCGGCGTCGCGCACGACGGCGACGACGCCGGTGGCGCCGGCGTCCATCAACTCGAGCACGTCGTCGGGTCCGCGCAGCTCGCGCCACACACCGCGCACCGGCGGTGCGTCGAACACCTTGCGTCCCGTCCCGACGTCGCGCACCGCGCCGAACGTAGCTGCTGGGTTATCTGGTAGACGGGTCCGCGTGACATCCGCCGACTTGTCGCCGGAACAGATCGCCCGCACGAACGAGCTCATCGCGTACCACGGCGCCATCTCCGCGCAGATGACCGCGGAGCGCACATCACTCGAGAGCCGGTTGATCCCAGTGACGGCGTACATCCTGGTCGCCGCTGCTGAGGCGTTCTACCGGTGGCCGCAGATCGCGGCGACGATCGACGACGCCTGTGGCGCGGAGATGGTTGGCGCAGCCGGGCGCCGTCCGGGGAGCCGCATCAACGCCGTGCATCTGTGGTCGGCGGCGAACATCTACCTGCTCGGCCGCAAGTTCCTCACGGCGTTCGGCGCCGCCGATGAGGACCCTGCCGCCACATACCGCATGCTCGACTTCTGCGAACGAGCGGCGCTGGCGTTTCGCGGTGACGACCACCGGCAGGCCTGGGACGCCGGGTTCACGATTCCGTCCTACGAAGCCGAGATCGTCGCCGAGTTGGTTGCCGGCGCGACGCACATCGCGACCGAAGCCGAGCGGACGCGGATCACCCGCTTCAACGCAACCCTCCAGAGCTACCTGTTCCTCCTGTACTTCGACACCCGTGTAGGCACGGGAGACAGCGGCCCCTATCCCCTCGCCGACGGGCGAGTGCTGCTCGTGCGCGACTTCTACGAGCTCGGCGAAAGCCACTTCTGGTGGTCCGACGTGGCTCGGAACATTCCGTACCGGAACCTGACCGCGGGCCTGGTGTTGGACGGCGTCACGGTCAAGGTGAACGACTGGGGCACGTCGATCACCGATCCCGAGCACTACCTGCCACATCTCCTCGGGTACGCGCTGTTCACCACAGACACCGGTGACGGTTCGATGCGGCCGGTGCCGCTCGAGGAGCTCGATGCCATCGCCGCCGCGGTGCGCCACGCGCAAGCGGCGCACTATCGCAACATCGCGGCGATGTCGCGCGCCGAGAAGCTCCGGTGCGGCGCGTACGTGTACTTCACGTTCCTGCGCCCGTTCGCCGAAGCCGCGGGCGTCGCTGCGGATGTCGACTGGAGCGTGCCGCGCGACACCGCCGGGGCGCTCTACGACATGCTCGAGTCCATCGAGGGGACGAACACCGGCGAGGACGACGGCCTTCCTTACTACTGGCCGCTCGGCTGGAAGCCCCCCGCCTAGGTTTGAGAGCGCTAGGAGGGGTTCAGGTTCAGGAGGCGTCTTTCGGAGTTGCTGTCTCCCCCACCGAAACCGGTGCTCTTCGTGTTCGACTTTTCATAGACGTCGAGTCCGCGCGTCGGCTCGAAATGCGTCACGCCCGTGCTGTTGTCCGTACGGACCGTCTGCGCTCCGCTGGACAACGTGTCCGTCCGCGTCTCCTCGATGATCCACACGAGCACTTGGGTCCCGCCGACGGTCGTATTGGCGCGACCGACGACCCGCCGCTCGCCCTGCACCCGCAGCTTCACCGGCACTTCTCCCTGCGGCGTCTTGGCCGTCGTCTCACACGAGCTGTCAGCGGTCCACTTGGTGCCGATCGACAAAGGTTGCGCGTACACGAGCAGGTCAGGTTGCCAGTCGCAGTCGAACTCCGCCGACTGGCCACCCTGCGAGCTCTTCACGAACAGCCGCTCCTGACGGACGCCATCGCCCGCCCACGCCTGCGTGTAGCGCAGCGTTGCGCCGTCCTCCTCGCGGTTGGTGACCCGGCGCGTCACGCCACCCCCGCTCTCCCCTGCTTCGATTCTCTCGATCCGCTCGGCCGTACGCGTGCCGTCGGCGTCGGTGTCGACGGTTGCATAGCGGTAGCTCCCGAGTGCGGGCGGTCTCGCCGGACCGGGGTCAGCCGATGCGGGTCTTGTGGCCGGCGGTCCGGCAGTCGTTGCCGAGCCCTTCGCCTTGGCGGTCGTAGCGGGCGCCGTGGCGCTCGACTCGCCGGTGGTGGTGGGAGAGCCGCTCGGGGCATCGGGATTCGTCGTGTCCGCCCCCCCGGCCAGCGTCGTCGAGGAGTCGGGTCCGGCGACGATGTCGCCGTCGTCGGAGTCGTTGGCCACCATCGCGGCGCCGACGGCACCGGCGAACAGCAGCACCGCGGCGAGGGCGATGAGTCCGCGCCGCAGCTGGGGGGTGATCTCAGGCATGGCCTGATCGTAGAGCGCACTCTGTCGGTCGCTGACTCGCCCCGGGCGAACGCGGCTGGTACAACGACGCGGTGCAAGCACCCCCGCGATCGCGCCGCTGGCGCTTCGCGCTCGTGACCCTGGCCGTGATCCTTGTGCTCGGAGGCGTCGCGTACTCACGAGGACAGTCGCCGCGCCCGAAGCCCACCATCGCCGATCGGGCGTTCGTGCTGGCCGCAAACCGTCGCTGCGCCGCGGTGCTCCCACGGCTGCGGGCCACCGAGGACACGGTGCGGAGTGAGGATTCCCGCGAGAAAGAGACCACGGCGGCGATCAATCGCGCGTCGACTGGAATCGACGAGCTGGTTGCCGGCTTGCGCCGCCTCCCGATGGCGCCCGCCGCGGCACCGAAGATCGATGCGTGGCTCGACGCGTGGGGCGACTACACCGCCGCCGGTCGCCGCTATGCCGCCGCCATTCGCGAGGGCGATCCGATGCAATACGGCCGCGTTGACGACGAGAGCGTCGCGCCCCTGAAAGCGATCGCCCGCTTCAGCCGAGCCAACCGCATCGACGCCTGTATCCCCTGACCAAGCTTTGCATCCCTGACGCGCAACAGGACGGGCCCCGAAAGGCCCGTCCTGTCGACGTGTGCAGCGGTGGCGGCTAGCGCCTGATTGCCAGCCTTCGTACCGGGGTCGCTACGAAGAGGAGCCCGAGAAGCACCGCTAGCGGCAGCATCGAGTTCCCGGCGCGGGTAGCGGCGACACCGTCGGTGTCGAGTACCTGCGTGTTCGAGTTGTGCGCGGAGTTGCCGAGCGCACTCGCCGAACCCGTGGCGATGTGAGTCGCGCCGGTGGTGCTGTTGCCACCCGCGGAAATGTTCACCGCGACGTTGTCCTCGTCACCGCCGAACGCGACCGCGTCCTGGTCGAGGTCGGCGTCGTTGTCCGACTCGTTGCCGATCGCCCCGTTGATCCCCGAGTTCGCGAGCGCGAAGCCGAAGTTGTGCGAGGTGCTCGACTGGTCGGCCAGCGTGAAACCGCCGAAGTTGTGCCCGAAGTTGTGACAGTGACTCCACGTGCCGTGCCACATCGTGGCCCAGCCGAGATGCGAGCCGTGGCAGTCCAGACTCGAGCCGTGGTCGGCGTCGAGGACCTGCACGTTGTGGGTGGTCGAGTGGTTGCCGATCGCATTGGCGTCGCCGGTGACGATGCTCGCCGAGCCCGACGAGTGGTTGAACCCGTCGGCGATGTTCACGGCCACCGTGTCGTCGTCGCCGCCGAAAGCCGTCGCGTCCTGATCGATGTCCGCGTCATTGTCCGACGCATTGCCGATCGCGGTGTTGATGCCGGTGTTCGCAATCGCGAGACCGCCATTGGTCGTCGACGACTCCTGGTCGACCAGGGTCAGCCCACCGTTGTTGCCGCCGCTGTGGACGGCCTGGGTGTTCGACGTGGCCGACTGGTTGCCAACGGCGGTGGCATCGCCGGTCGCGATGTGCGCCGAGCCAGTGGAGCTGTTGCCACCGGATGCGAGGTTGACGGCCACGGTGTCGTCACCGCCACCGAACGCCGTTGCATCCTGGTCGACATCGGCGTCGTTGTCCGACTCGTTGCCGACGGCGTCGTTGCCACCGGTGTTCGCTACTGCGACGCCGACGTTGGTCGTCTCCGACTCTTGGTCAACGAGCGCAATCGCGCCCGCCTGTGAGGAGCTGAGAATGATCCATGCCGCCGCGCCGCCAAGTACGAGAGCCGCCGCTCGCAGGACGTTCACCCCTCGCTTTGATGTGTTTTTCAATTGGGGGATCCCCCTAGTCGCACCCGAGAGACCGTCCCCCGGGATGCCGAGAGGGTACTCCATTGCGCCCGTTTTGTTCCGCGTGTCTTTTGTGACTCTTGCCACAGCGCTCGCGCCGGGGCGCAACAGCCCGCGCCCGGGTACAGTCGCTCAACCGCCAAGCGGCGGACACTGAAAGGGGACGCCCGTGACGTTGGCCGAGGTGATCGACGACCACTTCCTCGAGCGCTACCGCACGCTCCTCGACGCAGAGGACGCGGCGTTCGACGAGCTGGAACACGCTTTCGAAGAGGGCGACCGCGCCCATTTCGAGACGGATCTGGCGAACTGGCGGACGGCGATCGAGCGCAAGCTCGCGTACCTGCAACGCCTCGGCGTGAACTTCAAGGTCTCGCTGGAAGTTTAAATCAGCGGGCTGGGATGAGCCCGAGGCCCTCGACCTCGGCACGCTCGGACTCGAGCTCCTCGGTCGTCACCCGCAATTTCTCCTTGGCGAAGTCGTCGAGGTCGAACCCTTCGGCGACCGACCACGTCGTGCCGTCGCTGCGCACCGGAAATCCGAACTGGAGACCTTCGGGCACGCCGTACTCCCCGCGGCTCACGACCGCGAGCGACGCGCAATCGTCAGCTGCGGTCGGTCTCCACACGCTCGTCACCGAGTCGATTGCCGCGCTCGCCGCGGAGGCCGCCGAGCTCGCGCCACGCGCTTCGATGATGGCCGCGCCACGCTTCTGCACCGACTCGATGAAAGCGCCGCGCAGCCACTCGCGATCCTCGATCACGTCAAACGTGGGACGCCCGCCGATACGCGCGTTGGCGGCGTCGGGGTACTGCGTCGCCGAGTGGTTACCCCAGATGGCGAGATTGGTGACCTCGGCGACGGGTACGCCCGCCTTCGACGCCAGCTGGCTCTCGGCGCGGTTCTGGTCGAGCCGCGTCATCGCGAACCAGCGGTCGTCGGGAACGTCGGGCGCATTCGATCGCGCGATCAGGCAGTTCGTGTTGCACGGGTTGCCGACCACCAGCACGCGCACGTCGTCTGACGCGTGCGCGTTGATGGCCTCGCCCTGCGGCTTGAAGATGCCGCCGTTGACGTTGAGAAGGTCACCGCGCTCCATGCCCGCCTTGCGCGGAATCGAGCCAACGAGCAGCGCCCACGACGTGCCATCGAACGCGGTCTTGAGGTCGCTGGTCGGCTCGACGCCGGCGAGCAACGGGAACGCGCCGTCCTCGAGTTCCATCACGACACCGTCCAGCGACTTCATCGCCGGCTCGATCTCGAGGAGGCGCAGAACGATCGGCTGATCGTCGCCGAGGAGCTGGCCGGACGCGACCCGGAAGAGCAGCGCGTAGCCGATCTGGCCGGCCGCGCCGGTGACCGTGACGTGGACGGGGGCTTTGGAAGTCATCAACCTCCGACAGTACCGTCGCGCCCTCATGAAGGGCCAAGCCAGCACACGCGTTGACGCCACTCCCGAAGCCGTCTACGACATCGTCAGCGACGTCACCCACATGGGCGAGCTGAGTCCCGAGTGCTACCGCTGCGAGTGGGTCGGCGGCGCGACCGGGCCCGCGGAGGGCGCGAAGTTCAAGGGGTGGAACAGGATCGGTCGTTTCATCAAGTGGACGACGACGCCCGAAGTGATGGTCGCTGACCGGGGCAAGGAGTTCACCTTCAAGACGTCGCAGACGATCTGGAGTTACACGTTCGAGGAGGTCGACGGCGGCACCATCGTGACCGAGGGCTTCGAGATCACGTCGCCGTTCACTGGCTTCTACGCCAAGCTGCTCGGCCGCGCCGGCGCATTGCAGGCCGGAATGGAGCAGACGCTCGCACGCGTCAAGACGGCCGCCGAGCGCGCCTGAGGCGACGCGGGCGTTCAGCCGGGCAGGCGCTAATAGTGTGCCGGGCATGGCACGCATAAAGGTCGAGAATCCGATCGTCGAGCTCGATGGCGACGAGATGACCCGGATCATCTGGCAGTTCATCAAAGACAAGCTGATCCTGCCGTATCTCGACGTCGAGCTGAAGTACTTCGATCTCGGCATCGAGCACCGAGACGCGACCGACGACCAGGTGACGATCGACGCCGCCAACGCCATCAAGGAGTTCAGCGTCGGCGTGAAGTGCGCCACGATCACGCCCGACGAAGCCCGCGTCGAGGAGTTCGGTCTCAAGAAAATGTGGAAGTCGCCGAACGGCACGATCCGCAACATCCTCGGCGGCGTCATCTTCCGTGAGCCGATCGTGTGCTCGAACATCCCGCGGCTCGTACCGGGTTGGACGAAGCCGATCGTGATCGGCCGTCACGCCCATGCGGACCAGTACAAGGCGACCGACTTCGTCGTCCCCGGTCCGGGGACGGTCACGATGACCTACACGCCCGACGACGGCAGCGCACCGGTCGAGATGGAGATCGCCAAGTTCACCGGCGGCGGCGTGACGATGGGCATGTACAACTTCGACGACTCGATCCGCGACTTCGCCCGGGCGAGCCTCCGCTACGGGCTCGACCGCGGCTTCCCGGTCTACCTGTCGACCAAGAACACGATCCTCAAGGCGTACGACGGCCGGTTCAAGGACCTGTTCGCCGAGGTGTTCGAAACCGAGTTCAAGGCGGACTTCGACCGCGCCGGCCTCACGTACGAGCACCGCCTGATCGACGACATGGTCGCGGCCGCGCTCAAGTGGGAAGGCGGCTACGTCTGGGCGTGCAAGAACTACGACGGCGACGTGCAGTCGGACACGGTCGCGCAAGGGTTCGGCTCGTTGGGCCTGATGACCTCGGTGCTGCTGACGCCCGACGGCCGGACCTGCGAGGCCGAGGCCGCACACGGCACGGTGACGCGCCACTTCCGTATGCATCAGCGCGGCGAGGCGACGTCGACCAACCCGATCGCGTCGATCTTCGCGTGGACCCAGGGCCTGGCGTTCCGGGCCAAGCTCGACGAGACGCCCGAGGTCGATGAGTTCTCGAAGACCCTCGAGCGCGTCTGTATCGAGACCGTCGAGGGCGGTCAGATGACCAAGGACCTCGCGCTTCTGGTCGGCGCCAACCAGCCGTTCCTCACCACCGAGCAGTTCCTCGACACGCTCGACGAGAACATGCAGAAGGCATCCGCGTAGCGCCACGCCCCCGTTGTAAGTCGACAAGCTTTGGTGGGGGCCTCCGGCGGGCGGATCAATCGGTTCGGTTCGACGCGAGCCAATCTGCGGCGCGGCGCTTCGACGCGCGCGACAGCCACGCGTCCTCGATGACCTCCGCGAGTTGCGGCACGGTCAGCTCGCCGATGCGGCTACCGCGCACGAGCACGGAGGGGTGGCGGTCGAAGTGCGGGGTCGTGAAGAACGGGGTCGTCGGGTCCTGTACGAGCGCATGCTTGTCCATCTCGTCGGGCACCCAGATGACGATCACGTCGTCGTAGCGCTTACCCGTATCCGGATCGAACGCGTCGGGCCGCGGGTTACGGAAGAAGACGAACGACTTCCCGCCGCTCTGGTACACCGCGTTCCCGTTGGGACCCGGCTGCATGGTGACGAACGGCATCGCCGCGGCCAACTCGTGCACGTCTTCGATGCGCGCTTTGCGTGCGCGACCCGCAGCCATGTCGTTAGCTCAGGCCCAGGTTCTTGTAGATCTCTCGGGTCGCGGTCGACTTGTTGAGTGTGTAGAACTGGATGCCGGGGACGCCAAGATCGATGAGCTCGGCGCACAGCTCGGTGGCGACGGCCACGCCTTCGGCCCGCACGGCGTCGTCGTCGCCTTCGTACCTCGTCAGCCTGCCCACGACCTCCTCGGGGATCGCCGCGCCGGACATCTCGGCCATGCGCTTGATGCTCTTGAGGTTCGTGATCGGCATGATGCCGGCGATCACCGGTTTGGTGACGCCCCGCGCCGCGAGGTCGTCGACAAGGCCGGCGTAGTCGGCGGCGCGGAAGAAGAACTGGGTGATCGCGAAGTCGGCCTTCTCGAGCTTCGCCGCCAGGCGGTCGCGGTCGGCGTCGCGCGACGGCGAACGCGGGTGTACTTCCGGATGAGCGGCGACGCCGATCGAGAACCCGCCGATGGCGCGGGCCAGGTCGACGAGCTCCTCGGCGAAGCGCAACTCACCCTCGATGGAATCGGCGTCTGTCGGTGCGTCGCCGCCGAGCGCGAGCACGTTGTCGACACCGGCCTTGCGGAACTCGAGGAGGATCTCCGCGAGCTCCAGGCGCGTATGGGCGACGCAGATGAGGTGCGCCATAGGCGTCAGCGACGTCGTCTTGGCAAGACCAGCGACAAGCGCGTGCGTGCGCTCGCGTGAGGACCGCCCGCCGCGGTAGGTGACCGACACGAACGACGGCTCGAGTTCCTCGAGCTCGCGCAACGCCTTGACGAGGGTGGCCTGCTCGGCGTCGGTCTTCGGAGGGAAGAACTCGAAGGAAAACGTTCGCCCCGCGGCAAGGAGATCACGGATCAGCGTCACGCGCGTACCCCCGCGCGTCGCTCGGCGGCCTCGACGCAGTTGCGGAACAGCATCGCGATCGTTGTCGGACCAACCCCGCCGACACGGGGCGTGATCCAACCCGCGACTTCCTCGCAGGCGACGTCGACATCGGGCAGCAGCTTGCGCCCCTCGTAGGCAACTCCCGCCCCGACGACGACCCCTCCGGGGTTCACGTGGTCGGGCTGGATGATGCCGGGAACGCCCGCGGCGGCGATGAGGATGTCGGCGCGGCGCGTGAACTCGTACATGTTCGGCACGCCCGTGTGGACCACCGTGACCGCCGCGTTGGTGTGCGGGCGCTTGGCCGACATGAGGAGCGCGAGGGGCCGGCCGAGCGTGAACCCGCGCCCGACGATGACGACGTGGCGGCCGGCCACCGGGATCTCGTAGTACGCCAGCAGCGCCTCGATGCCGGCGGGCGTGCACGAGATCGGCCCGGGCATCGAGAGAGCGAGACGCCCCATGTTCACCGGGTGCGCGCCGTCGAGGTCCTTGTCGGGGTCCATCGTGATCAGCGCGGCCTCGTAGTCGAGGTGGGCGGGGATCGGATGCTGGATCAGGAAACCGTCGATTGACGGATCGGCATTGAACCGGGCGACGGAATCGGTGAGCTCGGCCTGCGTGGTCTCGGCGGGCAGGTGAACATGCGGTGAGGTCATGCCCAGCGACGCGGCCTTCTCCATCTTCATGCGCACGTATCCGGCCGACGCGCCGTCATCGCCGACGAGGATCGTGCCCAGGCCGGGGACGTGACCGGCGGCCACGAGCGCGTCGATGCGTTCCTTCAGGTCCGCGAACACCGCGTCGGCGACGGGCGCGCCCGGCATCAGTGTCGCGCTCAATGCAGGAAGTGTCTTTCACCCGTGAACACCATCGCCAGCCCGAGCTCGTCGGCGCGGGCGATGACCTCGTCGTCGTGGAAGCCGCCCCCGGGCTGGACGACGACGACGGCGCCGGATTCGGCTGCCGCCTCCACGCCATCGGGGAACGGATAGAACGCGTCGGACGCGCACGCGCCACCGGCCGCTCGCCCCGCGGCCTTGCTGGCGGCAATGAGCCCGGACTCGACGCGGTTCTGCTGTCCGGCACCGATCCCGACCGCCTGCCCGTCCTTCACGAGCACGATGGCGTTTGACTTCACATGACCGCAAACGCGCCAAGCCAGCTCGGCGTCGGCCCACTCGCTCTCGGTCGGCGCACGCTTGGTGACGACGCGCCAGTCGCCGCGCGCCGCATCGAAATGGTGCGCTTCCTGGACGAGGAACCCGCCGTCGATCTCCCGGTAGTGCCGAGCAGGCGTGGGCGGACGCCGCGCCTGGAGCACGCGTGTGTTCTTCCGCTTCTTGGCCAGCGCCTCGATCGTGCCGTCCTCGAACGCGGGCGCAATGACGATGTCGGTCTGCGCGTTGCCGGCCATCAGATCGGTGACCTCGGTCGTAAGCGGCTGATTGAACGCGACGATTCCACCGAACGCGCTGCGCTCGTCGCACTCGTAGGCGAGGCGATAGGCGTCTGCGAGCGTTGCGGCAAGGCCCACGCCGCACGGGTTGGCGTGCTTTACAATCACCGCGACCGGCCCGTCGCCGAGGTCGTGGGCGATGCGCCACGCGGCTTCGGCGTCGTACAGGTTGAGGTAGCTCAGCTCCATACCGCCGAACTGCTCCACCTCGTCCCAGAACGACGTGCCGCCGATCGAGCGGTAACGGGCACCCCGCTGGTGGGGGTTCTCGCCGTACCGAAGCTCCTGCACGCGCTCTACGGCGAGATGGATCGTGTCGGGCAACGTGTCACCCTCGTCGAGCCAGTCGACGATCGACGCGTCGTACGCCGCCGTGTGCGCGAACGCGGCGCGCGCCAATCGGCGCCGCGTGGCGTCGCTCAGCTTGCCGTCAAGCCGGATCTCGTCGAGCACCGGTCCGTAGTCCTCGGGGTTGACCACGATGCCGACGTGATCGTGGTTCTTCGCCGCGGCGCGCACCATGGTCGGTCCGCCGATGTCGATCATCTCGATGGAAGGTTCGGCCCGGAACGGATAGAGGTTCGAAACGACGAGATCGATGGCGGTGATGCCGTTCGCCTCGAGATCCGCGACGTGCTCCGGCTTCGACCGGTCGGCGAGGATGCCGCCGTGGATCTTGGGGTGCAGCGTCTTGACGCGCCCGCCGAGCATCTCTGGCGAACCGGTCACCGTCGCTACGTCGACGTGCTCGATGCCCTCTTCGGTGAGAAGGCGCGACGTGTTGCCGCTGGCGATCAGCTCCCAGCCGAGACCGGCCAGGCCGCGTGCGAGCGCGGCGATGCCGGTCTTGTCGTACACCGATAGCAGGGCCCTCACGTTTGCTCCTCCAGGAATGCCTTGATCGTCGCCGGGTAGAGCCGGCGCTCCACCTCTTTGAT
>Ga0183260_10002672_pt1 | contig 14633 bp, 17 predicted proteins | sample AntDrymUQ4972206_2_FD_129768 | JGI IMG/M metagenome (GOLD analysis project Ga0183260, IMG submission 129768) | Polar desert sand microbial communities from Dry Valleys, Antarctica - metaG UQ497 (22.06) (version 2) (version 2) | ecosystem: Environmental > Terrestrial > Soil > Desert | place... | reverse complement strand
GTCTTGCTCCTTTCTCCACACAGGCATCTATTACCTGCTGATGTATGAAAGGCGAACCATGACAACTGATCTCTACCACATTTTCTCCTGTATAAGACCGGGGCGCTTTGTACATTGAAACAACAACTTCGTCTAAAATCTTTTCGCCTTCTTTTAAATAGCCTACATGCAGGGTGTGAGATACTGCTGTTGAAAGATCTTTTGATGGAAAAATCTGATTGATTATTTGAATAGCTTTTTCGCCACTTAACCTGATGACACCAATTGCGCCAATACCCGGAGGTGTAGCGAGTGCTACGATGGTATCATCCCAACCTGATAATTTTGTATTCATTGAGTTCAAACTAAGGTAGCACATAAAAAAATCCCTCAGGAGCTGAGGGATCTTCATAAAGACTATATTTTTAATTAATTATTCGCCTTCGGATACAATGAAAGTTATGGGCTGTTTGCGATAAGCTTTTACCTGGCGACCATTCTGGATGGCAGGCTGCCATTTGGTTCCTTTTTTAATAACCCGCACTGCTTCTTCTTCCATTCCGGATCCATGATTTGTTAGGGCTTTTACTTCTGATATATTCCCTTCTTTATCTACGATAAACTGTACGATCACTGTATAAGAACCAGCGGCAGCACCATTGTCCACCGGAGCACTTGCATTCAGGTTTCTTTCAAGGTATTTTTTCCAGTCACCTTTGAAAGATGCTTCCACTTCCACCTTAGTAAAAGTCTGGTCGTAATTCGTTTCGTCTTTTGGAGCTACCACGATTGCTTTTCCTTGATCCACCACGGGGACGGCAATGCCTTGATCTTTGATGCCTTCCTGGCTTACGACATCTATTTTCGTGTCTTCCAGTTTTTCTACTTCTGGTGGGATATCTTCTTTCTTCACCTCTTCATCTTTTACAATTACAGGTGGAGTGAATTTTGTCATTTCCACTTTGGGCGGTGGCTCTTGCTTAGGTGGCGGGGGAGGTGGAGGTTCCGGCTTTTGTTCTTCCTCCGGTATGTTGGCCAACACTACTTCTTTTATGTCGAGATCTGCATTATCAGACGCATTGATTTTATTTGCCAAAACTGATCCAAGAAATCCTAAAATCAATATGGATGCCATAATAAGAAGTGCAGTAATGATTCGCTTGTTGTAGGATCGCCTAAGTTCATAGGCACCGTAAGACTTGTTGCGGTTCTCAAAGAGCAGATCCAGAAAGTCGGTGTTTAAAATTTTATTTGCTTCCATTGTGTTGTTTGTATTTAGATGTAGTCCTTAACATCTTTCCATAAAATTGTACCAATTATTTTATACCGTTTGAAGCCTCTGTTGCCTTCAGTGGCTCATTTTCCTGAGGTGTGATATCAACCAGTGCAAACCGTTTGATCTCATTAATGGTCATCTCATCGAGTATATCCACCGTATTTTTATACGTAGCCTCGTCATTTGGTTTGATAACAACTACCAGGTCATCCTCAGGTGTACTTTTCTTTTTATTGATGATTACATCGCGGATACCTTTGAAATTAGTGGATTTAAAGTTAGAACCATCGGGCAGCATTTGTGCTTCGTAATAATAAACCTGGTCTCCCTTTCCTAACAAAATCGTCAGTGCTCCTGATTCCTTAGCCTTATTTTGCTCCTCCTTTTTATCTGTATCCTTGGGCATGAATAACTGCATAGCCGCAGGAGTACTCATGGTAGTGGTAAAAATAAAAAAGGTTATCAGCAAAAATCCAAGATCTACCATGGGTGTCATGTCCACTCTTGTAGAAAGTTTTTTTGCTTTCTTGACCCCGGGTCCTTTTTTGTGGCCACCATCACCGCCACCGGTATCGAGACTTGCCATATTTTTTTGATTTAATAATTATCTACTTTGGTTTATTTCTTGTTTGATATAAAGGTGTTCCCACTGGCGCATCTTCAGGCGAGGTAACCAATTGAAACTTAAACTGTTCATTACGCTTAAACGCCTCTAATACTCTTTTGAAATCAGGATACTTAGCGCTGTTGTCACCCTTGATAAGATAATTTATTTTTTTGCCCTGGAATGCACTTATCGCATCGCGTACCCAATAATAAAGCTCATTGCTTACAGAGTCCTTAACCGGTATTCCCGGCTGAGCAATGTTTTTGTGTTGATCAACAGGACGTGATAATAAACCTTTCAATTGAGAAAAAGGAACGCCTACTGAATGCACCCTCATATAATTCTGCATTTCTGCTTCGGTTAACCCCAGATTGCGGGTAGTATTCAGATTTTTTATAACCTGGTATTTAGCCTCGGGATTACTTTCAGCCCGCATAGAAAAGAAAACTCTTCCATCAGAGGCAAGTTCCACCAGCACTGCATCGTTCTCAGGCAATTTATCTGTAGAAACCGAATTGGGTGTAGTGATCTCTACAGGCTCAGGTGGTTTAAACTTTGTTACCAGCATAAAAAAAGACAGGATCAGAAAGGCTATGTCAACAAACGGGGTCATATCATAATCCGTACTTTTCTTTGGTATTTTGACACTTGGCATTTTCTAAATTGATTTTGTATTAAGACGCATTTAATTTCATATTCCATAAAAAGACCGGTCTCTTACTTATAAGTAGATGCGAAGCTTTGTGTCAGTGTAAATCCTGATTCATCAATACCATAAGTAATAGAGTCAATCTTAGTAGTGAAGATATTATACATCACAAGGGCTAAGGAAGAGGTACCAATACCTAAGGCTGTATTATATAAGGCTTCAGAGATTCCTTGCGCAAGTGCACCTGCATTACCTGCACCACCTTCTGCACCCAGGGCAGAGAACGAGCGGATCATACCCAATACAGTACCCAACAGGGCCACAAGTGTACCGAGCGATACTATAGTAGAAAGAAATACAAGGTTCTTTTGCAACATCGGCAACTCAAGCGCTGTAGCTTCTTCCACCTCTTTTTGTATGGACAGTACTTTTTGATCTGTATCCAGATCTGTTACATTTATCATTTCCTTGTACCTGCGTAAACCGGCTTTCATTACATTGGCAACTGAGCCGCGTTGTTTATCACACTCAGCCAATGCCGCATCTACATTACGATTGGCTAAATGATATTGCACCTTACGAATAAATTCTGCAATAGATCCTTTACCCAAAGCTTTGCGGATAGTGAGCAAACGCTCTATTGAAAAAGTAATCACCATAAGTAACATACCGATAAGCAGAGGCACAATGATTCCTCCTTCATAGATGGCGCTGAATGCTCCTTTTGGACCTTTATGATGTGGCCAGAAACCACCGGCGGGATCGGGTTGTTTGAAGCCGTCTGGTGCTCCCATAAAGAAACGCCAGATGACATAACCGGCTACAATACAAATGATGGGCGCAAGCCATGAAATTATATTACTACTTCTTTTTGGTTGCACTGATGTAGAGGGAGTTTTTGGTGTGGGAGCGGTAGTACCTGCAGCTGGTCTTTGTTCTGCCATGATCTTAGTTTTTAGTTTTTAATTTATAAAAAAGTTTGGTCAAATGATTAGAGTTCACAATTCTACTGAAAAAAAGCATCAAATGTTAAAACTGTTCCATTTATTTCAGTCATTTTTTATGAACATGTATTTTTTAAAAAATTATTTTCTTATTGAAAAAAAATCCTTATTCATATCTTAATGCTTCAATTGGATTAAGCCTTCCCGCTTTCAGGGCCGGATAAAGGCCTGCAAGTAATCCCACCACGGTACAAATAATAATTCCGTAAGCTACCCAATTCCAGGGTACTACAAAGCCTGTACTTAATACCATTGCAAATAAATTCCCCACGGCTACCCCTAAAATAATTCCCAGGATAGCACCGAGAATGCTTATAATCACCGCCTCTACCAGAAATTGTTGTCGCACTGTTTTACTTTGTCCCCCAATCGCTTTTATCAATCCAACTTCTTTTGTTCTTTCAGTCACTGACACCAACATTATGTTCATAAGTCCTATAGCAGCACCTATCAAGGTGATCAAGCCTATTACCGTAGCTGATATAGTTAAAAATCCCAGGCTCTTCATAGCAGTTTCTGCAATACTATCACTGCGGTCTGTTGCAAAATTACTTTCCTCTGTAGTGTTCACTTTCCGTATAGATCTAAAAACTCCTTCCGCTTCACCAATTGCTTCTTCTACCTGTGTCATGTCATCCGTCATTACTGCTATAAAAAAAGAATTACCAGGATTAAAATTTCTTTTAATGTTTTTGTATCCCCCTATTACAATATTATCCCTGCTAAAACCAAACGATGATCCCCTGCTTGCCAACACCCCAATCACACGATAAGGTTTACCATTAACCCGGATGATATTATTGACTGCTTTACTGATATTCAATTTAAATAAACGCTTAGCCACATCGTAACCAATGATACAAACATTGGCAGCAGATTGCACTTCCTGCTTCACAAAATTTCTACCACTGTAAAGTTCAAATCCATTTAAGAGTAAATAATTTTCATCGCCCCCGAAAAGGGAAACGTTTGGCGTTGTTTTTTTGGCTTCGAAATTAATTATGCTGTTACGCGATGCTGTAATAGCTATTCCTACACGTGCAGGAAAATTATATTGCTGTACAAAATTCTCTGCTTGTTCTATTTCAATCTTTTTTCCAAGGTTGGATTGCTTCTCTTTCTTTTTTGCACCTTTCTTAGATACGGTCAGGCTTTTATTATCATTACCGAAATGAACGTTTCTTTCTTTATAACGTATGTTAAATCCATTAGCGCCCATGGTGGAAAAACTTTCAGTAAATTTTTGACTCATCGCTTGTATAGCCGTGATAATACCAATAAGCGCCATAATGCCGAATGCAATAATAGCTATGGTAATAACCGAACGAAGTTTGTTGTGCCGCACGGTGCGATAAGCCAGTGAAAATACATCAGAAGTATTCATGCAGTAATGTTCTAAATTAAGTAAAGCGTGATACAATGCTTAAGATAATTTAGCATAGCTCAAAGGAATATTCATTCAACACATATTCCCGGAATAAATTCTTATTAAAAATATAACCAATGTGTGAGGAGATTTGGAAATATTCCCAGCAAGATGGTGAAAAAGGACAAACCTAGTAATGAGTATGTAAAGCCACCAGAGATTTCAATAGACTGCGTATCAGAACCATCTTTGAAATACATAGCCTGTATCAGCTTGAAATAATAATAAGCGCTTATTGCAGCCATTAACACAGCAAAAATGGCGAGCCATAAACTACCTGCTTCGATGGTAGCACGAAGCATATAAAACTTAGACAGGAACCCTGCTGTAAGTGGAATACCCGCAAGAGATAAGAGGAAGATAACTAAAGAAACAGCAACAACCGGGTGGCTTTTGGCAAAGCCATTAAAGCCCTCAATGGTATAATCTTTCATCCGGATAAGCACTGCAAAAATGCCGATCGTAGCTATAGAATAGGCTGCCGTATAAAGTATTAATCCCTCTTTGGCTTCTGAATTTAATGAGTAAACCGCAAGCATCATAAAGCCTGCCTGCGCAATACTGGAATAAGCCAGCATACGTTTTACACTTTGCTGAAATACAGCCGAGATATTCCCGATAAATAGAGTGGCAGCAACAATAATAGCTACCAATAATTTCCATTCATTGCGGATACTACCAAAAGCATCTTCAAATAAACGCATGAAAGCTATAAAACCTGCAGCTTTTACAATGGTGGCCATAAAAGAAGTGAATACAGTAGGAGCTCCATCATACACGTCCGGTGTCCAGAAATGAAAAGGAGCTGCAGATACTTTAAAAGACATTGAAAACAACAGCATCATCATCCCTACAATTATCAGCACCGGAACTTTATCTCCCCATTGCATTGCAGCAGTGTTGAATGTGCCGGTGGCGCCATACACCAGGGCGATACCCATCAACATAAGACCGGTAGAAAAAGCTCCCATTAAAAAATATTTCAGTGATGCTTCGTTGCTTTTCAAGCTGCTTTTATCGCTGCCGGTTAATATATACAAGGGAATTGAAATGATCTCAATACCAAGAAAAAGAATCAATAGAGATTTGAATGAAGCAACAAGCACCACCCCGCTTAATATAAAAAATATGAGTGCAAAATAATCTCCGTAGTGCACTCCCACTTTTTCAATATCCTTTGCTGATAAAAGAAAGAAAGCAAAAGTGCATAGGTTGGCAACCAGCATAAATAATAGTGCAAACCGGTCAAACACCATCATGCTTTGTGTGTTGAATTCAACAAAATGTATTGACTTCAATTCCAAAATATTTAGAATGATGATAGCACCCAATAATAAATGGGCAAGTATGCGAACAGCGCTTTTGCTCTTGAGCAAAAAGCTGCTGAACATCATTATCACGCCACTTAAAGCGGAAAGTATTAGTGTGTTCATAGTTGGGTAATCAATTTTGCCACATCTACTTTTTTTAATATGCCATCTGCAAAACCTTCTGTAAGGTTGAGCAAAGGCTGTGGAAATACACCAAAAGAAAATATAATTAATACCAGCAGGCCCAGCGCAATTTTTTCATTAAGGTTGATATCATAGGTTTTTTCTGTAAGGTTGCTTGTATTTCCGAATATTATTTTTTGAATCATATTAAGTGTATACACAGCTCCCAATATGATGCTTAATCCCGCAAGTGCAGCAAACAATATATTATATTTTGTAGCCTCTGAATTAAAGATGCCGTTAAACATTAGAAATTCACCAACGAATGAATTAGTGAGTGGAAGGGAAATATTTGCCAGTGCGATGATTACCAATAAAATTGACAGTGCCGGGGCTTTTTGCGCAATACCTCCCAGCTCAGATAACTTGCGGGTACCAAATTGCCTTTCTATTAATTCCACTACTATCCAAAGACCCAAAATATTAATACCATGATTAAACATTTGGATGAGCACGCCCTGCATACTGGTTTTATGTTCTGCAAAAATGGCTGCTGCCATTAAACCAATATGTGCTATTGAAGAATAAGCAATCAACCGCTTGAGATCGTTTTGCTGCATAGCAATTACAGATGCATAAATAATACCTGCAACTGCAAGACCCATCACCACATCACCCCACATATAAGAAGCAACAGGTAACACGGGTAATACCCAGCGAATAACTCCGAAAATACCCATCTTCACCATGATACCGCTTAAAACCATTGTAGTGGCAGTGGGAGATTGTTCATAAGTATCCGGCTGCCATGTGTGAAATGGAAATACCGGCATCTTTACAGCAAAGGCTATAAATAACAACCAAAACAACCAGCTTTGTTTATCATTTGACAAATTCAATGCATAGAAAGACTCAATGGAAAAAGAACGATCAGGCGTTTGGAAATAGAGATACAACAAGCCCACTAACATCAATACTGATGCACTGAATGTATATATGAAAAATTTGAACGTAACCGGAATTCTTTTTTCTCCACCCCAACCCGAGCATAAAAAGTAAACAGGTATCAGTGCGAGTTCCCAGAAAAAATAAAACAACAAAGCATCAGTGGCTATGAAGACGCCGATGAGTCCGGCTGCAGTTAGCAACATTAGCCCGAAGAAATTATGTGCTTTGGTATAATGCGATTTCCATGTGGCTATAAATATGATGGAATAGGAAACCGTAGTCAACAGGCAAAGTAAATGAGACATGCCATCGAGCCCAATACTGAAGCTGCTTCCTAATGCACCCATCCATGGAGCAGAAAATTGCAATTCCCCAGATGAAGCCTCTGTTGTCAAACCCCAAATGGAAACTGCTAAAGCAGCTAGTGAAACCAGAAAGGCCCAACTACGTACAGTCTTTTCTTCTTTCAGTAAAAAAGAAATCAACCCTCCGACCAAAGGAATCAATATCAATAATAATACGATCATAAATGGACCCCTGTCCCCCGGTGTCCGCCCGCCCGCCCGTGCCGGTACGGACGGGGATGACCAGGTCGGACGTGGGGGAACTTAGATTTAATTTTGTTTCAAATAGTACTTTGCGCCTTATCTAAAATTTCATTGCAAAATCATTTAGTGATTATCACCCATCTATCAGTAAAACACTTCATTACTAATGATGTGTTGATTCCTTATTGCAACATAAGAATCAACGGGCTACTTCCTCAAAAAAAACTGCAATACAAAAAACAACACCATGCTGATCACCATCAGCAATACATAACTGCCTACCTGCCCGCTTTGCAGCCAGCGCATCTGTCTCCCTCCGTAATTCACCAATCGGCCTACTCCATTCACCACTGCATCTATACCGCTGCGTTCGAAATATCTATTGGCAATTACACCCAACTTATTTACAGGCTGCACTATAATGGTATTGTATAATTCATCTACATACCACTTGTTTGCCAGCACTTTTCCAAAAGCACCTGTTTGTTCGTCTTTATAATTTCGGTATCGGAACCATGCAAAAGCAATTGCTATAATGGCGATCATTGTTGTCAATCCCATTAATAATAATTCAGTTGCGTGTGCAATGGTGTGTTGTGCAACAGGGATCACCGGCTCCATGTAATGGGCTAATTTTTCGCCCCCCTTCATTATTACTTCAGGCACCCCCACAAATCCTCCAATGATGGAAAGAATAGCAAGTACAATCAATGGCATTGTCATGGCTAAAGGGCTTTCATGTACATGATGCCTTTGTTCATCGGTACCTCTGAAATTGCCATGGAAAGTAATAAACAGCAAGCGAAACATATAAAAAGCCGTAAGTGTAGAAGTGAAAATACCTACAACATATAAAAATCTATTGTGCTCAAAAGCATCTAATAGAATGGAATCTTTTGAAAAGAATCCTGATAGGGGAGGAATACCTGCAATAGCAAGGCAGCCGATAAAAAATGTAATGTAGGTGATCTTTAATTTATTTTTTAACCCCCCCATAAAACGGATATCCTGTTGTCCGCTCATAGCATGGATAACAGAGCCTGAACCCAGGAATAACAAAGCCTTGAAAAAAGCATGCGTCATTACATGAAATACAGCTACCACAAAAGCTCCCGTACCTAATGCAAGAAACATAAACCCTAACTGGCTAACCGTGGAATAAGCCAGTACTTTTTTAATATCGTTTTGCTTCAATGCTATGGTTGCGCCCAATAATGCAGTAGCTGCGCCCACTATACCAACGATGCTCAATGTAAGCGGTGCATTGGAATATAATATATGACTGCGTGCTATCATATAAATTCCTGCAGTAACCATGGTAGCGGCATGTATAAGTGCTGATACAGGAGTGGGGCCGGCCATAGCATCGGGCAACCAGGTGAACAAAGGTATTTGCGCACTTTTACCAGTGGCCCCAACAAATAGTAAGAGTGTAATACCGGTAAGATCCGTAGATGAAAACTTACTTAAGCTGGCAAAAACATCATTATAATCCACACTTCCTGCTTTGGAAATGATCCAGAATATGGCAAGCAAAAAACCAAGGTCGCCTATGCGATTCATAACAAAAGCTTTCTTTGCCGCTTTAGTATAGTCCACATTTTTAAACCAGTAACCTATTAATAAATATGAGCAGAGGCCGACACCTTCCCAGCCGATGAACATGATGACATAGTTGGCACCCATTACAAGTAAGAGCATGGAAAATATAAATAAGTTCAGATAAGAGAAATACCTGCCGAAATGCTCTTGTGTTTCACCATGCATATATGCAGTGGAATAGACATGTATTAAAAAACCCACGCCTGTTATGATCAACAGGAATAATGTAGATAGCTGGTCAATTTGAAAAGCGAAAGGAATTACGAGTTCGCCAACCGAAATGAAATTGAAATAATGAAAAGGTGTTGCAGAATAATCAGATTGTATAAAAATCATTAAAGAAATAAGAAAAGCTCCTAACACTGTACCACAACCGATAATACTGATTGCGGTTTTTGGCAATACTTTACGGGCTAATCCATTGACTAGAAAACCAAGGAAAGGGAGAATAGGAATTAAAAAAATAAAGTTCTTCATAAGCCCTCTCCAGCTCCCCCGAAGGGGGTAGGTTTTGTTAAATTCATTTGTGTGATAGTATTCATATTAAACCAGCTTCATCAATGCCTTAATCTGTTTAAAAAATTTATATCCACCGAATGGGTATTCCGGTACAGCATTACGATAATAGCGAGGCCTACACTTACTTCTGCTGCGGCGACAACCATTATAAAAAATACAAATAGTTGTGCTTCGCTGCCAGCCGTAATATCAGTACTCATTTTAGCCAGGTGGTGCATTTTTGAAAAAGCCACCAGCATCAGGTTCACAGCATTGAGCATGAGCTCGATGCACATAAAAACGATAAGGGCATTACGACGTGTAAGTACACCTATTATGCCTATGATAAAAAGTGTAATGGAAAGAAATATGTAATAACGTATGTCCATAATAATCGAATTCAAAAACTCCTTTTTCCGGAAATATCCAGTGACATGGTTTTGCGGCGGTCAATGATATAAACAATAGCAAAGGCCCAAAGTATCGAGAATATAAAATCTTTAATGAAAAATAATATAATGTTCGGTGCGGCGCCTAATAAGAATAATGGATCACGAAAAATGAGGTCTTCCACCATTTGTCCAATGATTACAGAAATAAAAAAGATGACAAAAAGAACCATTACCTGTACTAACAGCGGCTGACGTGGAAAGGTCTTCTTTTTATTTTCTTCCAGATTTATTTTCATATACACCTAAGCATTATCGGGTAATGAACGACATCTTACAGAAGTATAATAGTTACACTACCTCTGCTTCACTTATTTACATTTCAAACATGCACAAATTTATACAGGCAAGTTCATTGCCTCTTTTGTGTTTTCTATTTTTTGTAAGCTTTTTTTATTTACAACATTGCCATCATCGCGTTTACCAATAACTACAGCACCAATCATTGCAGTAAGGAATAATATACTAGCTATCTCGAAAGGCACAACATATTCGGTGAACAATACTTTTCCCAGGTTTTGTATCAACCCAATATCCCCCGTTCCCAGTTCTGTTATTTGCTCTTCGGTATGGCGCAATGCTGCCACCAGTACCAATAATAAACAACCACCTGCAAGAGCGCCAATTATTTTTAGCCATTTACTTTTTTGTGGTTCAGTATCCTTGGTAATGTTCATAAGCATTATAACGAACAGAAATAATACCATGATAGCGCCTGCATACACAATGATGTTTACAATAGCAAGGAATTGTGCATTCAATAAAATATAATGACCTGAAATAGTAAAGAAAGTAACGATAAGCCACAACACACTGTAGATGGGGTTCTTGCTGGTAATGACCATCAGGGCACTGAAGATTGTACCTATTGCCAAAATCCAAAAAAGCATTTCTGTGATACTCATTCCAGTTATTCAGTTATTTTATTTCCTTTCCAATAGTGCCTCGTGCTTTCGCATATTCTTCGGGCTGCGTAACAGGATTGGGAATAAGCAGATCATCCTTATCATAAATAAAACCCTGCCTTGCATAGTTTGCCGGTGCAAATGTCTGCGTCAAATAAATTGCGTCTTTAGGGCATGCTTCCTCGCACAATCCGCAAAAAATGCAACGGAGCATGTTGATTTCATATTTAGCTGCATACTTTTCTTCACGGTACAAGTGCTCTTCTCCCGTTTGCCTTTCGGCTGCTTCCATAGTGATGGCCTCAGCAGGACATGCTACAGCGCAAAGTCCACATGCAGTGCAGCGTTCCCTGCCGTCTTCGTCCCTGTTTAATATTTGTACGCCCCTCCATACAGAAGTGAAAGTGCGTTTTTGCTCCGGATATTTTATTGTTGGATTTTTTGTAAATATGTGACTGAACGTAATAGCCATGCCTTTGAATATGGCCGGCAGGTACAGTTTTTCCAGCAAAGACATGGGCTTGCGTTCAATCTCTTTTCTTCTATTTGTTAATGCCTGCATTAGTTTAATTCGCTCAAAATTTTATCTACTTGGATTTCAAGTAGTGGTAAATCAGTTTTGATAATTTCCCATACCATCACATAACTCACATGAAAGTATTCATGAATAATTTTATTACGAGTGGTTATTATTTGTCTCCATTGTATTTCCGGATATTTCTCTTTTGTTTTTTCTGATATTGAATTTGCAGAATAAATAATCCTTTTTCACGGGTTTATCTTTAAAATATTCGGTGACTGTTTGTTTTATTTCTACTGTGGTTAACATTATTTTTAGCTGCGCAAATTTAGCCGTTTTTGATTCGCCCTTACGCCTTCCCCGAAATCATTTATTAAGCAAAAGAATTACTACTGCAGTAATAAGCATATTGATCAATGCCAAAGGCAACAATCCTCTCCAGCCAAGATTCATCAATTGATCGTAACGGAAACGGGGAATGGTCCAGCGTATCCACATGAATAAGAAAATGAAAAAGGTGGCTTTTGCCATTAATACTGAAAACCCAATTAACCCCACCCACCAATGATTGCCCCATGAAGCTTCATCTACAAATGGAATATCGTATCCACCGAAAAAAAGTGTTGCCATCACTACACTGCTCATGAACATATTGATGTATTCCGCAAAAAGATAGAACCCCAGTTTCATCGATGAATATTCCTGGTGATAGCCAAAATTCAATTCATTTTCAGCTTCAGGAAGATCAAAGGGCGTACGGTTACATTCTGCAAGTGCACAGACAAAAAATATTAGAAAGCCGAGCGGCTGGTAAACAATATTCCAACCATTTGCCATTTGTTCACTCACAATTACACTCATTCTTAAAGATCCGGTTATCATTAAAACTGCAATGAGAGAAAGTCCCATGGCGAGTTCATAAGATATCATTTGCGATGCACCACGAATAGCAGCAAGCAGGGAAAATTTATTATTGGAAGCCCAACCGCCGATCATAATGCCATATACTCCGATACTCACTACGCCGAATACATATAAAATTCCAATATTTATATCAGCTATTTGCAAAGGCACTACACGATCGCCAATAGTGATAGCGCTGCCCCATGGAATAACAGCGCTAGTGAGCAAAGCAGTAATCATGGCCAGCATGGGACCCAGAATAAATAACAATTTAGAAGAAAGAGTAGGAATGATTTCTTCCTTCATGAAAAGTTTCAAACCATCAGCGAGGGGTTGAAAAAGGCCAAAAGGGCCTGCGCGGTCAGGGCCAATTCTATCTTGCAATACAGCTGCAATTTTTCGCTCTGCATAAGTACTGTACATAGCTACGATCATAGAGAGCGTGATGATAGCCCCTATAAGAGTAAATTTTTCCAATAATATCCACCAGTCAAATTGTAATAAATACATAGTTAGTTTAAGTCGCGATAATAGTTATGAATGTTATTTATCAATGAGTATTTGCATTTGTAGAATCAGTTCCCGCAAGGTTTCTTCCCACTCCTTCTTTTACATCAGTCACATTTAAACCCTGTGCATGGGGATCGCCGTTGAATGTTTTACCTGTTGCAGGTCCCTGTATCTCATTCAGATCTACTTTATTTACCTCACTTACTGCATGGATATCCATCATCAGTTTTGGTTTTCGGCCCATCAGTTCATCAAAAGGTTCGGTGGGTATTTGAATTCCCTTGTAATGTCCGGCAGATATTACGGAATGGCGGTCAACTGAAGTTGGTCCTTCGATAATCCAGTCAGCTGGTTTTTTCTTTTCAAACCGGCATTCATTGCAAATCCAATCCTCTACTTCGCCCCACTGATCTTTGCGTGCAGTTACCCGCAATACATCATCCCCCCTCATCCACAATCTGACTTTGGCTGTGCAGGTAGGACAATCGCGGTGTGCATCTACGGGCTTTGTAAACCATACACGGTTTTTGAACCGGAATGTTCGGTCTGTCAGTGCACCCACAGGGCATACATCTATTACATTTCCAATAAATTGATTTTCTAATGACTCCTGTATATATGTTGCAATTTGTGAATGATCACCGCGGTCTAATATGCCATGTTCCCGCTCTTTTGAAATTTGATCTGCTACATACACACAACGATAACATAATATACAACGCGTCATGTGCAATTGAATATAAGGTCCAATATCTATCCGCTCAAAAGTTCTTCTTTTAAATTCATAACGGGTAGTTTCTGCTCCATGCTGGTAACTCAGATCCTGCAGGTCGCACTCACCTGCCTGGTCACATACAGGGCAATCTAAAGGATGATTGATCAATAAAAATTCAACAACCCCTTTACGTGCTTCTAATACCATTGGGCTTGTAATATTTTCTACTACCATACCGTCCATTACATTGGTACGGCAGGAAGCCACAAGCTTAGGCATGGGTCGCGGATCTGCAGTGGAACCGGCCGCCACACGTACCAGGCAAGTACGACACTTACCACCACTGCCTTTCAATTTTGAATAATAACACATCGCAGGTGGTACTACATCACCACCGATCTTGCGGGCAGCCATCAGTATGCTGGTGCCGGGCTCCACTTCTACCGTGATGTTGTCTATGGTTACTTTTAACAATTTTATTTCTGGTTCAGCCATCTTAAGACCCTTTGCAATACTTGCTATAATTAATATAAATACTTTTTAAATTTTTATCTTAACCGGTTTTCATCCGATAATTAGTAAAAACTTATCCCACTCCTACCTCCAGTGCATCAGCATAACTCCCTAATCCAAAATTTCGATTTTGTGCTTCTTCCGGATT
>Ga0183260_10002671_pt1 | contig 14636 bp, 12 predicted proteins | sample AntDrymUQ4972206_2_FD_129768 | JGI IMG/M metagenome (GOLD analysis project Ga0183260, IMG submission 129768) | Polar desert sand microbial communities from Dry Valleys, Antarctica - metaG UQ497 (22.06) (version 2) (version 2) | ecosystem: Environmental > Terrestrial > Soil > Desert | place... | reverse complement strand
TTGGGGTCCCAGCCCCAGTAACGACCCCAGGCGTACTCCGCCCAGATCGCCCCCGCCAGCACCGCGAACGTCCAGAGCGGCAGTGCGAAGGCATGCACCCGGTATGCCACCCGGTCGATGTCGGTTGTGCTCGGCAGCAGCCACAGATAGCCGCGCCGGGCAGTCTCGTCCGGGGTACGGCGTTCGGCCCGCGTCCTCAGCAGGTAGAGCAGCGACGTCAGCGCACCCACGGTGAAGGCGCCGCCGGCGACGCAGGCGGCGGCGACATGGATCACCAGCCAGTAGGAGTGCAGCGCGGGGACCAACGGGCCAGGCGCGACATACAACCCGGGGACCACCATCGCGAGACCCATCACCAGCAGCACGAAGCCGCTGACCGGCAGACCGAGCCAGCGCAGCCGGGAGCGGCGCAACAGCACCAGATAAGCCCCGGTCACCGCGAGGGCACCGGTGGTGCTGAACTCGAACATGTTGCCCCACGGGACCCGATCGGCGGCCAGTCCACGCGCCACCACCCCGATGAGGTGCGCGGCGAAGGCGAGCACGGTCAGCGACTGACCGATCCGGCCGAGCGCGTCGTACCTCGGTGCGGGTTGTGCGTAGGGCGGCGTGGCGTCCGCCGTCACTCGTGCATCGGGCGCACCCACCGTCGCCGTCGCCCGGGTGGCCTCGGTCGCACCGACCGGGGTGACCTGGCGGGCGGCCGCCCACTCGGCCGCGTGCGCCAGCAGCGCGAGTGCATAGACGACCGTGGCGGACGCGAACGCCAGGTTCGACAGCGGACCCCAGACGTCAACGCTCACTTCGGCTCCTCGAAATCGGTCCGCATCCGTATCTGTGCCGCCCACGTGTGCAGGTCGGTCGCGAGGTCTCCCCCGGTCTCGCGATCCAGCCCGGCGAGCTCCACCACGGTAGCCCCGGACCTGGGGTCTGCGCGCACCCAGACCCGACGCGGGCGCACGTACAGCGTGGCGACCAGGCCGGCGATCGCGGCCAGCACCCCGCCCAGCGCCACCCGACGTCCGGGGGTGCTGCTGACCTGCAGCGCCACCATGCGATTCAGCCCGTCGAACGAGATCGACCCGGCTCCGTCCGGGAGCCGCTTGACCTCGCCCGGCTGCAGCAGCAGCCGGAAGGGTTCACCGTCGTCGCGGAACTGCGTCAGCCGGTCCTTGTCGAGCACGTAGACCGACTGTGCCCGGCCGTCGTCCATACCCAGGTCGCCGCGGTAGGCCGTGAGCACGAGCGCCGGGCGCAGCGCGTCTGGGAACGTGGAGTGTGGACCCAGCTCGGGGTCGAAGGAGAAGGTCGGCAGGAAGAAGCCGCCGAAGCCGAGCTGCTCCGGCTCGGCGTCGGGCACCTTGATCACGCCTTGACCGGTGAGGGAGGAGTCACGGTTCAGGAACGGCACCGACCCACGAAATGCCACGTCACCGTTCCCGTCTCGGACGGTGACCAGCGGGGCGTAGCCGTGGTCGATGAGGAACACCGAGGTGGCGCCGACCTGCAGCGGGTGGTTGACCCGCAGGTCATAGGTCTGCGGGTCCTGTCCCGGCTCGGCGACATAGCTGAGATCGGCGGAGAACGAGCGCGGTGCGCCGCGCTGCTGTCCCTCGGTCTCGAAGGTCACCGCGAAGTCGTCCAGAGTGAACGAGAACGGCGTCAGCGTCGCGGGGTCGAAGCGGGCGCCGGGCGTGAACTCGTCGTACTGGGTCAACGTGTTGGAGAACCCCTCCCCCTCGACGACCAGCGCACCACCGCGGAACCCGTAGACCGAGCCGTAGGCCACCCCGACCAGCACCACCAGCAGCGAGACGTGGAAGACCAGGTTGCCCCCCTCCCGCAGGCGTCCGCGTTGTGCCGCGACGACCAGGCGGCCGTCGTCGTCGGTGTAGCGGCGCAGCCGGAAGCGCTGACGACCCAGCACGTCCTGCGCTGCGTCGCCGATGCGGCCCGCCGGTGCGGCCGAGCTCCACTGCTCGCTGGCGGGCAGTCGCGACAGGCGGCTCGGTGCCTTGGGCGGCGCCGCCCGCCAGGCGTTCCAGTACTGCCGGCTGCGGGGTACGACGCAGCCGATCAGCGACACCATCAGCAGCAGGTAGATCGCGCTGAACCAGACCGAACTGTAGACGTCGAAGAGCCCCAGCCGCTCGTACCACAGCGCCAGCGTCGGATTGGCCTGCCGGACCGCGAACACCTCGGCCGGGGCGACGTCGCGCTGCGGGATGACCGAGCCCGGGATCGCCGCCACGGCGAGCATGAAGAGCAGGATCAAGGCGGTGCGCATCGACGTCAGCTGGCGCCAGGCCCAGCGCGCGAGCTCGGCCGGAGGGAGCGCCGGCGCGGCGCGGCGGGGTGACTTCCGGTCGAGCATCAGATGACCGTCGTCTCACCGAGGACATCGGCCACGGCGGAGCGCAGGTCGGCGATGAGGAGGTCCCACCACCCGGTCAGCAGGAGCAGGCCGACCACCACCAGCAGCACACCGCCGAGGCGGGTGATCCACACCTGGTGTCGGCGGACCCAGCCCACCGCCCCGAGCATCCGCCGGAACGCGAGCGCAGCCGCGACGAAAGGGAGCCCGAGGCCGAGGGAGTACACGAGAGCCAGCAGGGCACCGCGCCCGGCAGACGACTCGTTGACCGAGAGAGTGAGCACCGCGCTCAGGGTCGGACCGATGCAGGGGGTCCACCCCAGCCCGAACAGCACACCCAGCAACGGCGCCGACGCCAGGCCCACGCCCGGCACCGCATGCACCCGCACGTCTCGTTGCAGGAACGGGACCCAGCCGATGAAGGCGAGACCGAGGAGGATCGTCAGCCCGCCCAGTGTGCGGGTGATCACGTCCTGGTGCTCGGTGAGCCACCTCCCGAGCGCGCCGAACAGTGCCCCGTAGGTGACGAAGACGGCAGCGAAGCCGAGCACGAACAACGAGGCCCCCGCGGCCATCCGGCCGCGGAACCGCTCGGCGCCTGCCTGCAGGTCGGCGCCGGACAGCCCGGTCACGTACGAGAGGTAGCCCGGCAGCAGCGGCACCACGCACGGCGAGAAGAAGGACACCGCCCCGGCGAGCAGCGCGACCGGCACCGCGAGCAGCAACGACCCCGACGCCACCGTGGACTGCAGCCAGTCAGCCACTACGTCACCCCGTTGGCGCGAGTCTGCGCTGGCACCCCGTCGCGGTCGACGTCGCGCACCAGCTCGACGAGGGTGGACTCGTCGACCTCCCCTAGCACCAGCGCCGCCACCTGGCCGTCCCGGTCGATCACGATGGTGCTGGGGATCGCCGCCGGTCTCGGCTCGATGCCGAGCAGCGTCGAGCTGTCGGGGTCGTAGATGCTGGGATAGGGGATCTCGTAGCTGCGTACGAATGCCCGGGCGTTGGACTGCTGGCCCGGTTCTCGGACGTTGATGCCGAGAAACTGCACGTCGTCGGGGGCGAGGGTCTCGGCCGCCGCGACGAGGGCCGGCGCCTCACTGCGGCACGGCGCGCACCAGGATCCCCAGACGTTGAGCACCACCACCGAGCCGGCGAAGTCGGCCAGGGCCAGTGGCTCCCCGTCGAGCGACTCCCCGGCGATGTCCGGCGCCGCCTTGCGCTCCGCCGGCTCCACCACCGTCACCACGCCGGTCCCCCCGACGTAGCCTGCGGCCCCTCCGACCCGCTGGGTGCAGCCGCTCATCGCCGCCGCGGACACCATGGCGACGAGCACCGCGGCGCCACGTCGGGTGCCACCGGGGAGCAGACCAGGACGCGAAGGCACGGGGGGTGGCCTCAGGCGCCGGCCGAGAAGGCGGCGTTCTTGCCGCGAGCCGGCAACAGGTCCGCCGCCGGCTCGGAGTAGGAGACCGAGACGATCTCGTCGCCGACATAGGTGAACGAGGTCAGGCTGCACAGCGTGCACTGGCGCCTGCGGGGGTCGTGCAGGAAGTGCCGGCCCTCCACGGCCGAGCGCGCGATCCACACTGGGAGCTGGTGTGACACGACCAGCGCCTCGTGACCGCGGGCGGCGTCTCGTGCGTCGGTCATGGCGGCGAGCATCCGGGCGGCGATCTGCTTGTACGGCTCCCCCCAGGACGGCCGCGCCGGGTTGCGCAGGTGCCACCACGAGGTCGGACGACGCAGGGCGCCGTCACCCACCCCGAACGTCTTGCCCTCGAAGTGGTTGCCTGCCTCGATCACCCGCCGGTCGGTGACGATGTCGAGCTCGAGCCGGCGCACCGACGGGGCAGCCGTCTCCTGCGCCCGCTCGAGGGGGGAGGCGACGACGTGGCTGATGTCGCGCCCGGCGACGGTCTGCGCTACCCGCTCGGCCATCAGCTGACCGAGGTCGGAGAGGTGGAAGTCGGGCAGCCGGCCGTAGAGGATCCCGGCCGGGTTGTGCACCTCGGCGTGACGGAGCAGGTGGACGACGGTCGAACGACCGTCACCGGCGGAGTCGTGGGGCTCGGTGCTCATCCGGTGCCTTCCGGGTCGGGAGCGGCCGCGGCCGCCGCTCCCGCCGCAGGTGGGAGTGCGGCGGCGATCCGGTCGAGCGCCACCTGGTCGTGGGCGGCGCTGACGAACCACGCCTCGAACGCGCTCGGCGGCAGGTAGACCCCGTGCTCGAGCATGGCGTGGAAGAACGCCCTGAACCGGTGCTGCGCCTGCCGCTGGGATGCCACGAAGTCGCGGACCTCGGTGCTCCTGTCGTCCTCGACGAAGAACACGCTGAAGAGGTTCCCAGCCGACTGGATGACGTGCGGCACACCGGCCTCGCGCAGCGCGTCGCCGACGAGCTGCTGGACCTGGGCCGAGGCAGCATCGAGGTGGGCGTACACCTCGGCATCGGCGAGCCGCAGCGTGGCGAGCCCTGCGGTGGTGGCGACCGGGTTCCCCGACAACGTGCCGGCCTGGTAGACGGGTCCCTCCGGCGCCAGGTGCGCCATCACGTCGGCCCGGCCGCCGAAGGCAGCCGCCGGGAAACCGCCACCCATCACCTTGCCGAACGTGATCAGGTCCGGGCGCCAGCCCGCTCCGTCGATGCCGTGGTAGCCGGACGCGCTCACCCGGAACCCCGTCATCACCTCGTCGGAGATCATCAGTGCCCCGTGTGCCGCGCAGATGTCGGCCAGGAACCGGTTGAAGTCGTCCACCGGTGCTATCACGCCCATGTTGGCCGCCGCCGCTTCGGTGATCACGCAGGCGATCCGGTCACCGTGCTCGGCGAACGCCGTCTGGACCGCGGCCACGTCGTTGTAGGGCAGCACGAGAGTCGCCGCCGTGGCAGCCGCGGGTACGCCGGGGGTTCCCGGCAGGCCGAACGTGACGACCCCCGAGCCGGCTGCGGCGAGCAACGAGTCGACGTGGCCGTGGTAGCAGCCGGCGAACTTCACCACGGTGTCGCGACGGGTGAACCCGCGTGCCAGCCGGATCGCCGACATCGTGGCCTCGGTGCCCGACGACACCAGCCGGACCTGCTGCACCGGCGTACGCGCGACGATCTCCTCGGCCAGCTCGACTTCGGACCTGGTGGGTGTGCCGAACGACGTACCGGCTGCCACCGCACGCTGCACCGCCTGGACCACCTCGGGGTGGGCGTGCCCGAGCAGCAGCGGACCCCACGAGCAGACGAGGTCGACGTACTCGTGCCCATCGGCGTCGAGGAGGTAGGGACCGGAGCCGGAGACCATGAAGCGCGGCGTCCCGCCAACGGCGCCGAAGGCACGGACGGGAGAGTTGACACCGCCCGGCGTGACGGCGCAGGCCCGCGCGAAGAGCTGCGCCGAGGCCGGCACCGTGGCCCCCCGGGATACGGCATGGGACGTGGTCACGGTGCCACCGCCTCGAACAGCCGGGCCGCATCCGTGGCCCAGTAGGTCAGGATCACCGACGCCCCGGCGCGGTGGATGGACGTCAGTGTCTCGACGATCGCGGCCTCGCGGTCGATCCACCCGCGCGCGGCAGCCGCCTCGACCATCGCGAACTCCCCCGATACGTTGTAGGCCGCGACCGGCACGTCCACGACCGCGCGCACCGCCGCCACCACATCGAGGTAGCCCAGCGCCGGCTTGACCAGGACCAGGTCGGCGCCCTCCTCGACGTCGAGCCGTGCCTCGCGGACCGCCTCGACCGCGTTGGCGGGGTCCTGCTGGTATGTGCGCCGGTCCCCTCGCAGGGAGGAGTCGACGGCTTCGCGGAAGGGTCCGTAGAACGCGGAGGCATACTTCGCGGCGTAGGCCAGGATGCTCACGCCGCTGTGGCCGGCCTGGTCCAACCCACGGCGCACGGCGGTTACCTGCCCGTCCATCATCCCGCTGGGGCCGAGCATCTGGGCTCCGGCCTCGGCCTGCGCCACCGCCATCTCGGCATAGATCGCCAACGTCGCGTCGTTGTCGACCTCGCCGGTCGCGGTGAGGACTCCGCAGTGCCCGTGGTCGGTGAACTCGTCCAGGCACAGGTCCGCCATCACCACGGTCGCGTCGCCCACCTCGGCGACCACGTCGCGCAGCGCCACGTTGAGCACGCCGTCAGGATCGAGCGCGCCGGATCCCACCGGGTCCTTGTGCGCCGGCACCCCGAAGAGCATCAGGCCACCCACACCCGCCCGCACCGCCTCGAGCGCAGCCTTGCGCAGGGAATCACGGGAGTGCTGCACCACGCCGGGCATGCTCGTGATCGGGACGGGCTCGGTGAGCCCCTCACGCACGAAGACCGGCAGCACGAGCCGGCGTGGCTCCACACTGGTCTCGGCGACGAGCCGGCGCAGCGCCGGCGAACGCCGCAGCCGGCGCGGTCGCACCGCGGGGTAGGTCATGGCCTGCTCAGGTGGCGCGTCGACGGGCCGGGGGACGGCGCTCCGACGGCTTGGTGACGGGTTCACCGGCGTCCAGCATCGCCATCCGGCGGGCGGCACCGAAGTCGGCGAGCGCATCGGTGAGATCCTCCGTCGACGGTGTCGGTGCGAGCACGTCGACCCGCAGGCCGTGTTCCTCGGCGGCCTTGGCGGTCGCCGGTCCGATCACCGCGATCACGGTCGTGGGGTGCGGTTTGCCGGCGATACCGACGAGGTTGCGCACCGTCGAGGACGAGGTGAACACCACTGCGTCGAACTTGCCCGACTTGATCGCCTCCCGGGTCGGCGCCGGCGGCGGGGCCGCCCGGACCGTACGGTAGGCAGTCACGTCGTCGACCTCCCAGCCGAGATCGACCAGCCCGGCGACCAGCGTCTCGGTGGCGATGTCCGCTCGGGGCAGGAACACCCGGTTGATCGGGTCGAGCAGGTCGTCGTAGGGCGGCCAGTCCTCGAGCAACCCGCGCGCCGACTGCTCACCGGACGGAACCAAGTCGGGGCGGATGCCCCAGTGCGCGATCGCCTCGGCGGTCTTGTCGCCGACGGCGGCGATCTTCAGCCCGCTGAACGCACGCGCGTCGAGCCCGTACTCGTCGAACTTCTCGCGCACGGCCCGAACCGCGTTGATCGAGGTGAACGCGATCCACTCGTAGCGCCCCTCCACCAAGCCGCGGATCGCCTTGTCCATCTGCTGGGGGTTGCGCGGCGGTTCCACCGAGATCGTCGGCACCTCCTCGGGGACCGCGCCGTGGCTTCGCAGCCGCTGCGACAGCGATGCGGCCTGCTCCTTGGTGCGCGGAACCAGCACCCGCCAGCCGAACAACGGCTTGGTCTCGAACCACGACAACGTTTCCCGCATCGCGACGACGTCGCCGACGACCGTGATCGCCGGTGGGGTCATCGTGGCCGCCTTGGCGTCGACCGCAATCCGGTCCAGAGTGGAGATCACCGTCGACTGTTCCGTGGTGGTGCCCACCCGGGTCATGGCCACCGGAGTGTCCGCCGCCCGCCCGGCGGCAACCAGCGCCTTGGCCACGTTCGCGATGGTGTCGGCAGCCGACAGCAGCACCAGGGTCTGGCCGGCACCGTAGCGCGACCAGTCCACCTTGCTCTCGGCGACGTTGACGACGGCCACCTCGCGTTGGGTGCGGGTGGTAAGCGGCACCCCTGCATACGCAGCCACACCGGTCACCGACGACACGCCCGGCACCACCTCGAAGGCGACACCGGCTCGCACGCAGGCCGCCGCCTCTTCCGGGCCGGTGGCATAGAGCCATGGGTCACCGCTCAGCAGTCGGACGACGTGCTGCGCGTGCTTGGCGGCTTTGACCACCAGCCGGGCCCGGGACGCGTGGGTGAGCGGCTGACCGTCTTCGCCGTACCCCCCGTCCACGACCTCTCCGGTGTAGCCAGGCAAGACCTGCTGCAGCAGCGCGGCGTGCTCGGGCGCCTCGACCACGACGACGTCGGCGGTGCGGATGACGTCCAGCGCCCTGACGGTCAGCAGGCCGGGGTCACCGGGGCCGGTCCCGACGAACGAGACGAATCCGGCGGGCCGGGCCGGCCCAGTAGTCGGCCCAGTAGTCGGCGCTGTTGTCGGTGCGGCGGCCTTCGGGCGCGCAGCCCGGCTGCTCGGCTCGGCCGTCGACGTGGTCGCGGTCGTGGTCGTCACGGCAATCTTCTTCCTGGGTTGCTTGCGGGCAGCGCTCATGGCACACGTTCCCCGATCAGTGAGTCGGCACCGTCGATGAGCATCTCCTCGGCCAGACGTCGGCCTAGCGACGCCGCGTCGCCGACCGCGCCGGTCGTGGATCTTCTGACGAGGTGCGAGCCATCGACGGCGGCGACGACGGCGCGCATCCAGACTTCCTCGCCGGAGTCCCCGAGCGCAACTTCGGCGAGAGCACCCACGGGCGCGGTGCAACCGGCCTCGAGAGCGGCGAGCAGGGTGCGCTCGGCGGTGACGGCGACCCGGGTGGCAGAGTCGTCGAGCGCCTGGCCGAGCAGCTTCGTCAGGGAGCGGTCCTCGGTGCGGCACTCGACCGCCAGTGCCCCCTGTCCGGGCGCCGGCAACATCTGGAGCGGGTCGAGCAACTCAGTCGCCTCGTCGGCACGTCCGAGTCGGCTGAGCCCGGCGAGGGCGAGTACGACGGCATCGAGCTCGCCGTCGACGACGAGCCGTAGCCGGGTATCGACGTTGCCGCGCACCGAGACGACCTCATGACCGAGGCCGAGTGCTCGCAGCTGCGCCGCGCGCCGCGGTGACCCGGTGCCGATCCGCGCACCGGTCGGCAGCTCCGCGAGGGTGAGTCGATCGCGCGCCACCAGCGCGTCACGTGGATCCTCGCGCGCCGGTACGGCGGCCAGGGCGATCCCTGGCGCGGCGGCGGTCGGCAGGTCCTTCAGCGAGTGCACGGCGACGTCCACCGCGCGGGCGAGCAGTGCGTCGCGCAGGGCATTCACGAAGACCCCGACGCCGGCGAACGCCACCAACGGCTGCCGGTTGACGTCGCCCTCGGTGCTGACTGGAACGAGCACGGTATCGCGGCCGGTGGCGGCGTTCAGCGCCCTTGCGACCTGCGCCGCCTGCGCGGTGGCCAACGCGCTCTTGCGGGTGCCGATGCGCAGCGGCGGCGAGGCATGGATGGCGCCGTTCACGGCGCACCACCTCCGTCCTCGCGGGTTTCGACCTCGACCCGGGTCACGGCTGCGACTGCGTCGGGATCCAGCGAGAAGAGCTCGGCGAGCGCGTCGGCGTAGGAAACCGTCGCGCCCTGGCTGGCCAGCTCCTTGATCCGGATCGTCGGCGCGTGCAGCAACTTGTCGGCGACCCGTCGCACCGTCTGCTCGACCTCTGCACGCGCGGCCGCGTCGAGACCGGGCAGGCGGCCGAGCAGCCGCTGCAGCTCCGCCTCGACCACGCCGGTCGCCAGCGAGCGCAGCGCCACGACCGTCGGCGTCACCGAGGCGGCTCGACGTGCCGCCTCGAAGATGGCGACCTCCTGGGCCACGATGCGGCGTACCGCGTCGACGTCGACCGCGCCGTCACTGGATTCGAGCAGCGGAGCCAGGTCTGCGAGCGTCACCAGGCGCAGGTGGGGCCGAGCGGCCAGGGCCGGGTCGACGTCGTGCGGCAGGGCGAGATCCAGCACATCCAAAGGGCGGGAGGTGTCGCGAAGGCACAACGACTCGGCCGTCACCACCGCGCCGGTGGCACCGGTGCACGAGATCACGACGTCAGCGTCGACCAGCTCTGCCGGCAACGTCGCGAGGTCGACGCCGCGGCCTCCGGCGGTGGCACCCAGCCGCTGGGCGTGCTGTGGAGTGCGGTTGGCAACCACCACGGAGCTTGCTCCGCGGCGCAGCACCGTGGCGACGGCAAGGGCGGCGATGGAACCGGCGCCCACCACGAGGACCCGCTTGCCGCGGACGTCGCCGGGCACCTCGTCGAGCGCCACGGTGACCACCGACTGCCCCGCCCGGTCGATGTCGGTCTCGGCGTGCGCCCGCTTGCCGACCCGCAGCGCCTGCTGGAACACCACGTTGAGCACCGAGCCGACCGAGCCGCTGTCCTGACCGCGGCGCAGTCCCTCCCGCACCTGCCCGAGGATCTGGCTCTCGCCAACCACCATGGAGTCGAGCCCGGCCGCAACGGCGTACAGGTGGGCGACGGCGCCGGCGTCGTAGTGGACGTACAGGCAGGGGATGACGTCAGCTCGGGACTCCGCCGCCAGTTCGGCCAGCGCACCGGAGAGGTCCTCCACACTGCCGTGGAAACGGTCGACGTCGGCATAGACTTCGACCCGGTTGCAGGTCGCGACCACGGCGACCTCGCGGACGTGCTCGCTGTCGGCCACTGCGGCCGCCAGCTTCGCCGCCCCGTCGGCATCGACGGCAAGCCGCTCCAGCACCGCCACCGGTGCGGAGCGGTGCGAGATCCCGACGACGAGAACGCTCATACCGACTCCGCCTCCAGCACCGGCAGCGGCGCGCCGTTCAGCGCCTTTCGCTGCTCGTGGTAGGCCAGGATCTGCAGCTCGATGGACAGGTCGACCTTGCGCACGTGGACGCCCTGTGGGACGGCGAGCACCGCGGGGGCGAAGTTGAGGATGCTGGTCACGCCGGCGGCGACCAGCGCGTCGCAGACAAGCTGAGCGGCGGAGGCGGGGGTGGCGATGACCCCGATGGCGACACCGTGACGCGTCACGATCGCGGCCAGGTCGGCGTACGCCTCGATGCGCAGGTCGCCGATGCGTTCTCCACGCCGAGCGGGGTCGATGTCGACCAACGATGCGACGCGGAAGCCGCGGGAGGCGAATCCGGCGTAGTTGGCCAAGGCGTGACCGAGGTTGCCGATGCCGACGATCACGACCGGCCAGTCCTGCGTGAGACCGATCTCGCGGGCGATCTGGTAGCGCAGGTAGTCGACGTCGTAGCCGACCCCACGGGTGCCGTAAGAGCCCAGGTGCGAAAGATCCTTGCGCAGCTTCGACGAGTTGACACCGGCAGCAGCGGCCAGTTCTTCGCTGGATGCGGTGGCGATGGCTCGCTCGGAGAGGGCCGTCAATGCCCGAAGGTAGATGGGGAGCCGGGCCACCGTCGCCTCCGGGATCGTGCGGTCGCCTCGCTCGTCCCGGTGGTCACCACCAAGGCTGGGGGTTGGTGTCGGCGTCCGTTGCCGCGTCACTGTGCTCCTGGGGTTCCGAGACCGGCGCCTGTCGGTCAGGGCTCGAGATCGAGCCAGGCAGGTTGGGATGGCCCCACTCTAGGAGCTTGTGAACGTGAGAACAAAATTCACGCCGGCTGCTGACGGGGTGCGGTGACCGAGGTCACGAGGCGCCGAGCGCAGCCCGGAGCCGGGCCGGGTCGACGCGCCAGAAGTCGTGCTGCCGGCCGTCGACGAGAGTGACCGGGATCTGCTCGCGGTAACGAGCCTCGAGCCGGTCGTCTGTGGTGATGTCGGTCTCGTCCCACTCCACCCCGAGCTCGGCGCAGACGGTGGCGATCACGGTGCGGGCATCCGCACAGAGGTGGCAACCGGGCCGGGAGTACAACGTCACGCGCGCTCGGTCCGCCGTACCCGGAGTGCTCATGCCAGTCCACCGAAATGGCGGCGTTCGACTGGCAACCCGAGCCTACGACCGATGCGCACTCGGCGAGTGTGGCACAGGAGCACTCGCGGGCCTGCGCCGCTTGGTGTTACGCATTGCTTCCCAACAGGGCCTCTGGTGACATAGCATCGGCCGGTGGCCTCGGCTCTGCCGGGGAGGGAGCGCAATGCAACTTGTCGATGGACGGATCTTGCCGGAACCGGCGCCCGTCGGGCATGTCGCGGGTCTGAGCGCGCTTCGCCGCGCGGTGCTGCAGGCTGCGGGACTGCTGGAATGTCAGCTCGGTGGCGAGTTGGAGCTCGTCGGCGTCTCCGACCGTCGCGTGCTGGCCCAAGCGGCGACGGCGCACGGAGGCCCCACCGGCGGCACAGGTGGTCGTGGCGGTAGTGCTCTCGCGCCGGACGACGACCCCGAGACGACGCGATTGGTGGCCCTGGTCGACCTCGCGCGTGACGGCGATGCCGAGGCGTTCGGGCAGCTCTACGACCACTACGTCAGCACCGTCTACCGCTTCCTCTTCCACAGGGTGGGCTCGCACCCACTGGCCGAGGACCTCACGTCCGAGACGTTCTTCCGTGCGCTTCGCAGCATGTCGAGCTTCTCTTGGCAGGGCCGCGACTTCGGTGCCTGGCTGGTGACCATCGGCCGCAACCTGGTGGCCGACCACTTCAAGTCCAGCCGACAGCGGCTGGAGATGACCACTGACGACCTGAGCGAGCACGACTCCTGCACCGTCGGGACCGAGGACGAAGTCATCGCCGGACTGACCAACGACATCCTCATGACGACGTTGGCGCAGCTCGCGCCGGATCAGCAGGAGTGCCTGGTGATGCGCTTCCTGCAGGGCATGTCGATTGCCGAGACTGCGGCGGCGCTGCAGCGCAGCGACGGCGCAGTCAAGCAGCTGCAGTTGCGCGCCGTGCGCAATCTGGCGAAGTTGCTGCCCGAGCGAGTCAGATGACCGACGGCGCGGGCCGTAACCGTTGTGTTCGGTGCCTCGTTGTAAGCCCTGACCGGGCCGTCTCGACGACCGCCGTTGTCGACCCGGTTCGTGATGCCTCGTGAACAGGATCGGATCGATGTCTGCGCTCCTCAGCACGCGCCGCAAGGCCGAGGAGTTCGCGCGCGCCCTCGAACAGCCGGGCGCAGCCGGGACATGGCTCGAGCCCTTGGTGCAGGTTGCCGGTGCGCTGCGCAGCGCCGGAGACGAGGCGCCGCAACCGGGTGAGCACTTCCGTGCCGACCTGCGTGAGCGCCTCCTCGCGGCAGCGTCCACCGAGCTGATGGCAAGCCGCAGCGAGCATGACGCCTGGGCCGTCCGCGGCCTCGGTCGGGTACCGGTCGACGCTGACGTCCGCGGTGCCCGTACACGTCGTCGCCTCGTGGCCGCGGCCTCCGGCTTGGTCCTCGTCGGCGGCGGCGCCGGCGTGGCCTCCGCGAGCCAGCACGCGCTGCCCGGCGAGATGCTCTACCCCATCAAGCGCGCACTGGAGTCGATCGAGCTGACGCTGGCCGGTGGTCCGGCCGAGGAGGGCCGCGTATACATCGAGCAAGCCAGCAGCCGCCTCGACGAGGTGCAGGCATTGAGCGCTGATGGCGTGACGGATGTCGAGCTGGGTTCGGTCGAGCAGTCGCTGACAGAGTTCGTCGTCGACGCCGAACACGGCGGTCAGCTGCTCATCGACGCCTACCGTGACAGCGGCGACGAGGCCGACCTCGTGGTCCTGCGCACCTTCACCGCCGAGTCCGCGGCAGAGCTCGCCGCGCTGGCCGACCAGCTGCCCCCCGAGGTCAGCTCACTCCTGGCCGAGGCTTCGGAGACGGTTGACACGATTGATACCCAGGCGCTGCAGGTTTGCCCCGAATGCACCCCTGGCCTGTCCGCCGTGCTAGCCGACGCCGACCTGATGTCGCTGCGCTACCCCACACACGTCGACACCGATGACCGCCGTCTTCCTTCGGCGGGCGAAGCGGATTCGTCCACCGATCGACCCGCGGCAGCACCCGCGGGCCTCGCGTACCAGGATGACGACGCCGGTGTTCAGGGTCCGACCAGCGACCATCCGGCCGATCCCACTCCACCTGAGCGGCCCAGCGAGCCAGAGCCGGCCCAGCCGGAGCCGCCCGCCCAGCCGGAGCCGCCCGCCCAGCACAGCGGCGATCGCCCGGAACCCAAGGAGCCCGAGCCGCGGCTGTACGAGCCTCAGAGCACCCCCGTCGAGATCGTGCCCGAGCCCGCTGCAGCCGAGACCCCCGAAGAGGGAGTCGGCGAGGACGAGGCCTCTGAAGACATCGCGAATGGCGCCGACAGCACCACTCAGGGGACCGGCGATAGTCGCCAAACCTCCGAAACCGAGGTCATTCTCGACACCGTCGAGGACACCGGCATCGAGAACATGACCGAGGACGCCGACCAGGTGGTCGACAACCCCGCCACGGTCGCCGACACCGAGCGGGTGACCCGCGAGGTCGACACGGTGACCGACGACACCACCGAAGTCGCCGACTCCGAAGACGTCCTCGACACCATCGAGGACACCCCCACCGACACCGAGAACCTGACCCAAGACGCCGACCGGATGGCCGACAACCCCGCCACCGTCGCCGACAGCCAGCAGGTCACCCGCGAGGTCGACACGGTGACCGACGACACCCTCGACACCGTCGAGGACAGTCCCACCGACACCGAGAA
>Ga0183260_10002670_pt1 | contig 14637 bp, 14 predicted proteins | sample AntDrymUQ4972206_2_FD_129768 | JGI IMG/M metagenome (GOLD analysis project Ga0183260, IMG submission 129768) | Polar desert sand microbial communities from Dry Valleys, Antarctica - metaG UQ497 (22.06) (version 2) (version 2) | ecosystem: Environmental > Terrestrial > Soil > Desert | place... | reverse complement strand
GCGGACCTCTTCCCGCTGGCCGTGTGCCAGAGCGGCGTCTACGACGTCTCCGTCGTGGGCTGGGGTGATCGTGGCGACGCCACCTACTTCAACAACCCGATGGATTACGTTCCGCACCTCGAGGGCGACCATCTGAGCTGGCTGCGGGATCACGTTCACCTGCAGCTGGTCTGCGGTCAAGGTCAGTGGGAGGACACGACGGGCGCGCTGGACTCGACGAAAGCATTCGCCCGGCTGCTCGCGGACAAGCGCATACCGCACGACATTGACCTGTGGGGGCATGACGTCCCCCATGACTGGCCGTCGTGGCGCGATCAGATCGCCCATCACCTCCCCCGGTTCTGTTAGGAGATGGCGATGGACCGGCACCTCATCGGGATGCTCCTCGGTACGGAGGAAGATTGGCCGTCCGCATTCGAGACACTAATGCGTCGGCACGTCCCCAAGATCTCGTACAACGGCATTGAGCATCTCTTCGATGTCGAGCGGATCACGATCGAGCCGTTCGATCTGCGGTCGGTGCCTCGCTACTCACTGGTCATCGATCGCCTGGCGCATTGGTACTACGTCCCCCGTGAATGGCTGAAGAAGATCGCGCTCATGGACGACGTCTACCTGTTGAACAACCCATTCACTTTCCAGTCCATGGAAAAGCATTCCGCGTACTGCGCCATGATGCGCCTCGGTTTGAAGATCCCGGATACATGGATGATCCCGTACAAGCAGCCGCCTGAGAATCCGCGTTTCCCATACACCGCGGCGAAGTACAACCGGCCATTCAAACTCGAGGACATCGCGGAGCAGGTGGGCTACCCGTTGTTCATGAAGCCCTTCGATGGCGGAGCGTGGGTGGGCGTCACCCGAATCGCGGATCACGGCGAGCTCAACCGCCGCTACGACGAGTCGGGCGAGCGCCTCATGCACCTGCAATCCTCGGTCGAGGACTTCGAGGTGTTCGCTCGAAGCCTCTCGATCGGCGCGGAAACCATGGTCATGAACTACGACCCGGACAAGCCGCTTCACGATCGCTACCAGGTCGACCACGATTTCCTCACGCCTGAGCTCGGGCAAGAGATCATCGCGATCAGCCGGCTCGTGAATTCTTTCTTCCGCTGGGAGTTCAACTCGTGCGAGATGATCGTCAAGGACGGAGAGGTTTGCCCCATCGATTATGCGAACGCGTGCCCCGATATGTCGATCATCAGCCTCCACTACTACTTCCCTTGGGCGATCAAGGCGCTTGCCAAGTGGACGCTTTTCTGCACGGTGACCGGACGTAAGATGCCCATCGATCTCGACGCCCGTCGCTACTTCGACATCGGCGATGACGACACCCTGCCGTACGCCGAGAAGCTCGCTGCGTACGCGACTCTTGCGGACCGTCACTTCGACTCAAGCAGCTACCAAGAGTTCTGCGACGCGCATCTGGCCGAGGTGGACGATGCGATGGTCGAATACGTCGAGAGCTCCGGGTTCGACCGCCTGCTCGTCGATACGGTCCGGGACGCGTTCCCCAGCCACGAGCACGACGCTTTCATCGCGCACTATCGGGGCCTCCTGGGGGCCTGGACCTCCGACCAGAGCGCCTCCGGTCCTGGGTGAACCAGCCCGATTCATAGGCATTTGCCCGATTCATCGCCCTGTGGGTACCCTGGGGGGCACAACACCGGCCGGACCGCAACGAAGCGGTCTATCTCTGGGGAGGGATGCCAGCATCCGGATCTGGTCCAAAACATCGATTTTGCCAACAGCGCGTCGTGTGAGAGCGGGGCCCCCGACCAGGATCCGATCGCGTGGGACGACCGCAACGGGCACGGGACCCACACCGCCGGCACCATAGCCGCGGCCTCGAACGGGATCGGCATCGTCGGCGTTGCACCCAACGTCAAAGTCGCCGGTATCAAGGCGTCCAATGACGACGGCTACTTCTTCCCTGAAATGGTCGTGTGTGCGTTCATGTGGGCTGGCTCGCGCCACCTCGATGTAACCAATAACAGCTACTTCGCCGACCCATACCTCTTCAATTGCCACAACGACCCAGCCCAGCAGGCCATCTGGAAGGCGGAGCAACGGGCGATCCGCTACGCCATGACGGAGGGCGTAACCGTGGTCGCCTCAGAAGGGAACGAGAGCACGGACCTCTCGCACCCGAAGGTCGACGTGATCAGTCCCGACTTCCCTCCAGGAACTGAAGAGGAACGGGAGATCTCGAACAATTGCGTCGTCGTTCCCGTTGAGGTCGCCGGGGTGGTCGGCGTGACCGCCAGCGGGGCGAACGAGCAAACCGACAACGACGAGGACGACGATTACCTCAAGTCGTTCTATTCGAGCTACGGCGTCTCGACGGCCGACGTCGTCGCTCCGGGGGGTGACTCGATCTTCGGGCGGAACCCCGAGGCGCCCAACGGGCGCGTGCTCTCAACCTATCCGTTGGACTCGTTCTGCCGCCCGGATCGGAGGATGGTGGACCCCAACGAGCCAACGGCCGCGTACTGCTACCTCCAGGGCACTTCGATGGCTGGGCCACACGTGGCCGGCGTCGCAGCTCTGATCGTCAGCCGCTACGGGGATGCTTCGAACCCGCAGAACGGCAAGATGCGGCCGGGGCAGGTCGCCGCGTATCTGGAGCAGACCGCGGATCCCCAACCGTGTCCCACGCAGCTTCCGCCGGGCTATCTGGAGATCTTCACGCAGAATAATGGCGAACCTCAGAGCTGCTCAGGGGGTCCGGGCCACAACTCGTGGTACGGCAATGGCCGGGTCGACGCTCTCGCGGCCATCACGCACGATACGCAGAACAAATAGAGCGAGAACCGGCCGGCTAAACGACGCCGGTTGAGAGAGGGCGGGGCTTCGGTTCCACCCTCTCTCGCGTTCACTCGTCTGCTTGCTGAGATGCCATGCGGTGCTTGGCGGCCTCGTCGTAGTTCACCCTGTAGCGGCGTAGGGACGGGAACCTGAACGCAACGGCTGCGGTGCCCACGAGGCAGGCGGCGCCCCCGATCAACACGGACGCCTCCGCGCTCGTCGCTCCGGCGACCAGGCCCGCCTCAACATCGCCGAGGCGCGGCCCACCCGTGACGATCATCAGGTTCACGGCGGACGCACGACCGAGGAGGTGGGGAGGCGTCGCTTGCTGGAGGATCGTCCCTCGGAACACCGCGCTGATGACGTCCGCTGCGCCCGCGGCGGCGAGCAACGCGAGCGTGAGCGGCAGCGACCACAGGGACAGTCCCGCGAGGGCGATCGCGCCGCCCCAGGCGACGACGGCGAAGATGACCGCTCGTCCCTGATGTCTCACGCGCTCGACCCACCCCGATGAAAGAGCGCCGAGGAGGTCTCCGGCCGCAGGGGCTGCGTACAACAAACCCAGGCCGGCGGCGCCGAGTTCGAAGACGCGCGCGGACAACTCGGGGAACACCGCTCGCGGCATACCAAAGATCATCGCAACGAGGTCGACGACGAAGATCGAAAGGATCACGGGGGTGCGGAAGGTGAATCGAAGACCTTCCCGCACCGCTTCCAAACCCTTGCTTTGGCCGGCAACGGCGCCCGCGCTCACGGGCACCCACCGCAGCGCCGCGAACGAGGCGAGGAAGGTGACGCAGTCAAGGACGTAGATCCAGAAGACGCCGTTGAACGCCGCTATCAGCAGTCCCTCGACGGCCGGTCCGGCGATCTGCGTCACCTGAAAGGTGACTTGCCGCAGCGCCATCGCCGCCGGGACCTTGTCCGGAGACACCAGACTCCTGACCATCGCGGTACGCGGAGGCCCGTCGAGGGCGTGGAACGACGACGCCACCGCCACGAGGACATAGATGGCGATCAGGGGCGGAGTCTCCATCGTGCTGAGGACCGCGAGGCCGGCGGTGCTGACCATCAACCCGACCTGAGCGCGGGCGATGAAGCGTTCGTCTGTCGATCCGGTCGGCCAGAGCGCCGCCAAAGATCGATAACGCGATCAGCGGCCCAACCTCCGCAAGCCCGATGAGTCCAACCGCTACGGTCGAGCCCGTCAACTCGTAGACCTGCCACGGCACCGCGACGTAGCGCATGTTCGTCCCGGCCAGAGAGACCAGCTGACCGATCCACAACGCCCGGTATCCGGGCGAGTCTCGGAGTGGAGTGATGTCGAGAGCTAGCTCTCGAACGCGCGCGAAGCGCTTGCTCAAGTGTTTTCCCGTCCCCTCACGGACGACGAGTCCGACGTCCTCATGATGCGGTTAGAGGTCAGTAGTCGATCTGAGAGAACTGCTTGAGCTTCTTCCGGCGGTGCAAAGCATCGATCAGTCGGACGGTTCCCGAACGCGATCGCATGACGATCGACTGGGTGACTGCGCTCGATGCTTGGTAACGCACGCCCTTCACCAAATCTCCATCGGTGATGCCGGTGGCGGCGAAGAACACGTTGTCACTCGAGACGAGGTCATCGATGGTCAGGATCTTGTCCATGTCGTAGCCATCCGCCTCGGCCCGTTCCCGCTCCTCGTCGTTCCTCGGCCACAAGCGGCCCTGCATGCTGCCGCCCATGCACTTGAGAGCGGCCGCTGCGATGACGCCCTCGGGCGTCCCGCCGATTCCGATGTACATGTCAAGCCCCGAATCTTCACGGGCCGCAGCGATCGCCCCGGCGACGTCTCCATCCGGGATGAACTGGATCCTGGCCCCCGCCTCGCGCACCTCTTTCACGATCTGATCGTGGCGCGGACGATCGAGAACGACGACGGTGAGGTCCGCTACTTCACCACCCTTTATCCTGGCGATGCGCTGGAGGTTGTCCGCGACCGGTGCGTCGATGTCGATCGCCTCAGCAGCCTGTTCACTGACCGCCAGCTTCTCCATGTAGACGCAGGGCCCGGGGTCGAACATCGTCCCGCGTTCGGCGAGCGCGACCACGGACAGGGCGCCGGGTTGACCTTTGGCCGTGAGGGTGGTCCCATCGATCGGGTCAACCGCGACATCGACTTCCGGAGGATCACCATTACCGATCCGCTCACCCCGGTAGAGCATGGGAGCCTCGTCCTTCTCCCCCTCGCCGATCACGACGATGCCGTCCATGGACACCGAATCCATCATGAAGCGCATCGCATCCACAGCGGCCTGATCGGCCGCCTCTTTCTCACCCCGGCCCATCCAGCGGGCCGCCGCCAGGGCCGCAGCCTCGGTGACTCGAGCCAGCTCCATGGCAAGGTTTCGGTCGGGCGCCTGGCCCTTCGGCATCACTGCCTCCCTCGATTTCGTTACGGCACGACTAACCCAGGGTAAACAAAGCCGCTATGCCACGACTCCGCCGCATCGATTGCTCCGGCCCCGGGATCCTCCGGCGGCGGAGAGGACGCGGGTTCGAATACCTCGATCACGCCGGGAATCGCATCGACGACGGCGAGGTGCTGCTGCGGATCAAGCAGCTCGGGATCCCACCGGCATGGCGCGACGTGTGGGTCTGTCCGCACCCGAATGGCCATCTTCAGGCGGTCGGGACCGATGCAGCAGGACGTCGTCAGTACATCTACCACCTATCGTGGCGGGTACGACGCGACCAGGAGAAGTTCGACCACATGCTCGAGTTCGCGCGCGCGTTGCCTGCGATGCGCGCGGTGTGGGCCCAACATCTGAAACAGCCGGATCTGTCCTACGAGCGGGTCCTCGCCTGCGCGGCGCGGCTTCTCGACCGTGGCTTCTTTCGCATCGGCACAGAAGGCTATGCGGAACAGAACCAGACCTACGGTTTGGCGACCATCCAGAAGCGCCACGTGCACCTGGGTGACAGCGTTCTGACCTTCGACTATGTCGCCAAGTCGGGCAAGCGTCGCATCCAGTCGATCGTCGATCCCGATGTATTCGAGGTAGTGGCGCTGCTCAAGCGGCGCCGCAGCGGACCCAACGACCTGCTGGCGTTCAAGGAGGGCCGGCTGTGGCACGACGTCCGCTCGGGTGACATCAACGAATACATCAGGAACATCGCACAGGACGACTTCACGGCCAAGGACTTCAGAACCTGGGGCGCGACGGTGCTTGCGGCAGTAGGCGTGGCCGTTTCAGGTGAGGCGAAGTCGAAGACCGCCCGCAAGCGCGCCATCACCAGGGCGGTTCAGGAGGTATCCCACTATCTCGGGAACACGCCGGCCGTTTGTCGTTCCTCTTACATCGACCCCCGCGTGTTCGATCGCTATCGGTCCGGGTGGACGATCTCGGGAGCCCTGGAGCACATCGGTAGCGTGAGCTCGATCGGCGAACCTTCGACGCAGGGATACGTCGAGGAAGCCGTGATCGACCTCATCGAGGAGCGCCGCGACTCGGACGCCGTGGGGAAGATCGCCTAGCGGCTTGGTTGCGCGCTGGTGCAGTAGGCACAGCGACCGGCGTCCTCCGGGATGTGGCTAAGGCACTCGCCGCACTCCTTGGTCCTACTCTGCACATCGGGCTCGGTCTTGTGCCGGTTCATCATCGCGTTGACGGGACGCACCACGAGGAAGAACACGGCGGCCGCGATGAGCAGGAACGAGAGGACATCCACCAGTACCTGCCCGTAACGGAACTCTCCGCCCCCGAACGTGAAGTGATAATCCGCGAACCGGTCGACACCCGATCCGGGTATTGCGATGAGTGGGGATAGAAGGTTTTCGACGAACGACGTCACCACCACTCCAAAGGCAGCCCCGATAACGATCCCGACCGCTAGGTCGACGACGTTACCCCTGAGAACGAAAGCCTTGAAATCTTTGAACATCTGTTGTAACCCTTCCCTCGATCAGCGCGGTTCGCCGGAGTTGGTCAGAAAGATATCCAAGTCGCGGTCGGACGCCGCGCTCCCGCGGCCGCACACCCCAGGGGCGACCAGATCGGGCGGGCGGCGTCGATCGGCTCGACGATCGACCAGGTCAAGAGGTGCGTTAGGGGGACGGAGACCGCTTGCCCAACCGGCGGGAACGGAACAGAGAGATGAGCGTCACGACCACGACGGATGCGAGGAGCGCTACGAGCACGATCGTGAGGGTCGGGTCATCCTGATCCTCCGATCCCGCCGACTGGATGTCGTCGGGCGGTTCCGTGGGTTGCTGTCCACCGGAACGATCGGCGAGGGGCACGAAACGGACGTCATGCAGGGTGGAGAAATAGAGGCCGCCCGGCCCCCATGCGACCGCGATCACAGGCTCGCCCACGTCCAGGAAGACATCGTCGGAAACGGCTCCATGGCGGCGATCGTCGAGCCTGACCTTGTGGATGGTTCCCTCGCCGTAGGTGCCGAAGAAAAGGTCTCCCGCCACCTCCGCACTGGCGTCGTCTATGCCGGCGATGGCGATGCCAGTCGGCACGATGATGTTGGGATAGTTGAGTAGCGGCGCTTGATATTCGCCCTCGAACGACTCCCCATCTACCTCGCCGGTTCCCTGAACTTCGGGCCATCCGTAGTTCCCCGCGGGGACGATGCGATTTATCTCGTCGTCGGAAGAGGGACCGTTCTCGGTCACGAAGGGGACGTCGGTGACCGGATCGATCGCCAGCCCGTACGGATTGCGAAGGCCAAGGGCGAAGGTTGCATTCGCCGGTGAGCCGAATGGATTGCTACTCGGTATCGCGCCGTCCGGCTCGAAGCGGTACACCTTTCCACCGAGCGCGTTGGGATCTTGGGCCCTGTCGCCAGAATGCTGTTCGCCATTCGAGACGTAGAGAGAACCCGCCGAATCAAAGCCCAATCCCCCGCCGTTGTGATAAACGCTCGCTGGAAGCTCGCTCACGACGACCTCCGGTTCACCGCCCTCGAGGGGCACCCGCTGCACGCTGTTGGTATCGCCCCCCGGATCCGTCACGAAGACATAGACATACGGATCTGCGTCCTCGTCCGGTGGGATCGCGATGCCCAGGAGCCCGGTCTCCCCATCGGTAATCGTGGGGATCGTTGCGAGTGGAGTCGCCAGCAACTCCCCGTCGCGAACCACTCTGATGCGACCGGGACGTTCGTTGACGAACATGTCTCCCGAGGAGGAGAACGCGATACCCGTCGGAAACTCCAGGTCGTCGATGATCACCCTGACGCCGCGATCCTCCTGGATCGCTCCGGCAGGAGCGGGACACAGAAGGAGCAGGCCCAGTACCGCCAGGGTCGTCCCCCTTATCAACCTCCGTCCCCGGAGCCGTCGTTCTTCTTCTTCTTCTTCTCGCCATCGTTGTCATTGCCGCTGGGCGATGGGCTCGGCAACGACGACGGCGCCGGGGATGCCGCGGCATCGGGGTCGAAGGCGTCATCCTCCGTCACCACGCAAGACTGCCCGCTCTCCGGGCCCTTGTTGCGGAAAGCGTCGACGTACTCGCTGATCACCGATCCATCGGCGGCGTCGAGCTCCATCTTGCGTCCCCACGACGTCACCGCTATGGGGGTCTGCATGTCCTCGTAAGGGGCGGAGAAGACGCCTTCGTCATAGTCGGAGACTATGGATTCGATGGTGGCCACCTGCTCGGGATCCAGATCGGGCTTGAACTGGATGCCCACGGCTCCGTGCTCGAGGCTGTGCACCTGGGTTTCGTTCTGGATCGGGGTCGCATGCGTTCCACAGGGAGCGGGACTGCTCGCGTGGCGGCCCGACACTGGCGGCGCCGTCTCGTATTCGACGACTTCGTCCAACGAAGAGGTGTGATCCTGCACCCCCGCGGTGCTGAGCTGCTGGACCCGGTTCCCGTCGATCTCGGTGGGTACGCCACCACGCAGGAACACGAACCACACGCCCACGGCGATAAGGGCGGCGATGACCGCGTAGCGCACGTAGCGGCTTCTCCGCTCGGCTTTGTGCTGGGCTTCCAGTGCCGCCGCGCGCTCCGCCCGGCGGGCCTCCAACCTCTCTTGCTTGCGCTGGTGAGCATCGACGCCAGAGGTGGGCTTCTTCTTCCTACTCTTCGACATGGACAGGAGGCTATCGTTTTCGGTCATGAACGGAGACGCGTGGCGGATCGCCCTGATCGTCCTTCTGGTTCTCAATGCGAGCCTGGGACTCGGCTACCGCATCTTCCGTCTTACCAAGGGCGGCCCCCTGGGAGACGTGATCGGCCAAGCCGCCCTCGCCGTTGTGCTCGCCGCCACGGCGGCCGGCGTGTCGGCGGGCTGGGATGTTGCTCGATGGATCGCCGTCGTTTACAGCGCTCTCTTCGCACTGGTTGTGATGCCTTTGTGGACCCTGGCGGTGCTGGTCCCGATGCGGCCGGAGAGGATCGACCTGGCGTTCGCAATCGGTTATTGGGTCGCGCTCATCGGGATCCTGGTAGCGGCACTCAGTCTCTAGGAGCTGGTTACAAGTCCCCAGTCCTCGAGCCTGCGTGAGAGTTCGTTGGCGGTGGTCTGATAGACGAGCGCGAGCGACATCAGGTCTTCCTCGCGGATGGTGAGGACTCGTCCGTTGAAGTCTCCACGCTGGATCTGGATGGCGCCGGCGAAGCGCGCGATCGGCTCGCGGTCGCGCTCTGGGATCTGCTCGAGGCGCTCGAGGTCGAGGATCACTTTCCTCCGAGCCTCGACCGGGGCGCGGGCGCTCGATTCATCGCTGGGGATGATCTCGGAGACCGGAACGCCGTAGAAGTCCGCCAGCTCCGAGAGCCGGGTCACCGTGACGTTGCGATCGCCCCGCTCGTAGGCGCCAACGACGGCCGCCTTCCACTTACCGTCTGAAGCTTCCTGGACGTCCTGGAGGGACATGCCCTTCTGTAGGCGGATCTTGCGAAGCCGCTCTCCCAGAGCCTTGGGGTAGTCCCGTCCGTTCGTCGTCACCTCCATATGCCTCCTCGCTTTCGTAGCTCTCCCACAGGTCCATCCTGATCCAGCTGATCCAGCTGATCCAGGTCCATCCTGGTCGAGTCGCCTCGCTTCTTCGACGCGCAGAGTGATCATTCTCCCCCATCTGGCTACTTTCTGCTGTCGATTGAGTGAAAGTTCAGGCGGTACACTCGATGGATGCGTCCGATTTGGAAAGGGGCAATCACCTTCGGCCTCATAAGCATCCCTGTGCGGCTCTATTCGGCAGTAGAGAACAAGAGCCTCAAATTCCACCTTCTTCACGACGACGACGGGGGCCGGATCAAGTACCAGAGGACCTGCGCCAAGTGCGGCAAGGAGGTCACCTGGGACGACATCATCAAGGGCTACGAGTTCTCGAAGGATCAATACGTGACGTTCACGGAAGAGGAGCTCGACTCGCTCGACCTGGATTCGATCAAAGCCATCGACGTCGTCACGTTCGTGCCGCTCGAGGACATCGACCCGATCTACTTCAACAAGACCTACTACGTCGCCCCCGAGACGTCGGGCCTGAAGGCCTACCGGCTCCTGGCCGATGCGCTCGAGGCCGAGGGTCAGGTGGGTGTGGCCAAGGTGGCACTGCGGGACAAAGAACACCTCGCCACCGTTCGCCTCAAGGATGACGTGTTCGTCCTCGAAACCATGCACTGGCCAGACGAGATCAGGGCCGCGGAGTTCGAGGAGCTCGGGAAGAACGTCGAGGTGCGCGATGCAGAGGTGAAGATGGCTCGTCAGTTGATCCAGCAACTGTCCGGTGAGTTCCGACCGGAGGAATTCGAGGACGAGTACCGCGTCCAGCTTCAGGAGCTGGCCGAGAGGAAGATCGAGGGTCAGGAGGTCACCGTCGCCGCAGAGCCCGCCGCGGAGGAGCCGGCCCAGGTGGTCGACCTGATGGAGGCCCTCAAGGCGTCCGTTGCCGAAGCGAAGAAGAACAAGCCCGCCGAGAGCTCGAAGAAGAAGACCACGAAGCGCCGCGCGTCCGCCTCGTAGCTCCCTCGGTTAAAGGAGGACTCGCTGAATAACGTCTCGATCAAGATCCCCGCGTCACCCGAGTACCTGCAGGTCGTCCGGCTGGTAGCTGCGGGCCTCGCGTCACGCCTCAAGTTTTCGCTCGAGGACATCGAGGACCTCAAGATCGCAGTGGACGAGCTGTCGGCCTATCTAACCGGCTCACAAGGCCGAGACGGAACCCTGGACATCACGTTCGAGGTAGGTGACGACAAGATCTCGATCCGTGGGTCCGCGCAATTGAAGGCCGGGCAGAGGGTTCGTTCCGAGCTGACGGAGTTCTCTCGGATGATCCTCGAGACGGTGGCCGATGAGGCCTCGCTCGAGCAACTCGACGGTAGCCCCAGCTTCCGCCTCACGAAGAGCCGCGGATGACCGAGCGCGTCATGCTCGACAAGGCCGAGGTGCGCCGGCTCTTCGTTGCGTACCAGGCGGCCGAGAACGATGAACAACGGCTCCGGCAGCGGGAAAGGCTAGTCGCCCAATACATAGGTTTAGTTGAGTTCCTCGCGCGCCGATTCCGTAACAGAGGAGAGCCGATCGAGGATCTGGTGCAAGTGGGCACAATCGGGCTGTTGAAAGCGATAGATCGCTTCGATCTCGACCGCGAGGTCGAGTTCTCGACCTATGCCACCCCGACGGTGGTCGGCGAGCTCAAGCGGCATTTCCGGGACAAAGGCTGGGCGGTCCGGGTCCCCAGAAGGCTCCAGGAACTTCACCTCGAACTCACCAAGGTCGTGGGTCGCTTGGGACAAGAGCTGGGGCGCTCCCCGACAGTCGCCGAGATCGCGAAGGCAGCCGGAGCGACCGAGGAGCAGGTCCTCGAGGGACTCGAGATCGCTCACGCATACAACTTCACGTCGCTGGACGCCCCCACCGACAACGAGGACGCCGGTTCATCCTCATTCGCCGATCATCTGGGCTCCGAGGACGAGCACCTCGAGCATTTGGAATACCGGGCCTCTTTGGCTCCGGAGATGGCCAAGCTCCCCGACCGGGAGCGCCACATCCTCTACCTGAGGTTCTTCAAGGGCCTCACCCAATCCGAGATCGCCGATCGCCTTGGGATCTCGCATATGCACGTGTCGCGGCTGTTGAACCGCACCCTCATGCGGTTGCGCGAGGCGCTAGAGGAGGAGTAACTCCCGATGGCGGGCCGCCGAACCATCGGGTTCCTGATCGGGCTCTGTCTCGTCGCGTCCGGTTGTTCGCTCAAGCCGATCAATCTCGGCAAGGAAGAACCGCTGCCGCTACGCACGACGGTTACCTCTGACGACGGCCGCGTGCTGGCCAGGCTCTTCAAGCAGAATCGCACGCTCGTGGCCTACAAGGAGATCCCCAAAACGCTCATCGAAGCCGTCCTCGCTGCCGAGGACTCGCGTTTCTTCGAACACCCCGGCTACGACCTCGAGGCGATCGCGCGCGCCGCTCTCAGCAACCTCAAGGAGGGGGAGGTCGTCCAGGGCGGAAGCACTATCACCCAGCAATACGTCAAGAACACTTTCTTCCGGAAGCCCGGTCGCACCTTCGAGCGCAAGGCGCGTGAGGTGCGTCTCGCGATAGAGGTAGAGCGGCGCTATTCCAAGAAGGAGATCCTCGAGCGTTACCTCAATACCGTCTACTTCGGAGCCGGAGCGTACGGGATCAAAGCGGCGTCGCAGGCATTCTTCGGTCATGGACAAAAGGGCCTGACACTGACGGAGTCGGCGTTGCTCGCGTCCGTCATCAAGTCCCCCAGCTTCTACGACCCTCGCGATCATCCCGGCAACGCTCGGGGGCGCCGCGACTACGTCCTGGACCGGATGCTGGAGCTGGACGTGATCGGCCCGCGCCGGGCGGACAAGGCCCAGGAGATGCCGCTCGGCGTCACCTCCGCGCCTCCACGGATGCCGACGCGTGAGCCCTTCTTCGTCGAGGCGGTACGCCAGGAGATCTATCGCGACCGCCGGTTCGGGAGCGCCGAACAGGATCGCGCTCGTGCCTGGTGGGAGGGCGGACTGAATATCGAAACGACGCTCGATCTTCGCCTTCAGAGACTCGCCGAGTCCGCCGTCGGGCGCGTTCTGAATCAACCGGGGGACCCTGAAGCGGCCCTCATCTCGATCGATCCGCAGACCGGTGAAGTGGTAGCGATGGTCGGCGGTCGAGACTGGAGCGCCTCCCAGGTCAACCTCGCCCTCGGGAAGGCCGGGGGCGGGTCGGGCCGGCAGCCGGGGAGCTCTTTCAAGCCGATAGTCGCGGCCGCCGCGATGGAGGCGGGGATCTCCCTCGACACCCAGTACGAGTCCGGGCCGGCCAACTTCCTCCTCGATGACGGCAGCACGTGGTCGCCCGGGAACTACGAGGGATCCGACTACGGGGTGCTGACGGTCGGCGAAGCGATGGTGAAATCGGTCAACGGTGTGTACGCGCGCCTGGGACTCGACCTCGGGGCCGGACAGATCGCCACACAGGCAGAGCTCATGGGCGTGCGCAGCGATCTCGCCGCATATCCCTCCATCGCACTCGGATCGGAAGAGGTCAGTGTCCTCGACATGGCATCGGTGTACGCCACACTTGCCAACTACGGGACCGCGATCGAGCCGACGACGATCAAGAGGGTCACGCTCCCCGGTGGCGAAGTAATCGAACCCGACCAGGAGGTCATCCCCGGCACGATCGCGCCGGGCAACGCATACCTACTAACGAAGGTCCTCGAGCAGGTTGTCCAGCGCGGCACGGGGATCGGCGCGGCGATAGGTAGGCCAGCCGCGGGGAAGACCGGAACCACCGACGACTACGGTGACGCGTGGTTCGTCGGCTACACGCCCCAGCTCGTCACCGCGGTGTGGGTCGGCTACCCCAACGGGCGCGTCCCCATGTTGAACGTTCACGGCATCCGCGTTCTGGGCGGCACTTTCCCGGCAACCATCTGGAGACTCTTCATGACGGGCGCCATGCAGGGTGTGCCTGTCAAGGAGTTCCGGGTGCCGAAGAGCGAGTTGGTGAACGTCGAGATCGATCCGGTCACCGGGCTACTCGCTGCGCCATGGTGCCCCGGAAAGATGAAGACGATGTTGCGACAGGAAGCGCCCACCGAGTACTGCCCGGCCCCCCCACCTCCGTCGCCGGTCCCGCTCGAGACACCTTCGGCCGAGCCCGAGGAAGAGGACGATAAGGGTAAGGACGATCCGAAGGGCAGCGGCGAACCCTCCCCCGCTCCCAGCTCCTCGAGCTCGCCCACCCCTTCGCCCGAGCCCTCGAAGAAGCCGGGGAAAAACGAGGACTCCAAGGCCTAGGTCTGGAGGCCTTGGGGGCTGAGTGGGACGCTTATCTCCGCTCGGGTGCCGCCGACGACGGTTATCTCGAAACGTCCGTCGAGCTCCCCCACCAACGAACGGACTATCTGCAGCCCGAGACTGGTGGTCTGCATCGGATCGTGCGCGAAGCCGGCCCCGTCGTCCCATACGACAACCACGACGCGGTCCCGATCCCGGTCGAGCTCGACGCCCACCGTCCCGCCGGTTCCTTCCTGGAACGCATGCTCGACCGAGTTCTGCAACAGTTCCGTGGTGGCGACCGCCAAGGGCGTCGCTACCTCGGCCGGCAACGAGCCGGTGCCACCGGTCACCTTGAACTCGATGCCGCTATCCGGCATCACCAGACTCTCGGAGATCATGTGAGTGATGCGCCTGACGACCTCGCCGAAGTCGGCCACCTCGCTATGCGCCTCGGAAAGAGTCTCGTGAACCAGAGCGATCGAGCCGATCCGAACGACGCTCTCCTTCAGGGCCTCCTTCGCCTCGCTCGAGCTGACCCTCCTGCCCTGCAATCTCAGCAAGCTCGCGATCGTTTGGAGGTTGTTC
>Ga0183260_10002669_pt1 | contig 14642 bp, 14 predicted proteins | sample AntDrymUQ4972206_2_FD_129768 | JGI IMG/M metagenome (GOLD analysis project Ga0183260, IMG submission 129768) | Polar desert sand microbial communities from Dry Valleys, Antarctica - metaG UQ497 (22.06) (version 2) (version 2) | ecosystem: Environmental > Terrestrial > Soil > Desert | place... | reverse complement strand
GGCCTCTTGGCGAAGCTTCGCCTCCTCCTCGCGCAGCCGCAGCTCGAGGTTCGCGCGTGAGCGGGCGTTGGCCTCGGAGCCGACGCGCTCCGCCTCCTGCTCGATCTCGGCCTCGACCTCGTCGATCTCCGCGCGCACGCGCAGCTCGGCCTGCTCGCGTGCGCGGCGTTCTGCCTCGCGCGCAGCGCGGTCGACAAGCGCGTCGAGCTTCGACTTCGTACGCGCCATCTCGCGCTCGAGCTCCTCGCGCCGTTGGGTCTCCTCGCCGAGGCGCTCCTCGGCGCGCTCGACGGCCGTGCGGCTCTGCTCGACGACCTCGGCGCGCGCCTCGCTCGCGGCCTCGCGGGCGAGCACGCGCGCTCGTTCCTCGGCTTGTTCGCGCAGCTTCTCGGCCAGGCCACGCAGCTTGTCGCGAGCCTGGATGCGAAGCGCCTCGCGTGCCTGCTCGAGCTTCTTGCTCGCCGCCTCCGCGACCTCCTTGGTGACCAGCTCGCGGGCGCGCGCGGCCTCGCGCTGGGCAGCACGGCGCTTGTCCTCGGCCGCCGCCAGCCGGCTCTCGGCCTCACCCTGGGCGTCGGCGGCGCGCCGGGCGCGGCGATCGGCTTCGGCGGCCGCCCGTTCGGCGCCGGCCGTCTTCTGCTCGGCGGCGGCGGCCCTGCCGCGCGCCTCGGCGAGCTCACGCGACAGCCGGCGCACCTCGTGTCCGAGTTGCGCCGCCGTCTCGCGGCGGGCGTTTGCCGCCGCGGCGCCGACCTCAGCGGTCGCTCGCCGCGCCTCCTTGACGGCCTGCTCGGAGGCTTCGCTTGAGGATCCGGGATCGATCGGCGCGTCGTCCGCCGGCTCATCGGGCGGACCGGGCTCGGCGCCTGCGCCGTCTCGGGCGCCGGGAAGCACCTCGCCGTCAGGCGGAGTGTCTACGGCCCGCAGGTGCAGCCGGTCGGCGGCCGGGTCCTCCCCGGCCGGCTCGCCTCGTTGATCGGGTATATCGGCCATAGCTCTGCCCGCCTACCGGCGGGCGAAACCCGGCGCGAGCTTAGCGAAGCGTGTGGATGCGCGCTAAGTGCGCCGAGCGTCGGCTACAGGCCCGCCGCTTCGAACGCGGCCCCGCGATCGAAGTAGACGCGAACGCGGGTCGCGAGGCCGTCGCGAAGCTCGTGCACGTGGGCCATGCTCGCATCGACCGAGGCGCCGCTGGCCCGCCCGCGCGCGACGAGGCGCACGAATGCGACTATCCCGTCCGGCCCCTCGCTGACCTCGCCGAGCTCGTAGCGAATCTCGTCCCAGTGGCGAAAGAAGCTTTCGAGGTAGCGCCTAACGTCGTCGACTCCGCGGTACGTCCTGGCGTCGGGAACCTTCGCGGAGTCCTCCCAGACGATCTCCGGATCCATGTGCTCGACCATCCAATCGATGTCGCCGCGGTTGAAGGCCTCATAACCGCCGCGGACGATGTCGACTTCGGTCACGCCCATGGCGCCGGCTTCACCCGCTCACCCGCTGCACGCAGCGATCCTCTCAGGGACGGCGCCTGCAAATCAAGAGGGGAAGGTAGATTCAGGGGTCGATCTGGGGCCCGGGCGGCGGAGTCGGCTCTTCCTCGAACACCTGGATCGCGAGCGGAAACAGCAGCACCGCGAGGAAGACGACGATGACGCCGACCGCGACGGCCCAGCGCGAGCGAAAGAGGTGGCCGAAGACCGCGATCACGAACCCGGCCACCATCAGCGCGATGTAGGGATCGATTCCCTCGGGGAAAATGGAGGCGGGCTCGAGCACCGCCTCATTATCATCGGACGGGATGGGTGAGACCGCCGCACCCGATTCGGTCGCCGATGTCCGCAAGGCCCTCGCCGTCGTCGGCTACCTCGCCGACGAGTCAGCGTCGCTGGTCTCCTACCTCGCGCAGCAGCTCGGAAAGCCGGTCCTGGTCGAGGGCCCGGCGGGCGTCGGCAAGACCGAGCTCGCCAAGGCGCTGTCACGCGCGACCGGGCGCGAGCTGATCCGGCTGCAGTGCTACGAGGGGCTCGACGAGGCGAAGGCCCTCTACGAGTGGAACTACCGCAAGCAGCTCTTGCGCATCCAGGCCGGATCTCAACAAATGCCCGCCACCTCCTCCGCTCCGCGTCCGGGGGCGGCGGGGTCAGGGGCAGACGAGGTAGCGCCCGACGACAGTGGTTCTTGGACGGAGGTGCAGGAGGACATCTTCGGGGAGGAGTTCCTGCTCACGCGGCCGTTGCTCAGGGCGATCTCGACCCCGACACCCGTCGTGCTGCTGATCGACGAGATAGACAAGACCGACCAGGAGTTCGAGGCGATGCTGCTCGAGGTGCTGTCGGACTTCCAGATCTCGATCCCCGAGCTCGGAGTGATCGAGGCACGAACGCGCCCGATCGTCGTCCTGACTTCGAACAACTCCCGCGAGCTGACCGAGGCCCTGAAGCGGCGTTGCCTCTACCTGTGGCTCGACTATCCCGAGGTCGAGCGCGAGATGGAAATCGTGCGCCTGCACTCGCCGGAACTAGACGAGAAGCTGACGCGCCGACTCGTCGAGGTCGTGCACATGATCCGCGCGCTCGACGTCAAGAAGCCGCCCTCGATCGCCGAGTCGATCGACTGGGCGCGCGCGCTGCTGCTGCTCGGCGCCGACGACATCGACCGCGACGTCTTCGACAAGACGATGAGCATCATCGTCAAGCACCGCTCGGACCTCGAGCTCGTCGCCGAGCGGGTGGGCGTCAAGCTCGACGCGGAGGGCAAGCTCGACCTCGGGCGAGCGGGGCCGCGCTGAGCTCGTGAGCACCGAGGCCTCGGAGCCCGACCAGCTCGCGGCGCTGCCCCCCGGACTCGCCGCCCGCTTGATCGCATTCTGCGAGGAGCTGCGAGCCGAAGGTCTCAGCGTCGGAACCTCGGAGATCCTCGACGCCTTCGAGGCGCTGGAAGCCGTCCCCTGGACCGAGCCCGCCGACTTTCGCGAGACGATGGCGGCGACGCTCGCCAAGTCCCAGGAGGACAGGCGCATCTTCGAGCTGCTGTTCGACCGCTACTTCTTTCGCGCCGCCGAGGCCGAGGCGTTGCGCCAGGGAATCTCCGAGCAGCGCCACGACGGTATGGGCCAGATCGACCTCGACGAGCTGCGCGAGGCCGTGCGCCAGGCGATCGCCGACGGCCGTGACGGCGAGATGCGCGACCTCGCGCGGCTGGCGATCGAGGCCTTCGGCCGCCGCGGCGAGGGCTCGGGCGTGATCGGCGTCGACGTGCAGCGGATCAGGCGCACGCTCGGCCTTCAGACCCAGGGCCGTGCGCAGACCGAGGACGAGGTGCTGACGCTCGACCGCGAGAGCCTGAACCAGTTCGAGCGCCATCTGCGCCGCGAGCTCGAGCGCGACCTGATCGAGCGCACCGAGCGCATGCCGCCCTCGCGACCGCTCGCCGACCTCGACCGCGCCCTGCCGACGAGCCCCTCCCAGGACCTCGCCGCCGTGCACCGCGCCGTCGCACAGCTAAAGCGCCGGCTCGCGACGCTCGGCCACGAGCAGCGCGGTCGGCGGCGCAGCTCCGTGGTCGACGTGCGCCGTACGATGCGCGCATCGCTGGAGACCGGCGGCGTCCCGCTGCGCCTCAAGCACCGCCCGCGCCGCCCGCGCCGGCCCGAGATCTACGTCCTCTGCGACGTCTCCACCTCGGTGACCTCGGCGAGCATGTTCTTCCTCTCGGTCCTGCACGCCCTCCACGACTCGTTTCGAAAGCTGCGCAGCTTCGTCTTCATCGAGCGAATCTCCGAGGTCACCGACGTCTTCTCCGACGAGCGCGACTTTCGCGCGATCTCGAGCAAGATCTCGAGCGAGGGCGGCGTCGCCGACGTCTCCGGCTACACCGACTACGGCCGCGTCTGGCTCGAGTTCCTGAGCGAGATCTCCGAGGACCTCGACCCGCGCTCGACCGTGATCGTGCTCGGCGACGCCCGCACGAACGGGCGCGAGCCGCATGCGGCGGCCTTCGCCCAGGTCTCCCGGCGCGCCGGGCGCACCTTCTGGCTCAACCCCGAGCCGAAGCTCTACTGGAATTACGGCGACTCGGTGATGTCCGCCTACGAGCCCCACTGCGACGGCGCGTTCGAGTGCTGGACCACCAGACACCTCGAGACGTTCGTCAACGTGATCGCCGGAGGAGTGGTTCCGGCGGAGTAGAGAACCGTTGGCCATGCGGCCAGTAGCGGTTAAGGTTGACTCGATGGGGGTTCGCAGGTGGCAGAGGGCAGTGCCGGTGGCGATCGTCGCTGCGCTGGCGAGCGCGACGGCTGCGTTGGGGGTGGGCAACGCCGGCTCGGGTGACGAGCAGCGAGCCAAGGACGACTCGGTCGAGGTCGAGCTCGCGAGCCCCAGCCAGCGCCAGATCCTCAATTCCAACCGCCTCACTGTCAACGTGACCTCCGACGTAGCGGGCAAGGCCCGGGTTCGCGGCCATGTAGTTCGACAGGGAGGCAAGCCCGCCAAGGTTGCGAAGGCGCGCCGCTCACGCCTGAAGGCCGATAAGGCAGTCACCGTCAAGCTGCCACTCACGGCCGCAGGTCGAACGCGGCTGGCGAGCTGTGACCCCCAGGAGATCCTCGTTCGCGCCCGTGCATCGGAGGCCGGCGACCGGCTCGGCGATCGCGATGACGCTCGCGTCAGCCTCTCCGTCGACCTCGTTCGCGACACCGCCGCCTGCACGGCGCCGAGCACGCCCGGTGGCGGCGACACCGGCGCCGGGGGTGGCGCCGGGGGTGGCGATCCCGTCGGCGGCTCGCCGACGGCCCGCTGTGACCCGCTCGATCCCTCGAATTGCCTTTATCCGTGGCCGAACGACCTCTTCACGGAGGAGTCGAGCACGTCCGCCACCGGCCGCCAGGTCGCGCTTGACCCGCTCGCGATGCCGCAAAGCCGGCAGGGGGTCCCGATCCTGCCGGAGCCCTTCAATCGCAGCGACGGCTTCAGCCCCGGAAACCTGATCGTCACCAAGGTGCCCGGGCTCGACAACCAGCAGGCATTCGACAACACGGGCGCGGTGCCGATCACCAACCTCAGCCAGTACGCCGACCCGGACCAGCCCGTGGTCGTCATCAACACCGACACCGGGGATCGTCACCTGATCTGGGCCGAGATCGACGCCAACCCGGCCGACCCCGCGGACAAGACGCTGATCATCCGACCCGGGGTCAACTTCGAGGAGGGCGGCCACTACATCGTCGCGCTGCGCAACCTCAAGGATGCGAGCGGCAACACGATCGAGGCCCAGCAGCCGTTCAAGGTCTATCGCGACAACCTGCCGAGCACAGACCCCGCGGTCGTCGAGCGCCGTCCGCACATGGAGGAGATCTTCACGGCGCTCGCCAACGCCGACCAGCCGATCGCTCGCAACGACCTCTATCTCGCCTGGGACTTCACGGTGGCGAGCGAGGAGAACCTGACCGAGCGCGCGCTGCACCTGCGCGACGATGCCTTCGCCGAGCTGGGAGACACGAACCTCTCCGACCTCCAGGTGCCGCCGAACTCGACCGCACCGCAGTTCACCGTTGAGGGCACCCAGGATTTCACCGTAGTGCAGAACCAGAACGTCGCCCGCCGGGTCACCGGGACCTTCACGATCCCCTGCTACCTCAATGCCCCCGGCTGTCCGACCGGGTCAAGGTTCGCGCTGCCTCCCGGCTCCAACATCCCGATACGGATTCCGGACAACGCGATGGAGGCGGACTTCATCTGCAACATCCCCCGCGACGCGGTCGACGGCCTCAACCCCACGGCGGCGCGCCCGGCGCTCTATGGCCACGGCCTGCTGGGCAACGACGACGAGGTGAACTCGAGCCCGCAGGCGCTGATGGTCGGGGAGCATAACTTCATGTACTGCGCCACCGACTGGGCCGGGTTCGCAACCCAAGACGCCCCCAACATCCTCGCCACGCTCCAGGACCTCAACAACTTCCCGAGCTTCATCGACCGCACCCAGCAGGGCTTTCTCAACTTCCTGTACCTGGGACGGCTGATGATCCACCCCGAGGGGCTCAGCTCCGACCCTGCCTTCACGGTCAACCCGCTGCTTCCGAACTCGCCGAGCGTGATCGACACCGAGCGACTGTTCTACGACGGCAACAGCCAGGGCGGGATCCTCGGCGGAGCGCTGGCGGCGCTCGCCCCGGACCACGATCGCGCGGTGCTGGGAGTCCCCGGGATGAACTACTCGACGCTGCTGCGCAGAAGCTCCGACTTCGCCCCGTACTCGGAAGGCGAGTTCACTGGCGTCGTCTGCGACGAGCTGCCGTCGCCGTTCAAGGAGATCTGCGAGATGGCTCCCGGCGACACCCCACTTGGCCTCTACGACAACTATCCCGACGAGCTCGAGCGGCCCCTGATCCTGTCGCTGATGCAGATGCAGTGGGATCGCGCCGAGGCCAACGGCTACGCGCACCACATGACCGACGACCCGCTAATCGACACACCGCCGCACGCGGTGCTGCTGCACGTCGCCTTCGGCGATCACCAGGTCTCGCAATGGACGGCGGAGGTCGAGACGCGAACGATTGGGGCGTCGGTCCACACGCCGACATTCGACAACCCCGACCGCCATCCCGACGTCGACGAGCTGTTCGGGATCCCCCCGATCGTCTACGACGTCGACGACCGCTTCGACGGCTCGGCGCTCGTCTACTGGGACAGCGGGCCAGGCGTCACCGGTCCCCCGCCGATCACCAACACGCCGCCATCGTCTCCCGCCAACGGGCAGGACCCGCACAGCCATCCCCGCAACACGGTCGCGGCGCGGCTTCAGAAATCGCTCTTCCTGCAGGTCAACGGCTGGGTAGAGGACGTCTGCGACGGGCCCTGCCACACAGACCAGTACGTGCCGTAGACCGCCGGCCGGGTGCCGGGAATCTCGCGCGAGCGGTAGACTGAACTCGTAATCCAGGGGGGCTCGCGGGCAAGCGGGCTGAGATAGCGCCTCTGGACACCCCACCCGGCGCTGACCCTTCGAACCTGTGCGGTAATTCGCGCGGAGGGAGCGCATGAGCAAGTTTCCCGAGGCTCCCGTGGTGGAGCCTCAACCGTTTTCGGCCTCCCGCCCCGATACGGGGCGGCGCATCGCCGGCGGCGGAGCGGCGGTCGCGATCGACGGGCTTCGCCACTCCTACGGCGACCTCGAGGTGATCGCGCGGCTCGACCTCGCGGTGCGCCCGCGAGAGGTCGTCGGGGTCCTCGGGCCGTCGGGGTGCGGCAAGTCGACGCTGCTCGAGCTGATCGCCGGTCTGCAGGAGCCAGAGGCCGGCGCGATCGCCGTCGGCGGCGAGCGCGCACCCGCCGGGCGCCTGGCCGGCTGCGCCTACATGCCGCAGCGCGACCTGCTGCTGCCCTGGCTGACGGCGATCGACAACGCCGCGCTGGCGCTGCGAAACCAGGGCCGAGGGCGCGACGACGCGCGCCGCCTCGCGGCGCCGTTGTTCGGGCGCTTCGGACTCGAGGGCTTCGAGCGCTCGCGGCCACGCGAGCTGTCGAGCGGGATGCGCCAGTGCGTCGCCTTCCTGCGCACCCTGCTGGCGGCCAAGCCGGTGTTGCTGCTCGACGAGCCGTTCGGGGCACTCGACGCGATCACGCGCGGCGAGATGCAGGAGTGGGTCGCGGGGGCGCTGGACTTCGAGCCACGCACCGTCGTCCTCGTGACCCATGACGTCGAGGAAGCGCTCTACCTCTGCGACCGCGTTCTCGTGCTCTGCGCGCGCCCGGCCCGCGTCGTCGCCGAGCTCGTGACGCCCGCTCCGCGGGCCGCGCCGCGGATGGCTGCCGTCACGTCGCCCGAGTTCTCGGCCGATCGCGAGCGCGCGCTGCGCGCGCTGCTGGAGGGAGCGCGATGAGCCGCGTGCTGGCCCCGCTGGGGATCGTATGCACCCTGGTCGGCGCCTGGGAGCTGGCAGCGCGCTGGGACCTGCTCGCCGGCGCGCTCAACATCGAGCCCTTCCTGATCCCGGCGCCGAGCGAGATCGCGACGGCGCTGTGGGAGGACCGCGAGCTGCTGGCCGCCGACGCCTGGGTCACCCTCGGCGAGGTCGTGCTCGGCTTCGGACTCGCCGCCGTCGCCGGAGTCCTGTTCGCAGTCCCGCTTCACCTCTCGCGCCCGCTGCGCCAGGCTCTCTACCCGCTGCTCGTCGCCTCGCAGACGGTGCCGATCATCGTCGTCGCGCCGATCCTCGTCGTCTGGTTCGGCTTCGGGATCGGGCCCAAGCTGGCGATCATCGCCCTGATCTGCTTCTTTCCGATCACCGTCAACACGCTCGACGGGCTGCGGTCGGTCGATCCTGACCTCGCGAAGATGATGCGGACGCTGGACGCCAGCCGCTGGCAGCTGTTTCGGCGCGTCGAGGCGCCGACGGCGCTGCCCTACTTCTTCAGCGGCGCCAAGATCGCCGTCGCCGTTGCGGTGATCGGCGCCGTGTTCGGGGAGTGGTCGGGCTCGGACTCCGGGCTCGGGCACCTGATGCTTCAGGCGTCGGCCCAGCTTCTGACCGCGCGCCTGTTCGCCGCCGTCGTGATCCTGTCGGCGTTCGCGATCGGTCTCTTTTGGCTGCTCTCCGCGCTCGAGCACAAGGTCGCGTGGTGGGGACCGCGGGCCACGTGATGCGGATCGCGGCGGCGCTCACGCTGCTCGGCGCGGTGCTGGCCGTCGCCGCGGGCTGCGGCGAGAAGGAGGAGCAGCGCCAGGGCGCCGAGCCGGAGCGCTTCGACCTCGCGCTCGACTTCTTCGTCAATCCCGACCACATCGGGATCTACGAGGCCCTCGAGCAGGGCTACTTCGAGCAAGCCGGCCTCGACGTCAAACCCAGGGTCCCCGCCGACCCGGCGGCGCCGATCAATCAGGTGGCGGCGGGGCAGGTCGATCTCGCGATCTCCTACGAGCCCGAGGTCATGATCGCCCGCGATGCCGGCCTCGACGTCGTCGCGGTCGGCGCGCTCGTGCAAGAGCCGCTGACGTCGCTGATCTCGCTCCCCGAGGCCGGCCTCGAGGAGATCGCCGACCTCGAGGGCAAGACGATCGCGACGGCCGGGATCCCGTACCAGGCGGCGTTCTTGGAATCGATCCTCGAGCGAGCCGAGCTTTCGGGCGACGACGTCGACGAGGTCAACGTCGGCCTCGGCCTGCTGCCCGCGCTGCTGTCGAAGCGCGCCGACGCGATGCTCGGGGGCTTCAAGAACGTCGAGGGCGTCGACCTCGAGCTGCGTGGCGAGGACCCCAGAGTCGTACCGGTCGACGAGCTCGGGATCCCGACGTACGACGAGCTCGTGCTCGTCGCGAGCGGCGAGCGCGTCGAGGAGGATCCCGAGCAGATCCGGCTCTTCATCGCCGCACTCGAGCGCGGCACCCGCGACGCGATTCGCGACCCCGGCGGTGCGACCGAGGCCCTGCTCGACGCGGCTCCGGATCTCGATCCGCGGCTCACCGCGGCCGAGGTCGAGGCGACGCTGCCGCTGCTCGAACCTGAACCCGGCGACCCCTACGGCTACATGGAGCTCGGCCAGTGGCAGCAGTTCGCGGGCTTCATGACCGACGCCGGCCTGCTCAACGCGCTGCCGCAGGCCGGTGACATGCTGACCAACGAGCTGTTGCCGCAGCGGCCTTCGGGTTGACGACTCCTCAGGCGGCGAGCCGTAACGGCGGACCCCCGACGGTGAGCGAGCGATGGGCGCTGAGCACGAAGGTGCCCGCGAGGCCTCGGAACGGTGCGTAGGGCGCGAAGAACTCCTCGACCTCCTCGACGGTGGCGCGGCGGCCGAGGCCGGCGAGCGCGCCGACGAGCTTGATGTAGGCGAGGTCTCCGGCCGGCAGCGAGTCGGGATCGCCGCGCCCGAAAAGGCCCAGGCACTGGACGGTCCAGGGGCCGATGTCGGTGATCGCCGTCAGCCGCCGGTCGGATTCGGCGCGCGACAGGTCGGCGCGCCGGGTCGCCACCTCGCGCGCGACCTTGACGAGCGCCAGCGCGCGCTTCGGCGCCAGGTCCGTCGCCGCCAATTCGGCGGGAGAGCGCCCCGCGATCACCTCGGGGCCTGGAACGTCGCGCAGCGAGGCGTCACCGTGATCGAGGTTGGGTCCCCAGCGCCAGACGATTCGGCGCTGGATCGCAGCCGCGCGGGGTGAGTCGATGAGCTGCTCGGTGACCGCCCAGGCAAGCGCCTCCCACGGCCACGGACGGCGACGCGGGCGCACCCATGGCTTGCGGCTGACGGCGCGGCCGACGAGGCGGTCGCGGCGAAACTCGTCGTAGAACTCGCGATAGTCGTCATCGACTCCTAGCGCGAAGCGCATGCGCTCGATCGCAACCTCGAGGCAGCGGCGATCGGCCTGGTCATCGGCTGGGTCGGCGCGCAGCACGACGCTCGCGCCGCGGCGCTGCCAGGCGCGCACTACAACGCCAGCGCCGTCGACGTGTAGCAGCCGCGTGGCGATGCCACCGTGGACCCGCATCACGCGGTCCCCCGCGCCGCGTCGCGGGAGTCGATAGGGCCAGGGCGGGCGAACCTCGACCTCGAGCGAGGCCGGCCCGGCCACTAGCTGAGCGCTCGCGTCAACGTCCGAGGACGTGGACGTCGATCAAGAACGAGCGGCTGGCGACGACGTTGGCGGGGCGCTTGCGCCGCATCGCCTTCGAGACGGCGCGCCGCGAGCTCGCGCTTCCGACGACCTTCGCGGCCGCCACCGTGGCCACCCCGGCGACGATTCCGCCGGCGGCCGCGAGCGCGGCGGTCTTGATCTCGTCGCGAAAGGCCTCGATCTCGGTCGCCTGGACGGGCTCGGGAAGCGGCCTGCGGCGATCCTCCGCCACGACCTCTCCGTCGAGCGCCGGCTCCTCGAACTCCCTGGCCTCCGCTTTCAGCATCTCTTCGCTCATCGGCGCAGTCTAAACCCGTGCCAAGACGCGCCGCGACGGTTTGGAAATCGGCATCTAGAGGTCGAGCTCGTAGAGGCGATAGCGCTTGATCACCTCGCCGCCCATTCCCTCCATGGCGCGGTTCATCGGCTGATTGGTCTCGAGGATCCAGCCCGTCTCGCCTCCCGGCATCCCGAGCTTTGCCGCGGTCTCGATGTGGCGCACGTACAACGCCGCCGCGACCCCCCAGTGCTGGTAGGCAGGCTTGACGCCGAGCGCGAAGACGCGCACGCGCTCGATCCTGGAGCGCCCGCGCAAGAACGTCAGCCAGCCAAACGGCAGTAGGCGGCCGTTCATCCTCGCCAGCACCTCGTTGACGTCGGGCAGGGTCAGTGCCGCGCCGACGATTTCGTCGCCCTTCTCGGCGATCATCGCCCACTCCTCGCGCAGGATCGGCTTGAGGTTGCGCGCCTGAAAGTCGACCTCCTCCTGCGTCACGGGCACGAAGCCCCAGTTGGGGCCCCAGGCTTCGTTGTAGACCTCCATGAAGCGGGCTATCTCCGCCCCCAGGTCGCGTCTTCGCATGTTGCGGATCCGCACGCCGTGCTCGTGCTCGGACTTCTCGGCCGCGGCGTGGATCAGGGGATCGAACTCGTTGTCCTGCTTGAGCTCGCCCATCATCAGCTTCCACATCAAGAGGTCGATGCGCTTGGAGAGGCCGGCCGCCTCGAGCAGCTCGCGGTAGTACGGCGGATGCCAGGGCTGGAGAATCATCGGCGCGACGTCGTAGCCCTCGATCAGCAGGCCGCACTCGTCGTTGGTGGTGAAGTCCATCGGACCCAGCATTCGCTCACGGCCGCGCTCGCGCAGCCAGTCCGCGGCGGCGTCGAGCAGGGCACCGGCGACGCCGGGATCGTCGACGCTCTCGAAAAAGCCGAACATCCCGTCGTTGCCGCCCTGGTAGGTGTCCCAGCGGCTGTCGATGTGGGCGCTGATCCGGCCCACGACCGTTCCCTCGCGCTCGCAGAGAAAGAACTCGGCCTCGGCGTGGTCGAAGAACGGGTTCTTGCCGCGATTCAGAAACCGGCGGCGCTCGGAGATCAGCGGCGGTACCCAGTGCTCCGAGTCGCGATGCAGCTCGAACGGCAGCTTGATGAACGTGGTCAGGTCGGCTCGCCCTCCGACGCGGCGGATCGTCAACTCACCGCCGGCCTGCTCGGGGGCTCGCGTGCTCGACACGGCGCGCAAGCTATCAGCGCAACTGCCAGACTCAGCCGCGATGGCCGAGGCGACCCGAGCACCCGTCGACATTTTCGACAAGGCTCGCCATCACGACCGCAGCGAGATACTCGAGGCCGCCCGCGCGGCCGACCTCGTCCCCTACTTCCGTCTGATCGAGTCCGAGGCCGGGCCGGTGGTCGAGATGGAGGGCCACGAGAAGGTGATGCTGGGCTCGAACAACTACCTCGGCCTGACCGGGGACCCGCGGGTAAAGGGCGCGGCACGCGATGCCCTCGATCGCTATGGGACCGGGCTCACGGGCTCACGGTTCATGAACGGGACGATCCCGTTGCACGTCGAGCTCGAGCGCGAGATCGCCGACTGGATGGAGACCGAGGACGCTGTCGTCTTCACGACGGGCTATCAGGCCAACCTGGGCACGATCGGGACGATCCTCGAGCCCGGCGACACGGTGATCTGCGATTCCGGCGACCACGCCTCGATCCTCGACGGCTGCCGCCTGTCCGGCGCCCGGTTGCGCCCCTACCGCCACAACAACATGGAAAAGCTCGAGCGGATGCTCGAGCGCGCGGCCGGCGACGGCGGCGGAGTGCTCGTCGTCGTCGACGGGGTCTTCTCGATGGAGGGCGATATCTGCGACCTGCCGGCCGTCGTCGAGCTGTGCGAGCGGCACTCGGCGCGGCTGCTCGTCGACGAGGCCCATGCGGTCGGCGCGCTGGGGGCGCGCGGCGCCGGCACCTGCGAGCTGTTCGGCGTCGAGGACCGCGTCGACCTGCGGATGGGGACGTTCTCGAAGAGCCTCGCCTCGTGCGGCGGCTTCATCGCCGGGCCCGCCGACGTCGTCGAGTACCTGAAGATCTCCGCCCGTGCCTTCATGTTCACGGCCGCGGGGGTTCCCGCCGCCGTCGGCGCGGCGCTCGAAGCGGTTCGGATCTGCCGCAACGAGGGCGGGCCCCTGTTCAGCCGCCTGCTCGACAACGCCGCCTATTTGCATCGCGGCCTGGCCGAGCTGGGACTGCGCGTCGTCGAGCCGACGCGGATGCCTGACGGCAGCGACGCCGTCACCCCGATCGTCCCGATCGTCATTGGCGAGGACTGGCAGGCCGCGCTGCTGTGGAAGGCGCTGTTCGACGCCGGCGTCTACACCAACGTAGCCCTGCACCCGGCGGTCCCACCCGGCGGGGCACTGCTCCGAACCAGCCTGATGGCGACTCACGAGCGCGAGCACCTCGACCAAGCGCTCGAGATCTTCGCCACGGTGCTCGAGCAGTTCCCGGACGTGCCTCGGACCCGCTAGCCACTCCCTGATCCGGCCGCGGCGCGAAAGGGGCCGAAAAATCATCCCCCGCTGAGGGGAGTTTCGGCTTGTCCAATATTGGACAAGCCGATTTCGCCCACGAAAAGGGTGCTAGTAGCGAACGTCAGGGGGGCGGCTTTGCGCCTCGCGGTTGCACGGCCGCGGCGACTTGCATAGTTTCCCGCCGGCGCCGGACGCACCGGGGCAGGGAGCGAACGGAGGAGACCGAGTGCTCGGCTCGGCCCGACGATTGAACCAGCCCAAGGGCGTCGCGCGCAAAAAAGGCCCTGGGAGAGACTCGCAACAAACCTCGGAGGAGGAGGAGTAATGGAAGCTGCAACAACGATCGCCCCTGCCCATGTTCAGGACCCCGTGATGTTTCGCGGGCGCGGACCCAAGCCGCCCCAGCACATGCAGGCCCTGGCCCACGCAAACGAGATCCGTCTCGCGCGCGCAGCCCTCAAGCGAGCGATCAAGGCGGGTCACCTGCACGCCGCCGAGATCGTCAAGGACTGTCCCGACGAGGTCGCGACGATGACCGTGAGCGAGCTTCTGTGCAGCCAGCAGCGCTGGGGTCGAGCACGGGCGCGCAAGTTCCTCAACCCGATGTCGGTCAACGAGAATCGCGAGCTCGGGCGGCTGACGGAGCGCCAGCGCATCGAGATGGCGCGGCGACTGGAGTCGCGCAGCGGCAAGCGCCGGCGCTAGGAGCTGACGCGGCCGCACGGCCGCCCGTGACGTTATCGACGGCGGCCGATGGCCGCCGTCGGCATCTTCAGGGCCGGGGTCAACCGGCCGATCAAGTCCCGATCTCGACCGGAACCGGGCTCGAGCCCGCGAAGGCGAAGAACCAGACGACGAACAGCAGCGTCGCGATCGCGGCGCTGGCGACGAACAGCACCTCGAGCAGCGACTGCCTCGAGGCCGGGAGGTGTCGGGCCTCGCGGATGTGGGAGTGCAGGCGGTTTAGCCACAGCAGGCCGGCGACGACGATGGCGACTGTGATCACCACCCCGGTCATCGTCACGGCCAGCGCGGTACCGAGCGAGGTCGAGGCCTGGACCTGCGACCCGATCCACAGCCAGGCCACGGGAACGCCAATCCAAAGCAGCATGCATCCGGCGAGCATGAGGACGGCGAGCAGCGCACTCGCCGGCCCGGCGGCCGTGTGCTTGAAGCTGCGCTCGGGCATCCGTCTCCCGTGGGTCTAGATGGTTGATT
>Ga0183260_10002668_pt1 | contig 14643 bp, 13 predicted proteins | sample AntDrymUQ4972206_2_FD_129768 | JGI IMG/M metagenome (GOLD analysis project Ga0183260, IMG submission 129768) | Polar desert sand microbial communities from Dry Valleys, Antarctica - metaG UQ497 (22.06) (version 2) (version 2) | ecosystem: Environmental > Terrestrial > Soil > Desert | place... | reverse complement strand
TGCGCGAGCGGCTCGTCGCGCTCGACGAGAGCGTCCGTCGCCGATCGTTCGACGATCGTCATCTCGTAGATCCTTACCGGATCCGCCGAAGCCGGCAACCTCCGGCGGTCGGCGCCTCTTCGGGCGGCGATAGGATCGTCGAGGAACGACGCGAAGGAGCATGGGAATGGCCATCGTCGAGGCGAACCCGAATCTCGGTGCACAGATCGTCGCCGATGCGAAGGAGCACGTCCTCTACTCGTGGTCGGTGCAGAGCCAGATCGACCCGATCCCGGTGGCAGGGGCGGAGGGTCGGCACTTCTGGGACTACGACGGCAAGCGCTACCTCGACTTCGCCTCGCAGCTCGTCAACGTCTCGATCGGCCACCAGCACCCGAAGCTGATCCAGGCGATCAAGGATCAGGCTGATCTTCTCTGCACAATCGGCCCGCCGATGGCGAACGAATCGCGGTCGAAGCTCGGCCGGATGCTCGCGGAGGTCACGCCGGGCGACCTCTCCGTCTCGTTCTTCACGAATGGCGGGGCGGAGGCGAACGAAAACGCGATCAAGCTCGCCCGTCTCGTCACCGGCCGCCACAAGATCGTCGCGCGCTACCGCTCGTACCACGGGGCGACGAACGGCGCGGTCACCCTCACCGGCGATCCGCGCCGTTGGGCGGTCGAGCCGGGCATGCCGGGCGTCGTCCGGATGCTCGACCCGTACACCTACCGCTGTCCTGCGGGTCACCCGGATCCCTGTCCGGTCTGCACGGGCGCGCCGCACCTGGAGGAGATCCTCGAGTACGAGGGAGCTCACACCGTCGCTGCGGTGATCCTCGAGACCGTGACCGGCACGAACGGGATCATCCCGCCGCCCGACGGGTACCTGCGCGCGGTTCGCGAGGTCTGCGACCGTCACGGGATCCTGCTCATCCTCGACGAGGTGATGGCAGGTTTCGGACGCACGGGACGCTGGTTCGCGTGTGACCACTGGGACGTCGTGCCGGACATCCTCTGCGTCGCGAAGGGGATCAACTCCGGCTACGTTCCACTCGGGGCGATGATCGCCCGGGGTCCGATCGTCGACCAAATGCGCGACCGCTTCTTTCCCGGGGGTCTGACCTACGCGGGGCACCCACTCGCGTGCGCGACCGCGATCGCCTCGATCGAGGCGTTCCAGGAGGAAGGCGTGGTGGAGAACGCCGCGGCGATGGGTGACTGGTTCGCCCGTGCGTTGGCGGGGCTCGCAGAGCGCCACCCGTCGATCGGCGACGTCCGCGGACTCGGGTGCTTCTGGGGGCTCGAGCTCGTGAAGGATCGAGCGACGAAGGAGATGCTCGTCCCCTTCAACGCCTCGGGTGAGGCCGCCGCTCCGGTCGCGCGCCTCGCGAAGGCGGCTCTCGAGCGCGGGCTCTACCTCATGACGCATTGGAACGTCGTGATGGTCGTCCCGCCGCTCACGATCACGCGTGACGAGGCGGAAGAGGGTCTCGCGATCCTCGACGATGTGCTGACGCTCGCGGACGAGCACTACGTCGGCTAACCGAGGAACCGAGCGACGGCCTCCACAGTCTCGCCCGGTGCATCCCAGAGGAGGGTGTGGCCGCCCGGGACGGTGACGATCTCGAGGAGGTCGCCGAGTGCCGCGCGGTGCTCGTCGACGAGGTGGTCGTACGGGAGATAGGAGCTGTCCCCGAGGACGACGAGTGTCGGGATCCGAACGTCCTCGAACGCGGGCGGTGGTGTCGCGAGCTCGGAGTGCGCCACCACGACGGCCGCCTGCGAGTAGCGGTACCGCCAGCCGTCGCCGCTCTCGACGAGATGGCCGCCGAGCTCCTCTTCGAGGATCGCACGATCCGTGGTGACGAGTTGGCTCTCCTCGTACCGGCGGTCGATCGCCTCGGCGAAGCTCGCGTAGACCCTCTCCCGGCGGGCGTTCTCCGCTGCCCAGAGAGCGACCTGCGGTGGCATCAGAATCGCCGGGTCGAGCAGCACGAGACGGTGGACGCGCTCCGGCATGGCCGCCGCGACCTCGAGGGCGAGACGGGCCCCGAAGGAGTGCCCGAGCCAGACGGCAGGTCTCGCGTCCAGCGTCGCAGCGAGCGTGGTGACGTGATCCGCGATCCGCCAAGGCGGGTCCCACGACGACGAGCCGTGCCCGAGCAGATCGGGTGCGAGCACACGGTGCGTGTCGGCGAGCACCTCCGCCAGACCGGCGAAGTGCCCGCCCCAGGCCGTCACGCCGTGGAGGCAGACGACGGGGGCTCGCTCTTCTTCCCCCCAAACGTGGAGATGGAGCGCCCTCGTCACGGCGCCAGCGGACCGCGACCCCCCAAGGGGGCCTGTGGCCCCCTGGAGTCACGGTAGCCACCGACCCGTAACGCCTTTGCGCCGTCTTCGTGCCGGTTCTGTGTCGAAGGCGGGCGGGCGCTCACGTGCCGTCGGCGCGGGCAGCCGCCGGGCGGGCGCCGTCCTCGTCTGCGCCGAGCGTCTCGAGCGATTCGGACACGAGCTCGGCGCGCCGGGTATCCGCGTCGTTGACGAGGGACCAGATCACCGTGCCGGACGTGTCGATCAGGAAGGTGCCCCGGAGGGCTGCACCGGTCGCGTCGTCGAAGATGCCGTAGCGCTTCGCGTTCGCGCCGTGCGACCAGAAGTCGGAGGCAAACGTGTACTCGGCGCCGAGCTCCCGCCTCCATGCCTGACGCGCCGCGGATGTGTCGCAGGAGACGAACAGGATCTCGGTGTTCGCGTTGCGAAAGGACGCGAGGTTCTCCTGTAGGTCGAGAGCCTCCTCCGTGCACACGGGAGTGAAGGCGAACGGATGGAAGACGAGGAGGACGTTCGACCGTCCGAGGTAATCGGAGAGCTGGATCCGCGGCGCGTCGACGGTCTCCTCGAGGTCGAACGCAGGCGCCTTGTCACCCGTCCCGATCGCCACGCACCGCCTCCTCCGCCTCGTCGCCTGCTCCGGAAGGGAGATAGTACGTGCGTCCTGCGAGGCCCTCGGGAAGGTGCTCGACCGCCGTGCCCGCCGCCGCGTCGTGGGGTGAGACGTAGCCGGAGCCGTGCCCGCGCGCCGCGGCGCCGCGGTAGTGCGCGTCGCGTAGCGACGGTGGAGGCGCCGCGATCCCCTCCCGACGCACGTCGGCGCGGGCGCTCCAGATCGCACGCGCGACCGCGTCGGACTTTGGGGCGCGCGCAATGTGGATCGCGGCTTGCGCGAGCGCCAGCTGCGCTTCGGGCAGGCCGACGTGCTCGAGCGCGTGCGCGGCCGCGACCGCGACCACGAGCGCGTGCGGGTCGGCGTCCCCGACATCCTCGGAGGCGGCGATCACGATCCGGCGTGCGACGAACCGGGGATCCTCGCCACCCTCGAGCATCGCCGCCAGGTAGTAGACCACCGCATCGGGGTCGCTCCCACGCATCGACTTGATGAACGCCGACGTGAGGTCGTAGTGCCGGTCGCCGGCGCGGTCGTACCGAAGCGGACGTTTGCGGGCGACATCCTCCACGTGAGCGAGCGCGAGGTCCTCGCCGGCGGCGCTCGCCGTCTGCCACGCGAGCTCGAGCGTCTGGAGCGCGGTTCGTGCGTCGCCACCGGCGCGACGGGCGAGCTCCGCCGCGACGTCGTCCGGAAGCGATGCGCCCAACGTCTCCGCGCCCCGGCGGAGCACGTGGCCGAGTTCCTCGAGCGTGAGCGATTCGAGCTCGATGACGGTGCAGCGCGAGAGGAGGGCTTGGTTCACCTCGAAGTACGGGTTCTCCGTCGTCGCCCCGATCAGCGTCACCAGGCCGTCCTCCACCGCGTGGAGGACGGAGTCCTGCTGGCGCTTGTCGAACCGGTGGATCTCGTCGATGAAGAGCAGGGTGCGCGCACCGTGCGCGCCGAGGCGTTCACGCGCCCGCGCGATCACGGCGCGGACGTCGTCCACGCGCGCCGAGACCGCCGAAAGCTCCTCGTAGGTTGCAGCCGACGCCTCGGCGACGATCCGGGCGATCGTCGTCTTGCCGACGCCGGGCGGCCCGTGGAGGATCATCGACGGCGCTCGGCCCTCCTCGATCGCCCGACGCAGCGCACTGCCCTCGCCGAGGACGCCGGTCTGCCCGACCAGCTCCTCGAGCCGGCGCGGCCGCACACGCTGTGCGAGCGGCGCGACGGCCTCGGCTCGCTCGGCCGCGGCGTCGCTGAAGAGGTCGCTCACCAGCCCAGTATGCTCACCTCGATGCACGCCAAGGACGAGGATTTCGACGCTCCGATCCTCGCGGGCGACGCGCCGAGCGACTACGAGCGCTACCTCCGAACCGAAGAGCTCCTGGCGCTTCAGAAGGGCCCAGAGGAGTGGGTGCACAGGGACGAGCTCCTCTTCCAGGTCGTCCACCAGTCCTCCGAGCTCTGGCTCAAGCTCGCTGCGAGCGACGTCGAGGAGGCAGCCCGGCTGACCGAGACCGGCGAGCTCGCCGAGGCGGCACGCCAGCTGCGGCGTCCGTTGCGCTGCCTTCGCTTCGGGGTCGATCAGCTCGACATGCTCGAGGAGCTCTCGCCCTGGGAGTACCAGGAGATCAGGAAGGTGCTCGGGCACGGGAGCGGGTTCGACTCCCCCGGGTGGCGCGCGCTCCGGGCGGAGCTGCCCCGGCTCGGCCAGGCCTTCCACGCGCGTCGCCGCGACGTCGGTCTGACGCTCGCCGAGCTCTACGTGCAGCGTCGCGGGCACGACGCGCTCTACCGCCTCGCCGAGTCACTCGTCGAGCTCGACGAGTGGTGCCAGAACTGGCGCGTCCGCCACTTTCGGGTGGTCGCGCGCGTGATCGGCGACTCGGTCGTCGGCACCCAGGGGACCCCCGTCGAGGTGCTGGGCAGGCTCGTGCAGACGGTCGTCTTCCCGGAGCTCTGGGAGGTCAGGAACGAGCTGACCGCACGCTCCCAGGCCGAGCAAGGGTGAGCCTCCGCGACGAGGTGACGGCGCTCCTCCAGGAGCTCCTCCGATTCGACACGGTCAACCCGCCGGGGAACGAGACGCTCGCGGCCGAGTGTCTGCGCGGGTACCTGTCACGCAACGGCATAGAGACCGCCCTTGTCGCCCGTACTCCCGACCGGGCGAATCTCGTGGCCCGCCTCCCGGGGGGCGACGGGCCGAGCTTGCTCCTCCTCGCGCACACGGACACGGTGCTTGCCGAGCCGGCCGAATGGGCGCGCGATCCCTGGTCCGGCGACCTCGTCGACGGCGAGGTCTGGGGTCGCGGCGCGCTCGACATGAAGGGTCATGCTGCGGCCGCGGCGGTCGCGTTCGCCTCGCTCGCCCGCGACGGCGTCAGGCCGGCGGGCGACCTCCTGCTCGCGCTGACCGCAGACGAGGAGGTCGGGATCGACTTCGGCGCCTCGTGGCTCGCGCGCGAGCACCCTGAGACGCTCCGGGCGGACTTCGGGCTGAACGAGGGTGCGGGGGAGCGGTGCGTCTTCGGCGAGCGGGTCTACTACCTCTGCGGCGTGGGCGAGAAGCTGACCGCGCCGTTCCGTCTGCGGTTGCGCGGGCGCAGCGGACACGCGTCCGATCCGCATGCGGCCGACAATGCCCTCCTCAAGGCCGCTCCGTTGCTCGACGCCCTCGCCCGTCTCCAACCGCCGCAGTCGCTGATCCCGGAGGTGCGGGCCTTCCTGGAGGTGACGCTGGGCCAGGTGCCGCCCGTCGAGTTGGCGCTCGAGCGCGCGCGGTCGCTCCATCCGCTGGCGGGGCAGCTCGTCGCGCCGCTCCTCTCGGCGACGCTCGCGCCGACGATGATCGAGGCGTCCCGCAAACGGAACGTCATCCCCGGCTCGTGCGTGATCGAAGTCGACTGCAGGCTCCTCCCCGGCCAGACACCGGCCGAGATGGAGGCGCTGCTGCGTGCGGGACTCCCCGGCGACTGGGAGCTCGAATGGATCGAGGCCGAGATCGTCGGTGGCACCCGCTCTCCCATCGGCGGCCCGGTGTGGGACGCGCTCGCCGCGTGGGTCGAGCGGGTCGAGCCTGGTGCCCGCCTGGCGCCGATCGTCGGTGCGGGCTTCACCGACAGCCACTACGTGCGGAAGGAGCTCGGCACGGCGATGTACGGGTTCTTCCCGCTCAAGGCGATGGAGACCGAGCTCGCGGCGCGCCTCATCCACTCGGCCGACGAGCGGATTGCCGTCGACGACCTGGAGCTCGGGGTCGACCTCTTCCGCCACGTCGCGACGACGCTCGCTGCGTGAGCCCGCAGGCGCGCGCGGCGCTCGGGAGCGCTGCGTTCCTCGTGGCAGCTCCAGGCGTCGTGGCCGGACTTGGCCCGTGGCTCCTCACCCGCTGGGAGGCGCGTGACCCAGAGCCGCCACTCGTGCTGCAGCTTCTCGGCGCCGGGCTGATCGTCGCCGCTGCCGCGATCCTGCTCCACGCCTTCGGTCGGTTCGTGGTCGACGGGCTCGGCACGCCCGCACCGGTCGCTCCGACCGAGCGTCTCGTCGTGAATGGCCCGTACCGGTACGTGCGGAACCCGATGTACCTCGCGGTCGCAGCCGCTCTCGGGGGCCAGGCACTCGTTCTCGGGAGTCCGGTGCTGCTCGCGTACCTCGCCGCATTCGCGGCTGCCGTCGTCTCGTTCGTGCGCTGGTACGAGGAGCCCACGCTGCTGCGTCGCTTCGGCGCGGACTACGAGGCGTACCGTCGTGCGGTGCCGGGCTGGTGGCCGCGACGCACGCCATGGCGCGGCGCGTGACGCTTCGCGCCCTGCTCAGGGCTCGGGGTTCGGCTTCTCCATGTGCCCGCCGAACTGCTTTCGCATCGCCGAGAGCATCCGGTTCCCGAACTCGTCCTCGTCGCGGGACGAGAAACGCGAGAAGAGTGCGGCCGTGAGCACGGGCGCGGGGGTGCTCGTCTCGATCGCCGCGATCGAGGTCCAGCGGCCCTCGCCCGAGTCGGAGACCCGCCCCTGGAACCCTTCGAGCGTCGGCGAGGCGTGCAGGGCGGCGGCGGTCAGCTCGAGGAGCCACGAGGAGATGACGCTGCCGCGGCGCCACACCTCGGCGATCGCGGGGATGTCGAGCTCGTAGCGATAGAGGGTCGGATCCTCGAGCGGGGCCGTCTCCGCGTCGGACTCGCGCTCGAGGCTCCCGACACTCGCGTGGTGCAGGATGTTCAGCCCCTCCGCGTAGGCGGCCATGAGGCCGTATTCGATCCCGTTGTGCACCATCTTCACGAAGTGGCCGGCGCCGGGCGAGCCGCAGTGGAGCCAGCCGAGCTCCTCCGGTGCGGGCTCTCCTCCGCGCCCCGGGGTCCGCGCCGCGGCGTCGAGCCCGGGCGCGAGTGAGTCGAAGAGCGGCGCCAGGCGTGCCACGGCGCTCTTGTCACCCCCGATCATCAGGCAGAAGCCGCGTTCGAGGCCGAAGACGCCGCCGCTCGTTCCGACGTCGACGTAGTGCATTCCGCGCTCGTCGAGCAGTTGCGCGCGGCGGATGTCGTCGTGGTAGCGGCTGTTGCCGCCGTCGATGATCGTGTCTCCCGGCGCGAGGAGGTCGGCGAGCTCCATGACCACGGTCTCCGTGACGACGCCCGCGGGCACCATCACCCATACGGTGCGCGGGGTCTCGAGCGCCGCGACCAGGTCGGCGGCCGTGGCCGCCCCCTCCATGCCCTCGTCCTCGAGCTCGCGGATCGCGTCCGCGTGCCGGTCGGTGCCGACGCAGGAATGGCCGTCGCGCATCGCACGCCTGACGAGGTTCGCGCCCATGCGTCCGAGCCCGACCATCCCCAGCTGCACCGGCGTGCTCGTCGCCATCGCTTCCTCCCACGTCCGACCTCTAGAGTCATGCGAGTCTACGGCCTCGAGAGATGACGGACTCCCTCGTCGAAACGGCAGCCTGGCAGGCGCTCAACCGCCACTTCGACGCTGTGCGCGACGTCCATCTCCGGGAGCTCTTCGCCCGCGATCCCGGTCGCGCGAGCCGGTTGACGGTCGAGGCCGCGGGGATCCATGCGGACCTCTCGAAGCATCGCGTCGACGAGGAGACCGTCCGCCTGCTCCTCGACCTCGCCGGCGAGCGCGACGTCCTCGGCCGGCGTGACGCGATGTACCGCGGCGAGCGGGTGAACACGACCGAGCAGCGACCCGCGCTCCATGTCGCCCTCCGCATGCCACGGGAGCGGTCGTTGCTCGTCGACGGACGCGACGTCGTTCGCGACGTCCACGAGGTCCTCGACCGGATGGCCGTACTCGCCGAGCGGGTGCGCTCCGGTGACTGGCGTGGTCACACGGGTGAGCGCATCCGGGCGGTCGTCTCGATCGGGATCGGTGGCTCCGACCTCGGGCCGGCCATGGCCTACGAGGCGTTGCGCGCGTATACGGATCGCCGCATCGCCTTCCGGTTCGTCTCGAACGTGGATGCGACCGCGTTCGTCGAGGCGACCCGCGATCTCGACCCGGAGCAGACGCTCGTCGTGGTCTCGTCGAAGACCTTCACGACCGTCGAGACGATGGCGAACGCCCGCGCGGCGCGGGAGTGGCTCCTCGCCGGTCTCGGAGGGAACGAGGACGCGATCGCCCGCCATGCCGTCGCCGTCTCGACGAACCTCGAGGCGGTCGCGGAGTTCGGCATCGATCCTGCGAATGCCTTCGGGTTCTGGGATTGGGTGGGCGGGCGCTACTCGATGGACTCGGCGATCGGCCTCTCGACGATGATCGCCGTCGGCCCCGCGTCGTTCCGCGAGCTCCTCGACGGCTTCCACGCGATGGACGAGCACTTCGCCGCGGCCCCGCCGGTGGAGAACCTGCCCCTTCTGATGGGACTCCTCGGGGTCTGGTACCGAGACTTCTTCGGTGCCCAGACGCACGCGGTGCTGCCTTACGAGCAGTATCTCGCCCGTTTCCCGGCCTACCTGCAGCAGCTCGTGATGGAGTCGAACGGAAAGCGCGTACGGCTCGACGGAGAGCCGGTCGAGGTCGAGACGTCGGGCATCGTGTGGGGCGAGCCGGGCACGAACGGCCAGCACAGCTTCCACCAGCTGCTCCACCAGGGCACGCTGCTCGTGCCCTGCGATCTCATCGCCTTCGCGCGGTCGCTGAACGAGCTCGGCGACCACCACACGCTGCTCCTCGCGAACGCGCTCGCACAGGCGCAGGCTCTCGCGTTCGGGCGGACCGGCACGGAGCTCCGGCGCGCGGGGATCGCCGCCGAGCTCGTCCCGCACAAGGAGATGCCCGGCAACCGGCCGTCGTCGTTCCTGCTGCTCGAGCGCCTGACCCCGTTCGCGCTCGGCTCGCTCGTCGCGCTGTACGAGCACGTCGTCTTCACCCAGGGCACCATCTGGGGCATCGACTCGTTCGACCAGTGGGGCGTCGAGCTCGGCAAGGAGCTCGCGCTCGCGCTCGTGCCGGCGCTTTCCGGGAACCCGCCCGGCGAGCCCGGCTCGCTCGATACCTCGACGGCGGCGCTCGTGGAGCGGATCCGCGCGCTCCGGGCCGAAGCCTGATGCTCGAGCTTCACGAGCCGGAGCGCGCGTTCGAGCGGATCGAGGAGTGGCTTCTAGGCAAGGGGTTCTTCGCGCCCGGCGGCGAGGCCCTCGTCGCCGACCTGTATCTCGGATACGGCCTCTCGTCGACGATCCGTCGGCGGCTGGGGTCTGCGCCCGACGAGCCTTGCGCACTGCCGCTCGCCGCATGCGCCGTCCGATCCTCCGTGCACCATGATGTCCATGATGACAACAACGGCGGAGGCGGGCTCGCGATCGGGCGCTGGCGCCGGACCTGGAGCGAGAGGGAGCACTGCGCTGCCGTGGAGGCCGTCCGCGCTGCCATCGCGCGCGGCGAGGTCTACCAGGTCAACCTCGTCCAGCACCTCGAGGCGTCGTTCGCCGGCTCGCCGCGCTCGCTCGCCTCCCGGCTTCTCCCTCTGACCCAACCGAGCCCCGGGCTACCGCCCGGCAACGCGTGGCGCATCTTCGGGGGGCAGGGCTGGACGATCGCCTCCGCTTCGCCGGAGCTCTTCCTCGCTCGACGTGGAGCACGCCTCTGGACGCGACCGATCAAGGGCACCAGGCCGCGCGGGCGGCGCGCTGAGCTGCTGGCGTCGGCGAAGGACGCGGCCGAGCACGTGATGATCGTCGACCTGGAGCGGAACGACCTGTCACGGGTCTGCCGGCACGGGAGTGTCCGCTGGCCTGCCCTGATGGCACCGGAGACGCTCGCCGGCGTCGAGCACCTCGTCTCGACGGTCGTAGGCGAGCTGAGGCCAGAGGTCGGTCTCGCGGAGATCCTGGCGGCCACCTTCCCCGGGGGGTCGGTGACGGGTGCGCCGAAGATCGCGGCGGTCGACCTCATCGCCGAGCTCGAGCCGGTGGGCCGAGGCGCGTCGATGGGTGCGCTCGGGCGTGTCTATGGGACGGGCGACTTCGAGCTCGCGCTCACGATCCGCACGTTCGCCGTCGCGGGCGGCCGCATCCATCTCTGGGTCGGCGGGGGTGTCGTCTGGGACTCGGACGCCCAGTCGGAGGTGGATGAATCCCTCACGAAGGCATCGCCCCTGCTCGAAGCGATCGGCGCGCCGCTCGCCGCATCCGACGTCGCGCCGGAGCGGGCGCTCGAAGCGGCAGGCGACACGGCTTCGCCTGCGGGCGTCCGAGGGGTGCATCCGATGCCCGTCCATGCGAAAGGTCCTCCGTCGTGAACGCGCGACCGCTCGCGGCAGCGGTCGTGGGACGTGGGCTCGTCGATCCGGCGGCACCGCTCGTCGCAGCCGACGACGAGGGGTTCGCGCGAGGCCGCGCTGCCTTCGAGACGCTCCGCGTGTACGGGGGGCGACCATTCCGGCTCGAGGAGCATCTCGAGCGCCTCCGCGCCTCCTCCACGCGGCTCGGGCTCCCGGAGCCCGGGGCCGACGAGCTCCGCGACGCCGCCGAGGCGGCGCTCGCCCAGGCCGCGATCGGAGACGCCGTCCTCCGCCTCTACTGGACGCCCGGTGTGCCTCCGGAGGGGCCGCGGGGGATTGCGCTCGTCTCGGCCGTCCCCGACTGGATCGAGCCGGCCAGGGCGCGTGGCCAGCGCCTCGTCTCGCTCGCGTACCCGCGCCGCTCGGTGCCGTGGCTCCTCCCCGGGACGAAGTCGGTGAGCTACGCCACGCACATCGCGGCCGAGACGGAGGCGAAGCGTCGCGGCGCGGACGACGCGCTGCTCGTCGACCTGGACGGAACCGTGCTCGAGGGGCCGGTGACGAACGTGTGGTGGCGCGAGGGCGAGCGGGTGCTGACCCCGTCCCTCGAGCTCGGGATCCTGGCGGGGGAGACGCGGGCGGCGCTCCTCGAGCTCGCCGACGGCGAGGGGTACGAGGTGGAGGAGGGCCAATACGCCGTCGAGCGGATCGGCGCGGCCGACGAGCTGTTCACGTCGTCGTCGGTCCGAGAGGTGATGCCGGTCGCCGCGCTCGACGGACGCAGCTACGAGAGCCACGAGGCGGCGGTGCGGCTCCAGGCAGCCCTCCGCCGTGCTGCCGTCCCGACCGGCGGGTAGCCCGGTCCGGGGTGCAAGCCGCGCACGGCGCTCTCGCTACGCTCCGTGCATGGGGAAGCTCCGCCTCGGCGGCATGGCGCTCCAGAACGGCGTCCTCGTCCACGGGCCGACCGCGTGGGGCGCCGCCGTCAGGCTGGCCGACGGGTCCGTGAAGTCGGCCTCGGGTGTCAAGCCCCGCATCGGAGCCGGTGTCTCGATCCCCTTCGTTCGAGGGCCGTTGCGGCTCGCCGAGGCCCTCGCGGTGCTACCCGCGGTCAAGCGGGGGCTCCCTGAGGCGAAGCTTCCGTTCGAGCGTCCGGCCGTCGCGGTCGCGATCGTCGCCGCCTCGACGAGCGCGGGATACCTGCGTCGCTCGTCGCTCCCCGTCGTCCAACGCGAGGGGTTCGCCGTGATCGCGTCCCTCGTTCCCGCGCTCGTGGCGCTCCGCGGCGAGACGCTGACCTCCTATCACGGTGCCGAGCACGTCTCCATCGGAACCTACGAGACGGGCGAGCGCGCTGCCAAGGAGCACGACCGCTGCGGCTCTCACCTCGTCGGCCCTCTGATGGTCGCCTCGGCGGTCGCGCGCGCCGCCGCCGAGCTCGTGCCGAGGCGGCACCGCACCGCCGCGCGCCTCGTCGGCGCCGTCGGCGCCGTCGGTGCCGCCGTCGAGGTGTTCGCGTGGATGGGACGAAACGCCGACAAGCCGCTCTCGCGCGCGCTTGCCGTCCCGGGCACGGAGCTGCAGCGCCGCATCTCGACGAGCGAGCCGAGCGCGGCACAGCTCGAGGTGGCCGAGGCGGCGCTCCAGGCTTGCCTTGCCGCCGAGGCAGCATCCGAGGACGCGGCATGAGCTTGAACGACCGGACGGTGCTCGAGCGCGAGTACGCCACGACGGCCAGGCTCGAGGGGCGCCGACACGGCGTCACCGGCTGGCTCCGAGGCGACGAGCCGTGGATAGAGGCGCTCGTCGCGGTCGCCGAGATGCGCCCGCATCGGGTCCTCGATGCGGGCTGCGGAGACGGGATCTTCGCGCGAGCGATCGCCGCGCCGGTCGTGATCGGTGTCGACCGCTCACCGGCGATGGTCGAGCGTGCACGTAGCCGAGGCGTGGACGCGCGTCTCGCGACGATCGAGGAGCTGCCGTTCGCCGACGGCGAGTTCGACGTCGTCGTCTGCAATTGGGTGCTGTATCACCTGGAGGATCTCGAGCGCGGGATCGCCGAGTTGGCGCGCGTCGTGCGACCCGGCGGCCGCTTCGTCGGCGTCTACAACCGGGAGCATCACATGGACGAGTTGTGGCAGCGCGTACGTCCGGAGCTGGGTGCTGATCCGGACTACGATGTCGAGCTGCGCGGGTCCTTTGTTCGCGTCGAGCATCGTGACACCGAAGCTGCCACGCTCTGGGAGACGCCCACCGACCTTCAGCGCTTTCTCGACGCGTTCGTCGAGCTGGTCGGCCCGCTGACGGCGCCGGAAGGCCCGTACCCGTTCAGAGTCACGCGTCGCAACCGCGTCTACGTCGCCGAACGACCGGCATGACGACCGCTCCCACCCGCTCGACCGGCAACCGCCTCGATCCGTCGATCTTCGATCTGCCGGTCGAGAAGATGCGGGCCGGGTACTACAGCGACGCGTACTTCAACCACACGCGCGCCGCGCTCCTCCACGACGCGCGCAGGCCGCGGGTCGTGATGCAGGTGTTCCAGCGAAAGCACGCGATGGTCGGCGGGATGGACGAGGCGATCGCGATCCTCAAGCTCTGTTCGCACGACTGGGACGGTCTGACGGTCCACGCGCTGCACGACGGCGATCGCGCGGAACCATGGGAGACGGTGATGACGATCGAGGGCGACTACACCTCGTTCGCGCATCTCGAGACAGCCATGCTCGGAACCCTCGCCCGCCGCACGCTGATCGCGACGAACACCGCCCGCGTGCTCGAGGCGGCGAACGGCAAGCCGATCATCTTCATGCCCGCGCGTCACGACCATCACCGTGTCCAGACCGGCGACGGCTACGCGGCCTTCGTCGCCGGCGCGACGCTCGGCGCCCCGCTCGGCGTGACCTCCGACGCCCAGGCGTCGTGGTGGGGTGGGCGCGGCGTCGGCACGGTGCCGCACTCCCTGATCGCGGCGTACGGCGGCAACACCGTGCTCGCGGCGACGAAGTTCGCCGACTGGGCACCCGACGACCTCAGCGTCACCGTGCTCGTCGACTTCACGAACGACTCGGTGGGAACGGCGCTCGACGTCGCCCGCGCGCTCGGCCCGAGGCTCTGGGGCGTGCGGCTCGACACCTCCGGCCAGCTCGTCGACCGCGCGTTGTGGGAGGAGATGGGAGACTTCGACCCCCGCGGGGTCAACGAGCGGCTCGTGCGCAAGGTGCGGGCTGCGCTAGACGAGGACGGCTTCGAGCGCGTGCGAATCGTCGCCTCGGGGGGCTTCACGGTCGAGAAGATCGAGGAGTTCGAGCGGCGCGAGGTTCCGGTCGACGCCTACGGGGTCGGGTCGTCGCTGATCCGTGGCGAGAACGACTTCACGGCCGACATCGTGATGGTCGACGGCCGCCCCGCGGCCAAGGTCGGGAGGAGCTTCCGGCCGAGCAGGCGGCCCGAGCTCGTCGAATGACGACGCTTCTCTGGGACGTCGACACCCAGGTCGATTTCGTCCGCGCGAGCGGCAAGCTTCCGGTCCCCGACGCCGAGACCGCCGTGGCGGCGATGAAACGCCTCGTCGGCTGGGCGCAAGCGTACGGGGTGACCCACCTCGCCACCGCAGACGATCACGAGCTCACCGACCCCGAGCTCTCCGACGAGCCGGACTTCGAGTCGACCTTCCCGCCCCATTGTCTGCGCGGCACACCCGGTGCGGCGAAGATCGCGGAGACCGCGCAGGAGGACCCGCTTCCGCTCTCGCTGACGCCGTACCCACCAGGTCTCGTCGGCGACCTCGTCGCCGGCCGTCGGGAGCTGCTCGTGCTCAAGAAGACCTACAGCGCGTTCTCGAACCCAAATCTCGAGCCGGTGCTCGACGTCCTCGACCCGTCGGAGGTGATCCTCTTCGGTGTCGCGACCGACGTCTGCAACCACGCGGCGGTGATGGGCCTCCTCGCGCGTGGCCGCCCCGTCACCGTCGCGGAGGACGCGTGCCGCGGCCTCTCCGGGGAGCGAGT
>Ga0183260_10002667_pt1 | contig 14646 bp, 13 predicted proteins | sample AntDrymUQ4972206_2_FD_129768 | JGI IMG/M metagenome (GOLD analysis project Ga0183260, IMG submission 129768) | Polar desert sand microbial communities from Dry Valleys, Antarctica - metaG UQ497 (22.06) (version 2) (version 2) | ecosystem: Environmental > Terrestrial > Soil > Desert | place... | reverse complement strand
CTACTTCGCCTCGCGGCCGCACGGGTCGCAGCTGGGTGCGGCGGCCTCACCGCAGAGCCAGGTGGTGCCCGGCCGGGCGTGGCTCGACGAGCGGTACGGCGACCTGGAGCGCGCCTACCCGGCCGGCACCGAGGTGCCGCGACCGGCGTGCTGGGGTGGTTACCGGGTGGTGCCGCACGTGGTGGAGTTCTGGCACGGGCGCCGCGGACGCATGCACGACCGGCTGCGGTTCACCCGTACGGGGGTTGACGCGGGCTGGCGCCGCGAGCGCCTCGCCCCCTGACCCGCCCCGTCCGCCGAGTTGTCACCGCGCGAAGGCGTGAGAGCACGATGCAGCGGTGACAACTCTCCGCGGCCGGGCCGGGACAGGGGACGGCCCGCAGGGGTGCGGATGGCCGGACCGGCGTTAGACCGGGCCGGCTCCGCGCGTCGAGCGGACGGGCTCGACGCCCCTGCGGGCCGGGTGGCTGCCGTGAATTCGCCTGTCGCCTCGCCTTCCGGTTCGGCGCCCGCGTGCCAGCACCCGAGGGTGCGGCCCGCAGCGGATCACGGCCAGCGGTGGCGACTAGCTGGCAGCCACCTCGCATGTCCGTGTGTCAGTCATCGATCGGACCACCTCCTCTCCTGCGTACAGGAAAGGTACGGCGCTGCCAGAGGTCGCACAAGGGGATTGGGCGCGCGCCCGTTGCACCGGCTCAGCCGGAGCGGAACCACGCGGCCGTGTCGGGCTGCACAGCACCGTCGACGACCGTGTTCTCGGCGGTGGCGATCAGCACCGTCGCCGGGTCGACGCCCAGGGGGGTCAGCGGCACCGGTGCCGAGCCGCACCCCACCACGCACACCAGCCCACCGGCACGACGGATGACCAGCGCGTCGGGCCCGACCGACGGCAGCTCCACCTCGTCGCCGAGCGTCGCGAGCAGCTCGCGGCGCACACGCAGCGCCGCCCGTACGAAGGTCAGCGTCGATGCCGCGTCGCCCTGCTGGGCCTGCACCGACAACGTCCCCCAGCAGGCGGGCTGGGGCAGCCACGGCGACGTGGAGTCGGCCGGCGAGAAGCCGTACGCGGTGCCGTCGTCGGAGGCGGCCGTCCACGGCACCGGCACCCGGCAACCGTCACGACCGACGCCGCGCCCGTTGACGAACGCAGGGTCCTGGCGGTCCTCAGGAGCGATGTCCACCTGCGGGAGGCCGAGCTCCTCGCCCTGGTAGAGGTACGTCGAGCCGGGCAGGGCCAGCATCGCCAGCAGCCCGCTACGGGAGTGGCCCAGCCCGGCGGCACCGGCGCCGAGTCGCGTTGCCGACCGGACCACGTCGTGGTTGGACAGCACCCAGGTCGGCCACGCCCCCACCGACCGGGTTGCCCGGAAGGTGTGGTCGACCACGTCACGGAGCGCGTCGCCGGACCACGTCGCCGTCAGCCAATGGAAGTTGAACGCCTGCTGGAGCTCGTCGGGTCGCAGATAGCGCGCCATCGCCTCGGCGTCGCTCACCCAGGCCTCGGCGATCGCCATCCGGTCACCGTCATAGTCGGCGAGCACCCGGTGCCAGCGCTGATAGACGTCGTGGACACCCGGCTGGTCCCAGTACGGCCGGGAGGACTCGATGAGCGTCTCCTCGAGCTCGCCGCCCTCGCTGGTCAGCTGCTCGGCCGTCAGGTCGGGCAGGCCGTCGGCCTTGGCCAGGCCGTGCGCCACATCGATGCGGAAGCCATCCACGCCACGGTCGAGCCAGAACCGCAGAACCCGCTCGAACTCGTCGCTGACCTCGGGATTCGTCCAGTCGAAGTCGGGCTGGCCGGCGTCGAACAAGTGCAGGTACCACTGCCCGTCCGGCACCCGCGTCCACGCCGGCCCGCCGAACGTCGACAACCAGTTGTTCGGCGGCTCGGCGCCGTCCTCTCCCCGGCCGTCGCGGAACAGGTACCGCGCCCGCTGTGGGCTGCCCGGCGCTGCGCCCAGCGCGGCCAGGAACCACGCGTGCTGGTCCGAGGAGTGGTTCGGCACCACGTCGACGATCACCTTCACCCCGAGACTGTGGGCCTGCTCGAGCAGCGCGTCGAAGGCCGCCAGGTCGCCGAAGAGCGGATCCACGTCGCAGTAGTCGCTGACGTCGTAGCCGTGGTCGGCCTGCGGCGAGGGGTAGAAGGGCGTCAGCCACACGGCGTCAACACCGAGGTCGGCGAGGTACGGCAGCCGGCTCGTGGCCCCGGCCAGGTCACCGACCCCATCCCCGTCGGAGTCGGCAAAGCTGCGGACGTAGATCTGGTAGCAGACGGCGTCCCGCCACCACGTGTGCTCGGGCATGCAACTCCCTCGGTCGGCTGCGGAAGCATAGACAACCACCACGCAATGGCACGCGAGGCGGTCGCGGGCTCTCGGTCGGCGGAGTAGCGTCGGTCATCCATCACCGCCGCGAGGACGGACGTACCGGCATGGACCGTGCCAACAGCGACAGCAAGGAAGCCCGCGGGGCCACCATCACCCCGCCGGACCCGCACGTGCTCGTGCTGTTCGGTGCTGCCGGGGACCTGGCCCGCCGCAAGCTCCTGCCCGGCTTGTTGCACCTCGACCAGGCCGGACTGCTCCCGGGCGCCTGCCAGATCGTCGGTAGCTCGCTGGAGGACCTCAGCGACGAGGACTTCATGAGCTTCACGCAGGAGGCGTGCGCGAAGTTCAGCCGCAGCACAATCTCCGACGAGGAGTGGTCACGGTTCGCCGAGCGGCTCAGCTACGTCCCCCAGGACCAGGGTGCCGAGGCGCTCGCGGCGGCCGTCGACCGGGCCGAGAAGGTGCTGGGCGGCGAGCCCCGGCGACTGCACTACCTCAGCGTCCCGCCGAAGGCCGCCCTGCCCGTCGTGCAGACCATCGCCGAGGCCGGCCTGGTCGAGCGGTCTCGCATCGTCATGGAGAAGCCCTTCGGCACCGATCTGGACAGTGCCCGCAGCCTCAACGCCCGCCTGCACGAGACCTTCGCCGAGGAGCAGATCTTCCGCATCGACCACTTCCTCGGCAAGGAGGCGGCGCAGAACATCTTGGCCTTCCGGTTCGCCAACGGCCTGTTCGAGCCGATCTGGAACCGCAACCACATCGACCATGTGCAGATCGACGTGCCCGAGGAGCTGGGGCTGGAGAACCGCGCCGCCTTCTACGAGTCCACCGGCGCCTACAAGGACATGGTCGTCACGCACCTCTTCCAGGTGCTGGCATTCGTGGCGATGGAGCCGCCGACGGCGCTGGCCCCGGACGCCATCGGCGTGGAGAAGAACAAGGTCTTCCGCTCGATGTCACCGATCGACCCGCATGAGGTGGTGCGCGGTCAGTACAACGGCTACCGGCACGAGCCGGGGGTCGCCGCCGACTCCGAGACCGACACCTTCGTGGCGCTCAAGGCCGAGATCGACAACTGGCGCTGGGCCGGGGTGCCGTTCTACCTGCGCACGGGGAAGCGGATGCCGGAGGGTGCCCGAATCATCTCCCTCGCGTTCCGCGAGCCGCCCCAGAGCATGTTCCCGCCGCACTCGGGCGTCGGGGTCCACGGTCCGGACCACCTCACCTTCGACCTCGCGGAGGCCTCCAAGGTGTCGCTGTCGTTCTACGGCAAGCGGCCCGGGACCGGGATGAAGCTGGACAAGCTGAGCCTCCAGTTCTCCCTCGACGAGACCGAGAACGAGGGCAACGTGCTGGAGGCGTACGAGCGGCTCATCCACGACGCGATGCGCGGGGACCACACCTTGTTCACGACCGCTGAGGGCATCGAGCGGCTGTGGGAGGTGTCGACCCCGCTGCTCGAGGACCTGCCGCCGGTCCGCCGGTACCAGCCCGGCACCTGGGGCCCCAACGCCATCCACCAGCTCATCGCGCCGAACGCCTGGCGGCTCCCGTTCGAGCGCACCTGGCGCAGCGCCCGCCCGCAGGTGCATTCCTCCGCGTCGGAGCCGGAGCCTGGCTAGGGCACGACGGGTGGCGCCAGTGGTCACCGAAACGTGGCTGGATCGACGCTGATCCACAGCTGGTCGGCGCGTCCCACGATCCCACCAGCGGCGTCGTACACGGTGGTAGCGGTCCGGGTCTTGCGGCCCTCGGTGTCCAGGTGGCGACCGACCACGACCAGCTGCTCGCCGCCGGCGGGCTGGCGATGGACCAGCGCGGTCATCCGGCCCAGCACCAGGGGCCGTCCGGACAGGTCGGTGGTCCAGCCACCCGGGCAGTCCAGCGCCGCCCACACCGACGCGGGGTCGGTGCGCCCGTCACGACCGGAGAAGTTGGGGTGCGGGGTCCAGGTGCAGGCGGTGCGGCCACCGTCGACCCGTCCGGGTTGGAGGCGCAGGCCGTCACCGGCGGTGCGTGCGGTGCCGCACACGAAGCAGGTCGGGAAGGGATGGTCACGCAGCCCGGTGAAGCGCCGCTCTGCGGCTGTCGCGGTCGGGACGTCAACCGGGGACACCGGCGAGACCGCCGCCGACTGGTCCAGCACCGCGATCGCGACCGGCGGCGCATCCTCGGCGTTGCCGTCGCCCGGCGGTCCCTGCAGCGTCGCCGTCGCCCGGGCGTCGTCGCCGGTCAGGCGGACGGGCAGGTCGACGTCCAGCGGTGGCGGCCGCCGGAGGGTCACCGTGACCGGGACCCCCGACAGCTGACCGGCGTGCTCGAGCAGCAGGCCGGCGAGCAGTCCGGCCGTCCACCCGCCGTTGGCCGACGTCGGGGGACCGCATCGGCTGGAGGCGATCCGCACCAGCCGCACAGCGCTCACCGGTGCTCTCCCAGCGCGCTGTCCGCCGTCCGCAGGTCGGCCACCAGCCCGGCGTACGCGGCATCACGGTCGTCGGCTCTCAACACCGCGGACGGGTGCACGGTAGCCATCAGCCAGCCGGCCTGAACGAGCCCGGCGTCGCCCGAGCGGGCCGTGCGGGCAAAGAGCATGCCGCGCTGGCGGGTGACCCGGAACGCCGCGCCGAAGAGCGCTCGCGCCGCCGTCGCGCCCAGGCACACCACCACCTCGGGGTCGACGACGGCCAGCTCGGCCGTGAGCCACGGCCGGCAGGCGCTCAGGTGGGCCAGGTCCGGGGTCTGGTGCAGCCGCCGCTGTGGTGTCGGGGTGAACCGGAAGTGCTTGACGGCATTGGTCACATAGGTCTCGGTTCGGTCGATCCCCGCCTCGGCAAGGGCCCGGTCGAGCAGCTGCCCGGCCGGCCCGACGAAGGGTTGCCCCGCCCGGTCCTCGGCGTCGCCCGGCTGCTCGCCCACCAGTGCCAGCCGCGCCGTCACCGAGCCCGCGGAGAACACGGTCTGGGTCGCCGGGCGGTGCAGCTCGCAGCCTCGGCAGTCGGCCGCGGCCGAACGCAGCTCGGGCACCCCGGCGCCGGCCGGCACCCATTGCCCGGCGCCGGGCCGCTCGGCGGCGGTCGTGGTGGTCACCGTCGCGAGGCTAGCGTCACCATCTCAGCTGCCCTTGACCTCGTCGTAACGGGCAAGCGCCTCGACCCGCTCGGCCTTGTGATCGACCATTGGCTCGGGATATCCGTTCGGCACGCCGCCCGGTAGCGTCCAGGGCTCATGCACCGCCCCGCCCGCGACACCCGCCAACTCCTCGACATGGCGGCGGACGTAGTCACCGCCAGGGTCGAACTTCTTGCCCTGCGAGACCGGGTTGAAGACCCGGAAGTACGGCGAGGCGTCCGTGCCCGAGCCCGCCACCCACTGCCAGCCGTGGTTGTTCGACGACAGATCGCCGTCGACGAGCCAGTGCAAGAAGTGCTGGGCACCGTGTTGCCACTCCACGTGCAGGTCCTTGACGAGGAAGCTGGCCACGATCATCCGCAACCGGTTGTGCATCCAGCCCTCACTGCGCAGCTGGCGCATTCCGGCGTCGACGATGGGGAAGCCGGTGCGGCCGGCCGCCCACGTCTCCAGCTGACTGCCGGCACGGGCGTAGCGCATCGCGGCGAACTGCGGGCGCAGGTAGCCGCGGGCCGAGTCGGGCCGCTGCCACAACACATCGGCATAGAACTCCCGCCACGCCAGTTCCTGACGGTAGGTGCGTACCGAGTCGCCCCGGCGCCGGGCGAGGTCGGCAAGCATGGTCCGCGGGTGGATCTCTCCCCACTTGAGGTGCACCGACATGCGCGAGGTGCGGTCACGGTCGGGTCGGTCCCGGTCCTCGCCGTAGCTGTTGACCCCGTCGTCGAGGAAGTCGCGCCACCGACGCCTTGCCGCCTGCTCACCCGCCGGCGGAAGGGCAGTCCCCGCTGCCGGCTCGCCGGCGGGCAGGTCGACCGACGTCAGCGGCCTGATCCAGTCGACTGACTGCGGCGCCGCGACGGGAGCGCGCCAACCGTGGTCGGTCCAGGCCCGCCAGAACGGGGTATAGACCGCGTACGGCGACCCGTCGGGCTTGGTCACCCGGCCGGGCGCCACCGCGTACGGCGACCCCGTGCGGACCAGATCGATCCCGTGCTCGGCGAGTGCCCGCTGAATCTGCTTGTCCCGCTCCCGTCCGTAGGGTCCGAAGTCGGCGGCGATGTGCACCGTCGACGCCTCGGCCGCGCGGGCGACCGAGACCACCTCCTTGACCGGGTCGCCGCAGCGCAGCTGCCAGCCTCCGATGCGTTTCCCGAGGTCGCTGAGGCTTGCCGCCAGGTAGGCCCGGCGGTTCGGGCCGGCCGGTCCCCACAAGGCGGGGTCGAGCACGAACAGCGGCACCACCCCGGCGGTCGCCCCGTCGACCGCCGCCCGCAGGGCCGGGCTGTCCGCTAGCCGCAGATCGCGCCGGAACCACATCACCGTCGTCGTCACGAGACCATGCTCGCCGCAATGGGACACAATGGCGCGGTGAGCGGCGACCTGATCGACACGACCGAGATGTATCTGAGAACGGTCTTCGAGCTGGTGGAAGAAGGTGTCACCCCGCTTCGCGCCCGGATCGCCGAGCGCCTGCACCAGAGTGGCCCGACGGTGAGCCAGACCGTCGCCCGGATGGAGCGCGACGGCCTGCTGACCGTCGAGGGAGACCGGCACCTTGAGCTCACCGCCGACGGCCTGCAAGCCGCAACCCGGGTGATGCGCAAGCACCGGCTGGTCGAGCGGCTGCTGACCGACGTGATCGGCCTGGACATCGAGCTCGTGCACGAGGAGGCGTGCCGCTGGGAGCATGTGGTGTCCGAGCACGTCGAGCGGCGGTTGCTTCAGCTGCTGCACCACCCGACCGAGTCGCCGTACGGCAACCCGATCCCCGGCCTGGCCGAGCTGGGTGAGCCCGGCGCCGGCGGGGAGGCGTTCCTCGACGGCGTACGACCGCTCAGCGACGTGGTCGCCACCGCAACCCCAGCCGGGGCAGAGCTGACGGTGCACGTCCGGCGGATCTCCGAACCCCTGCAGAGCCAGGTGGCGGTGCTCGCCGACCTGCGTGAGGTGGGCGCGCTGCCGGGCCGCAGCGTGGTTGTGCGCGCGGGGCGGGACGGCGTCGAGGTGCGTGGCAACGACGTGGCGGTGCTGCTCGCCGGTCGCTCCGCCGAGCAGGTGCTGGTTCAGCCCGGCTGAGGCGCGGGTTGTGGCGCTTCGCATTGGCCCGGCTACTCTATGGCGTCGGGCTTTTTCGACGGTTCTGGAGGCAGGGGTGACAGCGCATGCACAGCCGTGGCTGAGCCGAGCCTTCGATCGCTCGGTGCTGGCACTCGCGGTGATACTGGCCGTTGCCTCTGCGTCCGTCGCCGTCACCGAGCCGGCCTCCGAGCACCTGCCCTTAGCGCTCCTGGTGGGTGTCCCGGTGATCGTGGTCGTCTCGCGGTACCCGGTGCTGCTGCACCGCTCACGCGGCGTCATCGAGATCTGGTTCGACTCCTGCGTGCTCGCCTTCCTCGGCACCGTCCTGCCCGCGGCCGAGGGAGCCTTGGTGTGGGCGCTCGGCGCGGTCCTCGCGCAATCGCTCATCCGGCGCCGACTCGTGGCACGGATCTTCAACATCGGCGTCATGACGACCTCTGGCATCGCCGCGCTGTGGGTGATGGACTGGCTCAGCCCCGATGGTGGCCCGGTGCAGTTCGCGACGTTCGTCGCCGTGCTCGTCGGCTGCAGCGTCTACTTCATCCTCGACTTCTTCATCTCCGAGGCGTCGGTGGCGCTCGAGAACGGCACCCCCTACAGCGGTGAGATCGGCCGCTCTGACGTCTTCTTGTCGATGGTAAGCATCGTTGCCGTTGACTCCCTGGGCTACCTGGCCGCCCTGGTGGTGATGGAGGTCGATACCAGGGCGGTCGCGTTGCTGGCCGTACCGGTGGCCACTTTGCTCGTCGCGTCGAAGTCGACGACTCGCAACCGCGAACGGTCCCGGCGCATGCGGGTGCTGTTCGACACCTCGCGCTCGGTGCAACGCCAGACCTCTGCCGACGGCGTGCTGGAGCTGTTGGAGTCGGGGGGTCGAGCGTTGGTGCGAGCCCAGCCGTGCGCCGTGCGCAACCAACCTGCTGGCGCCGGCGAGGTCGGTGCCCTCATCAGCGACGGCGACGGGGAGTGGTGGCTGGTGAGCCCGACGGGCCAGCGGAACGCCGCCGACGTCGCCGCCGACCGCGAACACCTCGAACAGCTGGCCCTGACGGGCTCGGAGGCGTTGTCACGGCTCAAGCTGACCCGGGAGTTGACCTACCTAGCGCGGCACGACATCTTGACCGAGCTGTCCAACCGCAGTGTCTTCCTCAACCGGGTCGAGCAGGCGCTTGCCGCCACCCGGCAGCGCACGTCGATGGTGGCCCTGTTGTTCTGCGACCTCGACGGCTTCAAGCAGGTCAACGACCGGTTCGGTCACAGTGCGGGCGATGCCGTGCTGATCGAGACCGCCGGCCGGATAGCTGCGAGCGTGCGAAGTGGCGACACCGTTGCCCGGCTCGGCGGCGACGAGTTCGCTGTGCTGATCGAGAACATCGCGGACCCCGCTGACGTGGTGCGCCTCACCGACGTGCTGCGGGCCGCGGTCGCCGGCACGACCGATGTCAACGGTCACCAGCTGTCGGTGAGCACCAGCATCGGCGTCGCCACGTCTGACGGGTCGACCACTGCTGAGGCGCTGTTACGCAACGCCGACCTGGCGATGTACGAGGCCAAGGCCACGGGCAAGAACTGCGTCGTCCACTACCGCCCCGAGTACGGTGCGGCACGGGTGCGCAGGCTGGAGATGGCCGAGGCCCTGTCCACCGCCGTCGAACGGGACGAGCTGGCCGTGGACTATCAGCCGGTCTACTCCGTCCGCACCGGAGCGGTGACCGGACTGGAGGCACTGGCCCGCTGGCGGCGCGACGGCCGCGACGTCCTCCCGAGCGCGTTCATCCCGCTCGCGGAGGAGACCGGTCTGGTCGTGCCGCTGGGGGCTCGCATCCTGGAGCGGGTGTCAGCCGACGCGGCCCAGATCCGGTCGTTGGGTCTTCCTCCCATCCAGATCGCCGTCAACATCTCGGCTCAGCAGCTGCGGTCGTCGAGCTTCGTCGGCCTCGTCCGAGACACCACCCGGGCGCTCGGCGAGCTGGACCTCGTGCTCGAGGTCACCGAGCGGGACGTGGTCCGGGAGGACTCGCTGAGCCAGGAGGTGATGCACCGGCTCGTCGCCGACGGCGTGCAGTTCGCCGTGGACGACTTCGGCGTGGGCTTCTCTTCGGTCGGTTACCTGCAGACCCTGCCGGTGCAGGTGCTCAAGACCGACCGCACGTTTGTCACCGACATCGAGAACAGCACGCGCTCGGCCAACCTGTTGCGCTCGATGCTGCTGATGGGACGTGCGCTGGGCCTGCACGTCGTGGTCGAGGGTGTCGAGCGGCAGACCCAGCTGGACCACCTGCGGACGATGCGCAACGAGATCTTCGCGCAGGGCTTCCACCTGGCCCGGCCGATGCCCCTGCCCCGCGTACTGGATCTGCTGAGCGACGGTGAGCGGCCCCGCGAGCGGATCGTGACCGGCTGAGGCAACCAGGGCCTGGGCGTGCGTCCAGCGGCATCGCTTGTTAGCGTCGACAACGTCCCCATCGCTCTGCACAGGAGGCCTCATGCCCAATCGTCAAGCCAGCGTGTCGTGGCACGGCGACCCCGATGACGGCGGCGGTCGTACCAGCCTCGACTCATCAGGCGCCGCCACCTTCGAGGTGTCGTTGCCTGCGCGCCTCGCCGAGGAGGCGAAGAACCAGACCGATCCCGAGGAGCTCATCGGAGCCGCGCTTGCCACCTGCTTCACCATGAACCTGAGCCTGGTGCTCGACAAGGCTGATTACCGGCCCGAATCGCTGGAGACCAAGGCCGTGGTCACCCTTGTTAAGAACGACACCGGCCTGGCCATCACCGAGATCGCCCTGTCGGTCGTCGGCCGGGTCCACGACGTCGACCAGGACACCTTCGCCGCACTGGCCGTCGAGGCGGAGCAGACCTGCCCGGTCAGCAAGGCGCTCGCGGGTACCTCGATCACGCTGGACGCCCAGCTGGACAGCTGACGTCTGGTCGGGGGGCGCCGCGTCGGCCTGGCGGCGGGGCGGAATCGCGGTTGGGGCGGGGTGTCGCCTACCGTTGACCCGTGCCTCGCATCCCCGGGACCAGCCTTGCCCTCTCGCCGTGGAAGATCATCGTCTCGGTGCTCGGGGGAGCGCTCATCGCGTTCGGCGTCGCCGCCTTGGTGCTGCCCGGTCCCGGGCTGCTGCTCATCTTGATGGGTCTGGTCGTGCTGGCCAGCGAGTTCGAGTGGGCAGAACACCGGGTGGACTGGATGCGCGTGCAGGCGCTAGGGGCTGCCGAGGCGGGGGTGCAGACGGTGACCCGGATCGCGCTCAGCACCCTGAGCGCGTTGGTGGTCATCGCCGTCGGCGTCGTGTGGGGGCTGAACCCTCCGATCCCCAAGATCTGGATCATCGGCCCGGACCTTCCATTCGGCGGTTGGGGCACCGGAGCCGCCATCATCGTCGGCGGCATCATCGCCCTGGTGCTGCTCGTCTACAGCGTGAAGAGGTTCCGCGTCGACGGTGACAGCGCACCGACGCCCGACGAGTCGGGCCGCGAGCGCTCGACCCGCTGACCGTTCAGGGGCGAGGATCCGGCCGGGTGGCGACTGCCGCCGCCAGTCGTTCCAACGTCGCATGCATGCCCGCGCGGTTGCGCTCGGGAAACCCCAGCACCCGGTAGCACGCCCCCAGCTGCGGCACGCGGGTCGGGTCCCACTCCTCGCGGACGAGAGTCTCGACCTGGCCGGTGCCGGAGTCCTCCGCAACGACGGGTGTCAACAGGTAACGCCAGCGGTGACCGGCGAAGTGCCGCCAGGCGATCCGCCGGTCCTCCTCGAACTCCACCACCACGTTGGTGATCCGGTACGGCAGGCCGAGGCGCATGTCCATGCCGAAGCGGGCACCCTTGGCGAGCCGCGCGGGATTGTCCTCGCGCGCACGGCGTACCGATCCGGACCCGTCGAGCAGGACGTGCTGCGCGGGATCGGCCAGCAGCTCGAAAACGGTGTGCGGATCGGCGGGCACAACGCGCTCGACCGCGACGACCGTTGACGACATGGACACCATCGTGGCCGATCTGCGCCGGCTGTGCCCGGCGGGACGCGGCTCCTTGGGGCTTCGACCGTTGGCGGCTTCATCTCGACCCAGGTGGTGAGGGCCGCTGACTTTCGGGTACGAAGGGCCCATGTCCGATGCCCGCTTGCTCGCCGGCCGTTACCGGCTGGAGTCGGTGCTCGGGCGGGGCGGGATGGGACAGGTGTGGCTGGGCCGCGACGAGACGCTCGGCCGAGCGGTGGCGGTCAAGGAGATCCGCCTGCCCACGGCCCTGAGTGACGACGAGCGTGACGCCCTCTGCACGCGGATGCTGAGGGAGGCGCGTCTGACCGCCCGGCTCAGTCACCCCGGGGTCGTCACCGTCTACGACGTGGTGTCAGAGGACGGCCGTCCGTTCATCGTGATGGAGCTGCTGCGGGTGCCGACGCTGGCCGACGAAGTCGCCGCGAACGGGCCGCTGGCGGCGGGCCGGGTGGCGGCAATCGGGCTGGAGCTGCTCACGGCGCTCGACGCAGCGCACCGAGAAGGGATCGTGCACCGCGACGTCAAGCCGAGCAACGTGCTGCTGGCCGACAAACGGGTCGTCCTCAGCGACTTCGGCATCGCGACGAGCGAGTCCGACCCCCGGATGACCGCGACCGGACTGATCGTCGGCTCGCCCACCTATATGTCTCCCGAGCGGTTGCGCGGGAGTCCGACCGGCCCCGAGACCGACATGTGGTCGCTGGGCGCGACGCTGTACGCCGCGGCCGAGGGGCAGCCGCCGTTCGACGCCGGCACCACGATGGGCACCGTCCTGGCGGTGCTCAACGACCCGCTGACCGGGCCCTCGGTCGGTGGCCAGCTGGCGACCGTGCTCGACGGGCTGCTGGACAAGGACCCCGGGAGCCGCCTCGACTCCCAGCAGGCTGCCCGGTTGCTGCGTCGCGTGGCCGACCGGAGTGGTGATGACGACGCCGGTGCGTCGGCCGACGCCGGGGACGTCTGGTCATGGTCGACACCGGCCGGGGCGGGCACCGCTGTCGTGCGGCCACCCGCCGACGAGCGGCCGATCTGGCGGTCGGCCCCCGGTCGGCCGCCTGCTGAGCCTGGCGTCTCCGCCTCGACGCGGCGACCGGTCACGGCTAGGACGCGTCGCCCCGGCATGCGCACGCTGCTGCTCGCGGTCGTCGTCCTGGTGGTCCTGGTCCTCGGCGTGGCCGCGTTCGTGCTGTTCGGCAGCACCGACGATCCGCCGCAGTCACGCGCCACGCCGGTGAGCCGCTCGTCCGAGCCGTCCACCACCGAGCCGTCCACCACCGAGCCGTCGGCCATCGAGCAGCCGGACATGCCGGCGGGCTATCGCATGCAGGACGACCCGCTCGGTTTCGAGGTCGCGGTCCCACGGGGCTGGCAGCGGCGGCTCGACGGCTCGACGCGGGTCGACTACGTCGCACCGGACGGTGGCTCGTACGTGCGCATCGATCAGCAGCCCGAGGCGGGCCCCAGCGCCGAGCAGGCCTGGCTCGACGCCGAGCCGGCGGTGGCCGCGCGGCTCCCGGGCTACGACCGGATCTCGATCGAGCCCGTCGACTACCGCTCGTGGGACACCGCCGACTGGGAGTTCACCTGGTCGGGGGACAGCGGCACGGTGCACGTGATTGACCGCGGCATCGCCACCGACACCCGTGGGTTCGCGCTGTACGTGTCGTCGCCCGAGGAGCAATGGGACAGCGTCGGTGAGCCCGCCTTCCGGGCCGCGGTGGAGTCGTTCCAGCCGACCGAGTAGCTCGGCGGGCGCGCTGCTGAGCCGGGTGCGTCGTGACGGGTTACCGGGGGCTGGGCGCATGGCACCCGACGCCGCACTCGACCGCCGTGGGCGGAGGCCGGCGCTCAGCCGGTGACAGGGCGGGGCGCGGCGAAGCGTCGGGCGCTGCGCTCTCGCGCCTTGGCCGACTCGACGTCGCGGTCGCGGGGTGGCGCGATGAAGACCAGTGCGTCGAGGAGGTCCTGCGTGGCGGCGGCCACGGCGTCCACCGCGCGGGCGACCGCCTCCTCATTGGCCTGCGATGTCGTCGCGCTGACCTTGCGGACGTACTGCTGGGCAGCCGCACGCACTTCCGCGTCAGTCGCGGGCGGCTCGAAGTGCGACAGGGTGCGGATGTTTCGGCACATGACCCAGACCATGCCACAGCCGGCGCGGCGCCGTCGCTCAGAAGCCGCCGAAGTCCCCGAAGTCGCCGCCCCCGTCGAAACCGCCGTCGCCGGCCTCGGAGCTGCCGCCGTCGCCGGCCTCGGAGCTGCCGCCGTCGCCGTCGTACCCGTCGAACCCACCGCCGAGCATCATCCCCATCGTGGTCCCAAGGAAGAGCGACTGTGCGATACCGAAGGCGCCGAAGTACCCCATCGTCATCGGGGTGAACGCCGACCCCGCCTGCCAGTACGGGACCCGCTGGCTGCCGACGAGGACCTGCCGGGTATGCGGTTCACCCCCGGCGTGCACGCGTTCAGCGTCGGATGCGCAGGCGGGGACGTCACGCACCGCGCCGCCGGGCGGTGCCCAGTCGACGTCGGTGACCGACGGGCCGTGCCGAGGGTCGAAGAAGCACGGCGGCCGCCGGGTGGGCAGTGGCTCGCCCGCTACCCGTGCCCGTACGCACGCAATCGAGTACCTGCCGTCGTCCAGGATCTCCGTGACGTGCTTGGCGTCCTCGGGCCTCCGCATCGCCTCCGTCGCTTGTTTGGCCGCCTCGTAGGCGTCCAGCGCTCGCTGGTGGTCGGCTCTGACCGCCTCGTGCTCGGCCCCCACCGGCAGGTCGGCGTCGAGGCGCTGGAGCTCCTCGCCGAGCACCGTCACGTCCTCGTCAACGGTGCGGCGCACCAGGGCCAGGTCGGCGGCCTCCTGCGCCCGCTGGACGGTCTTGCGCCGCTGACCGCTCACGTAGGCCACGACCGCGAGGACGATGAGGGCGAGCAGAACCCATTTCATGATGTCGAGTGTGCCACCAGTTGGCGCCGACACCGGCTCACAGGCGTACGGAGGTGCCCCAGGCAGGATTCGAACCTGCGACCTACCGCTTAGGAGGCGGACGCTCTATCCCCTGAGCTACTGGGGCGGGACGTGCGGACTTGGCTGTGGGAAACGT